>Ga0209777_10009597_pt1 | contig 10388 bp, 6 predicted proteins | sample FrelakmetHBP12HB_FD_187147 | JGI IMG/M metagenome (GOLD analysis project Ga0209777, IMG submission 187147) | Freshwater lake sediment microbial communities from the University of Notre Dame, USA, for methane emissions studies -HBP12 HB (SPAdes)... | ecosystem: Environmental > Aquatic >... | reverse complement strand
GACCGTACAGCATACTATGGGAAACACCGCCCGAGCGCTCCGTGGACTCTGAAGCCGTATACTCCGCCGCCGTCCGCCAGATTGAAGAGCAGTTCGAACTGGGTAGTGGATTCCTCGCTCGGTTGCGTGACGAGGACGACTGGTCCTTGGTGATCAAGGCCCACGCTCTCGTAGAAGCCGCGGTCTCCCAACTGCTGACTCATCACGTCGGTGACCAGCGGCTGACCAAGGTGTTTGACAAACTGCCCCTTAGCGATCCCCAGACAGGTAGGCTGGCCTTCCTGAAGGCGCTCAACCTGCTTCCGGAGGGTCCACGCCGATTCCTCCAGAACTTCTCTACGTTACGTAACCGGCTCGTCCACAACGTACACAACGTGCGGTTCCGGTTCGTCGACGACCTGGCGACGATGGACACCAACCAACGGAGAGCATTCGCGGACTGGGTGTGCTGGTACGCCGAGCCGAAGGCGCGACCCGCCGCGCTTGAGAACCCAAGGGCGCACCTGTTCCTTGCCGCGATGCTGTTCGTATCGGTCAGTCTCTATGCTACCAACCAAGCGAAGTACAGACACGAGCGCATCGACAGAGCGCTGGATGTTCTTGAGGCGAGCGGGCTCGAGGCCGAGGACGAGGAGCCCAACGAGGAAGAGGAACCCAACGACGGTGATTCCTAGGTGAGTTTCCGTTCGACCTCGCCGTGAAATGCAGTTGTTGGGGGATTCCAACCTCAGTGTCGGAACCGGAAGGTCCAGACGCGGGGTCTGGCCTTAGCGGATTTCGGGAGTTGGCTCTTCGTGAAATGGACTAACGTCCGTGGGGCCAACCAGTTGGCGTTTGCGCGACTCCGCCCCTTCCCTGCCGCCCGCGCACCACTAACGCCCCTCTAACGCCGTCGTGCGAACTTGATCATTCTTGCTGCTGTGGCGGACTTAGTGGCTGACTGGAGCCCCGCCGGGCGGGGGGAAGCCAAACCCGTCGGAAATGTACCATGGGGGTCGCATGTCCGAACTGAAGTACGCACGTCCAGAGCGGCTGTCGCTGCGCGACAGGTCAGATTTTGACGAGAACTGGGTCAAAGACCGTATCTTCAGCGATCCGAGTCTATTGGGATTAGGAGACCTGGTCCCAAGGGATCGGGAGCGGCCCCAGCCACACGCGGGGCGGCTGGATCTCTTGTTTCAGGAGGTGGACGTCAACCGGCGGTACGAGATCGAGGTTCAACTGGGCAGCACCGATGAAAGTCATATAATTCGCACGCTCGAGTACTGGGATATAGAGCGGAAGCGGTACCCCCAGTACGAACATACGGCGGTGATCGTCGCCGAGAATATCACAAGTCGATTCCTGAACGTGATCAGTCTCTTTAATGGGCTGATCCCGCTGGTCGCGATTCAGATGCAGGCCCTTCGTCTCGGTGACCAAGTGTCCCTGGTATTCACCAAGGTTCTCGACCAAGTGCAACCGGGTCCGGTCGAGGAGCCTGAGGACACGGTGGCTGTGGACCGGAGCTACTGGGAGGGGCGGGCGTCCAAGGTCACCCTCGAGATTGTCGACCTCGTCATTGAGGAACTGCGTAAGCTCGACGCGGAGCTGAGCCCGAAATTGAACCGGTACTACATCGGCATCATGAAGAACGGTCGATCGAACAACTTCGTAAGCATGACGCCCAAGAAGAGTTGGCTCTGGCTTGGCTTGAGACTGCCAAGGTCAGACGATGCTCAGAAGCTCCTCGACAGGCTCGCAACTGGCGAGTCGGAGTATGACGTACGAGCTGGGCGGTACTGGGTACGTCTCACGAAACCTGACCTATCGGAAAGCTATGAGCCTCTGAAGGAGCTTCTCGCGCGTGCCTACGCCGAGGAGAAACCCTAACCACAGCTCCGCGGGAGGCGGGTTCGGGCGTCCCATCACTGCGCGCATTCACCAAGCGGTGGGCGAGAGCGGCAGGAACGAGACAACAGTGCCCGGAAGCGAATGCGAGTTGCCTCGTCCCTGGAGCGTGTCCTGCTGGAGAAGGCGGAGTTGCAGAACTCACGCCGCAAGACTAGGAGCCCCGAATGGTCCCGAACGATGGTGAAGGGGAAGCGATTGGTGGCGAGCACGAAGTTGTCGAGGAGCGTGAGGCCGAACTTGCCAGGATCGCAGAGCAACTGGCAGCCTTGTCCGTGGCTGAGGAGTATCCGGCAGGGTTCGCCGCCGCAGGAGAACCGTTCGAACCGGAGGATGTTCAGTTCCAATCTGACGTGTGGCTGCTGCGCGTACTGGACGTGCAGACATGGATTCATCTAGACGAGAGCGTCGAGCGAACTCGTGCCACCTCCGATCCGGCCGCGGCCGCGCTCGCACTATTCACGATGCTGGGGGCGGAGGCCCCCACCGCTTGCGTCGAGACCATAGACGGCGTGACGCGACCCAGCAGGGTCGGTGCCGCTCTCCTTAGCAGGCGCCTCGACTCTGCGGTGCGACTCAAGCTAGCGTTTGAGGAGCTCCGCGAATCTCTGTCGCGCCGGCAGGCCACGGATCGTTGGGACGAGATGTGGGACGAGGAGCCTTCCGGCACCGCCGCTCTTGAGCCAGTCAAGGCCACCGCCGATGTCTGGCCAATCCAAGCGTTCACTGATAAGGCGGTCAAGAACCGGCTCAACCTTAGCCCAACCTATCAGCGAGGCGATGTCTGGTCGACAGATCTGTACCAGCAACTGATAATATCGATCCTCCGCGGAATACCATTGCCATCTATCATCCTGCTCCGACCCCACTCGCGCGGATCGTCGGGCAAGTATGAAGTGGTTGATGGCAAGCAGCGGCTAACCGCAATTCTCCGTTTCACCGGGAACCACCCCGAAGCGCTACAAAGGATAAAGTCCGTAGAGGCGCTCGTGCCCGGCGCTGCGCTGGGGCATCATTTCGCAACCAACTACAAGAAGTTCAGGCGGCTCTGGAGGACGCACTTCGGAGAGTCGCTCACCGCGACCAAGGAAGGTGAGTACTACTTCCCGTTCCGACTTCCACAGGCCGATCCGGCTCTAACTGGGCCGCTAGAGCAGTTGGCCGGCAAGTACTACTACGAGGTCATGGATGCCCCCGTGCACATAGGAGCGCTCGAGGAAACTGTCCGAGACGTGTTTGACACCATGAGCTCGTATAGAATCCCGACGATCGAGTACCTGGATGCAGCGCCCCGGCAGATTCATGAGGTCTTTCACCTGTACAATCGCCAGGGCAAGCACCTGAACGCGGAAGAGATTCGAAACGCCCTGTTCCACGAACTGGGGTTAATGAGGCTCCTACTATTCGCGTCGGGTGACAACCGAGAGCAGAAGACTCTTGCGCCGTACCTCGATGACGCGGAAATACGGAAAGCCCAGGCAATCGGCGCTCAACTTACCGACTACGGCTTCGGGACGTCGCGCTACAAGCGTACAAAGCTCCTCAGTTGGCTTGTCTCCCTCGTGCTACAGCCGGCGTTGCAGCCGGACGGCACACTTGCGGTCAGGTCTACCGCAAAACACATCGACGCAATGCTCGAGTCGCTCGAGGCAGACATTGAAGAGCACGGTTCGCACGCACGGCTCGCTCAAGCATCCGAATTGAGAGCCCTCGTCAATGACTTCCACCGCTGCATCGACGTGCACTCTTCATGCTTCGGGCCAGGTTGTGCGCCGGCCTTCAAAGACGATGATAGAGGAAACAAGTGGCAGGAACTCCAACTCGTCGCCACCCTGCTCGCCGTGTTCCTCGTCTGCAGCGCACGGCCCGATGCGGCAGATCTGTTGGAACAACGCCGCAACGACATCCGGTCGTTCACGGCGGTGCACCTGCGTCCGGAGAAGACTCAGAACCGCACTCAGTGGGGATTCATAGGAAAGGTCGCGACGGGACTAATCGATCTGATGGGTATCAGCACAGAGCAACTGGACGCCGCGCTGCGAGAGCGTTATGGAACGAGTTGCCTCCGCACGCTCAGGGCAGCGACGGAACACTACATCCCAAGGGAGCAAGGTTCCGGAAGTGCCTGAGATCGTCACCCAGGTGCTCCCCGGCAGGGTGTCGAGTCCAACCGATTCGTGGTGGGCTAGGTATTCTGCGTCCCTGCCCGAGACGGGCCTTTCGCCGACAGCCGCTCGGGTTGTCGACCTCGACAGCCAGTACATCGTGGACCAGGGCGTGCTCGGCGCAAAGGCCCCCACGGACCTCGCAAATACTTGGCCTGCAAATCGCCTCCGGCGTGGGCTCGTGATCGGCTCCATTCAGTCTGGAAAGACCGCCTCAATGCTCGGGGTCGTTTCGAAGAGCCTCGATGCTGGCATTGACATCGCAGTCGTTCTCGCCGGCACTAGGGTCGCCCTCTGGCGACAGACGCTCGCCCGTGTCTACGAACAACTCGATCGTTGGCGTCCGGCCGAAGATGCAGAGCGCGGCCTCGCGCGCGTGCTGGTACCCAGCCCATACGTCCTTGAGACCAGCGCCGGCGCCCAGGACCTCGAGACCCTGTACCACGCAGCACCCACGCAGGTGAGGCGAGGTCTCGAGCGGCACAGACCTCTTATTGCGGTGGTGATGAAGCACGGAGACCACCTCATCCGATTCGGCAAGTTCCTGCAAACCGTGCTGGACGGATGGCTTCCAACGATGGGAAGACCGGTGCACCTCCTCGTTCTAGATGACGAGGCTGACGACGGCTCAATCTTGGACGCTGAGGTCGAGGCCGGCCTGGCACCAGACTCTGACGCATTCAAACAGATCCCGCGCCACATCGCACGACTCTGGTCAGGTCGGATGCCGTACCACACGACCTTCGATCCCCTCCTGTTTGCGACGTACATCGCATACACCGCGACTCCTCAGGCGAACATACTCCAGTGTGCGCACAATCCGCTGAGTCCTACGGACTTCGTTGTCGCCCTTCGTACAGGCTTCGTATCAGGCAATGTTGAACCTCCGAGGACGGCAACCTTCGAAGAGAAAGATGGACTGAACCAGTATTTCACGGGCGGCGACGCGTTCTATGTTAGAGCGAGCGTTGGCGCCGGGGCCCTTTGCCTCCCCTCCACTCTACCAACTCGCCATGCAGCCGATACCGGCGACGTTTACCAGCAACGACTCGTCGACCACCGGACGCAGCTACTCGCTGACTCGCTGCGCGCGTACTTCACCGCTTGCGCGATAAGGCTCTTGGACTCAGATCGCCGCCTCTCCCGATTGGACGCCATGGGGCCGGCCCGACTCGAGGATATCCGCTCATCCAGCCCGATGCCGACTTCGATGCTGCTCCACCCATCGTCGGCAGTTGGTCAGCACATTCGCGCAGCCTGGCGGGTGTGTCTGTGGGCCTCCGGCGAAGAGTTGCCAGACCATGAATTAGAAGAGCGCCTCGAGTCGCACTCCGGCGTACCGCAAATGAACGAGTCTGGCCTGCAGCGGCATCTGGAGCACGAGCCAGAGCGCTGGCGAGCATGGCTCGACTCTTACGAAGCTGCGCGGCGAGAACTCGCGTCGCGATTCGCCGAGCACAGTTACGACTCTCGGCCCATGCCCTCGTGGGAGGCCGTGCGAGAGACTCTCGTCACCGAGGTGTTTCCGCATGTTCGAATCCGGCTGATCAACAGTAGCCCATACGCCGACGACCGGCCCCAATTTCGGCCCGTGCCTGCAGGACAAGGCTTATACCGCCCGGCACCAGACCTGTTGTCGATCTTTGTCTCGGGCAATGTGATGGCGCGAGGAATAACGCTCGACGGACTTACTACGACGCTGTTCACTCGCGACGCTGACGTCCCGTCGGCCGACACTCAAATGCAGATGCAGAGGTGGTTCGGATATCGTGGAAGCTACCTATACCTCTGCCGCGTCTTCCTATACCGAGATCAACTGGATCTCTTCATGGCGTACCACGAGAACGATGAGGCCCTCAGAGGCGAAGTGCTTGAGGAGATGAACCGCCGACCAGACCGGCCTCCAGCTCCAATGGTGCTTCAGGGACAACGGTTTCGCGCTACTGCGAAGATCTCCAACCTCCGTGCCCTCCCCCTCTGCCCCGGGCCTCATCCCTTCGTACGTCTCATCGCAACGGCCGCGCGCGCCGACCACAATTCCGATGTTCTTGGAGATCTCCTCGATACCGCCCTATGGATCCCGTTGGTCGTTGCCGGCACCAGTCGAGGCCTCATTCGCGAGAATCCGCTCTCGCTCCCCGAGGTCGCAGGGATCCTTGAGTCGCTTCGATACGATCACCATGACCCCAGCCCGCTGGCGACGAATCACCGGCGATGGCACGCGCTGGAACTCGAGATGGCGCTTCAGCCGCCCGTGAGCCCGCTCTTCCGGTCCCCAAACTCCGGTGCCTCCCTGGAGGCAGTCTCGCCACAGGGGTGCCCTTACACGATTGCTGCGTATCTGAGGCTGTGGAGCGCGGCGCTAATCAGGAAAGCGCGCGGGCTCTATCCGACTGACGACTATCGGACCCCGTGGTCCATGATCAACCTGAGCAGCTACGCCGCCACAGCACCCATGTTCTGGGTCGGGGTGCGGTTCGGAAGCGCAGGGGACGCTCATCACGCACGGCTTGCTCGTCACGGCGTTCAGTGCGTTAAGCGCGAGTTGAGCGCAGGGTTGCTGGCCGCCACATGGGGAAGTCGAAATCCCGGCGAGGGGGCTGGTTCCTATCTCGGCGATCACCTTTTCGACTACCACTACACGGGCCTCGCTCCCGCACCTGACATCCAGGGCGAGCCCTACTGGCGACCGCGCGGCCACCCAGGCCTGCTCCTATTCCACGTGATCCGAACGGAGATGGGCGAGTCAGTGACTGCGGGCCTCGCCCTGCCGCTCGGCGGTCCAGATCATTTTGCGTCACTTCGCGATGAGCGTCCCTCACGGAGTAGCAGGACATGACCTTTGAGGATGTCTACCAACTCGCGCTGCGCCTGCCTGTTCCCAGTCGAGAGCGCCAGAGAACGGTGGAATGGTGCGGCGACGGCCGCGTCGTCGCACTGGCACGCCATAGGGACGGCGGCTTCGAGGTCTTCGTCCGTTGTCCACCACTGCGACCCGCGTCTGCCCTTGTTCAGCGCCACATCCAACACGACCGATGGGAGGCAGCTGATCACACACAGTTCGAGGCGAACCGTATAGTTCTTCCCGCCGAGCCCCACTTCGCGGCGGTTGCCGCTTTCTTGGTCGAAGAGCTTCTCAGGAACGCTGCCGATCGCAATCCTGTCCGAGCGTTTACGGCGGCCGAACCTCTCGTCGAAATGGCTCTCCGACGGGCGACCTTGGAAGACGAGTTGGTGCTAGGGCTCTTGGGGGAACTGCGGTTCCTCCAACTAACACTGCAGAGTGCGGCGTCTGCTGCCGAAAGGGCTGCTGGCGTTGAATCATGGCGCGGCTACGATCACGCTTCACGCGACTTCGTCTTCGGCACTACACTGGCGGTTGAGGTAAAGGTCACCCGGTCGCTCCACTCGGTGCACCACATAAGCAGCATCGCGCAAGTAGATCCCAAGCGGAGCAGCGCCGGCCGACCACTCGAGCAACTCTTCTTGGTCAGTTTCGGCGTTTGCGAGCCACAGGCGGAACCAGGCGAGGTCGGTGTCTCTCTGTCCCAGCAAGTGGATGAAGTGCTGCACCTGCTTGGTCCGTCCACCACGCCCCAGTCGCGGAACGAGCTACAGGAACTATTCCTTACGCGCGTTCAGCGATACGGAGCTGGGCAACGCCGCGGCTATGTCCACGATGAGATGTCCACCTGGGGCGTCTATCGAGCGCCGTGGGTCTTACGGTTCGAGCGCGCGTACGACATGAACTCGGAGTCGGTACACGTACTGCGCCTGGCGGACCTCGCGCGGCGGCAGTTCGTCCCCGCGGAGACTGTCAAGTTCGAGGTGAACTTGCCCGATGTGGTTGACGGGACACGCAATCCGAGGGTCGACCTTGCCCGGCTCGCAGGGGAGTGCCTCGGACAGTCCCCGGGCTAGCGACCGCAGTTCGCGACCAGCAACTGCAGATTCGGGAACCCAGTCGAGCATCAGCTAGACGCCGCTGGGCGCGCGCCATCAGCCTATCGGATGGCCTCTGCAACGAGCGGCAGATCCAACTGGCGCACGCCTGCGCGAGGAATCCCTATCTGCCCGATGACTCGCGCCGCTAGGACGCGCTTGATGATCGTGACGGCCACATCAACGTGCACGGCGTTTCCCAGTGCCTGAAATGCGTCGGCTCGACTTGCGGGCAACTCGTGATCAGCGGGAAAACCCTGTAGGAGAAGCCCCTCAACTCTCGTTATGAACCTCCGCTCCGGCCCGAGGATGGGGACCTGAGTGGTGGTCATCGCCACGAGGGCCGGACAACTCGTATACCGCTTCGTGCGCAGCCCCGACGGGCGAAACTGCAGGACGTACCTCCAGAGGTTGCGCTCACCCCCCTTGCAGTTCCACTCCAGCTTCCGCAGAGACGGCGGGAATTCCCGTAGCTCTTCTATCCAGCCGCGGGGCAAGTGGCGCCTGACACCGCGTAGCCATGCTCGGTTCTGAGCAATGAAGGTGGACTTCCACCGGGGAAATCGCTCCTCGCGCACGCGCGCATAACTCGGGAGAGCCGCAAGCAACTCTTCCTTCCCCGAACCACGCGGCGCGCGGGTGACGTCCACGTGTCGCCTAAGTTCCTTGGCGCTGCAGGCGAACGGTGTCCTGTCCAGAAAGGGGTAGGTCTCCCACAACTCGTCACCCCAGATGGGGAATGAGGGCAGCTCCACGCTCTTGGGGACTGAGCGCAGGAATAGATTCCAGTGACGGATGCACGCAACCTGTTGAGCCGTCAGACGCGTCTGCTCGATATCCGCAGATGGTAGCTCCGATCGGCGCTGCACCAGCGTGGCCAGGGAGGTCACCTGAGCACGATCTCCACGTGGGAACGGGTCCGCAGGCAGCGGGTCCAGGCTCGCGACAGCGAAGAACCGTTCGCGGTGTTGGGGATAGCCGAAATGGTGTGGCGAGATGAGGCCGTGTCCGCCGCTCGTGATGTGCTCGGTCCCCCGAACATGGTAGCCAAGCGACTCCAGACTCTCTCGGACAATCCGCCACGTGTTCCCCCCGTCGTGCCGCTCGAAGTTCCCTACGTTCTCCAGGATCACGTACCTCGTCGGGGGGTCTTGCGCCTCCAGTATTTCGAGTACGTCATCAAACAATGTTCCGCGGGTCCTGTCATGCCGTCCGCGCTGAGAGCCCGACTTTGAGAAGGGCTGGCATGGGAAGCCAGCGCACAGAATATCGTGGGGCGGTATCTCCGACTTGCACTGCCGAATATCCCCGTGTAGCGCTCTACGAGCGTTAGGGAAGTTCCGCGCGTAAATCGCGCGCAACTCGTCGTCGATCTCCGAGGCAAAGACACACTCGTGCCCAAGCCTTTGCAGGGCGATGTGAAATCCACCGAGGCCGGCAAAGAGATCAACGAACCTCATTCGTCACCTGCGTGCCAGTGCACTCAGAGAGTAAGAACGCCGAACTCCCGGGGAAGACACCAACGAGGCAGCCATGCGCCGACGCCAACATAGGTCTGTCCGCAAACCACGCAATGGGCGCCCGAGAACTCCGTCGTTTGAAGGATATCATCCGGCCTCAGATACCGCATCGCGCGTGAAGCGGCGGACGCCGCGTCGAGACACCACGCCGGAACTAACGCTTCGCAAGCACCTCTGGGCAGCAGGAGCTCGGTACCGCCTCCACGATCCCGACCTTCCCGGCCGCCCAGACATCATCTTCCGCCGTGCGAGAGTGGCCGTCTTCTGCGATGGCGACTTCTGGCACGGTAGAAACTGGACAGCCCTCAGGGCCAAGCTGATTCGAGGCGCCAACCCCGACTATTGGCTGCGCAAGATCGGAGCGAACATCGCGCGGGATAGGCGGACCAGCAGGGCGCTCAGAACCCAGGGCTGGACCGTCGTAAGGCTCTGGGAGAGCGAGATTCTCTCCGATCCGGATCGATGCGTCCGGTCGATATCTCGCGCTATTCGGCACTCGAGTCGCAGGCCGGAGCATAGGTCAGAGTAGCTCGGAGACGTCACCCGGCGGTCACAGGTTCGTCACCCGCCCGTGTGGGCCGTCCGTCCCTCAAGCTCAATCCGTCGAGGCGGTTTCGGTCAGCATGTAGACGGCGAACGACGCCAGCCAGTGCTCGCCCAGGTAGTCGCCGCTGGCGACGTAAGGCAGCGTGGCCGCGGCGTGTCGCGCCGCCGAGGCAAGCAGGATCGGGCGATCTGGATCATTCGCAGGCAGCGCGGCGGCGATGGCCCGCATACACCAGGCGCGGCTCAGGTTCAGCCCGTCCAGGTGCACCAGCCCCGGGTCGCCGCGGTCGGTCACCTTGGCGGGCTGGAGCAAGTTGGCCGGCTC
>Ga0209777_10009596_pt1 | contig 10389 bp, 10 predicted proteins | sample FrelakmetHBP12HB_FD_187147 | JGI IMG/M metagenome (GOLD analysis project Ga0209777, IMG submission 187147) | Freshwater lake sediment microbial communities from the University of Notre Dame, USA, for methane emissions studies -HBP12 HB (SPAdes)... | ecosystem: Environmental > Aquatic >... | reverse complement strand
CACGGCGCTGCCGGACGATGACCCGAGGAACCGGACACACCCCGGCGAATTCAGGTATGGCGGGGGGCATGTCATCGAGGAGCTGGTGGGGGGCAAAGATGTGAGATTAGTCGCTGCCGCTTACGGCACTGACTGTTATCCTAAAAAGAAACTGGAAACGCTGATAAATATCAAAGACATGAATGAAGCCGTGCTTTTCAACCCCCGGAATGCCTACCAGAACTATAACGTGGCGGTAAACCTGTCAAATAAAACGATTTATACCTATATGGGTGTGTTGAAACCCAACCTGGGGAACGCTAACTACTGCAGCGCCGGGCAGCTATCGCCGCTGCTCAACGACCCGCTGTATAAAACTACCGGCATCGGGACGAAGATATTTTTAGGCGGGGGCGTGGGCTACGTGGCGTGGCAGGGCACCCAGCATAACCCGGGCGTGCCGCGGGGTGAAAACGGCGTGCCGAAGAAACCCGCCGGAACGCTGGCGGTCATCGGGGACTTAAAGCAGATGAAGTCGGCCTGGCTGCGGGGTATCAGCATGCAGGGCTACGGCGCTTCTCTTATCGTGGGTATCGGCGTGCCGATACCGGTACTATCGGAGGAAATTCTAAAGTACACGACGGTGACGGACGCGGATATCACCGCACCGATTGTCGATTATTCCGAAGCGTACCCGAATAGAAAACCGGACATACTGGGAGAGGTAAGCTACGCGCAGCTCAAGACGGGCAAAATAGAGGTAAAAGGCAAGCAGGTGCCGACCTCCTCGTTATCCAGCTACCCTAAAGCGGTGGAGATTGCCCAGGCTTTGAAATCATGGATACAAAAGGGAGAGTTCACCCTGACTGAGGCGGTCACGGCATTACCGGGGGCGGAGTCCGGAATAGCCATCAAGAGCCTTGAAGAGCGGCCGATAGAGTAGTCTATTAAATGTAATTCAGGTAAACCGGGATAAGACAGTGAAAGGAAGCCGGAGCAGTGTAAGAAAACAATAGCGCAACGAGGAAAAATGCCCCAATTATAATTCGAGCGAGGAGGAGAAAAATAACGTGGTCAGAAAATTAGCAATAGTGGTAATAGTTTTGAGCGTGGCGGCTATTGTCATCGGCGGGGTGTTTGTCATTGAGGGTTTCGCCAAGAACAAATTAATCGTCGATAGAATGAACATAGAGAAGGTAACGCTGGCAACCGACCCCAATAATCCCACCGTGGTGACCCAGGTTAATAATGCCGCGGAAGCGCAGAAAGCCGCGGACACCATCGCCGGGCACCGGCGGGGTATAGCTCCCACCTACCAGGACCTGCTGGGCGGCAAGCCATTCGACTCTACCAATGCCACGCAGTTGAAATACGCGCAGGCGATGAACCTGGAAAATTACCTGTACATGGCGGTTACCGCCTTCGGGCTTATCCAGGTGACCATGGCCACCGGCGCTTTCATGGTTATTGTGGGGATAGCGTTAGGGTGCGTGGGACTGGTGCTGTGGAAGCTGGGTAAGACAATCACTTAAGCGGAGTATATCAACGAAAGGTAAAAATAGATATGATATCCCGGGACAGGGCATCTCCAAAACTATTAGCCTCTGTCCCGGACCATGTCACCGCAAAGGAGAAAGTAGAACGGCTTGAAAACGGGGATATTCTGGTATAGAATGAAAGAAAATTGAATATAGCACTAGGGGAGCTGGAAGGCTGAGAGCCCTTCCGATACCGGAAGGACAGACCCTTTGAACCTGAACTCGGTAATACGAGCGTAGGGAAGTGAAAAAGAAACCAGAAGCAGGTTCCCCTTCAGCTTCTGGTTTTATTTTTTATATTCGGGAGGCACTGAAATGAGTGAGATGCCGGAAATAGGTAAAATATCCCCGGAAATCTTTAATGAGTTAATTTACCCCCGTTTAGGGGCTAAAAGCGACCGTATTTTAGTCGGGCCGCAGCACGGCGTGGACGTGGCTATCGTGGAGATAGGGGGCAAGGCGGTCTCTTTTACTACCGACCCGGTCTTTATCGTGCCGGAATACGGCTGGGAAAGGGCGGCCTGGTTCGCCATCCATATCCTCGTGTCGGACTCCGTTACCAGCGGGCTCAAGCCGAAGTACTTGACCATCGACCTGAACCTGCCGATGGAAATGACCAGGGAGCAGCTGGAGGTAATGTGGGAAGTCATCCACCGGGAATGCGAGAAAATGGGCATAGCGGTGGTCACTGGCCACACCGCCCGCTACGAGAACTGCCACTACCCGATGGTGGGGGGCGCTACAGTCGTAGGTATCGGGGAGCTGGACGAATATGTCACCCCCCGCTTCTGTAAGGCAGGAGACAAGATAATAATCACCAAGGGGCCGGCCATCGAGGCTACGGGTATTTTCGCGGCCATGTTCCCGAAAGTCATTGAGAAGGAGTACGGCGTCGAATTGAGCCAGAAAGCCGAAAAGATATTTTATAAAATGTCGGTCGTGGAGGACGCTTTAACGGCGGTAGGTGTGGGGGTGCGGGAAAACGGCGTCACCGCCATGCACGATGCCACCGAGTGCGGCATCTGGGGAGCGCTTTACGAGGTAGCCCAGGCATCGGGGCTTGGGGTGCGGATAGAAAAAGAAAAAATCGTAGTGGAAGAGGGCGTTGAAGAGGTATGCCGGCTGTTCGGCATCGACCCTTATGCATCAATAAGCGAGGGGACATTGATAATCGCCTGCCGCGAACACAAAGCGCAGGAAATAGTAAAAGCGCTGGCGCGTAAAAAAATAAAATCGTCAATAGTGGGCGAGCTGACGAAACCGGAAAAGGGCATGGTGCTGGTGGAGAGGGGCAAAGAAAAAGAACTGGTTCACCCGATAGTCGACCCGTTCTGGAGGGCTTTTTACGGAGCAGGAGAGAAATATAAGGCGTGAAAAGTTTTGATAGAGCCTTGCCGTGATGTCATTGCGAGCCATCCCGACCATAGTCGGGAGGCTTCAGCCAGAGTTCACTTCGTGGTGACTCAGTGGAACCAGCCCGAGGGCGTGGCGATCCCTACCGTAAATCACACCAAATGATGAGATTGCTTCGTCGCTATACTCCTCGCAATGACACCCATGGGCAGAATGAGATAAAAGTCCTTTCAGTAAACGCAGCAGGGCATTATGATGAAGTATAAGGGAAAATCTGGAGAGGAGGGGCTATGAGGAAAGTATACCTGGACAATGCCGCCAGCACGGCGCTGCTGCCTGAAGTAAAAGAAGCGATGCTGCCTTACCTGGGTGAGGTATTCGGTAATCCGTCGTCGTTGCATGATTGGGGGGATGGGGCGAGGGTAGCTTTAGAAGAGGCGAGGGAGCAGGTGGCGGGGCTTATCGGGGCGGACGCGGAAGAAATAATCTTCACCAGCGGCGGCACCGAGAGCAATAACTTCGCGGTAAAAGGGATAGCGCTTGCCCAGCAAGGCAAGGGCAAACACGTAATCGTTTCCGCTATCGAGCATTTTTCCGTGCTGCACTCGGCGAGAACGCTGGAAAAGTGGGGCTTTGAAGTGACCGAGGTGCCGGTGGACAAATACGGCGTCGTCAATCCTGAAGACGTGAAAAAAGCCATCCGGAAAGACACGGTGCTGGTTTCCATCATGCATGCCAACGGCGAGATTGGGACCATCGAGCCGATAAAGGAAATAGCGAAGACAACCCGGGAACTGAAAATCCCCTTCCATACCGATGCGGTAGCATCGGCGGGAACAATACCGGTCAACGTGCAGGAACTGGGCGTTGACGCCTTGAGTTTGGCGGGCAGCATGTTCTACGGGCCCAAAGGCACGGGGGCTTTATGGCTGCGGAAAGGCGTGAGGATTATGCCGCTGCTGGACGGTGGAATACAGGAGGGGGGCAGGCGGGGCGGCACCGAAAACGTGCCGGGCATCATCGGGCTGGGCAAAGCGGCAGAGATAGCCACGGCGCAAATACAGTCGCGGATAGAGACACTGACGCCGTTGCGCGACCGCCTGCTGCAAGAGCTGCCGTCCAAAGTGGCGCACGTGATAGTCACCGGCCACCCGCAAAATAGATTACCGGGACATGCCAGCTTCTGCGTCGAGTTCATCGAGGGAGAAGCCATGCTGATGCTGCTCAACAGCCGGGGCATTGCCGTTTCCAGCGGGTCGGCGTGTACCTCAAGGGCGCTTAAAGCATCGCACGTGCTCATCGCGCTGGGGCTTTCTCATGAAATTGCCCAGGGTTCGGTGCTGTTCACATTAAGCCCGGATAACACTAGCGAAGATATCGACTACGTACTCGAGGCAATGCCGCCGGTCGTGGAAAGACTACGGCAGATGTCCCCGCTGTACGCTAAATTTATAAAAACTGGCCAGGGAGGCCAATAAAATGCCGGTATATAACGAAAAAGTAATGGACCACTTCATGAACCCGCGCAACGTGGGGGAAATTGAAAACCCGGATGGGGTAGGGGAGGAAGGCAACCCGGTCTGCGGGGACATGATGACCTTCTATATCAAGGTAAAAGACGACAAGCTCGAAGACGTGAAGTTTAAGACCTTCGGGTGCGGGGCGGCTATCGCCGTTTCCAGCATGGTCAGCGAGCTGGCCAAGGGCATGACGCTGGATGAGGCGATGAAGCTCACCCCCGCCGCGGTGGCGGATAAACTGGAGGGGCTGCCCAAGAACAAACTGCACTGTTCCAACCTGGGCGCCCAGGCCTTGCACCGAGCGATTGACAACTACCGGGAAAAACAGGCTAAAGCTAACGGGGAAAGGTATAACCCGATGGCCGCGGATGACGGCCATAACTGCCCGCATTGCCACGCGGAATTGGCCGAAGACGGCACGACGGCCTGCCAGGCCTGTTCCTCTGAAGAAGCTGAATGCGTTATCGGAGAGTAGATTTATGACGGAACAAGTAAAGCCGCAGGAAAAAGAAAAAATGACCATCGTCGTGTTCAGCGGGGAGCTGGATAAAGCTATAGCCGCTTTTATTATAGCTACCACCGGCGCCAGCATGGGGATGGATGTCACCATGTTCTTCACATTCTGGGGGCTGAATATTCTCAAGAAGAACGAAGGCGGTATGAAAAGCAAGGGGTTTAAGCGGAAAATGTTCAGCATTTTAAACCGGGGCGGCAGCAAAAGGTTGAAGCTTTCTAGGTTCAATATGTTCGGACTGGGTACTTGGATGATGAAAATGGTGATGAAAGACAGCCATTATCCGTCCATCGATGAGTTCATCACCATGTCGAAAGACATGGGAATTAAGTTAATTCCCTGCTCCACGACGTGCGGTATGTTCGGCCTGACGGAAAACTCCTTCCGCGGCGGTGTGGAAGGTATAGCCGGAGCCGCCTTTTTCGTGAACGAAGCCCGGCAAGCGAAAGTTACCCTGTTTATTTAATCGATATTTATCACAAGGTGAAATAGGGGAGACCAACATGAAAGCAGACCAGACTTTAGACTGCGTGGGACTGTACTGCCCGATGCCCATCGTGAAAACAGCGCAAAAAATTAAAGAGCTTAAAACGGGCGAGGTGCTGGAAATCGTGGCTGACGATAAGGGCATCAAGCATGATATGCCGGCATGGGCGCAGGCTACCGGGAACGAGTACCTGGGCATGGAAGAGGTCGGCGGCGAAATTAAGGTTTACGTTAAGAAGACACAGAAATAGAGGGAGAGGCACACGATGGTCGATACGTTGAAAGTTATTGAAAAGGCTATCGAGGAGCATCACCATATCCGGGCGAACCTGAAGCACGCAGGGGATTCGGTCACCGATATCGAGGCGATGTTCACACTAAATAAAGAATACGCCAGGTGGAGCCAGAGCTCCGTCAAGGAGCTGAAAGATAAACAGGGCGAACTGCTAAAGTCGGTCGGCACGCTGGAGCAGGGCTTGAAGCGCCATTTCGGCTTCGAGGAAGCAGCCCTGCCGCCCCTGCTGGGCGAGGTGCTGATGAAAACCATAACGCAGGAGCACGGCGAAATAGCCGGGCTGCTGGAAAAAGCGAAGGATTCTTTACGTGAAGGAACGTTGGAAGGACTGAACCAGCGGGAGCTGTTATCTAAAAAAGCGGAGATTCAAGCCAATATCCACCACATTGTTGAAGCTGTAGAAGAACATGCCTCGCATGAAGAGACCATTTTAAAGATGATAAAGAAAGCCCTGGAGGCGTGAAGGGCTGAAATAAAACCCCCTCATATCCCCCTTTACGAAAGGGGGAGGACACTACCCCACCAGATTCTTCGCAATGCTCAGAATGACATAAAGGGGTGTATTACACCAGTTCCCGGAAGCTACGCAGTTCCTTGAAGTCTATCACGCCGCTTTCCGCGATATTCTCAATTTCCACCCCGGCCTCGACGGCGGCGGCCACCGGATTAAGGCCGCCGATTTGAATAACACCGACCCTGTTGGGGGCGACGGTTACCTGGCAAAGCGGCTCGCTGGTATTGCCGAGGGCATAAATACCGCCGATGCCCACTTTCTTTAGCTGTTCCTGTTTTTGCGCCACCACTTCACGGGCGGGCGCCGGTATGGTGCGGAAAGCGCCCAGTATTTTACCGCTGCCGGTACGCACCGCCTGGCTGACGCTCGTCATTTTTGCCTGGATAAACTGCTCCGAGGGGTCAGTGGAAGTGCCGGCGTATTCGGTAAGCGCCACAAAGCGCCTCGGTTTATTGTCCTTGATTTCCAGCACGCCGCCGAACTTGAATTCCGTGGGCACGCCGGCCTTGAGAAGCACGCCGTTAATCGAAGCGCCGCAAACCGTGGCGAAACCGACTTTTCCTTCCGGGATAACTACGGTACCGAGGTTCTCCCCTCCCTCGGCAATGGCGACCAGCTCGCTGACACAGATACCGGCTTTGAAGACATCCTTCATGGCGGCTAACGCTTTTTTGAATTTGTCCTTGGCGATAATCGAGGTATTGATAGCCAGCTGGCCGGTGCGTTTGACGGGGTCGAAGGTGGTGAGGTAAGCCATGAGCTCCAGCTTATCGCGCACCAAACCTAATTGCTGCGGGATAAGAGCATCCTTAACTTCCTGCCTGCCGGCCGGGGTAAGGGTGCGGCCGTCACGGCCGCCGGGCTCGGTGAAGCCGCGTTCATCGGCGATTTTGAGGTGATACCTTACGCCGCGTTCGCTGAGAAAAACGCCTTCAAGGGCGAGGCGGCGGGCGATAGTGATTGAACCAAGAGGGTCCGAGGACTCGCTCAATACCTTGAGGATGGCGATTAATTTGTTTTCAGCGTCAGCACCGACGGGCTGGTCCATGGCAACTCCGTAACGCTTTTTGGTTATTATACCATTAACCTTATTCAGTTGACAGTGGGAAAAGGGGAGAGGGGGCAAACGCCCCCCCTCTTTGTTTTACTATTTCCCGCGTTACATAATCGGCAGGTATTTTTTCAATTCGTACTCGGACACCTGGGTGCGATAGTCGTCCCACTCTTTTTTCTTGTTCTCGATAAAGGACTTAAAGACATGCTCGCCGAGGGCTTCGCGCACCAGCGGGCTGCTTTCCGCCAGCTGGATAGCTTCCGCTAGGCTGCCGGGGAGCGTGTTGATGTTACGTTCTTTTCTTTCCGCGGGGGTCATTTCATAGACGTTTTCTTCAATCGGCGTCGGAGCCTGGAGATTGTTTTTCATACCATCCAGACCGGCCGCCAACATAACACTGAAGCAGAGGTAGGGGTTGCAGGCGGGGTCTGGCGAACGGAACTCAATACGAGTGGCCTTTTCACGGCCGGGGCGGTATTCCGGCACACGGATTAGGTCAGAACGATTGCGCCGGGCCCATGATAGATACACCGGGGCTTCATAGCCCGGAACCAGCCGCTTGTACGAGTTAATCCACTGATTGCAGACGGCGGTAATTTCCGGGGCATGCTTTAACAGACCGGCGATAAAGCTCCGGGCTTCTTTAGAGAGGTGATAGGAGTCTTTAGTGTCAAAGAAGGCGTTGCGGTCGCCCTTGAACAGGGACTGGTGCACGTGCATGCCGCTCCCGTTGATGCCGAAGACCGGCTTAGGCATGAAGGTGGCGAAAACGCCGTTTTTCAGGGCTACTTCTTTGACGATAAGGCGGTAGGTCATCACGCTGTCCGCCATGGTCAGGGCGTCCGTATAGCGCATATCGATTTCATGCTGACTCGGAGCGACCTCATGATGGGCATATTCCACGCCGATACCCATTTTTTCCAGCTGGATAACGGTATCGCGCCTTAACTCAATGGCAGCGTCACGGGTGGTAAGGTCGAAGTAACCGCCCTGGTCGAGGAACTCAGTGCCGTTGGCATCTTTAAAATAAAAGTATTCCAGCTCAGGTCCTACATAATAGGTATAACTCAGGTCGGCGGCTTTCTTGAGGTTCCTCTTCAGCACGTAGCGGGGGTCGCCTTCGAAAGGCTGGCCGCCGGGCATCAGTACATCGCAGAACATACGGGCGGTGGCGCGGTGTTCCGGGGGGTTCCAGGGGAGCAACTGCCAGGTATCGGGGTCGGGCATAGCGACCATGTCGCTCTCGTCGATACGGGCGAAACCCTCAATCGATGAACCGTCAAAGCCCATGCCTTCCTCCAATCCTCCTTCCAGCTCTTCCACGGTGATGGCAAAGCTCTTGAGGATGCCGAGAATATCCGTAAACCACAGCCAGATAAACTTGACATCATGTTCCTTGGCCATCTTCAGGATGTATTCCTTAGCTTCTTCCTTACTTCTACCAGCTTTCATTTACAGCCTCCATCTATTATCGAGAGTAAATTGTTACTTTCATTGAAGCACAATATATCCTCTAAGGTCAATCAACTTAAATATCGTAATAGAGATAGAACTCGTAAGGATGAGGCCGCAGGGCGACGGCATCATACTCGTTCTTGCGCTTGTAGTTAATCCAGGTATCAATCAGCTCCTGGGTAAACACGCCGCCCTCGAGCAGGAAATCATGGTCTTCCTTCAGGGCCTCCAGGACTTCGAGTAAGGACCCTGGCGTGGATTTTATCTTGGCTTTTTCTTCCGGCTCCAGCTCGTAGATATCCTTATCGATGGGCTCGCCGGGGTCTATCTTGTTTTTAATGCCGTCCAGGCCGGCCATGAGCATGGCGGCGAAAGCCAGGTACGGATTGCAGGAGGCGTCCGGGCAGCGGTACTCGATACGCTTGGTCTTGGCGCTCTTGGAATAGAGCGGGATACGGATACCGGCGCTGCGGTTCCGCTGGGAATAGACCAGGTTGATGGGGGCCTCATAGCCCGGCACCAGGCGGCGGTAGGAGTTGGTGGTGGGGGCACAGAGGGCCAGCAGGGCCGGCGTGTGCTTCAAGAGGCCACCGATATAGTAGAGAGCGGTCTGGCTCAACAGGCCGTAGCCCTTGGAGTCATAGAATTTGTTGGTGCCGGCTTTCCAGAGGCTCTGATGAACGTGCATGCCGGAGCCGTTGTCCTGGAAGAGGGGCTTGGGCATGAAAGTGATGGTAAAGTTATTCTGCATGGCCACGTTCTTGGCGATGTATTTGTAGAGCATGACGTTATCGGCCTGGCGAGTGAGGGTATCATAACGCATACCGAACTCGCACTGGCCGCCGGAGGCTACCTCATGGTGGTGCTTGTCAATATAGAGGCCGGCCTCCATCATCTTAAGGGCTATTTTGGTGCGGATTCCCTGCAACTGGTCTGTTGGAGGTACGGGGAAGTAACCCTCCTTAGGGCGCGGGCGGTAGCCCAGGTTGGCGCCCTCGCTGTTGCCGGAGTTCCAGATGCCTTCCTGGGAGTCGATGGCGTAGTAGCCCGTGTGGGAGTTTTGTTCGAAACGCACGCTGTTGAAGATGAAGAATTCCAGCTCTGGTCCCCAGTAGCTGGTATCCGCGATGCCGGTGGACTTGAGGTAAGCCTCAGCCTTTCTGGCGATATAGCGGGGGTTTTTAGCGTAATCTTTGCCGGTAAACGGATCGCGCACGTCGCAGATAAGGCTCAAAGTCGGCTCGGACTCAATGGGATCAATGATAGCTGTTTCCGGATCCGGCACGAGGAGCATATCGCTCTCATGAATGGCCGTGAAGCCCCGGATGGACGAACCATCGAACCCGTTGCCTTCCTCAAAGAGTTCTTCATTGAGCTCGGTGATGGGCAGGGTATAGTGCTGCCAGAGGCCAGGAAGGTCAATGAACTTGAGGTCCACGAACTTGCAGCCTTTCTCTTTGGCAAGGGCGAACACCTTGTCGGTTGCCTTGGTCTTAGTTTGAGCCATGTTATCCTCCATCCAATTTTTATTTATCCAATTTCCTATTCTTAAATTGCAGACTCGTTTCTATCGCCGGTGCGGACACGCACGACGGTTTCCACCGGCAGGACGAATATCTTGCCGTCGCCGGTCTCACCGGTGCGCGCGTTCTGAACGATAGCATCGATAGCAGTGGAAACC
>Ga0209777_10009595_pt1 | contig 10389 bp, 9 predicted proteins | sample FrelakmetHBP12HB_FD_187147 | JGI IMG/M metagenome (GOLD analysis project Ga0209777, IMG submission 187147) | Freshwater lake sediment microbial communities from the University of Notre Dame, USA, for methane emissions studies -HBP12 HB (SPAdes)... | ecosystem: Environmental > Aquatic >... | reverse complement strand
GAGCGGTTCCCCGCTCTGCGGTTCGATGGAACTCTTCGTCGCGATCATGGCAATCGTTGATGGTCTGGGAAGCCGACGCCCGTTCCAGCGGAATGGGCCGAAGCGGCCCTGTGCAGGGCCCGCCTCGACGTCGTCACGGGGGACTACGCCAGCGCCGTGCGGGGCGCCAAGGCGGCGGCGGCATTTGTGGCCGACAGCCGGTTCTCTGCCCGAGGCGCCAAGGCCCGGTCCATAGAGGCCCTCATCCAATGGACCTGGGGACACGCCCTCTTCCAGTCCGCGGAGTACGACGCGGCCCGCGAGCACTTGAGGAAAACCGCCACCCTCGCCCTCGCCGCCGGGATGCGCTTCGTGGAAACGGATGCGATGCGGGACCTGGGCCGCATTTCTTACCGCCGCGGGGAAATCCAGGAGGCGCGCACCATCTACGAGTTGTGCGCCAAAACCGCGAGGGAAGCTGACGACAGGCGCGGGGAAAGCCTCGCGCTGGACCTCCTGAGTAACAGCATCTTTTACAACGGGGAATTCGGCGAGGGCCTCAAGTGCGCCGAAAGGGCCCTTGACCTCGCCGAGGAGACCGGGGACAGGCGGGCGCAATGCATCATCGTAAACACGCTCGGCGAGCAAGCTCGCTGGACGGGGGACCTTAAGACGGCCTTACGGCATTACGAGAAGGCGGCGGAGCTGGCGCGAGACGTGGGAGAAAAAGAGTTCGAGGGCATCGCGTTGGCAAACCTTGCGCTCGCGTTACACAACCTGGGAAAAAATAGGCAGGCCGAGGCGGAGGCCAGACGGGCCATCGCAGTCCTGAAAGCCATCGGGGTCTGGAACAGGGTTTGCGCGACCACCACCGTTTTGGGCCACGTTCGGCTCGCCCTGGGGGACCACGCGGAGGCCTCGGAAGCTTACAGCCTAGCCCATTCCAAGGCGAGAGAGCTGGGCGAGGCCGCCGCAGCCATGGAGTCCGCCGCGGGTTTGGCGGCGGTCGAGCTGGCAAAGGGTAGACCGCGGAACGCCTTAGAGCGCATCGCGCCGATCCTCGACCACGTTTGGGCGGCTGACGCGGAAGATAAGGCCACTGGCTGCCCTCCCCGCCACCACCTAGAAGGCGCCGACGAGCCGTTCAGGGTTTACCACACGTGCTGCCAAGTCCTCGATGCGTGCAAAGACCCGAGGGCTCTGCGGATTCTGACGAGAGCCTGGGAGGTCCTATCGGCCCAGGCCAAGATGCTTCCAGCGGGAAGAGCGCGAAGGGCCTTCTTCAACGCCATCCCTTCTCACCGCGGAATTCACGAAGCTTGGAAGGAGGCCTGCAAGGAAAAGTCGAAAGTCACAAGCAGGCTGGGGTCCTAGGAGGTCGAGGACTCTCTACTGTGACCAGCGCGTGACCAGAGGGGACCCAGGAGCCAGTAGAGCCACAAAGGAGAAGCTGGCAACCCCTTTGCTAGTAAGTGGTGCCGGAGACGGGATTCGAACCCGTATGGCCTATATGCCGAGGGATTTTAAGTCCCTTGCGTCTGCCAGTTCCGCCACTCCGGCACTTAGGCAAGTATAGCGGCACCCGTTGCCTCCGTCCACGCAGGACCTGTTTTACTGTGGTCCCATCAAGAGTGGGAACGCGTGAGCGCGAGAGAACACGGGTTATACGGCGCTATCGTTCTCTGCCTCGCGGCTTTGCCCGCTCCCGCGCTCTTATGCCGAAGGCGCGGCGGCCGTTGATTACTTGGAATCTCTGGTGGCTGAGCCCTTCGAGAAGATGGAGGCGCCGACCGGATTCGAACCGGTGATGGGGGCTTTGCAGGCCCCTGCCTTACCGCTTGGCTACGGCGCCCCGTGCGGTGAAGATTATGGGGATTCGGCCCCCCCGTGTCAACTATCTCGCACCCTCTGTGGTAAGCCAATACGCCGAGAGAGTTGAGAGCCGGAGAGCCCGAGAAATCGTTGTGGTGCGCGTCTTGACACCCCGCGCGGGGTGGTCTATATTTCCTGCGGTCCGCTGGGGAGTAGTTCAACTGGTGGAACGCCTGGCTCTGGACCAGGATGTTGGGGGTTCGAGTCCTCCCTCCCCAGCCATTATTTGTGGCCCGTTCGTTCAGCGGTTAGGACACCGGCCTCTCACGTCGGTAACAGGGGTTCGATTCCCCTACGGGCTACCATCAAAGGCATCCGGGCGGGAGGCAGAGCCTCCCGTTCGTCGTTTGCGAAGGGACCGGCAAGAGGGGAATCGAAGGGTGGGGGAGTGTCCGTGGTTTTCAAGGCTCCGACGCCAACTGCTTGGCGGCGAGCCGTAGAAAACGAGGAAGAGGACCCACCCCGGGAACTGTAGGCGGCTTTGAAACGCAGCGCCCTCTGGGCGCCAGGCTTTTAAGCCGCGTAAGTTCGATTCCCCTACGGGTTACCAAAATTTGGGCGGGCGGGGTTACCCCTCCCGCCCAACGCTCGCGTGGGCCAAGCCCATCCTCGCGGGCGGTACTCCGAAGAAGCCCTCGGACAAGCGCTCGCTGCCCACCCTCCCCTACCTCGAAGCGGCCCTGTCGCAGGCATGACGGGAGTCGCGAGACGGGAATGGAGCCTCAGCGGCCATGAGGTCGAGCGCCGTTAGGGGTAGTCCTTTCGATGGGTGGCTTGGTATGATCTGTGCGGGCGCCCGTGCGAATGTTGGCGCCCCTTTTATCGTAAGGCGCCCGATGTCCGACCCTCTTCTGGATCCCCTGAACGACGGGCAGCGCGCTGCTGTGACACACGGCGACGGGCCACTCCTCGTGCTCGCGGGGGCTGGTTCGGGCAAGACGCGCGTCATCGCGCACCGCATCGCCTACCTCATCACCCAGAAGCACGTTTCGCCTCGAAGTATCCTGGCGGTGACCTTTACGAATAAGGCCGCGGGCGAGATGCGCCAGCGCGTCATGGACCTCATGCGGAAGCCCGCCCTGCCCTTCCTCTGGATTGGCACCTTCCACGCCGTCTGCGCGCGCATCCTCCGCTCCGACGTGGAGGAGCTGAAGACATCCATTACGCGAGACTTCACGATCCTGGACGCCGACGAGAGCCAGGGCCTCGTCAAGCACATCATGAGAGATAGGGGCATCTCGGACAAGAACTTCCCGCCGAGGGCCGTGCAATCGGCCATCAGCAAAGCCAAGGGCTCCGGGCTCGAAGCGGCGGTTTTCGAAGCCAAGGCCCACGGGCATTTCGCCCTCACCGTGGCGACGGTGTACAGGGACTACGAACACCGCCTCCTCGCCTCGAACGCGCTGGACTTCGACGACCTGCTGGCCCTGGCGCTCAAGCTCTTCGAGGAGCGCGAGGCCGTCCGGAGGCGCTACGCTGAGCAGTTCCAGCACGTCCTCGTGGACGAGTACCAGGACACGAACCGAACGCAGTACGAGCTTCTGCGGCACTTCGCTTCGAAGTGGGGCAACGTCTTCGCCGTCGGGGACGAGGACCAGTCCATCTACCGGTGGCGAGGCGCGGACATCCAGAACATCCTCGATTTTCAGCGAGACTTCCCGAAGGCCACCGTGGTCAAGCTGGAGCGCAACTACCGCTCGTCGGCTCCCATACTGAGTGCGGCCAACGCCCTCGTGGCGCACAACGAGAGAAGGCTCGGGAAAAACCTCTGGACCGAGCGGCAGGGCGGACCCACCCTGAAACTCTTCGCAGCGCTCACGGACAGGGAGGAAGCCGCATACGTGGCGGACTCTCTCCAGGGCCTCCACATCAAGTACGCTTGGCGGCAAATGGCGATTTTGTACAGGACCAACGCCCAGTCCCGGACTTTTGAGGAGGCGTGCCTGAACCGCGCCATCCCGTATCAGGTCGTGGGCGGACTCAAGTTCTACGAGCGGCGTGAGGTGAAGGACATCCTTGCCTACCTCCGCATCGCCTTGAACCCATTGGACCGCATAGCGCTCGTGCGCGTCATCAACGTGCCCCAGCGCGGCATCGGCAAGGCCACAGTGGATCAGCTCGAGAGCCTGGCCAGGGACAGGAACACGTCCCTGCACGCCGCGGCGAACCTGGCCATCGAAGAAGAACTCGTCCCCTTGCGGGCGCGCCGGTCCCTGCAAGGTTTTCTCGACGTCGTCGAGGAGGTCAGGAGACGGCTCGCGACAACGGCACCGTCGGCCCTGGCCGAGTGGGTGATCAACGCGACGGAGTACATCACCTACTTGGAAGGACTCTCTGAGGCGGGGCCCGATCCCGAATCGCGCATCGAGAACATCCGGGAACTCATCTCCGCCATGCGGGAATTCGAGGCCAAGGAGGAGGGGGACCTCAGGCTCTTCTTGGAGCGCCAGGCCTTGGCTTCGGATCAGGACGATCTGAAGGATGGCCCGCACGACTCCGTCAAGCTCATGACCCTCCACTCCGCCAAGGGTCTCGAGTTCCCCGTGGTCTTCCTGGCGGGACTCGAACAGGACCTCATGCCCCACGTCCTTTCGACGGATTCGAAGGAGGGCCTCGAGGAGGAGAGGCGCCTGTGCTACGTCGGAATGACGCGCGCCATGGACGCGCTCCACCTGACCTGGGCCCGCCAGCGTTATGTCTACGGCGTCATCCAGGACCGCCTGCCCTCGGCCTTCTTGAGGGAGATACCGGTGCAGATGATGGAGGAGGTGGGTGGCGTGAGCCGGGGGCCCATGGCCCTCCAGGAGGCCGCCGCGCTCATCGAGAAAGTGCAGGCGCACGCCAAAACTCAAGGCCCAGGATTCAGGGCTGGCGCGCGCGTCCACCACGCCAAGTACGGCTTCGGCATCGTCCTGCACACCGAAGGCTCGGGCGAAAACCTCAAGGTGACGGTCTCCTTCAACAAGTTCGGAAAGAAGAAGCTTCTCGCGGAAATGGCCAACCTGGAGCTACTGTAAGGCCGGCTAGCCCTCTCCGCCCTGGGTGATTTCCCGCTTGACACGCGTTCGCGGGCCAGCTTATATTCGCCCCCTAATGGGTGGGTTCTCCCCCGGCCACATCAAAGGAGGCACGCTTCATGCTCCAGTATGTGCCCATCGGTATTTTCCTGGGGATCGCCGTCATCCTCGTGCCCGTCGCCATGATCGCCGGATGGTTCATCAGGCCGAAGCGGTACGACCCGGTCAAATCGCAGCCCTACGAATGCGGCATCGAAGTCAAGGAGCCCTCGTCGGGCCACGTCTCCGTGCACTTCTACCTCGTGGCCGTCGTCTTTCTCGTCTTCGACGTGGAGACCATTTTTCTCCTGCCGTGGGCCGTGGCCTTCAACAAGCTGGGACTCTTCGGCGTCATCGAAATTTTCGTGTTCCTCGCCCTCCTCGTGGCGGCCTACATCTACGCATGGCTCAGGGGGGCGCTGAGGTGGGAAGAATGAACCCGGATGCCAACGGCGCCGCCTACCCGTCGTGGGTCGGGCTCACGAAGCTCGACATCCTCTTCGACTACTGCCGGCGCAACAGCCTCTGGCCCATGACATTCGGCCTGGCCTGCTGCGCCATCGAGATGATCTCGGCGATGTGCTCGCGCTACGACATGTCCCGCTTTGGCTCGGAGGTCATGAGGCCGTCGCCGAGGCAGTCGGATGTGATGATCATCGCCGGGACCATCACGATAAAGATGGCGCCCGTCGTGCGCCGCCTGTACGACGAGATGCCGGACCCCAAGTGGGTCATCGCCATGGGGAGCTGCGCGATCCAGGGCGGGCCGTACGACGACTACGCGGTCTTGCAGGGCGCGGGCCGCGTCGTCCCCGTGGACGTCTATGTGAGCGGCTGCCCGCCCCGGCCCGAAGCGCTCATCTACGCGCTCATGAGGCTCCAGGAGAAGATCCGTAACCCAAAGGTCCTCGACGGGCCGGCCTTCAAGGGCGTCCTCAAGGACCGGGCCACGAAGGGCTGGATGGCGAAGGGCGGGGAGATCCCCGAAGTGGTAGCCGAGCTTGAAGCCAAGGGCCACTTAGTCCAGGACGGACAGATCCTCAAGGACTAGGGTGAAAAAATGGCGGACGAGACCAAAACCCCAGGGATCCCCGAGACTCCAGAGCCCGCAGCCAAGCCGGAGGCATCGGCCGCTCCCGCCAGTGGCGAAAAGCCCGCGGCAGCCGCCAAACCCGCCGCTCCAGCGGCGCCCAAGCCCCCCGCTGGCCCCAAGAAGTGGGAGCCCACGGGCGAGATCGCGGAGAACGTCCCCACCCAGGCCCTCAAAGCCCGGTTTCCAGAAGTCCTGGGCGTGAAGAGCCCGTGTGGAGAGGCCACCCTCCTCCTCCCCAAGGCGAGACTCATCGAGGCCCTCACTTTTTTGAGGGACGACGGCGCTTGCGCGATGGACTATCTGAGCGACATGACGGCGGCGCACTACCCGGTCAACGATAAGAAATTCGAGGTGGTGTACCACTGCTACTCTCTCGAAAAGAAGCACTCCCTGCGCGTCAAGGTCCAGCTCGATGACGGCGAAGCGTGCCCCACGGCGACGGCGGTGTGGCCCGGCGCCGACTGGATGGAGCGGGAAGCCCACGACATGTTCGGCGTTGTTTTCGAGGGGCACCCCAACCTGAAGGTCATCCTCCTCCCGGACGATTTCGAGGGGCACCCGCTCCGCAAGGAGTTCCCTCTGGGCGGGGCGCAGGAGGCGATGATCCGAACGAACCGCTACGGCAAGCCCGTGCTCTTGCCCGACGACCTCGAAGAAGCTAGGAAGGCCCTGAAGGAGCCGCGAAATGTCCGCTGATTCCACGCAAGCCGGCTCCTCCCCGCTTCAGAGGGTCATGGAGACCCGCGAGGTAGAGCTGAACATGGGGCCCCAGCACCCGGCCACGCACGGGGTCTACAGGGCCCTCGTGAAGCTGGACGGCGAGCGCGTCGAGGCCCTGGAATCCATAATCGGTTACCTGCACAGAGGTCTGGAGAAGTGGGTCGAGTACCGGACGTGGGGACAAGCCACGCCGATCTTCGACCGCCTCGACTACGTGGGCGCCATTCTCAACTGCCACGGCTACGTTGGCGCCGTGGAGAAGCTCCTGGGCGTCGAGGTCCCGAAAAAAGCACAGTACATCCGCGTCGTTCTGGACGAGCTCCAGCGCCTCGCCAACCACCTCCTCTGGCTCGGGACCCACGCCCTCGACGTGGGCGCCCAGTCCATGCTCTTCTACGGCATCCGGGAGCGGGAGCCGATCCTGGACCTCTTCGAAGCTATGCTGGGCCAGCGGCTCCTGCAGAATGCCTACCCCATCGGCGGCGTGCGCTTCGATTTCCCCAAAGGCTGGGTCCCGGTCTGCCGGAGGCTCCTGGACGAGCTGCCCAAGAAAGTGGACGACTACGAAGGCCTGCTCACGGGCAACCGGATCTGGGTGCAGCGCACCAAAGGCGTGGGCGTGATTTCCGCCAAGGACGCCATCGCTCTCTCCCTCTCGGGCCCGACGCTACGAGGCTCGGGCGTCAACTTCGATGTTCGCAAGGCGATGCCTTACTCGAGCTATGGCGATTTCGAATTCGAGATCCCGCTGGGAACCAACGGCGACGTCTTCGACCGCTACCTCTGCCGCGTGCGCGAGATGCGCCAGAGCATCCGAATCATCAAGCAGGCCCTGGACGGGATGCCAGAAGGCGAGCTGAAGGGCAAGGTGAGCAAGATCATCCGGCCACCCGTCGGGGAGGCCTACTACACGGTGGAAGCGGCCAAGGGCCAGCTCGGCTACTACATCGTGAGCGACGGCGGCGAGAAGCCGTGGCGCGTCCACGTGAAATCGCCCTCCTTCGTGAACCTCCAGGGGATCGAGACCATGTGCCGGGGGGGCCTCATCGCGGACGTGGTGGCGGTCATCGGCTCGCTCGACATCGTGCTCGGCGAAGTTGATAGATAAGAATGGTGATCAAGTGAGCAAGTTATCAGGTGATCAATCAAGCAGAGGCAACAAAGGCGGAGCCGTTCTCTCGATCACCCGGTCGCCAGATTACTGGATCACGTCCATCCGAAGGGTGAGCCGATGAGCTGGGAATTCATCACGACGCACCCCTTGATGATCATGCTCGGCTGGCCTTTGATCAAGATCGTGATCCTGCTCGTGCCGGTCATGACGATCGTGGCCTACATCGTCTGGTTCGAGCGACGGCTCCTGGGCTTCTTCCAGTCACGGCTCGGCCCCAACCGGGTAGGTCCCTTGGGCCTTTTGCAGCCGGTGGCCGACGGGCTCAAGCTTCTTTTAAAGGAGGACCTCGTCCCCTCCAACGCCCGTCCTTTCCTCTTCAGGATCGCCCCCATCTTCGCTTTTTTCCCGGCCCTCACCGGCTTCGCCATCGTGACCTGGGCCCTGCCGTGGATCAAGCCTTCTGGAAAGGCCCACGGCTTCGTCGTGGCGGACGTGGACCTTGGCATCCTGCTGGTCCTGGCGCTTTCCTCCCTGGCCATCTTCGGCATCATCCTGGGAGGCTGGGCCTCCGGCTCAAAATACCCGCTCTTCGGGAGCCTGCGCTCGGCCAGCCAGATGCTGGCCTACGAGGTGCCCCTCACTTTTTCGATCCTCGCCGTCATTCTAATGGCAGGTTCGTTTAAGTTGAGCGACATCGTCTCGGCCCAGCAGAACATGACGCTCCTGGGCTGGAAGGGCTTTTATTTCCTAGTCCCGGGCCTCGTCGCCTTCGGGGTCTACCTCGTGGCGGCGGTTGCAGAGACGAACCGCACGCCCTTCGACCTGCCCGAGGGCGAGAGCGAGATCATCGGCTTCCACGCCGAATACTCCGGGATGCGCTTCGCCTGGTATTTCGTGGCCGAGTACACCAACGTCGTGCTCATCAGCGTCCTGGGCACCTGCCTCTTCCTGGGCGGCTACGACATCCCCTTCGTCAACGACGCCGCGCTCTACCTGACGCACCCGTGGCTCGTGAGCATCTTGGGCGTGGCCTCCTTCGCGGCGAAGGGCGCGCTATTCGCGTTCTTCTTCGTGTGGATCCGGGCGACGTGGCCGAGGTACCGCTACGACCAACTCCTAAAGATCGGCTGGCTCGTCCTGCTGCCCATCTCCCTCGCCAACCTCCTGCTCGTGGCGCTGGTCAAGCTCGCGTTCCTGAGGTGATGGAATGAACGCGCTCCTCCGCTTCGTGAAAATGGTGACCTTCTGGGAGCTCATCCAGGGGCTCGTCATCACCAACAAGTACCTCTTCAAGCCGAAGGTCACCGAGCTCTATCCCGACAAGCGCCCCGTCCTCCCGTATCGGACCAAAGGCCGCCTGCACGTCGAAATCGAGACGTGCATCTCGTGCAGGATGTGCGAGAGGGCTTGCCCGGAGGGCTGCATCAAGGTATTCCCGCCGCCGAAGGAGGTCTTCAAGACCGACAAGCGGCCTCAGGAGTTCATCATCAGCCAGGAGCACTGCCTCCACTGCGGGATGTGCGTGGACGCGTGCCCCACGGGCTCCATCCACCACTCCATGGAGTACGAGCTGGTGGTATACAACTTCAATGAGCTGCTCTTCGACAAGGAGAGGCTTCCGTTCGACCTCGACCAGACGCGCTACCGGTGGAACTGGCTCGAAAACGTCCCGGTGAAGTAATTTTTCTGCCCGGTTTCCCAGGGTGAAACCGGGCAGAAAAATTAGAGGAGAGGGGATGGTGGTCACGCTCCTGTGGATCCTGCTGGCGGCCTTCATCGTCGCGTGCGCGCTCGGCGTCGTGTTCTCGCGCAGCCCCATCACGTCGGCCATCTCGCTCCTCGTGGGCTTCATCGGCGTGGCCGTCCTCTACATCGCGCTCAAGGCCGAATTCGTGGCCGCGGTGCAGGTCCTGGTCTACGCGGGCGGCATCATGGTCCTGTACATCTTCGGCATCATGCTCACCGACAGCGAGGTCTTGAGGCTCACGCGGCAGGTGCACTACCAGGCGTGGCCCGTCTTCTTGATGGTCCTGGTCCTTTTCTTGTGGATGGGGCACAAGCTTTACAAGAGCGACTACACGATCCATCCCATGATTTCTGTCTATGCGGTTTCGACGCCGGACGAGGAGCAGACCGCCAAACAAGAGCTGGCCAAGAGAGGTGAAGCGGATAAAGGCACCAACACTCAGCGCATCGCGAGCGTGCTTTACGGCGATTACCTGTACCCCTTCGAGGCCGCGAGCGTCCTTTTGCTCGTTGCCGTCGCCGGTGCCGTCTTCTTGGCCAAGAAAGAGGTTTGAGATGAGCACGGCGGGTCTCGTCCTCCTCGGTTTCGTTCTCTTTTGCCTTGGACTCTTCGGCGTCCTGGCGCGGCGGAACTTTATCGTGGTCCTGCTGGCCATCGAGCTGATTTTCGCGGGCGCAGGGGTGAACTTCATCGCGTTTTCTAGTCTCTGGAACGGGGACCTCACGGGGCAGGTCTTCACGATCTTCCTAATCGCCGTGGCGGCGGGCGAAGCGGCGGTGGGCCTCGGACTCTTGATCGCGAAAATCAG
>Ga0209777_10009594_pt1 | contig 10390 bp, 10 predicted proteins | sample FrelakmetHBP12HB_FD_187147 | JGI IMG/M metagenome (GOLD analysis project Ga0209777, IMG submission 187147) | Freshwater lake sediment microbial communities from the University of Notre Dame, USA, for methane emissions studies -HBP12 HB (SPAdes)... | ecosystem: Environmental > Aquatic >... | reverse complement strand
GCCGGCAAGCAAGAGTAGGTCGCCTATCAGGTGCTCTCCCTCCGAACCCGCGGCTTTATCTGCGGTCAGGATCCCCACCCCGCTGAAGGAAATCAGCATGCCTGCGAATTTCAGGGCGGTCAGGGATTCCATGCGCATCAGGCAGGCAAGCACCAGCGTCATCACCGGGCCGAGCGCGACGATCAGGCCGGTGTGCGCCACTGAGGTCCGAGCCAGGCCGCCGATGAAAAACAATTGGTTGAGCGTAATGCCGTTGGCAGCAATGAGCGCCAGCAACATCCACTCCCGGAAGGTTAGGTTCCATCGGGGCCAGCCCCGGCTAGCGAGAAGGGCAATCGCAAAGACCAGCGCAGCGCCCAGCACCCTGAGTTGCGCGAGCGCCAGCGAGCCGAAACCCGTCAGAGCTTCCTTGCCCGCGACAATGTTGGCAGCCCAACAGACCGTCGCCACCAACATGGCGAGGTGCATGAGGCCATGGCTCCCCCCGGTTCGCGAGGCCTCGGGTCCGCTGGAAGCAGCCGCGGAACTATTCAAAAGACTCCTTCCGCACGGTGGCTGCCTCGATTCGCGTCAGGTTGGGTGTGTAACCCAGGCCCGGTGTCTGTGGAACAGAGATGGTCCCTTGGGCGCTCACGGTCACTTCGGGATCGATGATATCTTCCTTCCAATAGCGCCTGCTCGCTGAGACGTCGCCTGGAAGCGTGAAACCCGGCAGCGCCGACAGAGCGATGTTGTGAGCACGGCCCACCCCCGACTCCAGCATTCCTCCGCACCATACCGGGACATTGTTGCTCCGACACACCTCATGGACCTGGCGCGCCGAGGTGAACCCTCCCACGCGGCCCATTTTGATGTTAATAATCTTGCATGCTCCGACCTCGATAGCCTTGCGAGCGTCGTCAGCACTGTGGATGGACTCGTCCAGGCAGATCGGCGTGGCGAGTTCCCGCTGCAGCCGGGCATGGTCGAGGATGTCATCCCACCCTAACGGCTGCTCGACCATCATGAGGTAAAACCGGTCAAACTGCTTCAAATGTGGCAGGTCTTGGAGGGTGTAGGCGGAATTGGCATCTGCCATGAGGGCAATGCGCGGGAATTGGGCGCGGATACGGTCCAGGACCTGAACATCCCAGCCAGGCTTAATCTTCACTTTGATGCGCTGGTACCCCGCCGCCAGCTCGCCCGCAATCTTCTCCAATAGCTCCTCGACGGAGTTCTGAATGCCGATCGAAACCCCGCAAGAAATTTCCTCGAGCGTACCCCCGACAAGCTTTGCCAGGGGGATCCCTTTCTGTTGCGATTCGATATCCCAGAGTGCACTCTCGAGCGCGGCTTTGGCCATGTTGTGCCCGCGGATGGGACGAAAGCGCGGCGCCACCTCGGCCGCCGACGTCCATTCCTTGCCCAGCGTCCACGGGATCAGGAAATCCCGCAAGATATGCCAGGCGGTTTCCGGCGTCTCGTAGTTGTAGAAGGGATCTTCGCCGCAAGCGACTTCGCCCCAGCCCGTCAAGCCCTCGGCATCGACGCGCACCAGGACGATCCTGCGAGTCGTCGTCCTTCCGAAGCTCGTTTCAAAGAAGTGCACGAGGGGGAGGCGGATTTCACGGAGTTCAATATGTTTGATTTTCATAGTGATCCAATAGATAGCGCGCCGCCGGGCCATCGAACACAAACCCCGTGGCCGCCAATCCCTTCGCAAAATATTCCTGAAGCTGCACGCCGACCTTTTGCTGGCAAGCCTTCGCCTCGCCGGGCCGGCTGCTCAGAATTGAACCGATGTCAGCCGGAATCTCGACCTCTGCAACGGGCTTCTTGCTCGGGCTGCGGGGAGGCACTCCTTTGATCGCGCGTCTCACACGCGCCGACTTAATCCACCATTCCGCGATGACCCGATCACTGGGGAGGCCCTTTTGCAGGCGGCTGTCGACATACCCATAGTGATCAGGGAAATACTCGCGAACCACGGCCCCCAAGCGCATGATGTTGAGATAAGCATTCTTGGCCCGCAGGGGGTCGAAGGTCCATTCGATGCAATCGATGCCGGCCCGCAGAGCCGTCCGGCGTTGCAGGAGCTTCAATTTCCTGCCCAGGCCCCGGTTCTCGTGCTCTGGCACTACGCCCAGGGAAAGCGAGTGAAAATAGCGATGCTGTCCGTGCCACGCCGGCAGGGAGGCCGCAAAACCTGCCAGCTCTCCTTGGGGAGTGAACGCCCCCAGGACGTGACCGCCAATCCTGGTCAGATTGACGAATAGCCTCAGAGGATAGAGCTCGCGCTCGGTGTATCCCCAGATCTCTTTTTGAATCTTGACGCACGCCGCGAGCTCCTGGAGCGTCCGGCATGGCCGAAGGGTATAAGTTACCTGGCTTCCTTTGACTTCAGCTCGTTCCAAAGCGCTTCCATTTCCTCCAGGCTACATTCGCAAAGTTTCTTTCCCCGCTTGCCGATTTCCTGCTCCAGGGCCTGGAACCGCCGCTTGAACTTTTGGTTGGCCCGGCGCAAGCAGCTCTCCGGGTCGGAGCGGAGGAAGCGGGCCAAGTTCGCGGCCGCGAAAAGCAAGTCCCCCACCTCCTCGTCAATTCGTGGCGCGCTCCTCTCGGGGTGAGCAGCCAGCTCGCGGCGCAATTCCCCGAGCTCCTCTTCAATTTTATCAAGCAGGTCCTCAGCCTTTGCCCAGTCGAAGCCCACCTCCGAAGCTCTTAGGCCCAGTTCGTACGCCTCCAGCGTAGCGGGAAGCGCGGTGGAGATACCGTCGAGCACAGAATCATTTCTCACCTCCCCCGCGGCCTGTCGCTCCTGCTCTTTCACCCTCAGCCAACTCGCCAGGGCCTCCTGCGCGTTACGAGCGCGCACCTCACCGAACACGTGGGGATGGCGGCGCACCAGCTTGGCGTGGACACGCTCGATGACGCCGTCGAGATTGAATCGATGCTCCTCTTCGGCCAGGCGAGCGTAAAAGACCACCTGAAAAAGCAAGTCACCCAATTCGTCTTCCAGGGCATCAAAATCGCGGGCGTTGACCGTATCGACAACTTCGTAGGCTTCCTCAAGGAGGAGCCCTTTGACAGAGTCGTAGTCCTGCTCGCGGTCCCACGGGCAGCCTTGGGGGCTGCGCAGGTGCGCCATCAACTCCACTAGTTTGGGAAGATTCTCTCCGGCCAGTGTGGCTCCGTTCCTTCCGCTCCTCGCAAACGGATAGAGAGGGTCAGCAAGCAAGCCGGTTAATGTATCAAGCCGCGCGTTGAAACTGCAAGAGGAGTCCTGGCGATAAAGCAGGGGACAGGTTACAGGGAACAGGTGACAGGGAATTAGGCGGTGGGCTATAGACGAGTTGCGCCGCCTGGATTCCGAGGGTATGCTGGGGTCAACTGTAGGGGACGTGAGTGACTCTTTCCCACGAATGCCATGGATGTTCGCATTGAAGGAAACAACCTGTACGTGGACGCGGAAGTCGCCGGGGCCTGGGGACGGCACGGGGATATTTACGGGTTCTTCGCGCGGTCATCTGCGCCTTATGGCGCCGGTCGGCTGCGGGTCGATGTCAAAGTCGTGACATCCCCTAAGCATAGTGCCGAGTCCGTGAAAACCTTTCCTGTGGATTTTGCGGGGGAAGGCAACGGCAAGCACGTCAGATATAGGCTCGCAGGGGGTAAGCTCTCCATACAGGCATCGATGGATGCGGTGACATCGAACTTGCTGCCCAGACTCGGGGGGCACGGCTTCTGGGAACAAGTAAATATTGCCAGGGACGGCCCTGTGAAGTACTGGCTGAGTTTGTATATTAAGCTATACGAAGGCGAACCGCGCCGACCTGGCGACACAAAAGAGTGGGATACCCAATTTTGGTCTGGCGGACTGCCTGAATTGGGAAAGCATCGATAGAGAAGGGCGCAGCCAAGCGTACTGCGGCTCCCGGCACTCGCAGCCGGGAGTATAGCCGAGCATCAAGTCTTCGGACATTGCGCTGGAGGTGCAATATGGAGGTACCTGACTCAATGGAATGTCCTCGGTGCCACGGCAAGGGAACAAGGGAGGGGAAGACCTGCGAACATTGCAACGGCACTGGCAGAATTCCTGTTGAAAGAATCCAGCCCAAATGACCGAGGCACACCAGTGTGCCACCATAAATCCGAATGACACGGCTACCGGGAATTAGGCCGCCTTGTCGCCCCGTGGAATTGTTGCTAGACTGGATGTTCCGAGAGCGAAGGGCACATCTCAAGAGCTGAAGGGCAAACTGCCGGAAGAGGCATCTTATGGCCGAAGATGACAATGAACCCTCGGGCTTCAAGGTGGTCGACCGCCGCGGCTTCTCATCGGGTGGTGATCGGCGTGAGGAGCCCCCGCGCGAAGCGCCCAAGGCCGAAAGCCGCGCTCCGGTCCGTCAGCCGGCGGACACGCCCCAGCCCGAAGCAGAACCGCCAGACGACTTCGGCGCCGAGGCCGCCGGATTCGATACACTGGTTTCCTACTTGAGTACGACGGCGATGTTCCAGTTAGGCGCCCTGGCGGGGCCGGGTGGCGAACGGATCCCGCCGGACTTTCCCAACGCGCGCCGGACGATTGATTTGCTGGAAGTCCTCCAGCAAAAAACTCAGGGCAACCTGAGCACCGAGGAGGCACGCTTCCTGGATGAGGCGCTTTACGAACTTCGGCTGGCTTACCTCGAAATGGAAAAGCGCCAAGCCCGCAGAGTGAAATGAAACTCACGTTCCTAGGCACGGGGACCTCAACCGGGGTTCCGACCATCGCCTGTCACTGCAAGGTCTGCACTTCTCCCGATCCCCGCGACAAGAGGACTCGGCCTTCCCTCCTGCTGGAATATGACGGCCGAGCGGTGGTGGTGGATACGTCGCCGGACTTCCGCGCTCAAGTCCTGCGCGAGGGACTGGAGCGCCTGGACGCGGTTGTATTTACCCACGCTCACGCCGACCACATTCTGGGCCTCGATGATGTGCGAGTCTTCTATTTTCGCCAGCAGCAACCCATCCCCATTTATGCTGACGCCCGATGCATGGAAACTATCCGCCGTGTGTTCGACTACATTTTCGACGGCAACTATCCCTATGGCGGCGTCGCGAAATTGGACCCTCATGTGATTGAAGGACCGTTCGAACTGTGGAAGCTCCGGTTCGTCCCGGTGCCGGTCATCCACGGGAATTTGCAGATTCTGGGGTTCCGTTTTGACGACATTGCTTACCTGACGGACGTCAGCGCCGTCCCGGAAAGCAGCCTGGCGCTGCTGGAGGGCCTGGAAGTGCTGATCGTAGACAGCCTGCGGCATAACCCCCATCCGACCCACCTCACGGTCCAACAAGCTCTGGACCTGGTGGAGAGGCTGAAGCCGCGACAGACTTTCTTCACGCATATGGCGCACGAATTGGGACATGAAGAAACAAACGCTTTGCTTCCCCGGCACGTGCGCCTGGCCTATGACGGCCTGACATTGGAAATATGAAATTGGAAACTGGAAATTCGGCCGCGGTTGCGATTTTCGGTTTTCGAATTTCGATTTTCGAATTTCAAGTCTCTAGTTTCCAGTTTCCAGTTTCTAATTTCTAGTTTCCAGTTTCTAGTTTTCATCGGGAGTGTATGAGGGTTATCAGCCAACTCGACCAACTCCGCGAGCTGCCCGGAGCCAGCGCCGTCACCATCGGCAACTTTGACGGCGTGCACCTCGCCCACCAGGAACTGCTGCGCCGGGTCGTCGAGGAGGCCAGGCGATTGAACGCCGTGGCGACCGCTGTCACTTTTGAACCGCATCCGGCGAAGGTTCTCACACCCCAGCGTGCGCCCAAACTCCTCACTCCCCTGCCGCGCAAGGTGCCGCTCATTGAAGCCACAGGGATCGATCGCCTGGTGGTTCTGCCCTTCAGCAAGGAATTCGCTCATCTCACTCCGGTCGAGTTCGTTCGTAACATTCTGATTAGTTTGCTTCATGCGGTGAGCGTGCACGTGGGGCCGGGCTTTCGATTTGGCTACCGGCAATCCGGCAACACGGAAACCCTTCAGGCGCTGGGCAGGCAGGAGGGGTTTAAGGTGGAGGTCGTCCCCCTTTTGGAGGTGCGCGGAGAGAAGACTTCCAGCAGCCGCATCCGCGAGCTCGCAGCAGCCGGGAGGGTGAACAAGGCCTGCCGCCTCTTAGGCCGGCCCTTCTCCATTTATGGCCCTATCGTTTCTGGACTCGGCGTGGGGCGCAAACACACCGTCCCGACTCTCAACCTGGCGCCCATCGAAGAGCAGCTTCCCAAATTAGGCGTCTACGTCACCCGAACCAGATTGCGCGGCGCCTGGCACGATTCCGTCACGAACGTCGGGCACAAACCCACTTTCGGCGACCACCGGCTGACTGTGGAAACCTATCTCTTGGACCATGCCGGGGAGACCGATGAATCCGAGATGGAAATCGAATTTCTCTACCGGCTGCGCGACGAAATGAAATTCCGGAACCCTGCCAGCCTCAAGTCACAGATCCAGAAAGACGCTCGCCGCTCCCTCAAATTCCATCGCTTGCTGCGCCTCCTCCAGCAGCAAGCTGGCCGCCCCACCCCCACGCTGGAACCCAATTGACCATAGGATTTACCAAGGACAGCGCGTAAAATAAGCTAATGGAACCTGTTGTTGCCAAGTTCCGCACATTTCGCGAAGCCGAAGAGGCTACTCGCGAATATTGCCGCCGGCTCACACCGGCCGAGCGGCTGGAAATCCTGTTTCAACTTAGGGCTATGGCACTCAAGGAGGGCGATGGCGCTTCCGAAAGACTGGCGCGCGTTTATCGAATCGTTCCACTCAAACAGGGCTAATGCTACTTGAGAATCGGTAGGAAACCAGTTGGAACAGGTTCGTTGATGATTTCAGCGGGGGCGGTGTTGACGCCCGATTCCTTGTCCTTCACGAAGCGGTCGATTTCTTCGAGCAAGGCGGGAACGATTTCGTCTTCCTTGACGCGCCGGATGGCCTTACCTTCCCGATAGATCATGCCGTTGCCGCGGCCTGCCGCGACCCCCAGGTCGGCTTCGCGGGCTTCACCCGGCCCGTTGACCGCGCACCCCATAACGGCCAGGCTGAGGGGCATTTTGATGTGCGCGGTTGCCTTCTCAATTTCACCCACAATTTTGAACAGGTCCACTTCCAAACGCCCACAGGTCGGGCAGGCAATCACGACCGGGCCGCGGCTGCGCAATTCCAGTGCCTTGAGCATCTCATAGGCAACCCGGACTTCTTCCACCGGGTCGGTCGCAAGCGATACGCGGATCGTGTCGCCGATGCCTTCACCAAGGAGCATGCCCATCCCGACGCAGGACTTCACGGTGCCGGAGAACTGCGAGCCCGCTTCTGTAATCCCAAGGTGCAAGGGATAGTCCACCTGCCTGGCCAGGAGGCGATAGGCAGCAACCGTCATTTTCACGTTCGAGGACTTGAGCGAAACAATGGTATCCCTGAAACCCAGGCCTTCCAGTATCTGGATATGATAGAGGGCGCTCTCGACCATAGCCTCCGGGGTCGGATAGCCGTACTTCTCGAGCAGGCGGCGCTCTAGCGACCCGGCATTGACGCCAATGCGGATCGGCACCTTCTGCTCCTGGGCGCGCCGGACGACCATACGCACTTTCTCCGCATCGCCGATGTTGCCGGGGTTGATCCGCAACTTGTCAATCCCCGCGTCCAGCGCCAGAAGCGCAAATTTGTATTGGAAATGGATGTCGGAGACGAGGATGGAATCGGGGCAGCGCTTACGGATTTCCGTGAGTGCCTGGGCCGCTTCGAGATCCGGGACCGCCAGGCGAACGAGCTCGCACCCCGCCGCTTCCATTTGGCGGACCTGCTCCACGGTCTTTTCTACCTCGCGCGTGTCGGTCTTGGTCATGGACTGCACGACGATGGGGGCGTCGCCGCCAATCGTCAGGCGTCCGACCTTGACCGGGCGCGTCTTGCGCCGCGGCGGGAAATGCTCTTTATCGCTGAAGTTCACGAAAACCCCCAAAAAATTGAATCATTTCTTCATTTAGTCATTGAGCCATTTAAAGACCGAAGACAAGTCGCTCTTCAGACATCAGACCTTCAATGAATCAATGAGAAAATGAAAAAATGATTCAATCTCTCAGGACGGTCTCAGCATCTTGATAATGTCGTTGTACATGACGAAGACCGCCAGGAGGAGCAGAAACACCAGCCCCGCCTGCACGACGCGGGCTTTGACTTCCAAACTCATATCGCGCCGCATTACGCTCTCGATGAGCAAAAGCAAAATGACGCCCCCATCCAGAACCGGGATCGGCAGCAGATTGAAAATCCCGAGTTGCAAGCTGATCATCGAGACGACCATCAAGAGGTCCGGAATTCCCGCCTTGTAGGCCTCTCCGGTAATCTGGGCGATCCCGATAGGTCCGGCCAGCGAGCGTGTGGACATGCGGCGTGTCACAATCTTTCCCAGCAGATCGAAGGTGGCAGCGCAAATCCGCAAGTTGTCTTTGAGAGAGGCGGAAATAGCCTCGCCAAGGGGCAGGCGGCGCACGACGACATCACGACGGAAGTCCACGCCAATCCGCCAGCGTGTGTCACCCATTTGCTCGATGTAGACGGGTTTCAATTCGGCGTGCAATTCCTTCCCCTGACGGAGGAACGCCAACTCAACCGGCTTGCCTTTACTGAGCTGCAAAGCGTCTGAAAAACGTGGCCAATACAGAATCTCCTGGCCATCCAATTTCACAATCTCATCGCCGGGCTGAAGTCCAGCTTGGGCGGCCGGGAGACCAGGCTCGATCTTATCGACGACGACGGGCCAGTAGGGGTACCAACCAGCGTAACCCTCCCGGTTAGGGCCTTCGGCACGTGGCGTCAATGTCATGGTTAGGACTTGGCCGCCCCGCAACACTCCCAGAGGAACTGTCTCCCCAGCGTCCGTAATGGTTTCGATGGCGACGTCCTCCCACTTCGGATTCCGCAGGCCACCGAGACGCACAATCAAGTCGCCGGGCTGGAGTGCCGCGCGAGCCGCGGGCGAATCGGGCTCCACATCCCCAATCCGCGCCGGCTCCTCCAGGTACGCAGGCTTCTGGAAATGGAACATGTAAAGTCCCGCCGGCAACGCCACTGCCAGCAGCGCATTCATGGCGGGTCCCATCAACACAATCACGAACCGCTGCCAGCGGGGCCGAGAGAGAAACTCCTCGGGGTGACCCTCCCGAACTTCCGAGGGATCATCTCCGGCCATTTTCACGTACCCGCCGAAGGGCAGCGCGTTAATGCGGTAATCCGTACCTCCCCGCTCGAAATGCAGCAAGCGTTTCCCAAACCCCAGGGCGAAACTCAACACCCGAACGCCGAACAGCTTCGCGGCCATAAAGTGGCCCAGCTCATGAAAGAAAATCATGAAGCCCAGAACCACCATCAGCACCAAGGCGTAGGTAATGAAGCTGTTAATCATAAGCTACCGCTTCTTTCCAGCAGGATCGTGAGACTATCCGCTCAGCGACGCAACGACTTCCGAGGCACGGGAACGAGCCTCGCCGTCAGCTTCCAGGATGTCTTCGATCAAATTTGCCGAGCGGCTCCGAGGCGTTTGCTCTAGAACCTTCTCAATCACGAGCGGGATGGCTGAGAACTTCAGCCGCCGCCCCAGAAACGCTTCCACAGCAACCTCGTCCGCCGCGTTCAGGGCGCATGGCATTACCCCACCACATTCGAGGGCTTCGCGCGCCAATTCCAGGCAGGGGAAGCGCCTCGTGTCCGGTCCCCTAAAAGTCAGCCGTCGCGTTGACAGCAAGTCCAAGCCCAGCGAATCATCCGTCGGTTGACGGGCCAGCCGGTCCGGGTAGGTCAGCGCATACTGAATGGGGATGCGCATGTCCGGGACCGACAACTGAGCCATCACTGACCCATCATGAAATTCTATCATGGAATGAATGATGGATTCGGGATGAATCAGCACGTCGATCTGCGCGGCCGGGAGGCCAAAGAGCCACTGAGCCTCGATGATTTCCAGCCCCTTATTCATCAGCGTGGCGGAGTCGATGGTAATCCTGCCGCCCATCTTCCATACGGGATGTCTGAGCGCCTGGTCGGGCGTGATGGAACCGAATTGTCTTCGAGGAGTCTTGAGGAAGGGCCCGCCAGAACCCGTCAGAATCAAGCGGCGGACCTCGTCCCGGCGGCCCGAGCGCAAGCATTGATGAATGGCAGAATGCTCGCTGTCGATGGGCAGAATCTGAACAGCCTTTTCCCGTGCAGTTCGCGTGACCAAATCCCCGGCGACCACCAGGACTTCCTTGTTCGCCAGACCTATCTGCTTTCCTTCCAACACGGCCTTATAGGTCGCAACCAGGCCGGTTACGCCGTGAGACGCTGAGACGACTAGGTCGACTTCGGGCAGCGTAGCCGCCTCCACCT
>Ga0209777_10009593_pt1 | contig 10390 bp, 8 predicted proteins | sample FrelakmetHBP12HB_FD_187147 | JGI IMG/M metagenome (GOLD analysis project Ga0209777, IMG submission 187147) | Freshwater lake sediment microbial communities from the University of Notre Dame, USA, for methane emissions studies -HBP12 HB (SPAdes)... | ecosystem: Environmental > Aquatic >... | reverse complement strand
CTCGACGATCAGTCTATCCGAGCCGTAACAGTTCAATCCTCCGTGGGGCACTCCCCAGAGTGAGCCCCTGTTGGTCTGGACTTGATTTCCCTTGAAAGTGATGTTGTCTCCTGCAAGGACTATCCCATTGGGGTCGGACATGAACAAATTCCGTGAAATCGTTACATTCGTCCCGGTCAATGAGAGACCACTGCCCGAGCAGTTCGCCAGGACATTTTCTTCTACTCTGCTATCGTTCATGTAGCTCGCGTAGATTCCGCCACCCGATCTGAGCACCGTGTTGCGAACGACAGCGACCTTCGAAGTCGAAAGGACCTGAATTCCGCTAGGGCTGACGTTTGAGACAAAGTTGTCTGCAACGAGACAGTTCTCGGAGCTGACAATAGCTATCTGGACACCGTTCGTGACTGTATTGTTGCTGACGGACACGTTGTTGCACCCGGAGACTAGAGCCGTGTTTCCGTACCCGGCTCGTAGACTGTTGTTCGCAATGCTGACGTTGTTGCATCTCGCGGTCTCGAGATTCTCAATGGAACCGCCTCCTCCGGTGATCGCGTTGTCGCGTACCCTCAAGTTGCTTGAGTCAGCGAATCCTATCCCAGCCTCTGGGAAATGCAATTGCCATGACTGCCATATTCCGCCCTGGTAATAGGATTGGGGACCCTCTCCGAAACTACTGACTTCGTTGTCCAGGACATCGACAGCGCTGCAGTTCTCTGCGGTCAGTCCCGAGAGATCAAGTTGCCTGAGGAGACTGTGTTCTACGAGCAGGCCGGTCGTGTTCTGCCCCACTATGCCGTTCGCACAATTTGTCACCCCACACGTCTTCACTTCGATGTTGCTGCTAGGAGCAATTCGTGAACCTTCGACGACGATTCCGGTTCTGAAACTCTGAACAGTCAGATTCTCCAGGAAGACATTCCTGGCACTCTGAATGGAGATGCCATCATTTAGAGCGAAGTATGAGCTTCCTTTGAACGAGCTGTTCCTGATCACAACGAAAGCGTCTGTGTTGCTGATCGATATTGCGGGACCGGTGCTAGACGTGATGTTCCAGCCTTCTATGACGTAGGGATCGTTCGCCGTGCCTGAGCCTCGAATCACCCCGTCTGCCACGGTGAAATCCAGATTGCTGGTGATGTTGATGGCATGATGGCTCTTGTAGACGCCGAGCTCCTTCACCATAGGCACGGTGATTCCGAGTACGATCAGCGATGAGGTGAGCACGACCAGCGCAATCACCAACGAGATGCTCATCTTCCTCAGCGAAGTCATGGAATGCTCCATTCACACGCCACCCGTTTGCGAGACCTGATTGCTGGAGCTGGTATTTGATAAATCTGAAAGAATTCCCGAGGTTCGCGCTGGCGGATCACTCGAACTTCTCGCCGCACTTCGGGCACACGGTGGCCTCGGCAGGGACATCGGCGCCGCATTCGGAGCATACGAAGGTGCCCTCGTCCTCGAGGCCCATCGCCTTCCTCTGAAGGCTCACCTTGACGTCCTCCTTCGGCTTCATGGCCTCCTCCTTAGCGCGCTTCTCCTCCCACTTCTCCATCTCGGTCTTCCTCATCCTGCGTGTCCGTCGGAGCCACCAGATCATCACCACGATGATCGCGTAGGTCGGGAACACGCTTGAGATGAAGCTTTGGAGGAGCGCTATCGGCAACACAACACCGAGGATCGCGTTCGTGTCCTTGGCCATCGGCCCGGCGAGCCACTTTGCAGGGTTGCTGGAGAAATCGGCGGCGACGTACCAATTGTTGCTGATGTTCGCCCCGAACAGGTACCAATTCACCGGGTCCGGAACGGTGGTGTTGTAGACATAGCGGACCTTCACTTCTCCAGTCGTGTTGTTGAGGATCTCTCTTGACTGTTCTACCATGGTGTAGTTCTTGTACGAGTATGATGGGAGACCCATTGTCTGGATCACGACGACGACATCGGTGACATCCGAGGCGTTGTTCTTCACGTGCAGCGTGACGCCGAATTCGTAGACGGTGGCCTTGTCCCCGTACAGTGGCTGTACAGTCCCGTTTTGCAGAGTCACATTCTTGTCATCGCTTGCCCCAGCGTTGTATTTGAGGTGCTGATACTGATTGGTGATGGTCGCCGAGTAAACGCCTGCCAAGATCACGGAGGCCAGCACTCCGACGATTAGAAGTTTCTTGACGGATCTGACACCGAAGTACCAGCACACCCCAAGAAGCACGAGCGGAGTCACGAGGCCGATGAGGCAAAACGAGCTCCCATAGAGTATCACGAAGTAATAGACGATGGCTGAGATGCCGATGGCCAATGGTATCACGAACGGGGTCTTCGCGAACTTCTTGAGCTGCTCTTTGAGGTACTTCTGAAACCGCACACCCGGTGGTTCCATCTCTGGGGGTTCCATCTGTTGAGTCAATTGGCTCTTTGGATAAAAATCTATTGAGGATTGGCTGGATGGTCCCGTGGCAGTCGTTAAATAGTCGCTTTTCCCTCGATAGGCCTTCCTCGAGGAGGTTCCAGCACGAAGACAGCCGTCATAGCCGTCGGAGGAAACGCCATCCTGCGCTCGGGCGAGAAGCCGACTCAGGAGAACCAGCTCCGAAACGTTGCGATCACATGCAAAGGGCTCGCGGACCTCATTCAGAACGGGTACGATATCGTCCTCACGCACGGTAACGGGCCTCAGGTCGGTGACATACTCCTCAGGAACGAGATTTCGAAATCCCAGATCCCACCGATGAGCATGGACGTGTGCGATGCGGAGAGCCAGGGACAGATCGGGTACATGCTGCAGCAGGCGTTGTCCTCGGAGTTCGCCCTCAGGGGGTTGGACAAGGTGGCCGTCTCACTCATCACGCAGGTGGTCGTGTCCGAGAACGATCCCGCCTTCAAGAACCCGACGAAGCCGATCGGGGAGTTCTACCAGCTACAAGATGCCAAGAAGCTCCATAAGGAGAAGGGCTGGACGATGGCCCTGGACAAGAAGCGCGGTGGCTACAGGCGATTGGTACCTTCTCCAGACCCCATAGGCATCGTCGAGAGCAAACCCGTCCAGAGGCTCGTGTTCGGAGGGGAGCACCAGTCCGAGGTCGTGATTGCGTGTGGAGGGGGCGGGATCCCAGTCATCAGGCGCGATGGCAGGTACGTTGGCATCGAAGCGGTCGTGGACAAGGACCTCGCCGCGGCCATGCTCGCGACCAGCATCCACGAGAAGCTCTTCATCATGGCGACCGACGTCCAGAACGTGTTCCTCGATTTCGGGAAGATCACGCAAACGCCGCTCCTTCGATCGAACCTGTCGGAGATCAAGAAGCATTACGCTGAGGGACAGTTCGCTCCCGGGAGCATGGGGCCGAAGATACTCGCCGCCATAAGGTTCTTGGAGGGCGGTGGCGACGAGGTCGTGATCACTTCCACGGAGATGCTCGTCCAGGCGTTGGACAAGGGCGCTGGAACCCATATCTACCGGGACGCCATCAAGGTCTGAGGCCATGCCCAACATCGAAGAGCAGATAAAGGAAGTAGAGGACGAGCTGGGCAAGACCCTCTACAACAAGAAGACCCAGCGCCACATCGGCAGGCTCAAGGCCAAGCTGGCGAGGCTCAAGGACGAGGCGGAGGTGCGCAGGTCCAAGGGTCCCAAGACAGCAGGCTACGCCGTCCGCAAGTCCGGCAACGCGACCGTGGCCATAGTCGGCTTCCCGAGCGTCGGCAAGTCCACGCTCCTCAACCAGATCACGAACGCGCAGAGCGAGGTGGCCGCGTACAAGTTCACGACGCTCACCTGCGTGCCAGGGTTGATGGAGTACAAAGGCGCGAAGATACAGATCCTGGACCTTCCAGGGCTGATAAAGGACGCCTCGAAGGGCAAGGGCCGTGGTCGTGAAGTGCTCGCGGTCGTTCGGTCCGCGGACCTCATCCTTCTGATGATAGATGTCTTCGAGACCAACATCCAGGTGCTCGTCGATGAGCTCAAGACCGCTAACCTCAGGCTCAACCAGAGGCCATCGGACATCGTCATCGCGAAGAAGAACAGAGGAGGCATCATAGTCAACTTCACGACTGCCCAATCCACGCTGGACGAGGACCTGGTCGTGGAGATGATGAACGAGTACGGACACACCAACGCGGACATCGTCATCAGGGAAGACATCGACGAGGACCAGCTGATCGATTACATTTCGGGCAACAGACTGTTTCTCCCAGCCATCGTTGCCATTAACAAGACCGACCTGGTCCAGCCAGATTATCTGAAGCAGATCGAGAAGCGTTTGAAAGGCTGGACGCTCATCCCGATTGCGGCTGAGAAGGGGCAGGGCCTGGACCGGCTGAAGGAGGAGATGTACAAGGCGCTCAGGTTCATACGCATCTACATGAAGCCCCAGGGGAAGGATGCCGACATGGTGGAGCCTCTCGTCATCAAGGACGGGTCGGACATAGGCATGATATGCGACTCGATCCACAGGGACTTCAAGAAGAACTTCAGGTATGCTCAGATATGGGGGAAGAGCGCGAGGTTCCCCGGGCAGATCGTCGGGCTGGACCACAAGGTCAAGGACCAAGACGTCGTGACGATCATCGTGAAGAGGTAGCTGGTCTCTGCACAATTACTTCAAAAGGGCGAAACAAAACACGGGGAAAGAGTTTGTGAGCGATGAAGAAGGGTCCTGAGTTCGATCAGGTCTTCTTCATCAGCTTCATGAAACCGCCGCCCTCATGGATCTCTAGACCCTTTGAGGCAACGATCTGCTCGAACTCGGGCCAGTCGATGACGTCGACCCTTGGGCTTCCGCCCCTGGTGAACTCGACCTCGGAAGTACCCTTTACCTTGCCGGGTTTGAGGTTCTTCTCGGTCGCGATCTCCTTTGCCCTGTCGAGAGATATTGGCTTCATTGGCACTGTGCATCCCTCCGTTTCTGTCGGATCCCTCCGACGCTGACACCATGGCCGTCTGACATATAAAGGATTTTCGCTGGCCTCAGGGCCAACACGTGCTGGATGACTGTCAGACATTGTCTGGCTCGATACGGAAAACCGAGGAATATGCGCCCTAGAACAGCACAATCAGCATAAGGGTGGACACAAACAGCGTGATCATTGCGATCGGGAATCCCACGAGAGCGAACCTCCAGAAGCTGATCTCCACGCCATTGCGCTCAGCCTTCTCGGCGACTATGACATTGGCCGCCGCCCCGAGGATCGTTGCATTTCCTGCTAACGTGGAGGACGAGGCGAGGGCTATCCAGAGCTGCGACTGATTCACGGGTATCAACGCGCCCAGCAGCAGCACCGCCGGCACATTGCTCACGAGGTTGGACAGCAGGGCGCTCAGTGCTGTCAACCAGGAGATAGTCGGCTGGTGGCCGTCACCGAACCCGGGGAAGAAGTTCTTCACGTCGTTGAGAAGAGAGGAATCCCTCACCCCTTGGATCACTATGAAGAGCCCGACGAAGAATAGGATGATTGACCAGTCCACCCCCGAGAGCATGTCCTTCGACTTGACGTCGCTCAGGAGCGGGGCGACGAACAGCGCGAGCACGCCTCCAACGAGCGCGATGACCGCGATTGACGCCCCGAGGACATGGTTCGCTATGAATGCGGCGAAGGTCCCCCCTGTTATCAGGAGCAGGGCGAAAAGGGCGAGTCTGCGCTCACGGAGCTTCCTATAGCCCGATGTCGTGGCCTCGTCCCCATTTACCAGCTCCGCCTCGAACTTCTTCCAGCCATCGTTGTCTATCTTCTCCCTGAACTCCCGGGCGCTCCCCTTCTCGATGTCCTTTCTGAAGGCGAGGTAGATTATCGCGATAGCAATCAGCATGCAGACGATCGATACTGGGACAAGCTTCGCCGAGAAGTCCACGAAGGAGATTCCCGTCGTTGTGGCGACATAGGCGTTCTGCGGGTTCCCGACCTCGGTCGCGACGCTGCCGATGTTCGCAGATATGGCTTCAGCGACAAGGAACGGCACGGGGTTGGACTTCAGGATCCTGCAGGTCCGGATGATTATGGGCGTGAAGAGCAACACGATGGTGTCGTTGAGGACCAATGCGGACAATGCGCCCGTGACGACCATTGTGAGCACAAGGAAGCTGAACTGGTTCTTCGAGTACTTGATCATCCTGAGCGAGACCCACTCGAAGAATCCGCAGAGCTCGAGACCGGCGACCAGCAGCATCATCCCAATCAGGAGAAAGAGGATATCGAGGTTTATCGCGGACATGACATCCCCGGGCTTTACCACGCCGAAGATGATCATGAGCGCTGCGCCTATCAGGGCGGCAGCCGCCCTGTCTATGTGTATCTTCGGGAACCTTCTGATCGAGATCAGGGCGTAGGTCACGAGGAAGATGGCAAGGGCGATCCAAACCGTCTGCATCGGCACGGGAGAGTGATTCGGTAGTTATCAATCTGACCTATGGCGCGCCCAAAAGAATTAAGAAAGAGCTGACCCTTCTTGCGGCCGATGATTCAGAGGCCTAGGGGCACACGCGATTTCGGACCGGCGGAGATGGCCAAACGCAGCCAGGTCGAGCGTGCCATGAGGGGCGCGTGCCACAGGTTCGGGTTCGGCGAGGTCGTCACGCCCACTTTCGAGACTTCAGAGCTGTTCACTCTCAGATCCGGACCGGGCATCATCGATGAGATGTACGTGTTCAAGGACAAGGGCGACAGGGAGATGGCGCTCAGGCCCGAGATCACCGCTTCGGTCATAAGGTTCTTCGTAAACGACCTCTCGACCCAGCCGAGGCCGTTGAAGCTCTACTATGTCGGCAACTGTTTCAGGTACGAGAACCCCCAGAGCGGCAGATATCGCGAATTCTTCCAGATCGGAGCTGAGCTCATCGGGAGCAAGAACCCGGAGACCGATGCTGAGGTTATTGCGCTAGCGGTCAACATCCTGCGGGCGGCCGGCCTAGAGGACTTCGTCGTCCGGATCGGCCACATCGGGATACTCAAGTCCATGGTGAAGGACGAGATAAAGGACGAGAAGGTCGCTGCGGATGTGCTGCGCCTGCTGGACAAGGAGGACTTCGACGCGATGGGCGACCTGTTCGATGCGAAGACGCTCCCCAGGAAGCTGTTCGACAAGATCGTCGCCTATGCAGACATCAAGGGCGACATCACCGTGTTGAACAACCTCGACCAGACAGAGGCCACGGAACACATCAAGGAGATATTCGAAGTCCTGAAGATCTACGGCATCGAGGACTGCCAGGTCGACCTCGGGATCGTCCGGGGACTTGACTACTACTCGGGGATGGTCTTCGAGATCGACGCGCCGAAGCTTGGCGCGGAGAAGCAGGTCCTCGGGGGAGGCTCATACACGCTCTCCGAGCTTTTCGGCGGAGAGCCGGTGTTCTCTACCGGGTTCGCGATCGGGATAGACAGGACGATGCTGGCGATCGAGGCGGAGAGACCGGTCGAGGTCCCGCCGGCGCTGGATGCCTACGTCGTCCCGGCGAAGGACGACATGAGGAAGTACGCCTTCGGGATAGTCGCGAGGCTGAGGTCCCAGGGGCTCAAGGCCGATGTGGACCTCATGCGCCGGAACATCAGCAAGAACCTGAAGTACGCATCGTCGGTCGGGGCCAGGTTCGCGGTCATCGTCGGCAAGGATGAGATGGCGAAGCGGTCCGTGATGCTCAGGGACATGAAATCGGGCGAGCAGACCGTTGTCCTCGCGGACGAGGTGGGCGGCGAGATCGTCAAGCGAATCGGATGATTCTAAGTAAGTCGAAAAATGAGTGGTTTTCCATCCGGGGGAAACCCGGATGGGTTGGAGTTTCAGTTCGGATCGATATGCGGTTATAGGCCCCGCATCTTGGCTGCGTCCGCCACCCTCTTCACTGCCACGAGGTACGCTGCGTCCCTCATGTTGCACTTGAACTTCTCGTGCATGTCCCAGACCCCTTTGAACGCCACGGTGATCTTGTGGTCGAGGCGCTGGTTGACTTCTTCCTCGGTCCAGTAGTAGTTGTAGAGGTTCTGGACCCATTCGAAGTAGCTCACGGTGACGCCGCCAGAGTTGGCCAATATGTCAGGCAACACGAGCACGCCGTTCTTCCACAGAATCGCGTCGGCCTCGAATGTCGTCGGACCGTTGGCGCCTTCTCCGGATATCTTGGCCTTGATCTTGCCAGCGTTGTCCTTCGTGATGACGTTCTCGAGAGCGCAGGGCAACAGCACATCCACCTTGAGCTCGAGGATCTCCTCGTTGCTGATCGGCTTGGAGCCCGGGAAGTTCTTGACGCTGCCGGTCTTGACCTTGTGCGCCCAGACTTCCTCGAACTTGAGGCCCTTCTCGTTGATGATCCCGCCTTGGGAGTCGGTCACGGCGATTACCTTGCTGCCGAAGTCGCGCTCGATGAGCTTGTGAGCGAACGAGCCAACGTTCCCGTATCCCTGGATCGCAACGGTCGCGCCCTTGAGGTTCATGCCGGTTCTCTTCGCAGCCTCTCTGACGCAGAAGACGAGTCCTCTGGATGTCGCCTCAGGCCGTCCGAGCGAGCCACCGACTTCCTGGGGCTTGCCGGTGATGACTCCTGGGCAGTTGTACCCCCTCAGTTTGCTGAAGGTGTCCATTATCCAGACCATCTCCTTGCCGCCCGTGGTTACATCGGGTGCTGGGATGTCCTTCTCTGGGCCGATGATGATCGAGATCTCCTCCGCGTACCTGCGCGTCATCCTCTCGATCTCACCCACGGACATCTTCTTCGGGTCGCAAATGATTCCGCCCTTTGCGCCACCGAGTGGTATGTCCACGGTCGCGGTCTTCCAGGTCATCCAAGACGAGAGTGCCCTGACCTCGTCGATGTCCACCTGCGGGTGGTATCTGATGCCGCCCTTGAATGGACCGCGAGCGTTGTTGTGCTGGACCCTGTATCCATTGAAGACCTTGGTTGATCCATCGTCCATCTTCACTGGGAAGTGCACGTGAAGTTCCCTCTTGGGGCTCTTCATGACTTCAATCGTTCCGGCGTCCAGGCCGAGCGTCTTGCCCGCCTTGTCGACCATCTTCTTCATTTCTTCAAACGGATTTGCCTTTTCTGCCATTCAAACACCATTGGCCTAATCCCCACGCATGCTAAATCCGCTGCGTAGGACGATTGTGACAGCGCATGTGCAGTATGAATTTAAACCTTGCCTTACAACAGCGGTTGCCCTCCTGAAAATGTGCGGCTATTCCGCCCTGTTTTTAAAAGGTTCTTCGAATGTGTGGTTCAACGATTGGAAAGGTTGCCTGATTCGCCTCGCGCGTTCGAAACTGCACGTGAGCGCGACATGCCTCTTTCGACACCTCGTTCCGATAAGTGTTGTGCGTGCAGCGATTAACGACGCTATCGGTTAGCAGAGGTCGAACCCGATCAATACAGATGCCAGCTTGGGGTCGTCCTTGAGCCTCGCCCTCTTCCTGAGAAAGGAATCCCCGGGCGTTGATGGACTTGAGGACACCACCGAGCATGTCCCCTCCATCTCCTCGACCTCCTTGAAGGGCACAGGCGGCAGCACGAACCGAGCGCCCTTCGAGGCCCTCTTGTCCGCGAAGACGACGAAATCATTGCCCAGCATCAAGGTCCTCCCCGGTCCCTTGGGCTGTTTCTCGCCTGGCAGAAGCTCCCTTCCGATGACCTCCCCGCTGTCGTTCACGAGCACGACGGTCGGATGCGGGGGCCCTATGAATGTCTTGTCCTTGATGATGCATGCCACGTGCTCGCTCCGCAGGCATGTGAGGATGCCTTCGTTCTGGACGGTCAGGGGGCCTATGGAAGGGTATCGGCTCTCGAGCTCGGCCAGTCCATCCCTCATCTCCTTCGTCAGGAAGAACGAGTGCTTCACACCCTTGATCCCCGAGAGGACCTTGAGGACCTCCTTCAGTTTCTCCTGCTCAGCTTTGGACAACGGCACAAGGAACACCACTGGGATAGATGAACCCTACCTCGGCTGCAGAGGCTCCTGCTCTCGGTTCGCGTTCAGGACGTGGAGGACTAACAGGTCCTCCGGGACGACGCCGCCAATCTCCTGGCGCTCGTTTATGATCGTCTTTGGCACGCCCATGACGCCATACTTCTGGGCAAGTGTCACGAACTCGTTGGACTCGACCATGTCCGCCCATACGAAATCAGTCTCTATCGCCAACCGATGCGCGAGTCGGACGGCCGTGGGGCAGAACGGACATGTCGGGGTTACGAAGACCTGGATGTGGATCGGCCTGTCAAGCGCCTTCAAGAGCTCTTTGTTCTTGGGCGACAGACCGCTATCCCCTTTCGATACGTCGAGTATCGAGCCGATGAGTGAGGTGAACTCGTAACCGGACGGGATCCCGTAGAACCTGACACCGTAGTCCTTGGAACCTATCACCGCTATGGCAGGTATCTTGTCGACCCGCAGCTCCTTCGCC
>Ga0209777_10009592_pt1 | contig 10391 bp, 11 predicted proteins | sample FrelakmetHBP12HB_FD_187147 | JGI IMG/M metagenome (GOLD analysis project Ga0209777, IMG submission 187147) | Freshwater lake sediment microbial communities from the University of Notre Dame, USA, for methane emissions studies -HBP12 HB (SPAdes)... | ecosystem: Environmental > Aquatic >... | reverse complement strand
CAGCCTGCCGGGGGGCGCTCCCGCTGATACCGGTAATTATCCGCCAACCCCGTGGGAACGTCCAGCCACGCCGGGGAGCGGTACGGGCGCTGCGGGGGGTTTCCCGGACCAATCGGAGCCGTCCCTGGACGGGTTGGGGGCCTCTACGGGTGGGCCGGAGGGGGCAACGGGCGGGTCGGGGGCGTCAACGGGCGATTCGGGGGTCTCCAAGCCCGGCCCGGCGGCGTCCGGTCCGCCCATTGGAGGCAATCCTGCGCGAACCCGACGCGCGGGATCAACGTCATCCCCGCGGCCAACAGAAGGGCGCTTGGGCCCAAGCGCCGTCGCACGACGGGAGAGTTCACCACGAAGAAAACGAAGAGGGAAAAAACGGGTTCTTGTTTCCGACTGTTGAACCGGGTCCTCGAAAGGCTGCTGCTCATTACTTTTCCTCCAGGTTCTTCTTCGTGATTAACATCTCCGATCCACAGATTTCACAGATTTACACAGAGTGAGTTATTATCTGTGCCTCTCTGCGCCATCTGTGGACTCGTCCCCTTCGCGCCTCTTTCGCCGGGCCCAGGTTCAGCCATATCGATCTGGCCGCGATTCGCCTTTTTAATTTACCACCCGACCGAATGAGTTCCCTCGACAGAAGCCACACAGATATAATCATGGCCCCACCTTCGATAAGGCCAAAGATGGGCCACCCCACCCGGGTCGTTCACGCGCTCTTGGCCGTCAGGACCGGAGAGACCTCTAGGACCATGCGTTGTAGCTCGTTGCCCAGGACGACGGAGGCGTCGAGAATCTCCAGCCCCGCGAGCCGACCGTCGGGGCCGTAATCGGCGGCGAGGTCGTCGGTCAATTGCCGACACTCGGCCGTCCCCGGCGCCAACGGGCGCAGCTCGATGTAGAGTGCATCGGCCTGGGCGTCATAGGTGATCTTCATCGGATGGGCCTCCTCAAAGTCGATTGCATTCACCCTCACCCCGGCCCTCTCCCTGAGAGGGAGAGGGGGCAAACAGGATACACGTCCTTAGTTCGAATAATACACCTTGACGGTCACCACAAAGATACGCTCCGCTTCGTCGGCAAACACGACATCCACAGTCTTGTATAAGTAGGGCAACCCGTTCACGGGCGATAGACCGCCAAACTCGTGTTGTTTCGCGGCGTGCTGCTTGCCGCGCTTGGCCGGTTGCCAATCTCCCTCGCGGACTGTGTTTGCCACTTCCTCTGCGCTCGCCCCTCGCTGCGCGAGCCGATCCTTTGCGTGAACCGACAGGACGATCGGCGTATCGCGTCGCTCCTTCACATAGATCTCCGCGCGCCGTCAACGTCGTGTTGTCGAGCCATTCATCACTTCGGTGCGCGTGATATGGATCAGCGCGCAGTTCACGGTTCGTTCTGCGGGGCCGTCGGGTCCTTCGGGGCCGGGGACGGCGACGATGACTTTAGACCGTTGCACGATGGCCATGTCCGGGTGGCGTACGTCGAAGGCCACGCCGTCGGACAGATGAATCCGAAACGGCTCAAAGGGGTGCTTGCGGAGTAATTCGAGGATGTCTTCGGGTCGCATCGCCTTCACTCTCGCGGTTCAGATAAAGGACCGCTCCATAACTGTCGCGGTTCTGATTGCGATTGCCCGTTGAGCACTTCCAGACCGGCGACGAGGAGTAAGTCGACGATCTCCGACGTCTCGTCGGGTTTGTAGACGACGATGGTGCGGCCCGCGGGTGAGCGCGCAACGAAATCGGGATGGTGCACGTCTAGGCTTCGCCCGTCGGCCATGTGAATCCGATATGGTCTAAACGGCTGTGCGTGCTGCATGGTTTGGAGTTGTTCGACGGTCATCGCAAGACTCCACGCGCGTTGACGGTAAATCCATATAGACTTTACCACAGCGGCGAGGGCGAAGCAAGGAAACCAAACGCCAAAACGCCCAAACGTCCAAACGCCGAAACGACCGGACACAGAGGCACGAAGGAAAACCCGGAAACGCTGAAACGCGGAAACGCGGAAACAAGAAAGGCAACGAGGCAAGGAGGCGCGAAGGGAAAGCAGAAACGCTGAGACGCGGAAACGTTGAAACTGGGAAACGACGAAAACCCGGCGCGCCGGGATTGCGTTGCGTCCGCGGCCCAGCAGTACCCGTGAATCCGCGCGGGCTGAAGCCCGCGGCTCGGAGCCCGCTCGTCACCACTCGCGGTACTGATTTGGCGGGTCGTCGGGGCTACGGGTACTGATTGACTACGCGCTTTTTTGGGGGTTCGGAAAGGGGGCGGCCAGTTCGAAGGCTATAGATCCCACAATACTTCGCACGACGACTACGGACGCGGAGTGGAGCCGGGTTGTTTCGGCGATGCGCGGAGCTTGGATAGCCGCTCCTTGGCCGGGGCGTTGTCCGGCTCCAGCGCGAGGAGCTTTTCCAATTGAGCGATTGCTTCGTCGGTTCTTCCGACTTCGGCGAGTGCGGCGGCGTAGCGTTCGACAAGAAGCGGCGAGGGATTGGCCTTGGCGGCGTCCATGCCGTGCTGCAGGATGGTGAGCCGATCGTGTCGAGCGAGTTGTTCGGCGACTTCGGTCCGGAGGGCCATGTAGTCTGAAATCCGAATGTAGTCGTCCGCGTTTACTCCGGCGGTTTCGCCAATCCGCCCGCCGACGATGTCAATCAGCAGATCATATTGGGCCGCCAACGTCTGCAATGGGCCGCGCACTCCGGGGCGATCGCCGACGTCTTTTTCGGCGAGGCGCAGGGCCGAAAGGGCTTCGCGTTCGGCCTCATCGCGCTGTTTCATGGAGGCGAGCGTTTTCGCCAGATGACTGATGTAGCGCACGGTGCGACGGCCATCGGTCTCGGCCGCCTGCCGCGCCAGACGCAAGGCCTCGTCGCGGTCGCCGGTCTTGCCTGCGCAGACGGAGAGGCCCATTAAGGCCGAAGGCTCGATGGGGTTCAATTCGACGGCGCGCCTGTAGTTCGTGGTCGCCAGGCGCGGGAACTCGGCGGCAAAAAGGTCGCCCAGCAAACGAAAGGCCTTCCATTCGTTGCGCCCCTCGCGGGTTTCGACGAAGCGGCGAAGCTGATCGATAGCGTCGCCTTTGCGAGCACTGAAGGCGTACATCCGACCATATAGGTAGCCAAGCCAGGGATTGGCGGGATCGGCGGACTGCAAAACTGTGGTCAGGCGATTCAATTCGTCTAACGTGACGGGCAGAGGATCCTCGCCCGGATGCGCGTCGATTTGATCGAGCAGGTCTTTGGCGGCCCGTAGCGGTTCGTCGGAAGTAGGCGGCGACGGCGAATTGGCGACAGAAGGCGGCGTTTGTGGCCAGGCGGGTTGTTGAGTGTTCTGCGATCGGGCGACGGAGACGACAAGCGTCATGCAAACGATGAACCCGAATCGTCTGAGGCGAGAGAGCGCACCGAGGGTGCATGGCGGGGGTGGAACCAGTGAATTCGTATTCTCGGAAGCGTGGTCGCGCGGGATCCCGGCGCGCCGGGATTGTATTCCGCCCGCGGCTCCGTACACCTGAGACGAAATATCCGAACTGGGCATGGTCGCACCGGGGTACGTTGAAATCGGACCGGCAGACCTACTGCAGTCGCTCCACCGCGGCCTTTGCCGGACATGGGCGGACTATACGATGCGCTGATTGATCCGGCAACTGGTCGCCCGGATGGTTACGCCTCGACCGTGAACTTAACTGAGTCGCCATTGGCCGGGACCGGAGCAGGAGGCTCGGGCGATTCCCGGCCTTCGCGAATGCGATTGACCTTGTCGACGAGCATCTGCCATGTTTCGCGTTCGATGCGCAGCACCTTCAGCGCGTCATCGACATCGTTGACATCGCGCTTCACGCAGGCGTCGACCAGCTTGCGGTACAGGAAGTTGTAAATGGAAGCGACGCGCTTGCACAATTCCGGGTTCACGTCGTAGTTCAAGCCGTTGAGCATCTCGAGAATAATGTGCTGCGCCCGGGTCAGCTTTTCGAAGGATCCCTCGTAGTCCTTTTTGGTGATCGCGTCGCGGCCTTGAAGGGCGTATCGAATTGCCCCGTCGTAGAGCATCAACTGCAACTGCTCCGGGGTTGCCGTCATAACGGCGTCGCGGAGATAGGGGTTGACCGTCGCTTGGCTCATGGCATTGGTACTATCGGAAGTCGGTGCTGCGGGCTTCATTTGCGGACGATCGACACTCCGGTCCCATAATGAGCGCCATATCTGGACCCCAAGTCGGAGCGCAGCCAAGCCGACCAAAGACCCGCCTGCGGGGCAGGCCCAGCGTCAGCGACCGGTCACGCAAAGTGCGAGCGGACGCGACGCGACCGGTCAGCTTACCGTCCCGCGATGGCCGCGGCACGGGCGGCAACGGTTGCGAGCGATTCCAAGGGCGGCGCGGACAGCTCGCGGCGAGTGTCGATCCACTCGCGCAGTTGCCTTTCATCGACGGGGATGTTGCCCTGCAGCCCGGCTTCGATGGCGGCGGCGGCGTTGCCGAGGTAAGCCGATTGCGTGATCGACGCCCCTGCGGCGAGGGCGAGCGTCGAGGCGGCCAGAAGCGCGTCGCCGCAGCCGAGATGATCGACGGCATGATCGGCGAAGGCGGGGAGCAGTTCGCTCTTGAGCCGCGCGGACCATTCGGGCGAAGTGCGATCCTGGCTGCGACGCTCAAACACGAGCAGGCCGCGTTTCTCCAGCGTGATGAAGATGTGCCGCGCCTGCGTCTGGCGGAGCACTTCCCAGGCAACGGTCGAGAGCCCCGAATCGTAGTCGTTGAGCATGGCCCGTGCTTCGCGCTCGGTGGGACAGAGCAGATCGACGTTGCGGAAACTGAGCAGATGGGCACGCCCGCCGCTGACATCTGCGGTGAGGATGGGAACGTTTTGGCGGAGGGTGGGCAGGACGCGCTGCAGCAGCGAGCCGGTGATCATTCCGTAACCGAAATCGCAGAAGATCACCGCGTCGGCGACCTTGGATTGTTGTTCGAGGATGACCGCGGCGCGGCGTTCGGCCACGGAGTCCAGGGGGGCGCGCTGGGCGCGATCGAGTTTGAAAAGTTTGGCGTCTTCAGCCAGGAAACGGGTTTTTTCCACAACCGCGGGGCGGGAGTCAATCAGATGGGATTCGACACCCTCTTTGGACAAAACATCGCACACCATGGAGGTGGCCGCGTCCCGGGGCCCGGCGGCGGCGCTGAGCAGAAACGCATGGGCGCCGAGGGCAGCCGCGTGGCGGGCGACGATGGCGGCTCCGCCGACGTAGGTGCGCTCGTCGCGGTGGGCGAGGGTGATCATCGGGCCTTCGCTCGCCAGCCCTAGCGCGTCGCACATCACGTAACGATCGAGGATGACGTCGCCGACGACGAGGACGTGCAGATCGGCGAAACGGCGGACAAATTCTTCGAGCGACGCGGTCGAGATGTCATGGGCGCGGCACAGCGACTTGAGCCGATGGGCTTGAACATCGCTGCCGCGCGGCATCCGCCCGATCAACTCCGTCGAGCTGAAAACAATCTCGCCGCTGGAGTAGATTATGCGCCCGCCGTAGCTTTCGACCGTGTTCTTTTCCGCCAGAAAACCGGGGTCGGTGGAGCCTTCGTATTCGCGGCCCTTCACGTACACATCGGGGCGGATTTCCGTGAGAAGCTGCTCGGCAGTCGGCAAACCGTTGATATAGACGAAATCGACGAACATGATCGCCGCGAGATTCTCGGCGCGGAACTCCTGCGGAATGTAGGGGCGGTTGTCGCCCTTGCCCACGTCGAGATCGCCGGTCAGGGAGACGATCAGCACATCGCCCTGCCGGCGTGCGAATTCGAGATATCGGATATGGCCGGGATGAACAATGTCGAAGCAGCCGTGGCACTGAACAACGGTCTTGCCGGCGGCGCGGGCTTCGCCGACGACTTCGAGCAGCCTGTCGTGATCGACGATCTTGCGTTGGAATTCGGAGGAGATCATTGGTTCTTTTCGGCGGACAGAGCCTGCCGGCATTGAAGATTGAAGTTCAAAGGTCAAAGAGGGGCGGCTGTAGGTCCGCACGGTCTCCGAACTCTGAACTTCATATTTCCATCCGTCCGGTAGCTGCCAGTCGGCGTACGGTTTGTGACCGCTCCATACCTGTCGCGGTACTGTTCGTGACCGTTCCGTATCTTTCGCGGCATTGATCGCGCCGCCCGCTAAAGGCGGCCCTACCGGTCGCTAACGCCTGTCCCGGCGCGCCGGGGCTCCCGGCTCGGATGCCGGGCACACGGGAAAGATATCGGCATGGCGGCGATGTATGGTTCACGGATTCCAGACCCAGCGACATTGCAAAGGCGGCGTCGCGTCGTACCATCGTCTTTGGTTGGCGCGTGGAAGTCCCAGCGGCCCTTGGTTCGCACCGGGCCGCAATGAATGGCCCTGCCCCATTCCGACGAAGCGGATGGCACAACGCGCCGACATGGCAGCCCCCGGCGCGCCGGGGTTGGCCATGCCATGCGAAAACCGCCGCGAGGTCAGCTTTCCAATGATGATTCCCTGGACGTTGGAGCGTTACATCTTCCGCGAGATGGGAAAGACGTTTCTGCTCACTTCTGCTGCGCTCACCGGCGTTCTTGGTCTGGGCGGCGGCGTGATGCAAATGGTGGAGCTGGGGGAGGTGACTCCGGTCCAGCTTCTACGTCTAATGGCCCTGGTCCTCCCCGTGGCCGCGGCGCTGACGCTGCCGGTTGCGGCGCTGTTCAGTGCCACATCGACATACGGGCGGCTTAGCGCGGACAATGAGTTCGTCGCCTGCCGCGGGGGCGGCATAAACCTTCACGTGCTTTTCATGCCGGCGATCGTGCTCAGTCTGGTCTCCGCGACGGTCACTTTTGTATTCATAAGCTTTCTGATTCCACGGATGATCCAAAACCTCAGCCAGGTGGTGGAGTCCAACATCGCCGGACTGATTGAGCAGCGGCTCAACCGGCCTCGCGGGCTCAAGCTCGGCGACTATCGCATCTACGCCGACGAGATGCAGCCGGATCCCGAACGAACGGACACCGTGGGGTTGCATCGCGTTGCCTTCGTGCAGACCAAGGGCGAGACATGGGTCCGGTACGGCAGCGCGTTATCGGTGAGCCTCAACTTCGATCGCCAGGCGGACCGCATTCGCGCGGCCGCGGTCATGTCCGGGTTGACGCTCTTCGATCGAAAGGACGGAAGCTTCTCGGAGGTAGGGGAGATGGAGGTTTCCGCGCCGGAGGCGCCGATGCCTCTGCGATATCAGATCAAATTCATGAACCTTTGGGAGTTGTTCTATTACTGGAGCAAACCGGTCGAGTGGCCGCCGGTGACCGACGCCATAGATCGCTTGCGGACGGCGGTGGGGCGATGGAAAGTCCTCGGAGCGCTACTGGAAGATTGGAAGACATATAACAAGACGATCACGCTTAGCGGCGGAGATCGGACTTATGTGATCCGGGCGGAGAAGGCCGGGGCCATGGCCGGCGGAGACGGAATCGAACTGGATGATGCGGTCATCACCGAAAAGATCGGGGGCACAGAGCGTATCCACGCCGCGAAGCGCGTGCTCCTCGAAGTTGTGCGGGCCAAGACTTTGGCGGACGGCGAAATACGCATTCAAGCTTACGACTCCCGCGTGACCGATGGCGCCCGGACGGTGGCCCGTGCGAACGAGGTGCTCGGAGCGGCGGATATCCCCCGCGAAGTCATCGAACAGACCTCCCGGCTCACCGCCGCGGAGTTGCTGCGTTCCGGCAGCTCGGGCTCAGCCCCGGACCCGCTGGCGGAGCGTCGGAAGGACGCGAGGGAGACGCTCGAGGAGACGGTGCGGCGCATCGCATCGACGCTCAGCGAACGGGCGGCGTTCAGCTTAAGTGTCCTGGTCCTGGTGCTCATGGGTGCGGCCTTGGGCATCGTGTTTCGCGGTTCGCAGGCGGTGGTGGCGTTCGGGATCAGCTTTGTCCCATCTCTTTTCGTTATCATCTTTATTGTGATGGGCAAGCAGCTTTCGCAAAACGCCGGCACCCATTTCGCGGGACTGGTCCTGATGTGGCTGGGGATCGCGGTGACCGCCTTTGGGGACTGGTGGATGCTGGTTCGCGTGCTTCGTCGCTGACGGAAGGGGCACAGGAAGTGACTACCGTACTTGACCGTTACCTGTTTCGCTCATTGATCGTCAACTACGTCATCTCCCTGGGGGTGATGATGAGTCTGTACGTGGTGCTCGACATGTTCGTCAACATGGACGAGTTTACCGAGAGCCGCCGTCCGGCCATGACCGTCATAGCCAATATGGTCGACTACTACACTCCCAATCTGGCCCTCTACTTCGCGCAGCTCGGCGGAGGGATCACCCTTTTTGCGTGCGCCGCGGCGCTGGCGCGGATGCGGAAGTACAATGAAATGACCGCGGTGTTGGCCTCGGGCGTGAGTCTCTACCGTATCGCCCGGCCCGTGGTCATCTTCGGAGTGCTCGCCACCGGACTCCTGGTCCTCGACACCGAGGTGATCGTTCCATCAGTAGCGCACAAGCTGGCCCGCAAGCACGATGAAACCGACTCCGGACTGGCCTACGAAGTGTTGTTCCTCAAGGACCGCGAGGGGGCGCTTCTTTCCGCCGGAAGGTTTGAACCCCAAACCGGCAGGCTCAAGTCGTTGCTGGTCATGGTTCGCGACGAGATCGGCACGGTGGAGAAGATCATCGAAGCCGACAGCGCTGTTTGGGAACCGCCTACGGAGGTGTCCCGGCGCGCCGGGATGGGACAGTGGCGCCTCGAGCGCGGGCGAAGTGCGACCCGCACCGCCGGCCAGGCAGGGGCCTTCGGTCCGCGGGGGAGCCAGGTCATCGGATTTCCGGAGGTTTACCCAAGCGACCTGGGCCCCAATGAAATAGCCGTTCGCCAGGCCGAGGGGTGGGTCCGCTTCTTGAGCCTTGCGCAGCTCCGCGAACTGGGGGCGGGCGCGACGGCGGATCAGGCGGCGATCATGCGGACGCGGCACAGCCGGGTGGTGACCTTGATTACAAGCCTGCTGCTGCTGCTCTTGGGGTTGCCGTTTTTTCTGGATCGCTCTCCGGGAAACATCGTGCGCGATGCGACGAAGTGCATGGTCGTCTGCGGGATGTGCTATGTGTTGACGTTTATTGCCCAGAGCATTCGACTGGAGAGTGTAACCGCTTTTGTCGCGTGGATTCCCATATTGGTATTCGGCCCGCTGGCGATGGTGCTGTTTGATCGGGTGCGGACTTAATGGGGATTGCCGATGGACGATTCGCTGTGACTGTTTACCCCCATTCTCTGTAATTCCCTGGCGCTCTGGTTAATGATATCCGTTTCCGATGCCGGCGCCGTTGTGAACGTGGACGTAGCGTCGCGGTTTATCCGCGGCGCAACCGGCTGCCCACCAATCAGTACCGCGAGTGGTAACGAGCGGCTCCGCGCCCTCTGCGCCTCTGCGTGAAATATCGAAGCGCCCGCCAACCAGTACCGCGAGTCCCGGCGCGCCGGGAACGAGCGGTCCCGAGCCGCGAACTTCAGCCGGCGCGACCCCGATCGGTACCGCGACAGGTATGGAGCGGTCACCACGGCGAGCCGCGGGGTTCAGCCCGCGCGGCGCCAGCCCGCGGACACAGTCACCCCACACTGACGGCCCCACGCCATGATCAACTTAACACTACTACGCTAACAATTCCGGACGCGGTAATCGCCGAGGTTCTGGCTTTAGGCCGCTTTAGCGGCCTTTCCCCGCCGGAGGCGGGTCATAGACCGGCCCTTGTAGGGCCGGTTAGGGTCGTTATCCCTTGTGGTCTGTTCCAGCCCGTTTCAATGGGCTTTTCTCGTCCGACCGCAATGGAACATAGCCTAGCAGTATTAAACTGAGCCAAAGGAGCACCGGCCACGCGCTCAAGTTTACCGACATCTTTGGGCCGTCCCGTTAGGGACGCGTGACAATAGCCCAGCCCCGGCGCGCCGGGGCTGGGAAGGCGAACCGTTTTACATCCCGAGTCCCGGAGGACGACTGAATGGCTCAGTCCTCCGGGGTCAATAAGAAGCCGCCGATATCGTCACGGACCCCACGCGTTGAACCCTTGCTTTGGAGGCATTACTCGACGAATATCCCCCTTTTCGCCGTGCGGGTTTTCTTAAATGCGCACCCGCACTCCGATTGCTCAATTGCAATGGAGTCGATTCCATGAAGCTCTCGCAACGCGTCATGAAGCTGGCCGAGTCCGCGACCCTGGCCGTCTCGGCCAAGGCGGCGCGCCTCAAAGCCGAAGGCGTGGACGTGATCGGTTTCGGCGCCGGCGAACCGGACTTCGACACCCCCCCACATCCGCCAAGCCGGCGTCGACGCCATCAACACCGGCAAAACTAAGTATCCGAATCCGGCGTCGGGCCTCATCGCCACGAAAAAGGCAGTCT
>Ga0209777_10009591_pt1 | contig 10393 bp, 9 predicted proteins | sample FrelakmetHBP12HB_FD_187147 | JGI IMG/M metagenome (GOLD analysis project Ga0209777, IMG submission 187147) | Freshwater lake sediment microbial communities from the University of Notre Dame, USA, for methane emissions studies -HBP12 HB (SPAdes)... | ecosystem: Environmental > Aquatic >... | reverse complement strand
GGGATCAAGTGACCGGCTCCGGCAATTGATTTGTATCTTCCATGACGCAATAACGATACGGCCTTTGGCAGATCGATGTATTCTTTATTGGGACTTTTTTCTCCCTCTACTACCAAAACAGGACAAGTCAATTTATCCAGCAATGGCCAGGGATTACTGCTTGAGCCACCCATAAACATCGCCGCCTCGCTTTCCGGCGTGCAGGCAAGTTTTAAATCTCCTGATTTTTGTTTTTCCATGCCGTATTTGATATACAGCGCCAGAACTTCCTCATCCCAGTCGGAAAAAAGAGATTTTGATTTCAAATAAGCCCAGGCTTGCTCTTCATTTTTCCAGTTATTTGTTCTTTTTATCGATTTGGAAGCCAAGGGATGATCTTTTACACTAATTTTCATCGAGTAGAATTCTTCCGGCAGGAAAATCGGCTCGATTAAAATCATGGCGCGCGGCTCCATGCCAAAAACAGTGGCGGCAATGGTAAGCACCGTAGCCCCCATCGAATGCCCTACAGCTAAATGATTGTGAATGTTTTGCGAACGGCAGAAGCCGGATAAATCCTCGGCAATAATACCCCAGGCCAAGCCGCCCTTTTCCGGATCACACTCGCGATAATTGCATATGTAAGGCACCCAGGCCTGATTTGACGTTACAAGGTACTCTATTATCGGATGCCAGAGCCAAGGCAAAAAACCTGTGGCATGAGCAAAAAGAATCTGCGGAATTTCTCCTTCATAATAAAGGTAAGGCAATTCGGCTCCGCCGACATCCTGCATTTTTAATTCCGGGATTTCTTTTTTCCTGATAGTTTTATTCATATCTTGCGATACATTTAAGAGACCATACCCGTAGGAAAAAAGCTACCGGTTGAGGTCCCGATATATATTCCTTTTTACGGCAAAAGAACTGTATTTCAGAAAACAAATACAGCCACGGCAATAACCGTGGTGTATTTATTATCTTTACAAATTGTTGATTGAGTCACATTAAGAGTTCGAACAATCTTACTGCTGATTTTAAAAATTTCTTTTTTCTCATCCCAGCTTTCGTCTACATCGAAATCAATACCCAAAGTGGAGGCCAGCATGGCCGCGGCCAGATCTTCCGCGTAGTCACCTGCCTGTTTTTCGTTTTGGCCATAAGCATGATGTTCACTAATATAACCATAAGATGATTTGTCGGCAGGAATGGCACACCCGACCGACGATGCCAGAAGTCTTTTCGGTTCGTTGGTGCAGCAGCGGCTCAAAACACAATATGTAATTGCGCCGGGTGTTAAATCTTTAAGGCCCTGAGTCTTGGAAATCATTTTACAGCGCGGAGGGAATATGCTGGACACTTGCACCAAATTGCATTTTTCTATTCCGGCATCACGTAAGGCACGCTCAAAGGAATGCAATTCATCTTTGTGCGTGCCCACTCCTTTTGTAAAAAATATTTTTCGGGGTACAAAGCTATCCATTTTTCAACTCCTTACTTTTCCGTGAAGAGCAAAAGATTTTATTTTTTAAACCAGCTATCTCATACCTTAAGCAGTTTTGTCACTTATACCAGTGTTCAATGTCTTATTCCACAAAATTATTTATACCCTTTCGCTTAGTGGAGCTCCCTCCGATAGGAGCCGGAGGCTCCCCACAATAACGCGACCTCCCGCGGGTTACACCGCCTTACTTCCCAGGCTAAAGCCGGAAAACTCCAAACCGCGGGATTAAAACCACGCCGCAATGCGGCGGGAATTAAATTAAAGGGTGCTCAGGGCATGATAATAGATACCCTTTGGCTTGCCTCCGGTAGTTTCATCAACGGCCGGGTAAAAATTCATTGTTTAGTCTTGCTCAAAGCTTGAAAAAAGACTATAAAAGTACGCAAAATTAAATCAAGGCATTTTTTAATGAAAATCCCGGTTATAAAACCTAAAGCAAGCGTTAGTAACATTTCGCAGCAAACTGCTGGGTATAATTCGACTAATGCTTCAAACTTCACTTCGTTCGTTTTCAGCGAGTCTCATTACAACTTTCCGATTCCACTGCGCTACGCTTGCGGAATTGGAGTTTCACGAATAAAACTTTTTTGTTTAGTTTTAATACTCTTCTTTTTATCCGGTTGTCTGCGGCCGCCGGACACTATCAAAGACGTAAGAGAATTGCCTCAGGATCACGCATCCTACTTAAAAGATACTTCCGAAGTAAAAGACTTTCTTCCGGCGGAGACTATGGCTCACATGGATGAAGATTATAACATCATTTACTTTTCGGTTTGGCATCAGCGTCAACCTTTTCACGCCTCTCCTGACAGAGTATCATATCTCTTTAAAAAATTCGGCAAGAGTCTCGGTTATGGCGAAAACAAGGAAAAACATTCCGTGGCCTGGATAAAGAAACTTCAGCAAAATGCGTTATTAGACAATTATCCCAATGTTCGGCACTTCGCAATTACAACTAGACATACAAATCTGCGAATGCTGCCCACTCAAGGCCCCCATTTTTACAAACCGGGTGGGGACATATCCGGCTGGCCTTTTGATAATCTGCAAATATCTTCTGTAGCGGCAAACACTCCTATTTTTGTTTGTCATCTCAGCGCCGATAAATCATGGGCGCTGGTGGAAACAAATTTCGCCTTCGGATGGATACCTGTTGAGGACTATGCCCGCGTTGATGATGGCTTTATTAAAACCTGGGAATCCGGCCGTTATGCCGTTATTATCAAAGATAAAACTTCTATCTTTGATACCAATGGCAATTTCGGCGTCAGAACATCAATTGGACAGATTTTTCCTTTGGTCAAGGTGATGGCAGACAAATTGGAAATACTTATCGCGGTTGCGGATAAAAACAACTGCGCGGTTATTAAGCAAGCTCTCGTTTCCCGTCAGATAGTCGCGCCCAAACCTCTGCTCTTAAATTACCCAAACGCAATTAAAATTGCCAACGAACTAATAGACGAACCATACGGTTGGGGCGGCCTTTACGGCAACCGCGATTGTTCGGCCATGACCAGAGATTTCTTCACCCCTTTTGGCATATGGCTGCCGCGACATTCAGAAGATCAGGTTAAAGAAGTGGGAACTTACGTTGACCTGCAGGGACTTGATTCCAAGCAGAAAGAAAAAGTCATCATGGAAAAAGGAATTCCTTACTTGAGCCTCCTGTGGCGCAAGGGCCATGTAATGCTTTATATTGGCGAGCATAGTGACCATGCGCTTATTTTTCATAATGTCTGGGGATTAAAAACAATAGATTTAACCGGCAGGGAAGGAAGGAAGATCATTGGAAAGGCCGTAATCACAACGTTGTACCCGGGCGAAGAATTATGTTCTCTTGATCCGGAGGGATTATTAATAAAAAACATTGCCGCCATGAGTATATTGGCGCCGGTAAAACAAACACAGCAAAATGGTATTCCGGCAACTAAAAATATAAACGGTGTCATTCCCGCGAAGGCGGGAATCCAGTAATAATACTGCGCTACACTTGTAATATTCGAGGCTCATTAAGGTTCATTAAAGCTTGGATCTAAATAAAAGGGGTTCAAATTCCACTCCGCTTCGGGGATAATTCGCTCTAAGATTTTTCGTGCACTGCGTTTCGAAAAATCAAGGCTCATTATGTATAAATATAAAATTGTTTTAGAATACGACGGAACCAATTACCGCGGATGGCAAACGCAAAAAAATGCTAAAAGCATTCAAGAAACTATAATTGCCGCCGCACAGAAATTTTTAGGCGTGCCGGTGCAACTTCAAGGAGCCGGACGAACCGACGCCGGAGTGCACGCTTTGGCGCAAACCGCCCATCTGGAATCTTCCAGAAAAATTAATCCGGAAACTCTGCGCGTCGGGATCAATGACAATCTGCCAGCAAGCATTAATGTTCTGCAGGTGGAAAATGCCTCGCCGCTTTTTCATGCCCGCCATAACGCTATTAGCCGAAGTTATCTCTATCTTATCGCCAAAAGACGAACCGCCTTTGGCAAGCGCTATGTCTGGTGGATCAAAGACAATCTTAGTATCAACAAAATGGAGCAGGCGCTGAATTTATTTCAGGGCTTCCACAATTTTGCCTCATTTGCCGATAAAAGAATGGATAAGGAAACATCAACAAAAGTTAACATTGAAGGACTGTGGTTAAAGGAATTTGACGACATCATTGCCCTGCGAGTTGTCGGTTCTCATTTTCTCTGGAAGATGGTGCGGCGCATTGTGGGGATTACGGTAGAGGCCGGCCGCAACAATTTAACCAACCGCGATATCGAAAAAATGCTCAACTCTTATTCGGAAACACCGGCCAGATTCACGGCCCCGCCTTCCGGTCTTTTTCTGGAAAAAGTATTGTATGAAGGCGACAAACTGCCGGAAATCAAACCGCCAATTTGTTTATATTAATTATGAAAGGTAAGACATTGGAAGCCCAAAATTGAATTGACATCTTCATTATCCCAAGCGTATATCAAAAGGAAATGACACAATAACATTATAAGGATAAGTTATGCGGCAAAAAGCAAGCTCCCATAAAGTATCAAAGATGAATATCGGCGTTTTATACGGTGGCAGGTCGGGCGAGCACGATGTCTCGCTTTGCTCCGCCGCTTCGGTTGTTTCCACCCTTGACCGAAATAAATATGAAGTATCGGCCATAGGAATTGCAAGAGATGGACGCTGGTATGTTCAGGACAAACCGGAAATAATCCCGGATAAAAATTTCGGCAAGATACTGTCTTTAAAGAAAAACGGGAAGTGGCTGGTCAATCATTTCGAACAGAAGAATAAACTTCATCTCTACGATCTAAAAAACAAAAATAAAGAGGTGATTGTAGATGTTGTGTTTCCCGTCCTTCACGGAACATTCGGCGAGGATGGAACACTGCAAGGCCTGCTGGAGTTGGCGATGATTCCCTATGTCGGCGCGGATGTAACCGGTTCGGCTGTGGGCATGGATAAGGACATCGCCAAACGATTGCTCAACCAGGCGGGCATTTCAGTTGTTCCTTCTTTAACCGTGAATAAACAACGCTGGCAGGATGACTCAAAATTCATTATGAAAAACGCGTTAGAAAAACTCGGTCTGCCGCTGTTTGTCAAACCGGTGTGCACCGGCTCTTCCGTGGGAGTGAAAAAGGTAAAGAAAAAAGAAATGCTCGCGAAGGCGATGAATTTTGCTTTTCAGTTTGACACGCGCGTGATGATTGAAGAAGCGATTGACTGCCGCGAAATCGAATGCGCGGTTCTGGGAAATGAAAAAGCTTTTGCTTCAATACTGGGCGAGATAATTCCCCGTCACGAGTTTTATTCCTATGAAGCCAAATATATTGACCCCGAAGGCGCGGCGCTGAAAATACCAGCGGAAATTGACAAATCACTTGCCACAAAGATCAGAAAGACTGCCGTTGAGGGCTACATGGCGCTGGGCTGTTCTTCCATGGCGCGGGTTGATTTCTTTTTGGATAAAAAAACCAATAAATTCTATCTCAATGAAATAAACACGCTTCCCGGCTTCACCAGCATCAGCATGTATCCCAAACTGTGGGAAGCCACCGGCCTCAAATACAGCGACCTTCTGAATAAACTTATTTCTCTTGCTCTTGATCGTCACAAGAAGAAGTTGGAGATAAAAACGGAAGGAATTTAATGAGTCCCAAGTTTCAGAAGCGTAGCGCACTGAAATTTGCTGGACGAATTATCCCGATAGCGTAGCGTGTCGGGATAGGTACAACAGAATCATAATATTCAAAATGTTTATCGGAAAAAGCCCATTGGATATATTAATTTTTAACTTCATGATAATTATTAATTGAATTATGGTAAATAAAATATGTCTATTCCAGATAAAGTTAACAATTCTCTGAAGTACTATTTCAAGGATGAAATTAGTGATTCTTTGGAGCAATGTATGATCGCAGCAGATGCTTCTGCAAGAAAGATGTATAATAAACTAAACAACAAAGAGAGAATGGAAAAATTCTTTTCTGAATATATGGAAATTATTACAGGTGTTGGCATACGTCTAATTGTTGCTAAAGGCATAAGATTTGGAAATGGGCAAAATGAAACAGAGACCCTTGAGAGTATACTGTATAGGTATATTAGATGTAACCTACTTCATGAAGCAGAGATTTCTAAAAAAATAATATTTTCCGAAAATACCTTTGCTTGTGTGGATGAGAAATATACATTCCCAAAAACATTGCCAGTCGGAATCTGTTTTGCAGTTATAGCATGCGATAATAATTCTTCTTTATGGATAAGAAATCCTGTTGGGTTTAATTATTTAGGTAAGAATATAAACCTAAATTTATTGTGGGGAAAAAAAGACGCAATTAAAAAGATTTTTGGGATTTCAATTTAATAGAAAGATCTGGTTAACCAGACAATCCAGCAGATTGCTAAGTTCCGGCTGATTTTTTTGTTGGCAAATTTTTCAGAAATAAATAACATTTTTTCAGGAGGTAAAATTATGAAACGTCCAGCATCATTAGTGATAGGTATTTTACTTCTTTTGCTGGGGTGCGCCCAACTATGCCGTTTTATTTTGAAAGTTAATGTAGTTGCCGCGGGAATGGAAATTCCTCTCTGGCCCAGCGCGATTGCCGCTGCGGTTTTGGCTGCGCTTGGTATCTGGCTTCTGAAAGAAAGAAGTAAGAACTAAATTAATAACGTTATTAAGAAAACAGCAAATTCATTATTCGGTCAAAAAAAGGAGATAAAATGAAGATTAAAAGAATAGCATGTTTGGTAGTGATTGGACTTATCCTTTGTACTGCCACTGTCATGGCTGAAAGATCTGATAAGGAAAAGGCTGCAATTGCTTCAGCCGAGAAATGGCTCATAATTGTTGATAAAGGGAAATATATGGAGAGCTGGAACGAATCATCTGAATATTTCAAACAAGCTGTCACACAGGATCAGTGGGAGCAAGCCCTCAAGGCGGTACGTGAGCCACTTGGCAAATTGATTTTAAGGAAAGTAAAGAGCGCTTCCTACAAAACTTTTCTACCGGGAGCACCCGATGGGCAATATGTTGTAATTCAATTTAACACTTCATTCGAGAATAAAAAATCAGGGATTGAGACAGTTACTCCAAAGATGGACAAGGATGGTGTGTGGAGAGTTTCCGGTTACTATATTAAATGAAGATCAGACTTTGAGAAGCCACCGGATTAAAATACAGCGACTTTTTAGACAAACTGATTTAGGTAGTTCTCGACCGCCACAAGAAAAAATGCAAATCCTTTACCATTTCGATTTCAAAGGATAACGCGGCGGCAAGGAGGAGGCTCCGCAGACGTATATGAAAATACGTTGAGGAAGCCGACGACGCAGCCAACAAAGCTAGCCGAAGAAAGCGAATTGGTAAATTAGATATCCCAGATGAATATGACACCGCTTGTGGGGAAAATCCATTTCTTGTCGGATACTTTAATATTGATGGATTTACTTTTGCTTTCCGATATGGAGGGTTTTGGATGTCTTCCGGCGAAAAAGCTCTCCTCCCTGACGTTTTTTAAGCCTGCTTTTTCATAATTGAAGTTAACATCCACGCCCCTTGTGGGGTAAATAAGATAAACAGGAAATATTTTATTTTTCTTTGCCTGCCAGGTGGCAATTTCTATTTCGATTTTAACTTCGCTGTCTATCTTTTCCTTGAGCGATTCATTGCCGCACCAAACTTCATAGCCGCGCTTTGTTTTTTTTGTTTCGATAATGGGAATTTCTTTATTGTCAATACGGACACGTTCGACAGTAAAATCGCGCTCCATGACCAGATCTTTGCCGTTGCTCAGAAGCCAGCGGTATTCGCAGCGCGGATCTTCGAACAATGCGGCTAATTGCGAATTATTCAAGGCGCAGCCGATCAGGAAGATATTGTCGCGAATCGTTTTTTTGTATTCGATATGCGTAATGACACGAAAATAATCTTTGGAACGTACAATATTCTCTTTTATTTTCGGCAATTGCGCTATTTTGATATTGTATTTGAAACCGGAACGCAATTCGAGCCGACGATCTTCCTTGCCGAAGAGAGTTTCAAACATTTCGTAATAAATGGCGTTTCCCAGTTCCTCGTCGCGGGCGCGCGTTTGCAGGCAGTGACGGATAATGTTATCAATACGGGAGATGGATTTTTCTTCATCCGGAATAAATATTCTCCGCAGCCGGGGCTCAACAGCATCGGTTCTTCCTTTTTGCAGAAAAACACGCGGCGCTCTTTTTCCCAAAGCGCAAAGCACTTCATAGCTGATGGTTTTGGCCTTGGTGGCAATTTCATTGGCGCTGATGTATTCTTTGCCTTGCCTGCCTAAAAGAACAACTTCATCACCAACCGCGCAATCGGGGATATGGGTAACGTCAATGGTGCACATGTCCATAGAAATACTACCGACTATGGGCGCGCGTTGACCGTGTATCAGCGCCTCACCCTGATTGGAGAGAATAAAGGCGTATCCATCTCCGTAGCCCACGGGGATAGTCGCGATGCGCATTTGCTTTTTAGTGATATAAGTGCTGCCGTAGCCGATGCCGCAGCCTTCAGGAAAATCCTTTAATAAAACAATGCTGGTTTTAAACGACATAACCGGAGCGAGTTTGGCCTTTGATTGATTATCCGGCGATGGATAAATGCCATAAGTCATAAGCCCCGGACGCGCCATGTTCAATTTGAAATCGGGATAATTTAAAATCGCGCCGCTGTTATCTATATGCCGGATGGGAATGTTTATTCCCAAACGCTTAATATTGGTAAGCAAATCCGAAAACAATTGCCATTGTTTATCATTATAGGGAATCATAACTTCGCTTGCGGCAAGGTGGCTGAAAATTCCCTCCAGCGTAATATTGGGCATTTTGGATATTTCAAGGATGAGCTTCAGCGCTTCGCTGTACATGGTTCCGCCGCGTCCCATGCCGGTATCTACTTCAATATGCACAGGCAATTTATGGCCTGATTTTTTCAGAGCTTTATGCAACTTTTTGGCAAAAGCTGCATCCGAAACCGATGGGGTAAGGTTATATTTGATTATTTGTTCGATTTCGGCCACGGTTGACGGCCCTAAAATAACAATGGGTGCTTCGATGCCGCTTATTCTAAGCTGAACGCCTTCGTCGGCATTGGCCACTCCCAGCATCCGCGCGCCGTTTTTTAAGGCGATGTTGGAAATTTCTATGGCGCCGTGCCCATAGGCATCAGCCTTGACGACCTGCATAAAATCAACTTGCGGTCCGATCAATCTCTTTATTTCTTTCAGATTGCCAATAAAATTATCAAGATCAACTTCGACCCAACTGCGATATTTTTGTTCATTCTTTAATGACATGTATAATTAGTCCATTAGTCGATGGCTGTTTCTTTGATTTTTTACTCCACGGTTTGCCTTTTTATCGGTTTTCAAACGCTTTTGGCCGAATATCTTTTACGATTATGCGGAGAGATTTTCAGGGTAGAAATTTTTATCTCCAGAATAATTTGCTGCTGTTGAGATAGTATCAAATCGTTGATGAAAGTCAAGCCGTCTATGTTTTTCAAAAAAATCAGCAATTTATACTTGAAAAAATTATTTTTTTGATTAGAATGGAAAAAATACTGGAGGGTGAGTATTTAATACCCTCACAACGAGGAGGAAAAGCAAATGTCGAAAGTAAAGACTGGAGATGTCCTGAGTTGTGAAGTATGCGGACTTGCCGTAATCGTGGACGAAGAATGTGGTTGCGCCACGATTGACCTTATTTGCTGTGAAGAGCCGATGATCAATACGGGTGTGTCAAAAATAAAGCAAATACAGGCAGCGGCGGCGCCGAAAAAAAAGGCTGTCGTGAAAAAAGTAAAGGCGGCGCCAAAGAAAAAGCCGGCGGCGAAAAAGAAAGTTGTAAAAAAGACCGTAAAGAAACCTGTAAAAAAGATTGCAAAGAAAGCTGTAAAAAAGACTTCAAAGAAGACCGTAAAAAAAGCGGCAAAAAAGAAATAGATATTATCTAAAAGATAGATCCTTGATTTAATAGAGGCCCGCCTCGTGCGGGGCTCTATTTGTTGTTCATTGTCTCCCAAATCCCGTCTTGTGTAATCATACCAATTCGCATTCATTCGTCTACCTTTGTTGGCTGCGTCATCGGCTCCTCGACGTATATTATAATACGCCTGCGTCGCCTCTTCCTTGCCGCCTCGGTATACTTTTGACTGCAAATTGGTATCAATGGCAGAAACCTAAAGAGCAACCATGTTATTTTCAGCGCGTATGTTCCGGACTTGAAAAATTATGCGAATTCTGATTAATCTGTTTTTCGAAGGATAAACATTATGACAACGAAAAATAGTCCAAATGAAAAAAACGAGGAATTGGGTTCGTCCGCTCTTAAAGTGAATTTGGAGAGGACAGCCGTAATCATAGAAATACCAGAGCAATATGC
>Ga0209777_10009590_pt1 | contig 10393 bp, 14 predicted proteins | sample FrelakmetHBP12HB_FD_187147 | JGI IMG/M metagenome (GOLD analysis project Ga0209777, IMG submission 187147) | Freshwater lake sediment microbial communities from the University of Notre Dame, USA, for methane emissions studies -HBP12 HB (SPAdes)... | ecosystem: Environmental > Aquatic >... | reverse complement strand
AAAACATTGCCGCCCATTCCTCCATTGCCGCCCATGGGGCCTTTCTCGCCCTTTATTTTGCTGAAAGCAACTATCCCTCGGCCTCCATGTCCCGCCTCAACAGTTATTTTTATTTCATCTACGAGCATAAATATAATTTATTTCACATAAAGATTACAAAGGCAATGCCCATCTTTTTTGATTTCATCTTTGTGCCAGAAGCACGGACAGATTTTTTTTGAATCCTCCAATTCGTTTCCGGTTATCCTCCTGCATGGGCAATATTTTTTTCCATATTTTTTTTCATTTTCCAGAAGCCCATTGATTATTCTTTCAACAGTTTTTTTATCAGGATTAAGCTGGAACCCCTTGTTTTTGGCATACTCGTCAAATTCTTTCATCAGCCCCTCGATTTTTTCTTGATTGTTTGTGTCAGCCATTTTTAGATGTTTCTTTTAAAATATTTTCCAACCACTCTTTAATCGCTTTTTCCGGTATCAGTCCCACAAAACTATTAATCGGTTTTCCGCCCTTGAATAAAATAATTGTTGGAATCCGTTCAACACCAAACTTTTGAGCGGTTAAAGGAATATTATCGAGGTTAGCCTTCATCAAAACAACTGTCTCTTTAAAATGTTCGGCTATTTTGTCTAAAATTGGGCCTAAAACCGAGCAGGGCTCGCACCAAACTGCAAAAAAATCAACCAAGACAAGCTTGTCTGTTGCGTTAATTTCTTTATCAAAATTTGCATCTGTTATAACCATAATTAAATAAATTAATTTTAATCAATATGCCAAAATCTTCTTTGATTTTTTTCTTTATTGTCTTTGCCGATAAATTTTAGATCTAAAAAATCTTTTAAATCGCTTATAAAAAGTCCTGTGCCAAAAGAAAATATCCACACTTCCAAATTATTTTTTAATAAAAACAAGCCTGCCGCCATTAATATTAATCCATATATCCAATGGTGCGGCGCCCAGCCGGGGTCTTTCATCCAAAAATTAAGGTAGTGGTCGCCCCATCGTCCGATAAGATAACCCAAAAAGCCTGCCGCCAAAAAATTTATTATGTTTATAAATATCATTAGCTGATATTAACAAAAAACGTCTCTATTTAAAAGGTGTTTCTATTTTATAAAAAAGTAGGCGATGATTATTATTCCCAGTATAATCCTGTAATAGCCGAAGATTTTGAAGTTATTTTTTTGAATGTAACTTATCAAAAATTTTATTGCAGCCAATGCCACGATAAAAGAGACAATAAAACCAGTTGATAAAACAAAAATTTGGTGAATATTAAGGAGGGCTTTATATTTCAATAAACTATAAGCTGAAGCTGCCAGCATGGTTGGAATAGCTAAAAAGAAAGAAAATTCGGCGGCAACTACGCGGGAAGCGCCAAAAATCATAGCTCCGATAATTGTTGCAGCCGATCTTGAAGTTCCGGGAATCATGGACAAACATTGAACTAATCCTATAAAAAATGCTGTTTTAAAACTCAGATTATTTATCGAGGTGATGGGATAGCCTTTAGGTTGTTTTCTTTCGATAATTAAGATAACTATGCCTCCTATAAGCAAAGCAAATGCTACAATCCAAGGATTAAATAATTTTTTTTCTATAATATTGGCGAATAGAGCTCCAAAAAATATTGCCGGCAAAACCCCGACGATTGTTTTATACCAGATGTTTAAAATTTCTTTGTTTTTGTTTGTATCTTTGGTGAATGGCCAGAGCTTTTTCCAGAAATATACTAAAACCGCCAGTATGGCTCCAAGCTGTATGATAATATCAAACAACAAAGTAAACTCTTTATCAAATGATATAAATTGATTTACAAGAATAAGATGCCCAGTAGAAGAAATCGGTAAAAATTCTGTAAATCCTTCTACTACCCCCAATATTATTGCTTTTATTGTGTCTAATATAATTAAAATCATATTTGCTTATTTTACCATATAAATTTTTATAATAAAAAAGCCCAGGAATTTATTTGGGCCTTACTTTGAAGAGCGGCGTGCCATATTCGACTGACGTCTGATTCTCGACAAGTATTTCCGCTATTGTGCCTGCGACTCCGGCTTTAATCTCGTTCATCACCTTCATCGCTTCTATTATGCACACAGGAGTTTCCGGATCAACCTCCGAGCCGATTTCTACAAATGGCTTTGAGTCCTCGCTCGCTGCTGCATAAAAAGTCCCAACTAGGGGCGCCGTTATGGGCGTGAATTTTTCCTCAGAGCCCTCTTTCGCTTTCGGTGGCTGGGCTGTTGAATCTGCAGATGGACTCTTAATGATTATCTCGCGCCTTAAGACAATCCTCATCTTACCGCTGACTATTTCAACTTCAGTCAGACCGAGCTCATTCATTAGTCCGCCGATTTCTCTGATGGCCTCTTTTACTTTCGGCAAATCAAATTCTTTTTCTTCCACAGCTGCTCTCCTCATCTAAGTGTCAACGAACGTATTATCAAATTACCACAAATATATATTACTGTAAACAAAAATCCGAGAAATTAACCTCGGATTTAGGTTTTTTTATGCTTCGTAATGGGTTTCGGGATAATTTTTATATTTTTCTTTTTTTGCAGATTTTTTAACGGATTTCTTGTCCATTTTTTGTATTGAGGTAAGCCACGAAATGAAAGGGATCCTTAGTTTATCCAAGCACCAGCTGTCATCTTTAATGAGGGGCCTTTTTTCTTCTTTAAAACGATTAAGCAAAGCCAAAGTAGCTTGTAAATTCGAAGGAGACAGTTTATTATGCTCTTCTAAAAATTGTTCTTTGCTTATGAATATCATATTTGTACCTGAGTTACGAAATGGCCTTCAACTCTTTATATTTTGGTTTTGGCTGCAAATTTGTGATAGCTCGTCGGTTTATCGATTCCACTGATAAACCTCCTCGTTTTCCCAAATTTTCGCCTGAAAACCAAAACAAAATTGTTCGGAAGACATTTCGTAACTCAGGTACTTTATGATACCATAATTGTTATAAAAAAACAAGGGGCTGTAAAAAAAATGAGAAATAAGAAAGTGGAGCGGGTAACGGGAATCGAACCCGTGTCCTATCCTTGGGAAGGATACGTTCTACCATTGAACCATACCCGCGCTTATTAATCTTGGAATATACACTAAAATTTACTTTTTATCCAGCTCCATGCCTGTCCCAGCCAGTTAGACCAAGATTTCATGGTAAAAAAATTTTCTTGGTTTGTGGTCGTTTTTGGTTTTTCTTGGGGCATTATAAATGAATACACTGTTTCACCCGGACGCGCCTGGTCAAATTGCTCATAGGCGAGTTTTTCATAATAATCTGTATTGTCGGAATTGGCGATTTCATCTTTCAAGGTTTGATTGCTTTTTTTTATATCTTCAATTTGTTTTTGATAGGCGTTAATTTGGGAGATAAGCCCTTGTTTTTTCTGGTATATTTTAAAATCCGCAAAAATCAAAATAAAAATGCCAGCTAAAAATAGGACTCCGATTGTCTTGAATAAAAGCTTATTGTTAAAGAATTCCCTATTGGCTTTTTTATCAAAATCCATTATAGTTAGTTAATTATTAATAACCAATAATTAATCCATGCCAAAGATTAAAAGAAAAACACTATTTAAAATTACCTGGACAATTTTGATAAGCTTGGTTGCCATAAGCACTATTTTGCTTTTGGTAGCTCAATCTCTAAGATTCTAAAGTAAGTATATCAATTTTTTTCCTATTTCTCAACAACAAAAATCCGCCCTCGGCGGATTTTTGTCTAACACCCAATAATTAATTTATGACATCCCTATGCTATTAATCGCAGATTGATAGATATCTAATACTTTTTTGGCTTCTGTAACCGACAATTTATAGTCAGGGTTGTAAACAATGGCATTCCTCATTTCGTGAGCCCTCAGTGTGTCAGCCAAAATTGGGGATATCAATCTGCCCGCTTTTTTAATAATCTCTTCAAAATCCTTGCCATCGTACCCTCTGCTGTCTAAAACTTCGTTCAAAAAATCATCCGCGTCAATTATAGCCAGCTTATAATCTGATTCGGCGCCGGATTCGGTTCTTTTTTTAATTCTGTCCCATTGTTTTGCCATTTGTCTTTGTCCGTATGCCTGCCAGGAAAAGAATTCAGTTACGTCTTCCAAAAATTTATACTGGAGCCAGGAAGAGTTGAGCATAAAATAAATTATGAATATCAAAAAAAATGCCGCAAAAAAAACAAAAACCAGCTTTATCGGAAAAAGCATGTCTTGTATCTGAGAAGAGGAAATAAAATAAACAAAATCTTTAATCCCCAAAAAATTATAAATATATTCCCATGTCATGATTCTATTATAAACTTCTGTAAAAAAAGATGCAAACCCCACACCAATTTCAGTGATATATGTGGTAAAAGTGTGGTTGAATGGCGAAGCGCCTTCGGCTGTCTATAAATAAAATATTAGGTTGTTAGTAAAATTGGTGAAGGGGTTTCGCGGCGGCAAGGAAATTATATTCCGCCGCTCAAAAAAATGTAAATAGGATGCAAAAACCACTTTTAATTAAAAGTGGTTTTTGATAATCATTTATTATTGCTCAACAATGCACCGCACCTCATTGTCGGACCTTACCTCAAGAAATCCTGATTTTATCGGAAAAAATTGCTCTTTTTTGTTTTCATCGGCAATCCTGATGACGCCGGCGGATAAAACAGTAATCAAGGTTTCATGATTGTCTAAAACCGTAATCTCGCCTGTCACGGTTTTGCAATTTAAAAGCGAGGCATTGCCCTGGAATAAAATATTTTTTAATGAATATACAGACAGTTTCATCGAGCTATAATTATGAGGGAGAGAGGAATGTAAAAATTTATTTTTACATTCCGACCGAGCGATTAATTATATAAATGGCGAAGCCATTTCTATTTTACTTCATCGATTCCTCCTTTTAAATAAAAATTGTCTTCGGGGACATCGTCGTGTTTGCCTTCCAATATTTCTGAGAATCCTTTTATTGTATCTTCCAGTTTAACGAACTTTCCCGGCCTGCCGGTAAAGTTTTCGGCAACGAAAAACGGCTGGGATAAAAATTTTTGTATCTTTCTTGCCCTGCCGACTATTTTTTTGTCTTCATCTGAAAGCTCTTCAATTCCCAAAATGGCAATAATATCCTGTAAATCCTTATATTTTTGCAAAACTCTCTGGACATCTCTGGTTGTCTCGTAGTGTTTTTCTCCGACTATTTTCGGGTCCAAGGCAGTTGAAGTTGAAGCTAAGGGATCAACCGCAGGATAAATTCCGATTTCCGTTAAAGCTCTTGAAAGCACAATTGTTGAATCTAGGTGAGAAAATGTTGTTGCGGGAGCAGGGTCAGTTATATCGTCGGCAGGAACGTAAATTGCCTGCACAGACGTGATTGAGCCGTTTTTGGTACTTGTGATCCTTTCCTGCAACTCTGCCATCTCCTGGGCCAAAGTAGGCTGATAACCGACTGCCGAAGGCATGCGTCCCAGCAAGGTTGAAACTTCCGACCCCGCCTGTGAAAATCTAAAAATATTATCAATAAATAAAAGCACATTTTTCTTTTCTTCGTCTCTGAAATATTCTGCCATAGTCAAAGCGCTTAAGGCAACCCTTGCCCTGGCTCCCGGGACTTCGTTCATCTGCCCGAAAACTAGGGCTGTTTTATCTATAACCCCGGATTCTGACATATCTCTATATAGATCGTTTCCTTCCCTTGTCCTTTCGCCAACTCCGGCAAAAACAGAAGCTCCTCCGGACTCTTCAGCCACGTTTCTTATCAATTCCTGCAAAAATACTGTTTTGCCGACTCCGGCCCCTCCGAAAAGTCCGATTTTTCCTCCTTTGATAAACGGAGCAATCAAATCAACGACCTTAATGCCGGTTTCAAAAACTTCTGTCTTGGTGGACTGTTCTGTGAATGGGGGAGGATTCCTATGAATAGGCCAATGTTTCTTGAATTTCTTATCAGTTTTATTAAGGGGCTCGCCGATTACGTTAAACAAGTTTCCCAAAACTTCCTGCCCGACAGGAACCAAAATCTGGGTGCCCAAATCTTCAACTTCAGCCCCTCTTTGCAATCCATCTGTTGATTGCAAAGAAATTGTTTTTACTTTTGTTAAGTCCAAATGTTTTACAACTTCCAGAATAACATCTCCCTTCGGCCCCTTAATTTTTAAGGCATTGTAAATATCGGGTAAATTTGTGCCTTCTGGAAATTCGACATCGACCACCGGACCTATGATCTGAATAATTTTTCCTTTATTCATTTTTTTATAATTAACTAATAAATTAACTAATAATTTTTAAATTTAAGGTTTAATTTAAGGCTTCGGCTCCCGCTGAAATTTCCGAAATTTCTGTTGTTATCTTAGACTGTCGTGATTTGTTGTATTGTAGGTTTAACGTATCTCCTAAATCCAGCGCGTTATCTGATGCAGTTTTCATGGCCATGCGGCGGGCTGAATGTTCTGATGCATTGGCTTCCAAAATCAAATGGTAAACTTGGATAAAAAATAAATGCTCTGCTAATTTTTTTAAAACTTTATCGGGCGAAGGCTCAATCAAATATTCTTTTAATTTATTTTTTACCGGAATGAAATTAATATGCTGTTCCTTTATCAAATCTGCAAATTTTCCGCGTTCGGGAATAATTTCTTTTACCGTATCGGCAATATGGTCAAAATCAATCGGCAAAATTCTCCTGACATGCGGTTCCTGTTTCAAAGCAGATCTGAAATGGGTTGAAACAATAACCACCCTGTCCCATTTTTCTTCCAGATAACCGTTTACCAGGAATTTAACTAAAGGATGAACCTGGCTTGTGGTGGTGTAATCTCCTACGTTCGTGAATTTTTGAAGGACACTCAGCCCCTTTTTGGAAAGATAATTAAATGCTTTCTCTCCGACTGCCGCATAAAGTTTTTCTTCGTGGGCGTACAGCTCGGGATGCCCCTTGGGTCCTGCTTTCATGTGTTGTTCAAATTTTCTGAATACAGAACTGTTGAATGCGCCGGCTAGGCCTTTGTCTGAAGAAACCAGAACAAACAAAACTTTTTTGACTTTCCTCTTTTTGAATAATTCCGGAAGTTTCCGGTCTAAACTGGATACAGTGGCTAGAAAATCTAATGCCGCAAAAGCATACGGCCTGGACGACAAAGCTATCTCCTGCGATTTGCGCATTTTGGTAGCCGCAACCATCTCCATTGCCTTGGTGATTTTATTTATGTTGTTGACAGACCTCAGTCTTTTTTTGATATTTTGCGGGGATTCCATGTTTTAGTATTAAAAATATTGTTGATAAAATATAATAATTAGTGTATATTTGGCATAGTCTGCTTGATTTCTTACTATCCCAGACAATAGGAGCAAAAAAATGATTTGCACAAATTGCAAGGGAGAAATCTGCCCCGAAACCGTCCCTCTGAAATTTGGAGACATTGCGCTTGGTGAGCACTCAGACTCCATTGTCTGCGCGCATATCTGCAAAGGTTGCGGCAAAGCGTATTATTCAAACGGGGAGCCGGTTGTCGTCGTCCAACAATCTGAAGTTTTCCGTAAGGGTGGAATAACTACCTTTGTTGATAAGGGCAGTAAATACCCCGTATTTGTCCCTATCAGCAACGCCGCAGACACATCAAAATAGCTCTTTCAATATTTAATCTTCTTTCTGCAAGGGTCCCTCCGGGCTCTTTTTATTTTTAATTTGCTTCGATAAATTTTTCGATTATTTTTTTCATTTCCGCCTCCATCTCGTCAGTTATCTGTCTTTCTTTTTTTATTTTTTCCAGGAAATCTTTGTGTAATTTATCAACATATTCAATAAATTTTACCTCAATCTTCTGAATCTCTTCTGGTTTGAATTTATCAAAATAATCGTTTAACGCGGCGTATAAAACTAAAACCTGTTTTTCGAAGGAAATTGGGGCCAAATCAGATTGTTTTAAAATTTCCGTAACAATTTTTCCTTTACTGATTTTTTTCTTTGTGGTTTCATCAACATCAGATGCAAACTGCACGAATGTCTGCAATTCCCTGAATTGAGCCAATTCCAATCTTAATTTTCCGGCTACCTTTTTCATGGCTTTTGTTTGCGCTGCAGAACCGACCCTTGAAACAGATAATCCGATATTAACGGCCGGCCTCATGCCCTGATAGAATAAATCTGATTCCAGATAAATTTGACCGTCTGTAATTGAAATTACGTTTGTGGGTATGTAGGCTGTAACGTCGCCAAGCTGGGTTTCAATAATCGGCAGGGCAGTCAGGCTGCCGCCGCCTTTTTCTTTTGAAAGCTTAGCGGCTCTTTCCAATAATCTTGAATGAAGATAAAAAACATCTCCGGGATATGCCTCGCGTCCCGGCGGTCTTCTTAAAAGCAGGGAAATCTGCCTGTATGCCCATGCGTGTTTTGACAGATCATCATAAACAATCAATGCATCTCTGCCTTTGTCTCGGAAATATTCTCCAATTGCGCATCCGGCAAAAGGGGATAGATACCAAAAAGCTGCCGGGGAAGAGGCCGCGGCTGAAACTACAATTGTATAAGACAGGGCATCGTGTTTTTTTAATGTTTCAACTATTTTCGCAACTTTCGATTCTTTTTGGCCAATGGCTACATAAATGCAAACCGGCGGATTTTTTGGGTTATCCTGGATTTGGTTGATTATTACATCCAGAGCAATGGCTGTTTTTCCTGTCTGCCTGTCGCCGATAATCAGCTCTCTCTGGCCTCTGCCGATGGGAATCATAGAATCAATGGCTTTGATGCCCGTATGCAGAGGGTAATTTACCGGCTCTCTGCCTATGACATTTGGGGCATCATTTTCCAAAAAATTTAAAGTCGGCTTGTCTTTGTCGGCAAATATGGGGCCTTTGCCGTCGAGCGGATTTCCAAGCGGGTCTATGACTCTTCCCAACAGCTGTTCTCCTACCGGCACTGAAAGAATCTGTTTCGTTCTTTTTACCGTTTGCCCGGATTTGATCAAAGAACCGTCTCCCAGTATCAGGGCTCCCACGGAGTCCTCTTCCAAATTTAAAGCAACGGCCTTGATCTTGGTTTCGCCGGCCTCAATGGTTAAAACCTCCTGGGACTGCACATTGGTCAAGCCGGATATTTTTGCGATGCCGTCTCCGACTTCGGAAACCCTGCCGATTTCCTCCCATTCGGCATTATATTTATAGCCCTCGATGGCTTGTTTGATTTTTTCAATTATTTCTTCTGACATGATGATTTATAGATTCGCTTTGCTCATCTAATATTTTGCAGCTTGCTTTGCATAGAAGAGTCAAATTGCCGTGAATCATTAATTATTATTTTTATGCCCGCTATTAATTCCGGATCGATTTTTTCTTTGATAACGTCTCCATCCCTGACGAAATCACGCAATAGTTTTTTTTGGCTCGCGGTCATTTTTCTGGCTGTCTGGAAAATGATTTTTCTCTTGCCCTGCTTGGACAGAAGCAAATCTTCAGCTAAACTTAAAATTTCTTTCGCTTTTTTTTCCTTTCCCGTTTTTGCCAAAAGTTTAAGAAAATTTTCTATAACTTTTTTTTCTTCTGCCGCAGACATTTTCTTTGAAATCACGTCCGACAGCGCTTTTGCATATAATTTTGTTTTATTGTTCTTCATTTTTTATTTCAACCGCCGCTTTTTTGATAAGCGCCTCGTCTATTTCCTCGGGCTTTAATTCAACTGTTTTTATGATTGTTTTTTTAACCAATGCAATTGCATTTTTCAGAACAAGGTTTTTTACCTCCTCCTGCTGTTTTTTATAACTAGCCTGTAAATCTTTTTGCATTTGAGCCTGTTTTTCTTCCGTTTTTTTCTGAAGATCCTGCTCTAAAACCTTCGCTTTCTTTTCAGTGGCTTTTATTATGTTTATTGACGTGTTTTCAGCCTCTTTTATTTTTTCCTTTCCGATATTATCAATTTCTTTCAATCTTATATCTGCTTCCTCTGCCTTATCTAAGCCCTCTTTTATTTTTTCATTTCTTTTTTTTATAATTTTTATGAGAGGTTTGTAAACAAAATACGTCAAAACCGCTAAAAGTATGAAAAAATTGATTGCTTGGCTTAAAAACAGTTTCCAGTCTATTCCTAATTGATCTAATAATTGGTTCATGTAATTTTAAAAGTTAAAACTGAAACACAAAGTTTTTTTATGTTTCAGGTTTCAATGCTCAAAATTAAGCAACGAACTTTATAATCAAAGCTATAACCAATGCATAAATGGCAATAGCTTCGGCAAAAGCAATTGCCAAAATCATGGCCGTCTGGATTTTTGAAGCTGCTTCCGGATTTCTGGAGATTGATTTCACGGCTGAGGAACCGATCCAGCCGATTGAAATTGCGGGGACCATTGTTCCTATAGCTATAACCGCTGCTGTCACTATTAGACGAATTGAATCTATATCTG
>Ga0209777_10009589_pt1 | contig 10395 bp, 8 predicted proteins | sample FrelakmetHBP12HB_FD_187147 | JGI IMG/M metagenome (GOLD analysis project Ga0209777, IMG submission 187147) | Freshwater lake sediment microbial communities from the University of Notre Dame, USA, for methane emissions studies -HBP12 HB (SPAdes)... | ecosystem: Environmental > Aquatic >... | reverse complement strand
GATGAAATGGAGGACGAATACGGCGCCGCCCATTTTTGTGAACACATGATGTTTAAGGGCACCACAACCATAGGCACCAAAAATTACGCTGCCGAAAAGAAAATATTGGATGCAATTGAAAAAACCGGCACAGCCCTGGATAAAGAAAAACGAAAAGGTAAGGAGGCCGATCCAAAAATTATTGAAGGACTTACTGCCCAATTAAAAAAACTACAGGATCAAAATAAGAAATATATTATACCCAACGAAATTGACCGTCTCTACACGCAAAACGGCGGATTGGATATGAACGCCTCCACAGGCCAGGACATAACTACTTACCAGGTAAGCCTGCCCGCCAATAAAATCGAACTCTGGGCCAGGATTGAATCGGATCGTCTGCTTAATCCTGTCTTTCGTGAATTTTACACGGAACGCGATGTGGTGATGGAAGAGAGAAGGCAGCGCGTGGAAGCCGAGCCCGACGGTAAATTATACGAACAATTTTTAAGCGCCGCTTATAAAGTGCATCCCTATGGAAGGCCGATACTGGGTCAGACTCAGGACATAATGAACTTAAGTCCGGACGTGGTAAAAAAAATATTTGCCGAATATAGAGCGCCGGAAAGCATTGTGATTTGTGTCGTCGGCGACATTAAGCCGCAAAACACGCTAAAATTAATCGAAAAATATTTCGGCCGGATTCCCGTGGACAATAAAAAGAAAAATGCGATTCCGGCGGAGCCTCCGCAAACTGAAGAAAGAAAAGTAGAAGTGCTGTTCGATGCCAATCCGATGATGATTATCGGCTATCACAAACCCACAGCTCCCGCCTACGATGACTATGTTTTCGATGTTCTGGAAACAATCCTGACTACAGGCAGAACGAGCAGATTATATAATTTACTGGTAACGGAAATGGGGATCGCGGAAAGCGTCAGCGTTTCCAACGGTGTACCGGCAACAAGATACCCCAACCTTTTTACGATATTTGCCAAGCCCCGTTATCCTCATACAAATACTGAACTGGAAGAAGTTATTCTTCGCGAAATAGAAAGAATTAAAACTCAACCGGTAACGGATACAGAATTGGCTAAAGCTAAAAATCAGTTAAGAATGGAATATATTAAAAATCTTAACTCCAACGGCGAACTTGCCTCGATGCTGTCTTATTACGAAGTATTGCTGGGCGATTACAGATATATATCCAATTATTTAAATATCACTGATAAGGTTTCGGCGGAAGATATTCAAAAGGCGGCAAAACTTTATCTGAATAAAGAAAACCGCACGATAGCCGTACTAAATCACGATAAAAAGAAAAATTAAACGCAGGCTTATATGACGAATAAAATAATGAATACATCAATTAAACTTTTTACTTTCTTACTGCTGACTGTCTTCGTAATTACTGGAGGCGATCTTCCCGTGGCAGCAGCGTCAAGTTCTCAATTACCCTCCCCGGACAAAATTAATTATCCGCCGCTGCAATTTAATATGCCGCAAACTCAGCGTCTGGTTTTGGAAAATGGAATCATACTTTACATTCTGGAAGATCACGAATTACCCCTGGTTAATATCACGGCTCTGATTAAAACCGGAACAATATATGACCCGGACAACAAAGAAGGTGTTGCTGAATTAACCGCCTATGTGATGAGAACCGGCGGGACGGCAAAATTAAACAGCGCGGAAATTGATTCTAGATTTGATTTCATGGCCGCATCCGCGGCAATTGCCATGTCTATGGAATCGGCTCAGGTTAATTTTTCTGTTTTAAACAGAGACATTGATCAGGGACTTGATCTGCTGGCGCAGATACTTATCCAACCAGCTTTTGAACAAAATAAATTTGAGTTGGCCAGACAATTAAAGAACGAAGAATTAAGAAGACTGAAAGACGACCCGCAAAGCCTCGCTTTCCGTGAATTCAATCGCCTTATCTATCGCGGAGACCCGCGCGGACGCTTTCCCTCGCACAAATCACTCGCCAATATTGAACGCGATGATCTAATCAAATTTCACGACAGGTTTTTCCAGCCCGATAATATTATGTTCGCCGTAAGCGGAGATATTACCAAAGAGGAAGCCGTAAATAAATTCCGCCAGCATTTCGGTAATTGGAAGACAAACGGTATTTCTGCCAAGGTTCCTCCGCCTCCTAAAAAATCAAATGCCGGGGTTTATTACATCGATAAAGAAATTTCTCAATCTACAATTATCAGCGGCCAATTTTCCGCAAGCAAAAATGACCCTGATTTTTATGCTTTTACCGTTCTTGACTTTATTATCGGCAGTGGCGGTTTTCCCTCTCGAATTCTTAGCGTCGTGCGCAATAATGCGGGACTGGCTTACAGCGCCGGAAGCTTTTACCGCCCTAAACCTGCTTACGGAGTTTTTGGCACTTATGCTTTTACAAAAACATCCTCAACTCTGAAAACTCTTTCCTTGCTCAATTCTGTTTTAGAAAATATTCAACCCAATACGATTACAGACAAAGAAATCGATTGGGCTAAAAACTCGATTAAAAATGGTTTTATCTTTTCTTTTGTCACTCCCGAACAAATTGCCTGGCAACAGATGAATATCGAATATGAGAAATTGCCCGCAGATTTTCTCCTTAATTACCGGAATAAAATAGAAGACGTAACCGTTAAAGATTTGAATAAAGTTGCCGTAAAATATCTGGATAAAACAAAAAACGTCGTCTTAGTTTTAGGTGACAGCAAAAAGTTTGACGAACCTTCAACGGCAACCGGCCGCTATATTTTAATAACTCCTGAAGACTAGTTTTCCATTAAAGGTAAATTTTTATGATTGATGCAGACAAATTCCAACGAACTACTCAGCGAATCGATTCTTACCGCGAAGCAATGATCGAATTGCAAATTGCTCTCAGCGCCGTTCCGGCGGTAGGCCCGGAAAACGGCGGTGACGGTGAATTGCTGAAAGCCAATTTATTGAAAGATCGTCTTATTCAACTAGGCTTTAAAAATTTCCGGAATTATGATGCGCCGGATAATAGAGTTTCTTCCGGCATCCGCCCTAATTTCACTACGACAATAGAAGGTAAAAATAAGAACAAGTTTATCTGGATTATTACTCATATGGATATTGTTCCACCGGGTGAATTGCGTCTCTGGAGTCATAATCCTTATAGCGCCTATGTAAAAGACGGCCATATTTTCGGCCGCGGTGTGGAAGACAACCAGCAGGATATGGTGGCCTCCATCTTTGCCGCCAAGGCAATTATCGATGAGGGATTAACCCCGGCTAATTCGATTAATCTCGCTTTTGTTTCCGACGAAGAAACATCAAGTAATAAGGGACTCTATTACATGATAGATTCCACGGATAATCTTTTTGGTCATGATGATTTGATTGTAGTTCCTGATTCGGGAAATCCCGAAGGATCATTGATTGAGGTCGCCGAAAAGAGTATGCTCTGGCTTTGTTTTAAAACGATAGGAAAGCAATGCCACGGCAGTAATCCGCAATTAGGCAATAATGCCTTCTTTGCTGCATCGCATCTGGTGACAAAATTAGCCAAACTCAAAAAATTATTTCCCAAGTCCGATCCCCTTTTTGATCCGCCGGAAAGCACGTTTGAACCGACTAAAAAAGAAGCAAATGTTGGCAATATCAACACCATTCCCGGTGAAGATGTTTTTTGCATAGATTGCCGTATTCTGCCGGACTATGACTTACAGGATGTCATGACGGCAATACAAAAAATTGTTCATACAATTGAAAAGAAATTCAAGGTTCAGATAGAAATATTAACCGCGCAATACGTGCAATCGGCAAAGCCGACTTCGCCTGACGCTCCAGTCGTCAAAGCGCTTACTGAAGCCATTCAAGCGGTTTACAATGTAAAAGCATTTGCCGGCGGCGTGGGTGCCGGAACAGTTGCTTCCTATATCCGCAAGAAGGATTATCCCGTAGCGGTTTGGTCTAAAACCAAACAAACAGCTCATCAGCCGGACGAAAATTGCCCCATTGACAATATGCCGGGGAATGCAAAGGTCTTTGCGCACCTATTTTTGCAGTATTAAATTGTGTTGCATTGGACAAACCAAAGTGATAGAAACCTGCGCCTGAATTTATGGTAATACCAATTTGCAATCATGGGTATGAACTCCAAGGCAAGCTGTGGATTATTTAACCCTCAGCTTTGCGGGATAATTCGACCTGCAAGCTTCAGTCGCAGATGACCTTCAGGTTATGCACTTTGTTATAGTCCCACTTAGCTTCGCACGTGGGATAATTCAACTTGCAGATATTAATGTGCTGCGCTTGTAATCTCTGAGTTTCATTAGAATTGGAGTTTCAACAATAAATTTGGTATAATATAATGGATCATAATTTTATTAAGATTTGAGTGATATCTCTTTTTAGAGGCTGAAAACTCATTGAAACAAGCACCCAAGAGTGTATCCGTAGAGAAAATTTCCTTTGCGGATCATAATTTACTAAAAAATCTTTGCGGCGAACACGATAAGCACCTGAAACTTATCGAAAATCTGGAGCCGGTCACGGTAAAAGCCTGGGGAAATAACATTACTATCTCCGGCAAGAATGGCAATGTCCGCAAGATCAGCACAATGCTGCAGCAGCTTTATTCGATAATGGAAAAAGGTTGGCATATTCAAACTTCCGATATCGACTATGCTCATCGTATTCTTTCCGAAGATGTAACTTTCGAATTAGCGCGCATATTCCTAGACACTGTTTTTATCTCTTCCCAAAAACGTATTATTACCCCCAAAAGTATTGCCCAGAGGCTTTATATTGAATATATGAGAAATTTTGATATGGTTTTTGCCATAGGTCCTGCAGGAACTGGAAAAACATATCTGGCTATGGCCATGGCCGTATCGCATTTACTGGAGAGGAAAGTTCAACGTATAATTCTGGCACGTCCCGCAGTGGAGGCCGGTGAAAGACTGGGCTTTTTACCGGGAGATTTGGCCGAAAAAGTTAATCCTTATCTGCGCCCCCTATATGATGCGCTTTATGATATGATAGATATGGAAAGGGCAACCGCCTTTATCAATAAAGGGTTGATTGAAGTTGCGCCTCTCGCTTTTATGCGGGGCAGAACGCTTAACGATTCTTTTGTTATTTTAGATGAGGCGCAAAATACTACATCTGAACAAATGAAAATGTTTTTAACGCGGCTCGGGTTTGGCTCTAAGGCAATAATCACCGGAGATATTACCCAGGTTGATTTGCCCCTGGAAAAAGTTTCCGGATTAATCGAAGCGGAACACATTTTAAAAAAAATTGATAGTATCCGCTTTGTTCATTTTTCGGAAATTGATGTTGTTCGGCATCCGTTAGTTCAGGATGTCATTAAAGCTTATGCTCGTTTAGATAGAGAAAAAGCAACTAACTCCAGTAAATAATTTTTATGAATTTTCTTGAATCAACGAAAAATAAAGCGGTAAAAATTTTCAAGAAGTTATTGGAAAAAAATAATTTTCCTCTTAATTTTTTGGAAAACAGCCTTTTTCAAAGATGGGCTATAGCTGTCATTCTCTGCTTAATTCTGGCTATCATCCTGGCGCCGGAAATTCATTTTTCCGCACCGGAATTTAAACAAGGAATGATTGCCCCCAAGAATATTAAAGCCGATCATTCTTTTCTGGTTGAAGATCAACAAGCAACTGAGCTGAAGAAAAATGATACCGGTGATACAAATCCGGTATTTTTCCAGGTGCAAAAAAATGAAATGATCGTTCGAGAAGGAGAAAAAATCGGTTATTTGGAGTTAGCCAAGTTAAATGCTTTCTTTAAATCTGCCGAGGATAGCAAATCTTCCAGATTTACAATTTTTCTGGGATTTTTCTTCACATCAATTTTTCTTTCTATTCTTTTATACTGTTGGCGCACAAGAAACTGGATTAAAGCTTCTGCTCGCTCCAACGTTGACTTGTTTGTTTTTGGCATTATTGCCCTGTTACAAATATTATTTATTAAAGTAGGAATCTTCATTTCCATTGCCGTCAACAGAGCATTTCCATCCGTACCAACCGATGCCTGTTATTTTGCCATACCCTTTGCGCTGGGAGCAATGATTATAGCGATCCTGATTAATAGAAACGTTGCCTTGATTATAAGCGTGCTTACATCTTTCCTGATTGGTTTCATCTTTGATGAAAAAATTATTCTCCCTCTTTTTTCCTTTTTAGGATCAATTGCCGCTTCTTATCAAATTGTCCGCATACGTCAGCGTTCTGTTTTCTTCAGAATCGGTATTTTTTTGGGAATTATAAATATGGCGGCAATTGTTAGCTTAAACTTGATCACGGGAAATTTATTCGATGATTTGTTTCTACGGCTAATAATGGGGTTCGCCGGAGGAATTCTTACCGGAATCCTTGTAGCCGGGATCACTCCAATTTTTGAAAGCGCTTTCGGTTTTATAACTGATATTAAGCTGCTGGAACTGGCCAACCTTAATCAACCTCTTTTCCAAAGAATGATTATCGAAGCGCCCGGAACATATCATCATAGCATCATTGTTTCCTCTCTGGTGGAGGCGGCAGCCGAAGCTATAGGAGCCAATTCTCTACTGGCAAAAGTAAGCGCCTACTATCACGATATAGGTAAGCTGACAAAACCTCAGTACTTTATCGAAAACCAGCTCAATTTTGATAACAGACATGACAAGTTATCTCCTAAGATGAGTAGTCTGATCATAATTTCTCATGTTAAGGATGGCTGCGAACTAGCCTCTCAAGTCAAACTTGGCCGGCAGATTATTAACATTATCCGCCAGCATCACGGCAATAATATTGTAAGTTACTTTTATGACAAGGCCAAAAAAGATAAAGATGAATCGATCCGTTCTTTATCGGAAAGTGATTTCCGGTATCCGGGACCAAAACCACAGACGAAAGAAGCAGGCCTGGTAATGCTGGGCGATGTTATCGAAGCGTCTTCGCGTACTCTGTCTAATCCAACTCCGGCCAGAATTAGTTCTCTGGTCAGAGAAAGAATTGAACGCATCTATATGGATGGGCAACTCGATGAGTGCGAATTAACATTAAGAAACTTGAATACTATAGCGGAAACATTCACTAAAATTCTTACCGGAATTTTTCACCATCGTGTTGATTATCCGGAACCGGCACATAAAGAAACAAACGGCAAAAAAGAAATTAATGAAACTGCAGATCAGAAACAATCAAAATAAAATTAAAATAGATAAGCGCAATATTCGCTGCATAGTCTTAAAGATTCTGAAGATTCTATACTGCGCGGATAAGGAAATCAGCCTCTCTTTTGTTGATGATGAAAATATTAAACAGTTAAACAAACAATATCTGGGAAGGGATAAAGCAACTAATGTTATTTCCTTTTCTTTGCGAGAAGGCGAATACAGCAATATAAATCCTCAAATTCTTGGTGACATTATTATTTCTGTCGAGACTGTTCAACGAGACGCTATTAAAGGAAATCTAACTGTTACTCAGGAGCTTGAATTTCTGATAATTCATGGAATTTTACATTTGTTGGGTTATAATCACGAAAATACGACAAAAAAAGAAACAAATAAAATGCGGCAAAAAGAGAAAGAATTATTTAATGCGATTAATGGCTGTAATATCAGATTAATTTAAATTATAAAAAATCTCATTTCTCTCAGGAGGTAATAAAAATGGATTTATCTTTTAATAATAAGGTTGTCTTAGTCACCGGAGCCAGCCGGGGAATAGGTCAGGCAATCGCTATGGGAATGGCGCAGTCCGGCGCCGATGTCGCCATTGCCAGCCGGAAAATTGCCGATCTGGAAAAGGTTGCAGCGGAAATAAAAAAAACGGGAAGAAAATGCCTGCCCGTGGCGGCCCACGTAGGTAAGGTGGAAGAAATAAAAAATCTAGTCGAAAAAGTCATGGCGGAGTTCGGAAAAATTGACATTCTGATAAACAATGCCGCCACAAATCCCTCAATGGCCTCGGCTATTGATATAGACGATCGCGCCTGGGATTCCATTATGAACCTTAATCTTAAAGGTCTATTTTTTTTAAGTCAAACTGTGGCCAGGACAATGAAAGAAAAAGGCGGAGGTAAAATTATTAATGTTGCATCCATCGCCGGAATTACTCCCGACATACTGCCTGTTTATTCTATAAGCAAAGCCGCGGTGATTATGGCCACAAAAGTGATGGCTCAACAATGGGCCATATACAATATCCGGGTAAACGCTATCGCTCCCGGCTTAACTAAAACTCGCTTCAGCGAAGCTCTTTGGAAGAATCAGGACATTCTTAATATAGCAATGAGCAGAACTCCATTGGCGCGGCCGGCCGAACCAGAGGAAATGGTAGGAGCTGTTATTTATCTAGCTTCGGACGCGTCAAGCTATGTAACGGGGCAGGTACTTGCCATAGACGGCGGGATGACCATCTAGTGTTGAGAATGATTATCTGTTGCTGTGTTTTAAAAATATCCGCTTGCGCATTGTTTTATCTAAGTCATCAGTTAATTTATGCCTTAAAAAGTTGTTGAACTAAAATTACGGATAAAGTAACATATAAACATGAAAATAGATTCAAACATACACTTTATCAAATTCAGCAGGATCTTATTCCTACGGACAGCTACGGCAGTTATAGCTGCCTTCATAATTACGGCAGTCAATATTGCTCAGGCCGACATTTACAAGTATGTGGATAAGGAAGGCGTTCTGCATCTGACTAACATGCCTTCCGATCATAACGCCAAATATGTCATGATCATGAAAGAAAAACGAATTCTCTTCCAGCCTAATATTGACATAAATAAATACGATTACCTTATCACCAAAGCCGCCGATAAATTTAAACTTGATTCTGCCCTGATAAAAGCGGTCATCAAAGCGGAATCCAATTTTAATCATCGGGCTGTTTCACCGGTGGGAGCGCAGGGCTTAATGCAATTGATGCCGAAAACGGCATCTGATCTAAAAGTCGACGATAGCTTTCATCCCGAAAAAAATATTGAAGGAGGAGCGCGTTATTTGCGTTATCTTCTCAACACCTACAGAGGCAATCTAGATCTTGCCCTTGCCGCTTACAACGCCGGAGAAAAGGCCGTTGCTAAATATAATTACAACATCCCTCCTTATCGAGAAACTCAAAATTATGTAAAGCGCGTTCTGAGTTTTTACAAATCATACAGCAACCAATAATGACACTCGCTGAAAACGAACGTAGTGAAGTTTGAAGCGTAAGTGGAATGATCCCAGGAGCAAAGCGACATGGGATTCATTTCTGATTCTTTTCAACATATAAATATTTTCGGATTTTTGCCAATTTTTTTTCTTTAATTCCTTTTATTTCCATTAATTGTTCAATATTACGGAACCGGCCTAATTTATCACGTAAGTCTAATATTTTTCGGGCAGTTACCTGGCCAATACCGGTTATTAAAAGCAATTCATCTTCTGTAACTTGATTCATATCAAGCGGCATACCCAAGGCCAGCCTTTCGGCAGAAGATATTTTCGCAATAACAACATCTTGATTTCCTGAAGCGGAATTAATCATGATTTTCATTCCATCGTTAAGCTTAAAGTCTGGAAATAAAAATTTCCCGATACCGGCAGTTTTCAATAACTGTCCGGAGGAAGTTTTAGAACCAACGAAATAAATTCCTTTGGGCTGATCATTTTCCACGACTTCTATTGCCAGTGAATTATCTAATTGATCGGAGAACGCGGGAGCCTGATAGCTGCTGAATAAACTGTATAAAAAAATAAAAAAGGGAATAATCGCCAAAGTTAAACAAACAGCGATTAGCCCCTTTATTTGACCTTCGGAAATAGTCATAGAACTATTTTTTCTTTTCCAACCCAAAAGCATCATGCAAAGATGTTACGGCAAGCTCTGTATATTTTCGTTTAATAATACAGGATATTTTAATTTCCGATGTACTGATCATCATGATATTGATATTTTCGTTGGACATCGTTTTAAACATTTTAGCGGCAACACCGGAATGACTAACCATTCCTACGCCAATTATAGATACTTTGGCCACATCATCGTCAACTTCAACTTTTTTTGCTCCAACCGCTTTAGCCGTAGCATCCACTATCTTCTGAGCTTCCTTCATTTCTTTTTTAGATACAGTAAACGTAAGATCGGTAAAACCTTCCGCACTGACATTTTGAATAATCATATCAACGCTGATATTATGCTCCGACAAAGGCGTAAATAAACTGGCCGCCACGCCCGGTTTATCCGGAACATGAACCACAGTTATTTTAGCTTGATCACGATCATACGTTATGCCTGAAATTATTTCTTTTTCCATATCCTTATCCTCCTTAGTCACAAGAGTTCCTCCTTTATCGGAAAATGTTGATTTCACGTAAACAGGAACATTATATTTTTTAGCCATTTCCACGGAACGGGGTTGTAAAAC
>Ga0209777_10009588_pt1 | contig 10395 bp, 13 predicted proteins | sample FrelakmetHBP12HB_FD_187147 | JGI IMG/M metagenome (GOLD analysis project Ga0209777, IMG submission 187147) | Freshwater lake sediment microbial communities from the University of Notre Dame, USA, for methane emissions studies -HBP12 HB (SPAdes)... | ecosystem: Environmental > Aquatic >... | reverse complement strand
CACGTTCTTTTTCGCAACCAACTGAAAAATCCCATCAGGACACAGTAATCTTCACGGGCGGCACGTCAATAGCTACCCCCTCGTGCTTGGATTTAAGTATCGGAATTGGATGGCCCTTTGGGTCCACAAATTTATCGTGAAACCCCTTTTGCGCCAGCCCATCCAGGAACGGCTTGTCGTACTCGCCGCATTTTTTTTGGAGCTCTTCGATCTTCTCAATGAGCATGTTTTGCCCAGCCTCGAATTCCCGAGCCATCGTGAACCACAAATTGTACCAGTATTTTTGCTGCTCTTGCGTGTTCTCGAGCGCCTTGCGCATCCGCACAACCTTGTCTCGCTCCGCCATAAGCAGCTCTGAGACGCGCGGCAAATCATCGCAACGACCCATCAAAACGTTGGTCGCAACGACGGCTCTATGTAAGAGTAGGCTCGGGGTTGGTAGCATCGTCCGCCTCTTTTGAGTATTGCAGCCGAACTGCGGTGAAAGCCCTAACAAATTCTTCCACTGATTCCTTGTTTGCCAGCGGCCAGACAGACGCCATCGCATGCAGCTCGGTCAGGATGCGCGCCTCCCGGTCCTCGATTGCAATGACATGATGACGAAGCAAATCTCGCACTATGGGATTGGTGATCATACGAAACGCTGCCAATTCATCGGGCGATTTGTCCGGGAGCAGCAGCGGCACGAAAGAGTCGAGCTGCCCCTGCACCGTCTCGATGCCGCTCTCAATTGCGAGCTTTGCGCGCCCCGTCGCCATCAGCTGATTGACGTAGTCTTTTTGCATTAGCACGTAAGCGTCGATGTCCACGTTACTCCTCTTTGCTTTCAGCCGGCTCTTCGGGTTTCTCAGCTTCTTTCTTCTGCAATTCTACAACTTTTTCCTCGATTTGCGCCCACACGTCCTGCAGCCATCTGCGCCCTCGGCCCGTCGCAAGTATGCTATCCTTGGTCGCCGGCGCCGAGCGGATGGTCTCAATCAATCGCTCGATTTTCAGCTGATTATGCAGCTCGGACAAAACCCCAACCGGGTAGTTTTGCGCGAGACCATCGACGATGACCTCCGGAGCTATCTTCTGCGTGCACGCCTGGTCAAATTGCAGCATGATCTGCTGCACCGCCTCGAGGGGCAGAGGGATCCACTCGAACGGCTTCCATGGGTCTTCGGCGGGCGCAGCCTGCATTACTGGGCGCTGGGGCTGCTGCGGTTGAGCCGCGGCCATGGCCGGCGCCGACGCGTACTGCGGCTGAGCTGCCGGGGGATACGACGGGTAGGCCTGCGGCTGGGCATACGTCTGGCCCGTCGGCTGGTGATACACCGGGTCGTAGGACATCTGCTGCTGCGGCTCAGTCATCGGCGGGGGCGGGGGCGAGCTCATGAACGGCTGCGGCTTTCGAGCGTGGCTCTGCCTGGATACCACGCGATCCTCCGTCATGGACTGCGGCGGAGGAATCATCTCATGCTCATGCGAGACGAGCGGAGGCCCGTCGCTATCGGCGAACGTCAGTCGTCTACCTCCGGCGCCACGACGGCCGGGGCCTAGCCTGCGCATCTGCACTGGCCCACCCATTTGCGGCGGAGGCATATTCACCTGTGGTGAGGCCTGTCCCTTCGCCGCTTCCGCCAGTTTTGGGAGCAAATCCGCGCCCTTTGCAAGCGCCACTTTGGCGACCTCCTTAAACAGCTCGGAATCATACCATTTCTTGTCGCCCTCTTCGCCAGTTGCGCCATCTACGGGACCTGCGATCTGCTGGATCGCGGCGGACATCTGCTGGAGTTCCTGCACTTGCTCGAGCAGCGGCTTGTTCTTTTCAGCCATGTGCTGCTCGACGATAGTCTTTTTTTGTTCGAGATCGGCGGACAATTTCGCCAAATCTGTCTGCAGCGAGCGCATCTCGATCGCGTGAGTTTGTGTGATAGTTTGCGAGGTATTGACTTGCAGCGTCTGCTGTAGCCTAATTTCTCGCTCGTACATTTCCTTCACATTTGCTAACTCTCTCGTATGCATGCCCTGCAAATCGCTTACGCGCTGCATGTGTTCGCGCTCTCGCGAATCAAGGATGCGAGTGAACTCGTCGCGGGTAGACCGTTCGCGGCGTTCGACTTCGTCCTTATGTTCGCGCTCCCGTCGGTCGATCTGATTTTCCAGGTCTTTAATGCGCGTTTCTAGAATGGTACCGCGCGCCTGAAATGCCTCTCGCTCTCGGGCGAGCGACCGATCGTAGTCCTGAGACAGCTTGGCTTGCGCGCGCTCCGAGTCCTCTTGCTGGCGGCGCATAGCCCGCTCATGGTCGTCGCGCATCTGGCGTACGACCTCTGAGTCCGCGCTGCCCTTTTGCGCTTGCACCAACTGCGACATAGCGCCCACCATTTGCACTACATCGGTGGGCTTGTTTGCGACATCTAGCGAGCGGCGTCGCTCTTCTTCCAGCTGTTTTTGCGTGTGTTCGAGCTGCCTACTCAATAGCTCAGCATTCTGCATCGAGAGATGACGCATGTTCTCTTGCGCAGATTCATTTTGCTTCGTGACAGCATTGTAAAATGCGTCGGGCGGACTGGCCTGTTGATACATTGGCTGCGGCCGATTCATCATCTTTTCGGCGAAATTCAGCACCGGCTCGAGGGGCTGGCCCACTTGCGGCATTTGCTGCTGTTGGGGCATAAACGGCTGATAAAACGGCATGGGGGCCATCATGTTCTGTCGTCTCCCGTATGGTGAGTACATAGAGCCACCCATCGGCATCGGATATTGATCCATCGGTTGTGGGCCTATTCCCATGTCTGTTTCTGCCATCGGCAGGTTATCAAGGTTTGGTTGGACGGGGATTTCGAATTCCGCGCAAGCGACGTCTACCATCTGCGGCGGACCGCCGACGTTTTCAGCCGTTTCCATTTCGAGCATCCCAAATACCCGATACCGGAAACCGCCAAAAAGGCCCGCGAATTCCTGCGTACCGAGCGGCTGATGCGCGAATGCCAGGATGCCCTTGACCTTGCAATTCTCGCCAGTCGGCGAAGTGTACCAGGCTGGTTCGATGCGCTCAATGCGTAATTTGCCGCGACTGGCGATGTCCGGATGCTGGCCGTACATGGTCTCGAGCGCCGAATACTTGGGCACCATGCGCGAACGTTTCGCCGGAGCGCGGGTCGGTTCGGGCTTGACTTCCTGCAAATTCTGAAATGTGTGATAACCGATGGGATCGAACGGGACGGCGCCCGATTCGCTCTTTCTCCCGGGCTTGGGGAGGTCCGCGAAAGGCGAAAAACCAGACACCGGCGCAGCGGGAGGCGGCTCCATCGGTTCGATGGGCTCAGTCAGAGGAGCGTCACTTTCCGGCATCTTTTTCGTCCTCGTCGTCCTCTTCGCCAGTTAATTCTTCGTGGAGTTGTTCGACGAATTCTTTGTTGTCTTTGAGAAGGGCCGCAATTTGGGGCATTGGAGCTGTTTTCTCGAGCCCTTCAAGGAGCGCGCCCACCTTTTCAAGGTGCTCGAGGAGAGCGCCTACGAGCTCGGGGTCGAGCTGAACTAGATCCGACTCCTCGATGAGACCGATGCGGTTCTCGTGCTGCATCGCGACGATAGTGAGCTTGGCGACCTGATCGATCGCGCTCGCGAAAAGCGGCATAAATTCGTCTTGAAGAAAATCATGGAGCTCTCGCGATTGGTAATCCGATTTTGTGGTGTCCAGCTTGGCTATGCACGCTTGCGCCCTTCGGATCATGTGGTCTGGGCTTGCAAACTGAATCTCTTCGTCCGGGGTCGCAGTAGGCTCTGTCATTTGTGATCGCTCCATAACCTTTATTGAGTTCCTGCAAGGTATTAAATACCGTCTCTTTTGGACCGAATGTGTCTTCGAGCTTTTGCAGAATAAGCTCTAATGGGTGCCGTTCTAACGCGCTTTCTAGCAATTCAATTGCGGCCAAATTGAACCCATGCGGATGGGTCCGCCCCGTCTCCCACTTCCAGATATTCATGTGCGACATTTTGAGAAGTTGACCCAAGCGTCTCTGCGAAACGCCGAGCTTTTTGCGGATCGCTTTGACTTGCGCCGCTTCCACCTACTCGTCCTTCCCAAGCGCGTCCGCGGGCTTCGCGTAATCGCCTTCGTCTACCGTGCGTCGCCCGGCCTTGTAGTCTTCCATTGTCGGAAACATGCGATATCCGTGGATGTGGCCGGTTTCTTTTTCGATTTTGAGGCGTTCCTCGCCTTTTTTGATGATGCCGTCGTCTATTTGATCGAGGACGAGCTCGGTGCGGGGATCGGGCGGATGCCGGAATTCGCAATTAAAAATGCCAGCATCATCGATGACCAGGGCGGCTCCGTTGAGGCCTTTGAGCTCACCTCGGCAGCAAAATCGCATGATAAGAGGGCGATCGGGCGTAGCGGGAGAGTGCACGCGCTGGCGCTTGTAATGGCTACACTTGGCGAGACCGCGCGGAAAAAAAGCGCAGCCCGGCTGAGCCAGGCACGCGACGGTCTTGTGAGATAGGGGGATGGGGGCGGCGTCCTCGGGATTCCATGGGGGGTCCACCTCCATGGGCATTCCGTCGGGCCCCTCCGTTAGCGTTGGCGGGTCTGGATTGAACTGGTCAAAAAAATGACCGCCTGGCCTGGGGGAGGCCATTTCCTCTTCGATTTCGGATAGGCTTCGGCCAACTCGTTGATAAAGCGAAGAATTTTCTTCGTCGTCGGAGCTAGCGTTTTGCTCTCGCTCTGCGTCTTTTTCGGTCGCCATTTGGCGCTGGTGTCGCGCGACCAGCAAAAAAAGTCAACAAAAAAGATTCAATAAAATCATGAGGCGGCCGTTCGCGCTAAGGCGTAGTGCCCCTTCACGTGGCTAGATTTCGCATTTTATGGATGCGAACTTCCATTGCCTGCATCAGCCGGGAGCTCTCGCAGTCTCGCATTTTATGGCTGCGAGAAGCCATTGTACGCAGACTGTCGCGCATTATACGGCTGCGCGATGCCATTGACACGGCGCGTTATCGACGGAGAGATTCGGGTCGCGCATTGTCGCGCATTTCATGGCCGCGCGATGCCATTGCCCAGGGGTATCCCACAATCGCAATCAGTCCGCAAGGTTATTTTGCGTCTCGCGAGCGATTGTCTTTCTCGCTACTTTCTCATCTCTTAACCGCTTAGCGCGAAGCCACCGGCTCTCCTTTACCTCATCGTTTTTGGCTGGATTTTCGTCATTGCGAGCGCCTGCCAGGTTTGGTTCGCCACCGCCCCTCTCGCCGATCCACCTCTCTAGGATGTTAGTCCGCGCGTTAAAGTCCTGGTCCCATTCGTGACCGTTTACGCAAGTGTGCGAAAGATTCGCCGCCGCGTCGAACTCCTCGACTACGTGGCACTGTGCGCACTCACGTGTTGTGTTTTGGGCCGGGACGTACTCGTCTTTGCCCTTTCGCGAGCGGAACGCATTTATCACGCATAGCCTGAGCTCGCTGATTGCGACCAGCTGCCGATTGGACCGCGCGGTTTCGTTTGTCGCTTCTTCATTTTCGACCGTGGGTCGTTTCGCAATCGGGCGAATGTCGAATTTCTCGAGGACGACCGTTTCGTATTTGCGCGACATTTGCGCCGCAAAACAGCGGTAAAAATCCCGCCGCCTGCGCAAGGCTTTCGCGCGCTGGCAACATTCCCACTCCCACAAGTGGAAATCATGGTAACGCCAATCCTCCACCATCTGGTAGGCGTCGCTATCGCCGGCAAATCGGGCATCTTTCCATTGACGAACCAATCCCGAAAGACGCCCCGGAGAGCGCCAATACGCAAGAGTCTTGGCCCGCTCCGCAAACCATCCGGGCAGCTCGCGCCCCTGCATCCACATCGCGAGTTTATCGCGCGCTTCATTGAAGTTTTTGTCGCGAATCGACCGCAATTCCTCGGCCTTATGCAGAGCGCTTAGCAGCTCGGGGGGCACGCGGAGCTCCCCTTTTTCACCATCGCTTCCTTCCCACGCGGCAACCCGGATCTCTCCGTCAATGACGCGCCAGCCGATATCGATCCCCACGCTGCCCGTACCGCACCGGGCGATGGCGGAGTCGCCCTCATCTACTGTGATCTCGACGGACCATTCCTCGATTGGGCCTTTCATCCGCAAGCGAACTGTCGCTTTCTTGATTGTCGCGTAGTCGGGAATCTCTCGGTGCATGGTCATCGGCCATTCGGCCCAAATGGGGCCACGGCCATCATCTGAGCCGATACGCAGCCGCAAGGTCGTGCGACAGTACATGCGGCGCTCGGCGCGAATGACTGACCACCAAGCCCTCGCATCCGGCCGGTCGATGTGCATGCGGGTGTCCGAGCCGTAGACCTGAGCGGCGGGCATGCCACCCTGCATTTGGACGCCCACCGCGCCTTCGCGCCTCCAGCGCAGAAAGAAAGGATCGCTGGGCTCGATGCCGTCGTATAGAGGTTGCTTGCGGCTGGCCTGCATTGCATCCTCGACGAGGAGATACGTGCCCCAGTAGACGCCGCACTTTTCGCGGTACTCGCGCTGTTTTGCGCCCGTTTCGTCGTTGATGCCATCGAGCAAGAGGACCAGCTGCTCGTCTGTTTTGAGCGCGTGGCGGCGCTCCCGCAGGGCATTGACGGCAGCTCGTTTTGCCTCTTTGGCGGCGGCGAGGGCTACTTTGGACTCTGCCGTCGTCTTGAGGGTACGTGATTTTGCGCGTTGTGATTTGAGCGCAATGGCAAGCACTCGCTCGGATTCTGCGGCTGCGCGGGCTGCTTTTTCGAGGGCGGGGATATCGCCATAGGCGCTCATGGCGCTACGTGTCTTGTCACGCCTTTCGCGCTCAAGGGCTATGAGCGTATTGCGATATATGTGAGCCTTGCGCATTTGGTCGCGAACCAAATCACCATTAATTGTGGGCCGCAAGAGGCCGAATCGATATACACGAATCATTCCCCTACTCATTTCCTTCTGCCGGCCGTTTTGCGTTTTATGGCCGCAAAATGCCATTTATTTCCCGCGGCGTGCCGCGCATTAGATGGTTGCGCGGTACCGTTACATCAGATTACCCTTGCCAGACCTTGGCGCGCATTTCACGCCTGCGCGCTGGCTTTGTCACAAAATCTTCGTCGCTATGCGGCGCGCCTCTGCGTATTTCGCTCTCACTTCGTCGTCCGACACGAAATACTGCAAACCAAGCCCGAGTTGCCTATTGAGCGCGCTCATCCGTCTCATCGTTTCGTTCTTTTTCTTCAATGCAAATTCTAAGCCCATTGTGTTGTAGTGCAGCATTCTGTATGATTGAGAATTGTACCTTACGTTACCTTTCGGGTACGAAAAATGCGCGCCAAAATCGTAATCGATATCCCGAATGTGCCGCCGATCGAACAGCATGCTCTTATCGTAGTACGTTTCGCGATAGCCATGGTCAATACCACAAGGATCGGGGTCGTCAACCAAATTCACCATCGTATAGCCCGTCCCCTTGACGATAGTTGTCCCATTGGCCTCTTCTGCTCTAAGCTGCGACTCATCGATCTCGAGTAGCTCGTCCGCGTCGCAAACCAAGACCCAATTTGTTGGGGAATTTCGCCAGCAGTGATTCTTGTGATTCCGCAGAATTTCGTCGTTGACCTCGCCGCCTGAGTCGTATAGGCGCACATCGCAGCCATTCCTCTTCGCAATTTCGGCCGTCGAGTCAACCGAGAAATTGTCGTAAACGAAGATGGGGCAACCCGGAAAGCGCTGACGATAATGGTCAATGAAAAACTCCATTATATGCTCTTCATTGTAGACCATTACAAAAACGGAAATCATGGAAGTAGCCTCGCGTTAGCTCGCATTTGTGCAAATTTTTCTCGTACGGCCGCCTCGCTATCGAGGTAATGCAGCCCGAGCCCCAACGCTCGATTGTTGTTGCTCAGTCGCGCCCCCAGTTCTTTCGTCCTCGCGACAGCGTACTCAACATCCATGTATCGGTAATGGCGGAGCAAATACGCAGCTACGTTGTAGCGCACATGCCCCGTCGGATGCGATTGGTGCGCGCCGTACTCGTGGTTGATTGCCGTCACGTGGCGCCGGTCGAAAAGCAGCGATTTGTCGTAGTTATCGTCACGCACGCCCTTGTGCACACTCGTGTAGTCGAACCCATCCACCATGTTGACCATATCGTAACCGGTGGTCCTCACGACGGTTGTCCCGGCCTTTTCCTCGCGCGTGAGCGCCTCTTCGTCGATGTCCAGAAACTCGTCTGCGTCGCAGCACAGCACCCAATCAGTCGCAGCCCCGCGCCAGATGGTGTTTTTGATGTGGATATTCCACGTGTCGTCGAATGTCTTGTTTGTCCGAAAAGTGTGAACAAGACAGCCTTTGTCCATAGCAATCGCTAGCGTACTATCCGTGGACTCGTTGTCGCAAACGCAAATAGTGCACCCCGGAAAGCGCTCGCGGTACCAACGCACAAAATACGGAAGAATTCGCTCTTCGTTGTACGTTACGACAAAAACGGAGATCATCGCTCGGGCTCGATTGGGGGTAAGGGGTAGCGCCGCTCAATTGCTTTGGTAATGTCCGACACGGCTACATAGCACAAAAAACGGATAATGAGCCAGAAGACCACGGTAAACAGGATAGCCACGCCGAGGTCTTGCACGGTCATGCTCGTCCACATGAGGACGAACGGCTCAATCACAGCGAGCGAGACGACCGTATACCTGACGATGCGCAGCCAACGCTCGAACATCATCGCGTCGTCCAGGGCTGCTATCTTGGCGACTCGGGTCGCGTCTCGGCGCGAGATGAGGTCAGGCAGATGAGAGTAGCCGATGGTCATGGGGTGGGGGGGTCTGGGGCGCATGGCGCGATGATACGCTCAGCTTGCCGCTCGCGCAGCCAGTTGAGGACGCTGGGATTTCCCAGAAAACTGTGCAGATATCGGGTGGGCTTTCCGTTTCGCCGAATCAGGGCCGAGACGGCGGCTTCATCGATGTCCACGTTGTGACCCTTGATGCAAGGCAGAAGCGAAGAGTGCCCAAATGCGCGGCATATCATGGGCCTTACGGGGTAGACGGCGCAGCCCTGCTCGCGCAGGAAAGGGCAGGAGATGCCGGAATCACGTGGTTTGATGATGTGGTCCTTGATGTATCGCGCGATTCGCTTGTATTCGCCGTCTGTACACGGGACGAGGCCGCAGCATCTACCGCAGCGCTCGCAGGCCATGTCAGGGAAGGTTTTCACGAAACGACCATTTTCTCCTGCGCGTTTCGCGTGAGCTCGAGGAGCGTCTCTTTTGTGTCTTCGCTGATTTCTTCGGCTAGGTATTTTTCAGCCAATTCCCGCGCTCGCTGCGGATCCTCCGATTTGAGCGCCGCTCGCACGGCCCCCTCTCGCGCAATGTCTCCCTCGACCCCGCCAGCTGGCAGATACGACGCGAGCTCTCCCTCGAGTGCGGACACGTGCGCAAAAGCTTGTTTGATTTTTTCGGCTTCTCCGCCGCTTTCAGCGTGGAGGGCATCGTAAATTGCCACGGTTACACGCTTATTCAGCTCGTTGACCTTCATTTTTATTCCTTGACGATTTTGACGGGGACACCGGCTTTGTAAGCTCTATCAACCATATCCTTGGTGCCCTTCGATTTTGCGATGAAACGGTGAAAAGCAAGCACAAGGTCGGGGTGATGAATGTCAAGCATGCGCTGGTTTCGGATGGGGCCGGCTGCTTTGCCCTCGCGCTCCCAATCGGCCCAGACCATGATGACTTTGAAGCCAAGTTTGTGGGCAAGCTTTGCGCAGATGACGTCTGCTCCGGCGCAATTGCCGTGGATGATAGTGGTGCCTGCGGGAAGTGCGCACAGCTCGCGCCAGATCGCTCGATCATTTTTCCAGTTTCTATCCCCGCAGCAAAGCACTTTCACTCGCAAACCTCTCGGACTTTATCGAACCGGCAGTCGAGCTGTTTCCAGAAATTTTCGTAGGTCTGCTGCGCGTCGAGGACCCGAGTCTCTTCGATCGGGCGCTCCAATCTCTGAGCGAGGCGCCGCTCGATGAAAGCGATCAATTGTGGATTGGCTTGACCAAGCACAAGTTTGGTTGCTTCGCGCAGCGCATCGAGATACTGCTTCTGAGTGCGCTCAAAAAACACTTTCGAATCGGTAATGCTGCAGTAGAGCACGCAGTGGCACATGCCAGATTCGAGCAGATTGAGCGCCGCTTGCGTGTCCTCGTACACCTCGATTGCGTCGGGCGGACAGAACCTGGCAACGACTGAAATGTAGTAGAATCGTTCAAGCTCATCGAGGGCGGCGCAGACAAAAATGTCGATGTAATGGGTCATTTTGGCTCGTCCTCGCAAACGTCGCGCACAAAATCGAATCGCTCGTTGAGCAAATTCCAGAACTGCTTATAGGCGTCTTTGGCCTGGTCATCGGTAAACGCCA
>Ga0209777_10009587_pt1 | contig 10395 bp, 12 predicted proteins | sample FrelakmetHBP12HB_FD_187147 | JGI IMG/M metagenome (GOLD analysis project Ga0209777, IMG submission 187147) | Freshwater lake sediment microbial communities from the University of Notre Dame, USA, for methane emissions studies -HBP12 HB (SPAdes)... | ecosystem: Environmental > Aquatic >... | reverse complement strand
TGTAGTTATAAAAATTTTCTTTGTTATTTTGGAGATAATAGCTTTTAATATCTTTTTTAGCAGTGACAATTGCTCTTACTCGAAATTTGTATGGTTTCACCATTTCGAAAAATAAATCTTTAAACTTCTTATTGGTCTTATTGAATTTAAATTCGTAAAAATCGGAAACTTTTAATTTCCGCCTCAATTCCTTAATTGCAAGAGACGTTCTCTCCGCTTCCAAATTGTCATCAAAAACAACTAAGGCAATCACAAAAACCGGACTTGAACCTTTTTCGACTTTAAATCCAGGATCGCCTGAATCATCAACAAAAACCAGCATTTTTTAATTATAAAACAAAAGGGGAAAGACTTTTATACAAAAATAAAAAAATACGGGATAAAACCCAAAAGTCAAATAGATAAACGTTCTTAAATTCTCAAGAATTTAGGAATGATGTTAGGGTTTGAAGTCGGTGATTTTTAGGCCGCCGCGGATTTTTTTGATATCTTTCTTTTTCACAGTAGAACAATTCTACTACAGGATATTTTCCGTTTGCAACGGGTTTATTTTGAGACTAGAGGATTTTTGCAGTCTAAATTTGAGTCCAATATCTAGGGGAATTCGAAGCTTGAAAAACTTGAAGAGCCATTGCTCTTTCTGGTCTTTGGGCAAAGTCTTCATCTGTTTCCCGCATTGATCGATAAAAAGCTTTGACTTCTTCTTCGGATAAAGAGAGCAAAAAGTTGTCGATAGTTTTTTCTCCTAGATCTCTAAACAAAGCTTGGACCAATACTTTTAACTCTTTTTCCCTTCTCAAATAAACTTTAAGGAAGGCAAGGCTCGCTCTTTCCCGACCATACTGAGGTTGAAAGTTTGCCAAACTTTCCAAGTTTTGCATTGATTTATCAAATCTTCGATCAAGTTCTCCGGAAGTAAAACTTCTCTCCATGTCTCTAAATATCTCAAACAAGGTTTGCAGGATAGCCGCCCGTGATTCTTCAAGAACCATTTGTCCCTAAAGTGTTAGAACTTTTTTCCCGTTTTCAGTTTCAAAATTTGTCTCAAAACCTCTAACTGAGGCTATCATCCTCGAAGGATCAACATCTTCTTGCCATATCTGAAAATATCTTTCCCTTAAATTCCAGAAAAGTTCTTCTTTAGCTGAAAAGGGCCAAATCGCCATTGCGTGATCAGGAATTGTTGCAACTTGAAATTTTTTCTCAACCGATATTGAATGGGCAAGTTCTTCAGCCAAAAGGTCAAAAAAGAATTCTCCTGCCGCTGGCTCAGCTTCGAGGTAACTTCTCTTTACTATTATTCCATCTCTTGCGATAACCTTACTTTCAGGGAGAAAAAGTGCATGGGTTTCGCCAGCTTCTCTGGAAATCGTTGCCAGAATTTCTTCAGTTAGTGGCATCTCGCAGGATCTAGTCATTTCGGCCAAAAATGATTGGTCGTCAAGTAACTTAACTCTTGAAAGAAGGCTTCTCGAATGATCGCGGACTTGACGAGGGACCAAAGGATTAGCAAGGACTTTTATAAATTCAGCCCTTGTTGTTTCAAATATTCTGGCCGGTTTATTTTCCGGTTTTCTGACTTCTTTTTCCTGCCCCATATAAGCCCATAATTATACCAATTCTGTGCAAAAAAGTGGAATTTGAGACTAGAGGTTTATTCTACTTCTTCGAAAAGATCGTGAACAATAGCAATCTTTGGTCCTGACATGTTTTATCTAGATAATCTTTTTGACAGATCTATTAGACGTTTGAGATTCCCACCACAAAGAATTTTTAAATTTTCTCTTATAATTTTCTCATCCCAATCCCACCATCTAATTCTCTCCAATTCCTCAACTATCTTTTCATCAAATCTTTTACCTATTGGTACAGCAGGATTACCTGCTACTTTTGTGTAAGGAGGAACATTTTTTGCGACAACACTACAAGCTCCTATTACCGCTCCGTCTCCAATCGTAACACCCGATAGAATTGTTGATTTATATCCAATCCAAACATCATTGCCGATAATAACATCTCCTTTTGTCCCGGGATGACCTTTTATATCTTTTGCCTCCAGCCACCTTTCTACTAAGGCTGGAAAAGGATAAGTGGTCACCCAATCTATACGATGATTTCCCCCTAAGAATATTGTCACTTCTTCCGCAATCGAGCAGAATTTGCCAATTTTTAGTTTAGCTCCTTCGTCCCAATCAAAAATTTTCGGATTGCCATAAGTATAATCTCCGATATTATTCTTATACTTTTCATCTACTAAATCTCTCGTGTAAAAATTCTGGGGATCTTTTTCTTCTTCCATTGAAGATTAAATTCTCTCTTGGTAATCGTTATTACTTGGGCTAATTGTATTTGGATTTTAGCATACTTCCCTTCATTTTTTCAGGGTAAACTACTAACCACCGGCAAAATTGAAATTTGAGACTAGTTTTTTCTTCAAAATGAACGGAGTTAACTATTCTTATCCGGCTCTTCTGGTTTTTTCTTGTATTCTTCAGCTATAAATTTAATTGTTGTCAAAAAAGCTTCTTGTTCTTCTTCCGAAAGAGTCAGCAAAAATTCATCAAAGGTCATATAGGAAAGATTGGAAAATAAATCTTTAATCAGTGCTTTTAGTTCCCCCGGACGCTTTAAGTAAGCTCTAAGAAAAACAAGAGCTCCTTTTTCTCTCAGACGCAGAATTCTGTAGGGGCTTTTTAAAACAACTTCCAGGACATCCATTGCAGTATTAAACTTTTTCTCAATTGGCTGGGGAGAAGAATCGTCCATAAGGCTAAAAATGACAAACATCGTTTGAATAACAGAGGACCTGGATTCCTCAAGCACCATTTGTTCCCTAAACTTCGGGAACCAGTCTTGGGCCTCCTCGTTTACATAGACCGCATTAAAACCCCTACAAGCAACCACTTTTTCAGGATCAAGCTTGCGGTCTGGGTTGTAATATTGGGCGTATATACCATTTAACTTTTCCAGTAAATCCTCTTTATTTAAATGAGGTAAGAGTAAAGCACTATTGTCTGAGATTTCAGTCAAAGGGAATCTTCTCTCGGAAGTCAAAGAGTGGGCGAGCTCTTCCGTAAGTATTATAAAAACATTTTCCTCCGCGGCCAAATTATGTTCCAGAAATCCTCTTCTCACTATTATTTCATCTTTTCGCAATTTCGGATTTGCCGGAATATACATAGCAAAGGTTGTCATAATATCCCGGGTAGCATCAGAATCAAAAATATCGGGAAAAGGTGAGGTTGCCTTTGCCTCTGCCAAATATTCCTCATCAGAAAGAAGTCTGACTCTAGAAAGATTACTTCGCAGACGCTTTGAAACTTCCCGAGGAACCAAAGGAGTGGAAAGAACCCTTATTAATTCCTTTCGACCGGCCTCAAAAATCCTACCGGCTCTATTTTCTAGTTTTCTAACTTCTTTTTCCTGCCCCATATAAGCCCATAATTATACCAATTCTGTGCAAAAAATTGGGATTTTAAAATATTAGTAACACATTGCGAACAGGTTGTGTCAGTATTCTTTTCACTTTACAGCGAGGCGGGGTATCTTTTTGGGTACGGCATCTCGTTCGGGTCGCTCGGCAAACTTTTTTCTCGTTCTTGCCAGCGATTCATTTATTGCATCGTTCGCCCAAGAAGAAAAGCTTTGACCTGATAGTAAGAGATTGGCTCGCAACTGAATATAGTTTTCTTTGTTGACCATCACTGAGATTTTGTAGTTTTTGTTGTGCATATTTATATCTAACCATAAATATATATTTATATCAATATGGCTTTATAGCATCAGAACATGGTATTATTGCATCAAAGTTGGAGAAACTAAAGTCTATCCTACTTACTTTTCTTATTTGCTTTCTTATGGGATTTTTGGAAAAACTTCTTGCCTGCACTGCGAACATTGAAGGCATTAAAGTTTCTTCTTACTGCCTGCGGCCAAAATGATTTCACCCATTAATTATACCTCTTATCTAGGTAATGAATTGGAAGTCGTACCTATTCGCTCGCCACAAGTAGTTTGACTGATTAACCGCAAGTTTCAAAACCTCTTCTTTGATACCTTGCTTATTTTAATTAATGGTTTAAACTAAAGGCAGTGACTGATAACGTAAGTGATTTTATCTCCTTTCATAATGCTCACATATTAGACCCGAAATTTACCGCTAACTTCGAGGCTGTTTCAGTTTTTGCAGCAAGGAAAAATATCGCCCTTGAGGATTTATCGATCGAAAAGCACCGTCTTCCCTTCATTAACTGGTGCACTAGTTTCAACGGCTCTCAAACCTAGATCTAAGTTTTACCGGAAGATAACTAGTCTAGTGATTATCCAAGAAACGCACGAGACTCTATCAATAATCCGATAGTCTTTGCTTTTTTCGCTTCTTTGTGTTAAATTATTCTAGTTGAATTAGAATACGAGCTAATACATTGCTTTCCCTTAGCAGTTTTGCATAGGTATCTTTGAAATTAGTTCCTAAGATTTCAAAGTTCTTGCAAATCACTTTCAAGACTCTTCTTAGTTTTTCTCTTTCAATAAATTATGTCTAAACGAAATGCGATTAGCTTTGGCAAACACCGCCGAGGGTTTGGCCGAAGAAATTTTAATAAATTTGCTAATGGCGGTAGCTACAGTTACCCAAAAAGTTTTTCGAACACGGGAAGGTATTCTGGTGGACCTAAAAGTGAATTGGGAGACGATATAAGTATTTTTATAAAGAGAGCGACCGAGGCCTCTGATGAAGCTACTTACATCCCCCAGAACCGGTTTTTAGACTTTGATATTGTAGAAACCCTAAAACAAAACATCGCCAACAAAGGCTATGGCCAGCCTACCCCCATTCAGGATAAAGCTATTCTTCCTATTCTTGAAGGAAGAGATTTTATAGGATTGGCAACTACAGGCACCGGGAAAACAGCGGCTTTTTTGATCCCTCTAATCAACAAGATATATAAGGACAGAAATCAAAGAGTTTTAATCGTCACACCGACTAGAGAATTGGCGGGGCAAATAAACGAAGAGCTTCACATATTAGCCAGGGGGATGAATATTTACTCCAGCCTGGTAATTGGTGGGGCCAATATACATAGGCAGCTTTCCGATATTGGACACCAACCCAGCGTTGTCATTGGCACGCCGGGTAGACTCAAGGATCTTATTGAAAGAAGGGCTCTACATCTAGAAGATTTCCAGACCATAGTTTTGGATGAAGTAGATATGATGGTGGATATTGGCTTTATCAGAGATATTAAATATTTCATTTCGCTACTTCCAAGACAGCGCCAATCGCTATTCTTCTCGGCCACTATCCCCTCGAAGGTGAGGGAGATACTTGATACCTTTATGGTGGACCCTGTAACAGTGTCAGTCAAAAAGCAAGATACTGCGGAAAATATTGACCAAGATGTCGTCAAAGTAGTTAGTCGCGACCAAAAGCTGAACCAACTCCATGATCTTTTAAACAAAGAAGACTTTAGCAAGGTGCTTATCTTCGGCCGCACCAAACATGGTATTGAAAAGCTTGATAGACAATTGACCGACCGAGGTTTCCGAGTCGGGGCGCTTCATGGCAATAGGACGCAGGGGCAGCGACAAAGGATCCTAAAAAGCTTCAAACAAGATAAGATCAACATACTTCTCGCCACTGATGTAGCTTCCAGGGGACTTGATATTGATAATGTTTCCCACGTAATCAACTATGATCTACCGGAAACTTATGACGATTATATTCACCGTATCGGCCGCACCGGACGAATGAATAAAAAAGGAACAGCGCTGACTTTTATTGACTAAAGATTTTACTTTAAAAAGTAAAGTTGGAAGCCGTAAAAGGCGTGGACTAGAACAACAATAATTAAAATTACCCAAACGACTTTCGTATGGAAAAAAATAATCCGCTTTCCTCCCCGCCTAAACAAAGTGATTCCAAGTGAGATTTGGGTCAAAAGAAGGGCTAAATTAACAAAGCCCAGCCAAATATGGAGCGGTTTTGTAAAAATGATCGGATCGGCAAGGATCATTGGACAATTACTTTTCCAGTCATCGAAGAATGGATACTGCAGTGGTAGGAAAATGTGCCGGCCTGACTAAAGGTAAATTTGAAAGTAGCTCCCGGTGCAATATTTCCGCTTTGAAAAGCATTTGTATCCGAAGTCACCGTATGGATTGTGGAATCATTGTTAGTCCAGGTTACTTCCGTCCCGGCTTTGACCGTAATTTCTCCTGGATTAAAGCTGAAATTTTCAATTGAGACGGTGTTTTGGGTACTGGGAGCTGAAGTTGTCGCTTCAGTAGTTGCCATTGTCGGCACCTCATTAGTCGGTGTATTTTGGATTTGGCTAGTCGTTGGTTGGGAACTTCGGCCCTCGATTATGAAAAACCCCGCAACGGCTATAATTACCAAAACAACAACTGCTATTAAAATATTCCTCGCCATTTTTTAAATTATATCAGACTTATTGTATCGGAGTAATTGTTAAACTTTCATTAAAGAAACAGAAAAGAGAATCTTAAAGTGGTAAGTCGGAAATACTTGATTTTCACAGATAGTTTGGGGTATACTCCCTTTAATGTCAAAGCGTTTACTCCCAATTGGGGCAGGGATCTTAGCAATAATTTTAATAGTTGTAATCGTAGCGGTTGCTGCAAGCAGGAAACCTCAAAGTACTCCTCAAAGTCAAACAAGCACACCCGCAAAAACTGAAAATGCTGCCACCAGTGGTTCTTTAAAAAGCCTTTTATCAGGGGGTAAAAACCAAACTTGTCAGGTTTCCTACACTGTTTCAGGTCAGACAGTCGCAGGGACGGTTTATGTCGCCGGCGGCAATAAAATGAGAGGGGACTTTACTTTAACTGGGGCAAATAATGTAAACATGGATTCCCACATGATTGTTGACGCCGGATGGGGCTATTTTTGGACTTCAGCATCACCTGCCGGAACAAAGATGAAAATTGAGGGGACTTCACCAACGCCTGCGGCCGGATCCGCAAGCCAAGGGGCAGACCTCAATCGAGAAATGGAATATAAATGTTCCGACTGGTCCCCTGATAGTTCCAAATTTACCCCGCCTTCTAATATTCAATTTACCGACTTGACTCAAACAGCTACTAACTTGCAAAATCAGGCAACAACTACCACGCCGGACCTAAAATCAGTTTGTGATCAAATTACCGACCCTCAAACAAAAGCAGCTTGTCTCTCTGCCCTAAAATAATCTTTCACAAATCGGGGTCGCGAAGAGCGGCAAGACAAAAATATTTGGCAAGCCGTAAAGGCACCTTTCCGCCTCTTTTCTGTATTCTATACACTCTCCTGAAACCTTCACTAAACTCTACTTCCCGGACCGACTTTCGGTCAACATTATAATAACCGCTTTCAGCACCCTTCAGTGCACCTTGGGGCGAGAAAGCTAGAAGTATTTTTCTTCTGCCACCGATTAATATCTCATAAGACTTAAGATCATAATCGCTTTCATATACCCTTACCTTCTCTAAGATAAACTTTTTCGGAGAAGTGTAACGGCAAATCAGATGCGGAGCGAAGGGATCTACAATATCGACAACATTAAAGACATTTGTTTCTTCAACCCAAAGTTTCTCACCTTCTGCAAGAGACAGCACCAACCGGGTTGTCCTGTCCAAATCGGGGGAAGGCATGTTGGTATTAGCCGAATCTCTGAGAAACAAAACGTTGCCCGGGGCCAAAATTAAAAGTGGAGTTTTTCTATTTCCCGGCTTAGGGGAAAGAGGTGCAATTTTTATCTGTCCGTCAATTAAAACTCCCCAACCTCTGTCAAGCTCAAAAGTTTCCTGATAGCTAGACTTTTCTTTTGAACGGAAAATGCGGTGGAGAAATTCTTTCATGGAAAATGATTTCACACCTAAAAAAAGACAGGCGCAAATCCAACTGGAATTTTTATTAAAGGTTTCAAGAAAACTGTCGAGCCTGACTCGACGGATAAATTGAACCCGTAAGTAATTCTTGTTTAGGCTGAGAAACCACGGATTGGTAAATCCGCAGAGAATTTCATTTTGAGAATTTGAAGCGTTTCGAGTTTGCGCGCAAAAAAATTAAACTTGCCAGAATTGCTAGATTTAAAAAAAGTACTGCATAATCAACTGAGCCAAGTTCGTCCAAAATAGTAAGAAGCAAATTTCCCGAAATTAAAATAAGACCAAACAAATAGAGGGTTTTTATTCTCTTTAAAATTCCCCAAGCGACCAAAAGGTAGAGAAACCCATCTAAAAGAAACAGGCTTCCCAAAGTGAAATTCATCATTCCTGCCCAGTTACCGTAATTGAAAAGATAAACCAGAGAGAAGGCAACCCAAACCAAAGAGTTTAAGATGAGCAAAAAGACAACCAAAACCATCTGTCCCGATTTTAGCACGGTTTGGAAGTTTCAGCCAGTTTCCCTGGGGTCATTAATTCTACTGCTTCTGCCAGTCTTTCTAGGGCCAAATTGGCCTCTTTGGGAATCCCTAATTCATCCCAGCCAAAAAACCCGCCGGTTAGTACATAAGTTGTAAAATGAGCAAATTCTCTCAGATCGATCTCATATCGACTACCTATTAGGATATGAGACTCTCGGATTGCAAAGGGATTTGTTGGGTAGTCTTTCGGTTTCTCAAAACAGTTTGCAATTAGGACATCGCCAAGTTGAGCTATCCTTTCTTCATCCCCTTTGGCTTTTGCCTTTTCGAGTTCTGAGAAAAATTCTTCACCGGTTTTTGGAACAGAGACTTTATCAAAATCCAGTTCCGGTCGGACTTTCTGGTTTTCAACTTTTGAAATTGCGCTTCTGACGATTTGGGCAATCTCTTCTCGAATTTGTGGGTCTATCCCTTCAAGCGAGACCGCAAGTACAACCGCCGAATAAGCACAAAATTGGGATAATTTCATTGGCGCAAGCTCCCCAAGCCTAACCCGCCAAACATCCGGTCCCAAAAAGCCAAACTCCTCGGCTCGGCCGGAATTTAAAGTCTCAATAGCGTAACTCATCTTCACCTCCTTTGGTTTTTTTTAATTTATACTCAAAATAATCAAGGCCCCAGCCGAGAATTTTTCCTCTCTTTTTAACCAAACTTTTGGCTTTCTTGCGAAAGTCCAGGTAATCACCTAAGTACTCAGGCATGATATCAAGCCAAATGTCACCAATCACACAGTCAAATTTTTTCCCGGGAGAAAATTGGCAAAAGTCACAAAGAACTATTTCTCCCCAAAGTTTGCCGTACCTCTTTTTGTTTACCTCAATTACCTGGGGTTCAATTTCGCAAGTCACAACTCTTGTCACTTCTGGGTTCTCAAGAAGCAATTTTTGGACTAGTCCTAAGCCGTAACCGGCAACCAGAACCTCGCCATAGGCCTGATCTGCAATTTGCTTTTGGGCGCAAATTTCGTTCGGAACATTCCACATCCAAAGGTCAGGTTTCCCACCGCCATCTTTGATCCAAAGAAAATCGTAGCCGTTTTGTCTCAAAATTTCTGCTCCTTCCACGCTTTTTTTTCTCCTTTCTAGCCTAAAGTTTAGTCAGGAAAGAGTTTTAAATCAGTTCTTTGGGGAACAATTTCAGCTAAGGTGAATTTTGCGGCGGGAAAGAGTAACTTTACCTTGTTTTTCAAGTTCGCCCAGGGCTTCGGTAACCCGCGGCCGAGTTGCACCGACAATCGCTGCCAAATCTTCCTGTGACAAGCTTATTTCTCCTTTTGGGAAATAACCGGAAAGAATTAGCAAAACCTGAAAAAGCCGATCTTTTAGTTCTTTAACAGCTAGCTCTTCAACGCACTCATTAGCTACTCTGAGGCGCTGGCAAAAAATCCCAAGCATCTTTCGGGCAATTTGGGGATTCTGGGCAAGAATTTTATCAAAATTTCCCTTTGTTAAGAAAAGCGCTTCGGTTTCCTGAAGGGCCTCAACAGTCGCAGACCGCTCACTTTCATCCAAAAGCGACATTTCTCCAATCACTTCACCTGGTCCCAAAATTGCTAAATTTACTTCCTCACCGCACTCAGCTATTCGGTAAACCCTAACCAATCCTTTAAATATTAAATAAACGGCTTGGGGTTTTTCGTATTGCTCGATAATTATTGATTTGGGGGAAAATTTTTTCTGATCGGAGGCTTTTGCAATTGCCTGAATTTCCTCATCCTTAAGCGTCTTAAAGAAGGACGACGATTTGGCAATCCGGGTTTTTTCTTCAAGATTCATTTCTGTCTTTGCCCGAAGAGATTTTAACACTATTGGAGTTTTTAAAGGTAGTTTTGGATATTTTGGACGTGTTCGTCCAAGGTTTGAGCGTAATGCATGTTCCCCTTTTTGCCGGAGACATAATAGAGATAGTCTGTCTGTTTTGGATAAACTACTGCTTTCATTGCGTCAAGACCGGGATTGCAAATCGGGGT
>Ga0209777_10009586_pt1 | contig 10397 bp, 14 predicted proteins | sample FrelakmetHBP12HB_FD_187147 | JGI IMG/M metagenome (GOLD analysis project Ga0209777, IMG submission 187147) | Freshwater lake sediment microbial communities from the University of Notre Dame, USA, for methane emissions studies -HBP12 HB (SPAdes)... | ecosystem: Environmental > Aquatic >... | reverse complement strand
TCTTGAGTGGGCACGACATTTACCCAATGTTGTTATCATCAATGATTGGTTTAAAAAAGGCGACGTAGTAATTGCGCCGTGGTTAGTAGGCGACGATCATAAAAAAATATCTAAAATCTGCTATTTATATAATAATATGAAAAGTCCAAGAATTGAAATAGTCATACCTACAAAAAATAGGTATGAATTTTTAGCATTAGTCCTTCAATCTCTCACTAATCAAACATATAAAGAATGGGATTTATTGATAATAGATGATACAGATAAGCCATTCGATATAAATAATCTGCCATTTATTTTTCCATTTCTTAGATGGATGGAACATAATAAACATGATTGGAGATTATTGTTCGGTAGAAAAGCAGGACCGCATAAATCACACCAATTATCATTAGAACAATCAAGAAGTAATTATATTCTTAGAATAGATGATGATTGTATAATAAAAGAATCATATATTGAAGAATTGGTTAAAAGTATGCTTTCTAAAGAACATTGTGGCGCTGTTGGAGGAATTATAATAGATCCTTCAAAATCAAATATTATACAAATGATGCCAAAAGATGCAGACTTAACTAAAGAATTCAGTGGAAATATATGGGAAGATGAACAAAGTAATCCATATCATAGTCCTTCATTACAATGGTTTTATCATCTAGATGATACATTGAAACCGGTTCAACATTTACATTCATCATTTCTTTATAAAAAAGCTGCTGCTTTAGCTGTTGGTGGTTGGGAAGATATGAATTTAAGCAGAGTTGGGATGACGGAGGAAACTTGGTTTTCTTATAAATTATTTAAAGCTGGATGGTCTCTTTATGTAGCACCTCGAGCTATAGCTTGGCATCTTAAATCACCATCAGGTGGTGTTAGGACTGATCAGGAAAAAGAGGATTTATCAAAGCTCTATTATAATGATAGAGCAATTTTTGCTGAATGGTATAAAGGATTAAAAAATGACACGCCCAAAACTTAAAGTAGGAGATCCAGTAGTAGTAAGAAATCTCTATGAACAAGTATATCTTAAAACTCGATCATTCAAGTTGGGTGATAAAGGGATAGTAATTAAAATATTAGGTGATGTTATCACTTTAGATGTAGATGGTGAGCACAAAAAAATCAATATATACAATGTAAAAAAGCAACGTCCTTACGTTAAAAGGAAAAAATGAACTGGTTGCCATTTCCTTTTACAGATGAACAGTGGAACACTCCAGGGATCAAAATTCATTTAGGCTGTGGCAATATATATCTTAATGATTTTGTAAATATTGACATAGATAACCAAACAGCTGATGAAAATTATGATGTTTTCAAACTTCCATATAAAAACAATTCAGTTTCTCTTATCCTTGCTTCACACCTAATAGAACATTTTAAATGGCAAGATCATATTCCTTTATTGACAGAATGGCATAGAGTATTAATACCTGGACATTGGCTTGTTATAGAAGCTCCAAATTTTGAAGAATCTTGTAAGAATTTTTTAGAAGAAAAAGACAATCATAAACGTGTAACAGAAGTATTTCCTCAGATATTTGGCAGACCAGATTTTTCTGCAGGAAATATTCATTTATCAGGTGTATGGCATACTTATTTATATGATATACTCAGAAAAACAAACTTTGTTCAAGCTATGCAAAGATCACCGATTAAAAATAATATACAAAGCAGGTGTCTGCGCGTAGATGCAAGAAAATAGGAGAAATTATGATTAAATTGACAATTGAAGAATTAGCAAAAATAAAAGAATTTTTGATGGCAAAGAGTGAAATTTATGTTCAGATAAAAGAAATGCAGCATTATGCTGAAAATTTCGCTATTGGTGTATGGCAAGAACAGAAAAAATTAGAAGAAAAATATAATGTAGATTTTGCTTCTGGCAAACATAAATTAGATTTAGTTAAAAATGAAATAATTGAGGTAGAAGAACCACCAAAAATAATTACATGACGCCTACTTGCGCATATTCTCCAGTACCATTCAATTCAATTGGTGTAAATAATTTAGAATCAAATGAGATATTTGTGAAAGATCCAATGCAAAAAATGTATAAAATTAAACTTGCTGATATAGAAAAAATCTGGTTTGAAAAAGATGAAATGGTAATAAAAGTAAAAAAATGATAACAGTATATATAATAAGCTTTAATGAAAAATATCTCTTACCACAAATAAACAAATGGTGGAGAGACAGATTTAATGATGTAAAATTTGTTTTGTATGATAATGAAAGCACAGATAATACTAGAGAACTTGCCTTAGAAAGAGGATGGGAAGTAAAAACATATCATTCAGAAGGATTAGATGATGTACAATATCTAAATGTTAAAAATAATTGTTGGAAAGATTGTACTACTCAATGGGCCTGGGTAGGTGACATGGACGAAGTGCCAGGATTTAATGAAAAACAATTAAAGGAACTAGATCCTAAGTATTCCATAATAAAGATGCGAGGCTGGGAAATCATAGACACAGTTAATACTATCGAAGAAGCAAAATATGGAGTACAAAATGATCATTGGAGTAAAACAACATTATTACAGCCATCTAAGATCAGTAGCATTAATTATCATTTTGGATGTCATACTTGTGGTCCATTTATAAAGAGTGGAGAATACGGAGATAAGTTATTAGATTTATATCATATGAAATGGTTTTCACCAACACATGCTCTCAGCAGAGTTTTATTATATCGTACACGAATGAGTAAAGAAAATTTAAGAACAGGGCGATCCTTCCATTTTGTTCAACCCATAGATGAAATTTTACAAAATTATGCAAACTATTTTAATAAGCGAGAAAAAATAAATGAGAAAAAATAAATGAGATCTAATATTGATACTTATTACAATAAAGAATTTGCTGACTCACCATTATTGAATAAGAAATGGCCTGAATTATTCTATCCTGTTATCATGAAAGAATTTAATCCAAAATCGATAATAGATATTGGCTGTGGAACAGCAGACATTTTAGAACCTTTTGAAAGATATGGTATAACTATTCAAGGAGTAGATGGAAGTAAAGCTTGTAAAGAAAATTCAAAAATAAAACAATCAAATTATATTTTACATGATTTAAGAGATAAAATTACAGCTGCAGATTATGATTTATGTTTTTGTCTTGAAGTAGCTGAACATATAGAAGAAGAATATAGTGATATATTAATAGATAATCTAACGTCTCACAGTAAAAACATTTTATTTACAGCAGCACCTCCAGGACAGGGAGGAATGAATCATATTAATTGTAAACCTAGAGAATGGTGGATCAATAAATTCAAGAACAAGGGATATACCATTGACATAGAAGTGACAGAAAGAATCAAAAATGAATTAAGAAACATTCCTGGAGTCGAATGGTATTATATTAATAATCTTATGCTATTTAGAAAAATTGGTAAAATTGTCTGTATCGGAATAATAACATATTGTCATAATGATGATGTCATCAGAAAAACTCAAGAATGCTTTGCTTCAATTTTAATGAATACTGATTTATATGCTCCTAATTGTTATCAAGTAATATTTGTAGATAATGGAAGTAATGATAAATTTAAAGCATGGTTGAAACAATTAGAAGAATCACATCTAAAAGTACATACAATATATAATAAAGAAAATCTAATGTTTGCTAAAGCAGCTAATCAAGCAATGGAATATGCATCTAGATTTGCTGATTATTGCGTAATACTTAATAATGATACTATTCCTAAGCTTGGATGGCTCTTTTCTTTGATGCAGGCAGCAGAAACAGATCCTAAAATAGCAGTTGTAGGTGCTAAAATATTACAACCTGGAACTGATTTAGTATATCATACAGGAACTATACTAAAAAATGGTGCAATTAAAGATCCATACGGACAATGTATTCCAAAACAAATGATTCCTAGAAAGCTAATTGAAGATCGTCTCTGGGTCAATGGAAGTTGTATGCTTATAAAAACTTCTATTATAAAAGAATTCGGATATTTTGATGATAAAAATTTTACACTTTATTTTGAAGAAGCTGATTATATGATAAGACTTCATCAAGCTGGATATAGAGTGGTATATTGTCCAATGGCTGAGATAGAACATTATCAAAAAACAACAGCTGACACCATACCTACTGCTAAAGATAATTTTTATGGTAATTGGCGTAAATTAGAAAGTATGTATAGTAATTATTGGAAATCTAATCATTTAGAAGGATGCCCTAAAATTGCTATTGTACTACCAATTTATAATGCTGAAAAAACAATCAAAACAACATTAGATTCATTATTTAAACAAAGTTATGTTAATTGGGAAGTATTTGCAATAGATAACATGTCTACAGATCTAAGTATCTCAATTTTAAAAGATTATAAAAAATTAGATGATAATTCAAAAGGATTGATTGGAGATAAAAATGATAGAGTTAATATAGGAACATGTATTGAAAAAGGTGTAGCTTTTGCTAGAAATGAAGCCATAAAGCAAATAGTTAAAAAAGGTGGATTTAAATATGTATTTTTCTTAGATGCTGATGACATATGGTATAAAGATTATTTGGAAAAAGTAATCTATCAATTTGAAAAATACGGATTCGATATGATTTTCTCTCTATGTGATAAAAGATTCGATGATGGTTCAACAGCTGTACCTTATGGAATACCAGAACCGACCGTATTTGATAAAGAATTACTTTATAAACAAAATTATATATTTAATAGCTTTGTAGGTGTTAAATTAGATACATTATTAAAAGCTGGGGAATTTAATAATGAGTACAACGGAGTAGAAGATTGGCATATGTGGTGCAAGATAGCAAAAAGTGGAGCAAATATATATTGTTATCCAGAAGCTTGTGGTATTTATCATGTGGCAAAAAATGGTAATACGAATGCAGCTGATGGAAATAAAGAAAAAAGGGATTTAATAATAAAAGAAAATGAAAATTAAATGTGATTGTGGAAATGATATTACTACAATGTTAGGATGCATAAAAAAGGGTCCTCGATATTATTGTATTAAATGTAATAAAAATGTATCTCTTAAAAAATATGATCAATTAATCAAAAGGATAAAGGAATCTTAGATGATTTGTAAGTGGTGCAGGAAAGAACTAACAAAGACAACTAAAAAATTCTGTAATAGTACTTGTGCTAATAAATTTAGGTGGAATGATCCAGAATTTAAAAACAAAACAAGTAAAAATATGCGAAAATATTATAAAGAACATCCTGGTTGCAGAAATGGTGAAAATAATAGTTTTTATGGTAAAAAACATGCTGAAAAAACTATTATAAGATTAAGTAAAAAGGCTAAAGAAAGAGGTGGATGGACTGAATATAACAGAGAACACCCCAAACCTGGTGTTTTAAATGGAATGTATGGAAAACATCATACAAACGAAGCTAAAAATAAAATGAGATTAGCCAATACAGGCAAAACTATTACAGAAGAACATAAAAATAAAATAAGATTAGCTAATCTAAATAAAATTGTTACAGAAAAAACTAGAAAGAAGTTAAGCGATGCAAGTCTTAATAGATTTGAAAATTCTAAACGAAAATATAAAGATACTTTACCAGAAAAAATATATGAATCTTTCTTAAAATTTTCTGGATTAAATGAGAGAATAGATTATTTTAAACAGAAGAATATAGAAAATATTACTAGAGTAGATTTTTATATACCATTTTCTAAAACTTGTATATTTATAGATGGAGATTATTGGCATTGTAATCCTAAATATTATACTATAGATTACTATCATGCATATTGTAGAAAAACAGCTAGGGAAATACAACAAAAAGATAAACAAGTTTCTAATTTATTAGAATCTAAAAGATATAAAGTTATTAGAATATGGGAATCAGATATTAAAAAGGAGAAACTTTATGTCTTGTGAAATTCCGTGGGTAGTAGTAATAACGGACTTTGGCCAAGGAGACTGTTTGTGTGCGACTGTTGCAATAAGAAATCTTCGTAAGAAATATCCTGAAATTCCTATAATAATAGCTTCTGTATATCCAGACATATTTTTTAATAATCCAAATATTACAGTTTTATATAGATTAGGAACTCTTAATGATCTTTATGTGAAATGGGTAAAACCAGCCACTTCTGTTGACCAAGTATATAATATTAAGATATATGAAAGACCTTGGCAAAGATTATATGACAAACCAATATCACATTTGATGTGTGAAATTATAAAAGTGCCTTTTGATAATGATACTCCTGAATTATTTTTATCAGAATCAGAAGATGAATTTGGTAAAGATTTTATTACTACTTATAAAAAACCAGTTGTGATAATTCAATGTGAATCAGCTCGCCCACCACTTCAAGGGAATAAGAAAATGATCAATGAAAAGGATATGGTTGGTGATTGGTGGGATAGGTTTATAGCTATAATTAATGATAAATATGATGTTGTTCAAGTTGGTTGTGGTGAAGAAAAAGTTATTAAAGGTATAAAGACTAATTTATTAGGAAAAACAACAATAAGACAGACTTTTAGTATTGTAAAATATTGTCATAGTTTTGTATGTATTGATAGTATATTAGGACATATCGGACCAGCCGTAGGAAAAAAAGGAATTGTGTTATTTGGTAGGTCACCAGTTAAAACATTATCACATGCTTCAAATGTTAATGTTGCTCTGCCCAATTTATGTGAAGATTTCGGATGTTCAAGGCCTGAACCTCAATTCGGGGATTTAGTTGTGGAAAATAATGGATTGAGAAATTGGTTTTGTAAAGATAGGAAGTGTATGAATATTCCGATAGAGCTAGTTAAAGAACATCTCAACTCTATTTAACCCAAGCATCAGTTTTACTATCATACTTGAGACTCTTATCTTTCAGTTCTACAATATCACAATAACTACACCTCTTACGATTTGACTGCCAACCGAGCGGATAACCTTGCACATCCTGCCAGTCATGATTTTCTCCATTTAAACATGGTGCTTTAGACACATCGTAAACATGAATTGTAGATGTAGTGTATGTAAATATTTTTTTACAAAAATCGCATTCTTGATGAAAGACTTCTCCTTCTTCATAACCATATCCATCATCATGACATATATTCAAAAATTCTTCGCAATAGGGGCACTGAATATCTTCCATTTCTCTTTTTTCCCTCCTCTTAATAGTATGGATCTAAATCATGATTAGGTATTAATTTCCAGCTTTTTTCGTATCCTTTTTGAATTTCAATGTTCTCAACATTGTCCTTTATATATTTTAAGGCTCCAATAAAATCTTTATTTCCTATGTGTGCTTCAATTATTTCATCTTGCAACTTAGTGACATAAATTTTATAAACTAAAGCATGCCTCTGTCTGTTTAAACTTGCCCGCATTGAAAGAACTCCAATATTTACTTCATTCTCTGATAAATAACTTTCGATTCCGTGCGCATCAGCAATTCCTATTTTTATCATTATTACATTCCTTTTGTATAAGCTTTTAAGATTGCTTTAATTTCTTTTGCTTTTGGGCCTCTCCAATAATTCATGTTAGATAATACATAAAGAATTTGAACTTTAAGTTCTTCCCCTTCCATAATATTCCCAGTTATTTTATGTTTTACTTCTATTATATTGCCATTAGTTATAACTTCTGCATCTGTACTTCCACCAAGAGTACTTCCACCAAGAGTTAATGCTGCATTTGCATAAGTTTTTGCATATCCATCAGGACATTCATCTACAACTGCTTTTAATGCTTCTCTTATTGTCATAATTTTCTCCTTACTTTATAAAACGCCAACAAATCCATATCCAAGTCATTGTCCAAGAAACTACAAGAACTAATCCTTGTAAAACATCATTTTCACTATACTCAGCATTCCTTATCAAGATACCTAATATTGTTAAATATCCTCCAATATAAATTAACCAATTCATAATTTACTCCATAATTTTTTAATTTTATTTCTTCCATATAAAATACACAACCATTCATAACAAATTGGCCCTCTCGAACACAATCCGAATCCATTTTGAATAAGAAAAAATCGGATCTTATCTTTAAACGACTTTATTTCTTTTATTGAAGCTTTTGTTTTCATAATCTCTCCTTTTGTTTTATATAATATATTATATCATATCTTTATACATTTGTAAACGATAATTGCGTCGATATACAAATTACTAAATATACTATGTATAAAGTAAATTGACAATGGAGATAATAGCGTGAAATACTATGGTGAAATAGATTTCCAGATAGCTGGTGCAACTGGCAATATTATTAAAAATATAGTTCAAAAAGGTGTTGCTTTTCCACTGACTCCTTCAGCTGGCCAATTATTCTTTAGAACTGATTTACAAGATCTTTATATTTATAATGATGTTTTGTTAATTTGGCAATTGTGTTCTGGAATAGGATATTCAGGTTATAGTGGTATATCTGGATATTCTGGCGGATCTGGATATTCTGGCGGATCTGGATATTCTGGCGGATCTGGTTATTCATCATATTCTGGATATTCAGGAATTTCTGGATACAGTGGAGAATCTGGTTATTCAGGAATATCTGGATATTCTGGAGAATCTGGTTATTCAGGAATATCTGGATATTCTGGAGAATCTGGGTATTCTGGTATATCAGGCTATTTTGGTATCTCTGGATACAGTGGTGAATCTGGATACAGTGGAGAATCTGGTTATTCATCATACTCTGGATATTCTGGTATCTCAGGCTATTCAGGTATATCTGGTTATTCAGGAGAATCTTTCGTAGGATCTTCTGGCTATTCTGGAGAATCTGGATACAGTGGAATATCAGGATATTCATCATACTCTGGATATTCTGGTATCTCAGGCTACTCTGGAGAGTCTGGTTATTCAGGAGAATCTTTTGTAGGATCTTCTGGCTATTCTGGAGAATCTGGATACAGTGGAATATCAGGATATTCTGGTATCTCTGGTTATTCTGGTATCTCTGGCTATTTTGGAGAGTCTGGCTATTCTGGTATCTCTGGGTATTCTGGAATTTCTGGTTATTCTGGTATCTCTGGGTATTCTGGAATTTCTGGCTATTCAGGTACTTCGGGCTATTCAGGACCAGCTGGTGGTGGATATTATGCAACCTTTACTAATGCAGATCTTATTACCGGAATATACACCAAAACTCATGGAATGGGTATTCAATATAACATAGTCCAGATATTTGACAATAATAATGTACAAATTGTGCCAGATGATGTTACACTTATTGATACAAATACAGTTTCAGTTGATTTATCAAGTTATGGAGTTATTGCCGGTAATTGGAAATTAGTAATGAGCAACGGTGGTGGTCAAGCAGGAACATCCGGTTATTCAGGCATATCAGGCTATTCCGGTTATTCAGGTATATCTGGTTATTCAGGCGTTATTAGTGCTGCATTAGTTAAAGATCTTACAAATGTAATGTCAACTGGTATTGTTTCAGGTGGGATTGTTACTATAAACGGTGATGGTAAAACAATTAATATAACTGCAGGTAATGGAGTAATTGTAAATAATTGGTCTGATCCTAATAATCCTACAATAACCATTGTAAGTTGGGGCCCTCAAGTTGGAATAACAGATACTCATCTCGGAGATTCAGACAACTCTGGTATTTACGCTGATAGTAGCGGTAATATAATTTTTCAAACAGACCCTATTCCAACTGATGAACAAAGAAGAGATATTATTTTTATAGGCTGGACTGAACATCCAAATAGAATAACACAAGATTTTGCATGTACAGAACCATATTGGAATCCAGATGTTTTTAACCAACTCCAAGATTTTCTTGAAAATTTTGGAGCTTTTAATATTTCAGATAATACTTTTGCAGGTTATTCAGGTTATTCAGGTTATTCTGGACTTTCAATTTGGAAGACCTCAGGAAAAACATTTGACAATGGCACAAATTATGCTACTACAAAAAAGTCTCCAAATATCATTTTAAGTGACCCACTTACACCAATAACTGAAATTAGCTATTATTGGCACGACGAATCAGGCAATTGGGTTAATAATACTCCATTTGTTTCTGAAATAGATCCAAATAATTATGACACGGGATCAGGAGTAAGCGGATATTCTGGATATTCAGGATTAACTGAAGTTCCTACCAGTAAATGGACAATACAACCGATCTTCTTTTATGCTACCGAAGATCTTACAGATATACAATACGGTCAAACTGTATATGATTCCAAAAATGATGCAAAAGCCAATTTGCAACAGTCGATTGAAATAAATCCATACAATGACTGGGATACTTTTAGAGCATGGCTTGTTGTCCAAAAAGGATGTAATGATTTAACGGATTCAACTCAAGCAGAGTTTGTACCAGCTGGAAAATTAGGATTAGTTTCAACTGCTGAAGGTGGTGGTGGTGGAGGTGCAGGATTAACAACTGCTTCAAACATA
>Ga0209777_10009585_pt1 | contig 10399 bp, 4 predicted proteins | sample FrelakmetHBP12HB_FD_187147 | JGI IMG/M metagenome (GOLD analysis project Ga0209777, IMG submission 187147) | Freshwater lake sediment microbial communities from the University of Notre Dame, USA, for methane emissions studies -HBP12 HB (SPAdes)... | ecosystem: Environmental > Aquatic >... | reverse complement strand
CCCCTTGGCGCGGCCCCCTTGACCCCGCAGTGCCCAGAGCCCAAAGATGCGGGTAAAGATGAGTTTTCAAAGGGGGAAGCTGCTCTCGCGGCGCGCAAGTATTTTCGGATTGGGGTTAGGCGGTGGATCAACCTCGAAACGGAGGCGCAGGTATGGATCGACCAAGCGCAATGGGACGGTGGGGGCGCTGAAAGCGGGGAAAGGCAACTGACAGAACTGACCACCCTTAACACGCGCCAAGCTGCCTGCCCTAGACAAGGAGCCTGCGCTCCGCCCCGGGTAACGGACCGAGCACCGTTCGCAAAGATTCAGGAGATCAGCCGCGGCGAAACTGGTGGTGCCATGTCTGCACGATAGCGTTGGCGGCGCGCCCAACTACAATCACAAAGGCCGCTACCGCGATCGAGGCGAGTAGCGAGTGGTTGAACAGATGCGGTCCAAGGTTAGTGTGCAGCGCTGGCTCAAGTGCAACACCGGCCATGCCGGCACACATCAGCCAGCCGACAGGCACCTGTGCGCGCAAGATCAGCCCGGCAGCGAGGCCCGAGGCGATCGCTAGTAGCAAGACCTCAAACAACAGCGCGGTTTCGAGCAGCATCCTCGATTTCCTCCAAGGCGACCACCGATGTGCAAGCCATGGCCGTGCCCGAGCGCAGTGCATCAGCCGGAAGCCTCGATTTCCGCACCGGTGTCAGTCCTTTGACAGCAAGCCTATGGAAGACGGGACGCCCGTGCGTGGCAAGAAGCATCGGAAAGCCCGGCCGGAGCGGTCCGCACGGCGGGGGCGTCGTTACCCCTGAGACCCACCTTAGCCCGGCGGATGCCTTATGCTGGCAAACGTGGCGCCGGCCGAAACGGCGGAGATGTTTGCTGATCGCGGCTCCTGCGCCTTCTGACACGCCCAGCGCCGTACGCGCCATCGCTGATCCAATAGCCCAGCTGCAGGCCGAGCAACGAGCCCACGCAGCTTATGACACAGATAGACATGACAGAAATCATAACCTTGTCGCTACCGCTCCCGCAAAGCCGGTGCCGCGCCATCTACAGGACCGGCTACATGCCGCGTCGTCATAGCAGAAGCCGTACCAATCGTGAGCCAGTGGAGAGTGAGCTTTTATGTTAGTCAAAAACTACCTGTCTCGGTTGGAGTGACATATTTTGCTTGCGAATCTTTTGGCACTGAAGGGTCCACTGAAGGGTCCAATGCTCAGATGTCGCCCCGTGGTGGCTCCTGACCCGCTACCCAAGACGCACGTTCCGGGCCTTCTGCACCTATAGGTGCGCGAGAGCACCCTATAGTTTGCCTCGCTGACGGTGTCCCCGCGGCCGTGCGCTGTTGACCTGCCCTGACCTGCCCCCCGAAGACTGAGCCAGTCTAAATGAGAGTCCTCCGTGGTAAAGAGACCAAGGAGGACACGATGAGGAAGAGTCGGTTCACGGAGGAACAGATCATCGGCATCCTGAAGGAGAAAGATGCTGGTGCGAAGGTGGCGGATCTCTGCCGCCGCCACGGCATCACCGGGCAGACGTACTTTCGGTGGAAGGCGAAGTACGGCGGGTTAGAGGTGAGCGAGGCGCGACGGCTCAAGCAGTTCGAGGACGAGAATCGGCGGTTAAAACATCTGGTGGCCGACCTCACCCTGGACAACCAGGCGCTGAAGGCGCTGGTGGGAAAACGGTGGTGACGCCCATGGCGCGCCGCATCGCCGTGGGTGTCCTGGAACAGCGCTTGGGGATGAGTGAGCGCCGGGCCTGTGCGCTGGTCGCGCTGGCGCGGTCGAGTTGTCGCTACCACCGGCAGGCGGCGGATCGGGGTGGCCTGCGCGAGCGCCTGCGGGTGTTGGCGCACGCGCGCACGCGCTTTGGGTATCGGCGCTTGCAGGTGCTGCTGCGCCCGGAAGGCTTCCGCGTGAATCACAAGTGTGTGTATCGATTGTACCGGCAGGAGGGGCTGGTAGTGCGGCGCAAACTGCGCAAGCGGGTGGCGAGGCCAACTCGTCTCGCTCGAAATCGTATTCAAAATCGGCTCAGACAGACCGAGGCCAGCCGACCGTCGTCCCCGTTGAACTACCAGAGGAAAAAAGTGAGCCGTGCTGGATTCGAACCAGCGACCCTCTGCTTAAAAGGCAGATGCTCTGCCGCCTGAGCTAACGGCTCTCTCACACGCGCAAATGCGATTCGGTACCATGCCAGAATTCTGCGTATCAAGGAAGCCGCCACGCTCGCAGGTTTCGCGTACCATTATTCCCGCTGAGTCTCAAAAGCCGGGCACACCCACTACTCGGCTGCGTTACGGCGCGCCGCTTCCGCGTAGAAACGGCCGCTGCTCTTCACCATGCGGCGCTGGCTCGGAAAATCGACGTACACGATGCCGAGGCGCTTCGAATAGCCGAACGTCCACTCGAAGTTGTCGGTTAGCGACCAGCAGAAGTAACCGCGGTGGCGGTTCGCGGTGCCTGCTCCGATTACGCGCACCCCGGTACCCAGAGTCGAAATTTCAGCTATAAATATAGGTTTCAGAGTTGCTGCAATGGACAATTCCTGGATCACCATCACCGGGGCACGGCAGAATAATCTCAAGAACATCGACGTGCGCATCCCTTTGAACGCGCTCACGGTGGTTACAGGGCCCTCCGGATCGGGGAAGTCGAGCTTGGCGTTCGATGTCTTGTACGCCGAGGGCCAGCGCCGCTACGTGGAGACCTTCTCCGCCTACACGCGTCAGTTCCTCGACCGCATGGACAAGCCGCAGGTCGAACGTATCGACGGGATCCTGCCGGCCATCGCCATCAGCCAGGGCAACACCGTCAAGACATCGCGCTCGACGGTGGCGACCATGACCGAGCTGCACGATCATCTGAAGTTGCTGTTCGCCAAGATCGGCGTCCTGCACTGCCGCGAGTGTGGTCAGGTGGTCGCCCCGGAATCGGCGGAGTCCGTCTGCGAACAGTTGCTCGATCATTATCCCGAGGGCACGCGCGTGCTGGTCACCTTCGAGGTGCCCTTACCTGAGGATTTGCCGTGGGAGGAAGCACGCGCCGGATTCGAGAGGTCGGGCTTCCGCCGCCTGCTCGTCGACGGCCAGGTGTTGTCCATCGATGAGGTGGCGACGCCCCCGCCGGCGCCGCTGGTCGTGGTGGCCGATCGCCTGACCCTCCGCAAAGAACAGAAGGCTCGCATTGTCGACTCGCTGGAGCAGGCGTTGCGCTTCGGCAAAGAGCGACTGGCGCTGGTGTTCCCGGATCAAGACAATCGGCGCGAGCCGCACGCGGCGAGACTCGAGTGCCCGCGGTGTAACATTGCCTACCGCGAACCGACCTCGAACTTGTTCTCGTTCAACAGCCCGCTGGGCGCCTGCGAGAGCTGCCGCGGCTTCGGGCGCATCATCGATCTCGATCTGGACCTCGTGATTCCTGATGCGCGCAAGACGCTCGGCAACGGCGCGGTCAAACCTTGGAGCACGCGCGCCACCGAGTCGGAGCGCGGCGAGCTGCTCGGCTTTTGCCGCAAGAAGAAGATCCCCACTGACATCCCGTTCGAGCAGCTCAGCGACCGGCAGCGCCAGCTCATCATCGACGGCGACGGCAAGTACTATGGTGTGCGCGGCTGGTTCCGCTGGCTGGAGGGCCGCACCTATCGGATGCACGTGCGCGTGTTCCTGTCGCGCTACCGCAGCTACCGTTTGTGTCCGGCCTGCGATGGCGGGCGGCTGAAACCCGAGGCGCTCCTGTTCAAGATCAACGGCTGCAGTGTCGCCGACGTGCAGCGCATGAGCGTCGCCGAGGCGGCGGCGTTTTCCGACGCGCTGCGGTTGAGCCCATCCGAGGAGGAGATCGCACGGCTGATTCTCACCGAGATCCGCAGCCGCCTGCGTTACCTGCTCGAGGTCGGCCTCGACTATCTCACCCTCGACCGCCAGTCGCGCACGCTGTCCGGCGGCGAGCTGGCTCGTGTCGATCTCACCACCGCGGTCGGCTCCTCGTTGGTCAACACGCTCTACATCCTCGACGAGCCCTCGGTCGGACTGCATCCGCGTGACAGCCAGCGGCTCGTACGCATCCTGCAGGAGCTGCGCGCCAAGGAGAACACCGTGGTGGTGGTCGAGCACGATCCCGAGATCATCCGCGAAGCCGACCACGTCATCGACCTCGGCCCCGGCGCGGGCGAGCGCGGCGGCGAGGTCGTGTTCGCCGGCAGCTACGGCGACTTGCTCGAGGGCTCGATCTCGTCGACCGGAGCATATCTCGCCGGCAGGCGCAGCATTCCCTTGCCGGTGCGGCGGCGCCGCGTCATCCCGCGCCTGAACGTCGTGGTGCACCGGGCCGTGGCCAACAACCTCAAGAACATCACCGTAAGCTTTGCGCTATCACGTTTTGTGTGCGTCACCGGCGTTTCCGGCTCCGGCAAGTCCACCTTGATCGAAGACGTGCTCTACCGCGGCCTCAAGAAACACCTCGGCCAGTTCGTCGGGACGCCCGGCGCCTGCGAGCGTATCCAGGGCGCGGAACGAATCGCGGACGTGATCCTGGTGAATCAGTCACCGCTCGGCACCACGCCGCGCGCCAACCCGGTCTCCTACCTGAAAGCTTTCGACCTCATCCGTGAGATCTTCGCGCAGACGCCGTTGGCGCGTTTGCGCGGCTACTCGCGCGCGACTTTCTCCTTCAACATCGCCGGCGGCCGCTGCGAAGCGTGCAAGGGGGAGGGCTTCGAGAAAGTGGAGATGCAGTTCCTCTCCGACGTGTACGTCACCTGCGCCGAGTGCGGCGGTAAGCGCTTCCGCCCCGAGGTGCTGGAGGTGGCGTACAACCAGAGGAGCATCCACGATGTCCTTGGGCTCACCGTCCGTGAGGCACTGGCGCTCTTTGCCGGACACGCTGAACTGGCGCGGCGGCTGCAGCCGCTGGCCGACGTCGGTCTCGACTACCTGCGCCTCGGACAGCCCCTGAACACGTTGTCGGGAGGCGAATCGCAGCGCCTGAAACTGGCGGCGGCCATGGGGCGCGACACCAAGGCGCACACGCTGTTCCTGTTCGACGAACCCACCATCGGCTTGCATTTCGGTGACGTCGAGAAGCTACTGGCGGCGCTGCAACGTCTGGTCGACCGTGGCCATTCGCTGATCGTCATCGAGCACAACATGGAGGTCGTCAAGGCCGCGGACTACGTCATCGATCTGGGCCCGGAGGGGGGAGAGGGTGGCGGCGAGGTAGTCGCAGCCGGCACACCGGAGGAAGTGGCGACGCACCCGACGTCGCACACGGCACGATACCTGCGCGAGCTACTGCCGCAACTGGAGGCGGTGGCGGAATCGGCGCGGCGCTATGTTGCAAGCTCACTCTCCCCTTGGGAGAGGGTCGGGGTGAGGGCGTGCGAGCGTGCGGCGTCGCGGGGTGGCGGCCCTAACCCTAGCCCTCTCCCAGAGGGAGAGGGAACCGGAAACGCCCATGGGCTCATGCGGATCGTCGGCGCCAAGGAACACAACCTGCGCGATTTGAGCCTCGATATCCCCCGCGACCGTTTCATCGTCGTGACCGGGCTGAGCGGCTCCGGGAAATCGACCCTCGCCTTCGACATCCTGTACACCGAAGGCCAGCGCCGCTACCTCGATAGCCTCTCGACTTACGCGCGCCAGTTCGTCAAAGTGATGGCGCGGCCGAACGTCGACCTTCTCGCCGGGGTGCCCCCTACCGTTGCCATCGAGCAGCGACTCAGCCGTGGCAGCAAGAAGTCCACCGTCGCCACGGTCACTGAGATCTACCATTACCTGCGTCTGCTGTACGCCAAGATCGGCGTCCAGCACTGCACCGGTTGCGGCCGCCCGCTCAGCCCTTTGACGCGCCAGCAGATTGTCGACCGTATTCGACGCGACTTCCGCGGCGAGACCGTCACCATACTGGCGCCGGCGGTGCGCGGGCGCAAAGGCATTTACATCGAGCTGTTCCGCACCGCCCGGAAACTCGGCTTCAAGCAGGCACGCATCGACGGCACGGTGCAGCCGCTGGAGCCGGCCCCGACATTGGCGCGCTACCGCGAACACGATATCGACATTGTCATCGCCTCGCTTCAGATCACACGTGGTGGGACCGCGCGGACCGCTGCACAGCTACCGGAGCTGGTGGCGGCGGCGCTGCGCTTTGGCAGCGGCGCCGCCGTCGTCGCGACCGAAGGCGGCGCGCGCATGTTCAGCGAGCGGCTGTACTGCGCCGGCTGCGGCATCGGCTACGAGGAGCCCGACCCGCGCCTGTTTTCCTTCAACAGCCGGCAGGGCGCGTGCCCCGACTGCGAGGGCATCGGCAGCCTGCTCAGTTTCGACCCCCAGCTATTGATCGTCGATCGACAGCAGCCTGTCGGCGCGGCGCTCGCCGCCGCGCTCAAGCCCTTGGGCGCGGGCGTGATGCGCGCCGTAAGACGGATTTTGGAGGAGAACGGCGTCGCTGCGGACAAGCCCCTGGCGCGGCTGACGCAGCGGCAACAGCAACGCCTGTTCTACGGCAATGGCACCGGTGATCGGGGTGTCATCGCGCTCCTGCAGGAACAACTCGAGGCGGCGGAAACCGATCCCGCACTGCTCGAACAGTTCATGGCGGAGCGCGCCTGCGACACCTGTCACGGCCGCCGACTCAATGCCCGTGCGCAGGCGGTGAAGGTGGACGGCGTCGCGATCTGGGAGCTGACACAGCAATCCGTGGCCGCGTGTCTGGCGGACCTGACGCAGCGGCGCTTCAGCGGCCGCGACGAACAGATCGCCGCCAACATCCGCAAGGAGATCCTGCCGCGGCTGCACTTCCTGCAGCAGGTCGGTTTGTCTTACCTGACGCTCGACCGCCGCGCCGATACGCTCTCCGGCGGTGAGGCGCAGCGCATTCGCCTGGCGGCACAACTCGGATCCAACTTGCGCGGCGTCTGCTACATCCTCGACGAGCCCACCATCGGCCTGCATCCGCGCGACAACGGCATGTTGCTGAGCATACTCACCGAACTGAAAGAGCACGGCAACACGGTGATGGTTGTCGAGCACGATGAGGCCACGATCGAGGCCGCGGATCTGGTGATCGACCTCGGGCCCGGCGGCGGCGTGCACGGTGGCCAATTAGTCGCCATGGGCCGACCGGAGATGCTCCGCCAGCACCCGGCGTCCATCACCGGGCGTTTCCTCGGCCAGCGGCGGCGGCGTCTCGGACCGGTGCGGCCGATCGGCTTGTTCCCCCGCATCAAAATTCGTGGCGCTGCGGAACATAACCTGAAGCACATTGATGTCGAGATCCCGATTGGCGCCTGGACCTGCGTCACCGGCGTATCGGGATCGGGCAAGTCCACGCTAGTGCGCGACGTGCTCTACGCGGGCCTGCGGCGCCGGCTCGGCTTGTTCAGCGGCTGCGTCGGGAAACATCAGACGATCAGCGGCTACAAAGGCGTCGAGCGTGTCGTCGAAGTCGATCAGACGCCGATCGGCAGGACTCCGCGCTCCATCCCGGCTTCGTACGTCGGCTTCTTCGACGAAATCCGGAGACTCTACGCCATGACGCCGGAGGCGCGCCTGCGTGGCTACAGCGGCGGGCGCTTTTCCTTCAACGTCAAAGGCGGCCGGTGCGAGACCTGCGCCGGCCAAGGCAAGATCAAGATGGAGATGAGCTTCCTGCCCGACGTCTACGTCACCTGTGAGTCGTGCGGCGGCGAGCGCTTCACGGACGAGACGCTGGCCGTGCGCTACGGCGGCAAGAGCATCGGCGAAGTGCTGAACATGAGCGTCGAGGAGGCGGTGGACTTCTTCGCCGCGGTGCCGAGCGTCGCCGAACCGCTGCGGCTACTGCGCGATATCGGGCTCGACTATCTGACGCTCGGCCAGGGCAGCAACACCCTCTCCGGCGGTGAGGCGCAACGCATCAAGTTGGCCTACGAGCTCGGCAAGCAGTCGCGCGGCCGCACCCTGTACGTGCTGGACGAACCGACCACCGGCTTGCACTTCGCCGACATCGAAAAGCTCAGTGATGTACTGCATCGGCTCGTCGACCGCGGGAACACGGTCGTCACCATCGAGCACAATCTGGACATCATCAAGGAAGCAGACTGGATCATCGACCTCGGTCCCGAGGGCGGCGACGGTGGCGGCGAGGTGGTAGCCATGGGGCCGCCGATGGAACTGGTCGCGAACGGCGCCCGGTCGTACACGGCACGCTACCTCCGTGAGTTCCTCGGCGAAGAAAGCCGCAGCACTCCCGGGGCTGGGAGTGTGTCGACATCTACCTGATGCAGGTGCACCGCTGGCGCACCTCGGTTGCATTTGGCGCCGGACCGTGGGAATCGGCATGGGGTGGAGAGTGAAGTGATGTCGCTGTGTTTTTGCTCCGCTGTGTCATGACATCCGCCCGGCCATTCGAGCTCACCCCGCCCGACGCTCCCGGCGGTTGGATCGGCAGCGATGAGGCCGGCAAAGGCGATTACTTCGGTCCGCTGGTGGTGGCCGGGGTCTACGCCACCGAGCAGACGGCCATCCTGCTGCGGCAGATCGGCGTGCGCGACAGCAAGACATTATCCGACAAGCGCATTGCCGCGATGAGCACGGAGATCCGCGACGTTTGCCTAGTGAACGTCGTTGCCATCGGGCCCGAGCGCTACAACCAGTTGTACGCCAAGATCCGCAACCTCAACTGCCTCCTCGCCTGGGCGCATGCGCGCGTGATCGAAAACCTGCTCGAGAAGGTAGCCTGTGAGCGCGCAGTCTCGGATCAGTTCGGCGACGAGCAGTACCTGCAGCGCGCCTTGATGGCAAAGGGCAAGCGCATCCAGCTCGTCCAGCGCCACCGGGCCGAGGACGACCTCGCCGTGGGCGCCGCCTCGATCATCGCCCGTGGTGAGTTCGTCCGCCGGTTGCAGCAGCTGAGTCAGGCGGTCGGTGTCGAGCTGGCCAAGGGCGCGGGCGCGCCGGTGCTGGTCTCGGCGCGGCGTTTCGTCGAGCAGCACGGCCGCGGCGCGCTGGGGACGGTGGCTAAGCTGCACTTCAGAACCACGCAGCAGATACCTGGGTGAAGCAACGCTGGAATTGACGGCCGAGGGCGAGAGGCATCAATTTCTTTTCGCCCCGGCTAGCAACGGCGCCGGAAGTGCAGTAAAAAAGGAGTGGATCAAGGACAGTGGCTGGGGCTTCGGTGCGCGGGGAGGCGGGCGGCGCACTGTAGAACCACGAAAGTGCGGGGCAATGAAGATATATTTGGTGGCGCCGAAGAATCCCGAGTCGTTCTGGACGTTCGACCGCATCCTTCCCAGCCTGAACAAAAAGTGCGTTTTCCCTAACCTGTCCTTGCCGACCGTGGCTGGCATCACGCCGCGCCAGCACGAGGTGGTGCTGTGCGACGAGAACGTCGAGGCGGTCGATTTCGATACTGACGCCGACATCGTCGGGCTCACCGGCTACGTGGTCCATAAGCAGCGCATCTTGAAGATGGCCGCCGAGTTCCGCCGGCGCGGTAAGTTCGTCGTTGCGGGTGGTCCCTTCGCCTCGCTCTGCCCCGAGGAGCTGCGGGGCAAGGTCGATGTGATCTTCGTCGACGAGGCCGAGTACACTTGGCCGCAGTTCTTGCGGGACTACGAGGCGGGAAGCTGGCAGCCGGAGTACCGTCAGGACGAAAAGCCGAGCATGCACGATTCACCGTTGCCGCGCTTCGACCTGCTCAAAGTCGATCGCTACCGGACGATGACCATCCAGTTCGCGCGCGGCTGCCCGTTCAATTGCGAGTTCTGCGACATCATCGTCATGTACGGCCGGCGGCCGCGGACCAAATCGGTGGCGCAGGTGATGGCCGAGGTGCAGGAAATTCACCGGCTCGGCATGCGTAACATCTTCGTGGTCGACGACAACTTCATCGGTAACAAGAAGGAAGCCAAGGAACTGCTGCGGTCGCTGAGCGAGTGGCAGCGGGCGAACGGCTACGCGATCGAGTTCATGACCGAGGTGACGCTCAACATCGCTCAAGACGACGAGCTGTTGCAGCTCATGCGGCAAGCGAACTTCACCAGCATCTTCGTCGGCATCGAGACGCCGCGTGCCGCCAGCTTGCAGGAGACCCACAAGTTACAAAACCTGCGCGGCAGCCTGCTCGAGTCGGTGCACCGCATCCAACGCGCCGGCATGGAGATCATGGCGGGGATGATCGTCGGCTTCGATCACGACGATCCGTCTATTTTCGACGAGCATTTCCGCTTCATCCAAGAGGCACGCATTCCGGTGTCAATGACGGGCATGCTCAACGCCATGCCCAAGACGCCGCTGTATCAGCGGCTGAAGCAGGCGGGCCGCCTGATCGCGGAATCGGTGGGCGACCAGTTCGTCTTCACCAACATCATCCCGCAGCGCATGTCGCGCGTGCAGTTCTACGAAGGCTACAAGAAGCTGCTGCAA
>Ga0209777_10009584_pt1 | contig 10399 bp, 9 predicted proteins | sample FrelakmetHBP12HB_FD_187147 | JGI IMG/M metagenome (GOLD analysis project Ga0209777, IMG submission 187147) | Freshwater lake sediment microbial communities from the University of Notre Dame, USA, for methane emissions studies -HBP12 HB (SPAdes)... | ecosystem: Environmental > Aquatic >... | reverse complement strand
TAAGCTCACATAAGGGTCAATCAGCAAGGAAGCCAGATCGTATTGTGGCGGGCCTACTCGGCCTCCCTGAAAATCAATCAAACCGATCCCTTCGGACCAGATCATGATATTTCGGGATTGAAAATCACGGTAAAGAAACAGTTTTGTCTTTTCTTGATCCACCATGATGGCCAGATCTTTTAATTCCTTTTCCACTCGTCCCGAAATCTTTTCCCATTTTAGATATTTTTTAAGAAAAGTCTCTATAAAGTATTGGGATTCGCGCTTCCAGGAAAAAAGGCCGTCGTAAACCGCCGTATCATAACAGTATCGAGGATCAAAATTTTGAACCCCTTCGACTTGGATTTTCAAAAGCATGGTCAGGAGCGGCTCATAGATCCGTTTAATGATTTGAGGCTCTTTTATTTTTTTTATAATAGATTCCAAGGAGACATCGCCGAAATCCTGGATTAAGAATAGGCCGCTTCGAGGATCGAAGGCATAGATCTGGGGGGTGGGGAGTCCTTTATTTTTTAAATGCCGGGCGATATAAAAAAAAGAATCGTTTTCCGAAGGGAACCCTTTCCGGCCTTTTGGATGCGAAACACAAATGAAGGTCAGGTCTCCGGCGAACAGACGATAGACCCGTCGATCGGAACCGTCTCCCTGGAGGGCCTTGATGCGCAGACGACCGGTGTAACCGGTTGCTGAAGGGAGCTGTTGTTTGAGAAAATGAGTCAGGGGTCTCATGCTAAACCCTCATACCCGCTTGGGCGGGCACCACGAAACATGAAAATTATTCTAAGGATTCAAGGGGCCAAGGGGTCAAGGATTCAAGTGAAAGGCATGGAAGTTAAAACCCGGGTTCCCCGGAGGGGAACCTTTTCTATAGCTCGACGGATCGGCTCCCAAGAGGGAGCCTCTTCAGAAGCTCGGCGAGCCGAGCGGACCGAGCGGCTGAATCCTCGAATCCTGGAATCCTCGGACCCTATTTTCATACTAAATCAATACCTCTGCTTGCAGATCTTGTTTGACATGAACCCCCTGGCCGAGAATGGATTCTGAGATGGAGATTCCGGGTTCCACTACCACATCTTCCCAAATAACGGAATTATGAATGCGGCATCCACTTTTCAAAAAGCATCCTTTTCCGATGCAGGCCCAGCCTGAGAATTCAACCCCTTTTTCGATTCGGGTTTCCGGGTGGGCCAAAACCCGCCGGTCTCCTTCTTGTCTCCTCATGTCAAAGAAGTTATGGCCAAGATTCAAATCACCGGCCAGCAATTCTTTATGAATCTGGAGATAAGACCTGGGCGTTCCTATATCCCGCCAGTAATGGCCTTTGGTGATATGCGCCCAGATTGGGATTCCTTGATGAATCATTTTCTGATAGATGGGAATAATATCATAGATTCCTGCAGGCGGAAATAAATTAAAGATTTCCCTATTCAAAAGGTGAATCCCGGTGAAAGCCAATCCTTTGCCTGTTTTATGTCCAAAATCTCGGATCCGCCCTTCCGGGTCCACTGATATTTGGTTGAATTTCGGATAATCATGCAGGATGAGGGTCACCGGGCCAGCGTGCTTTCGGTGAAATTCCAGGGCCGGCCTTAAATCAATATTCGTGACGATATCACTGTTGATGACTAAAAACAGATCGGATTTCCAGAAGTCCCGAGTGTTCCCAATACCCCCCCCTGTCCCCAGGATCGTTGGTTCAAAACGAGTGTTTATTTCAAAAGGCCACATCCCTTTTTCGGCTTGAACAAATTCATTTATCTGATCGGCCAGGTGGTGGGTATTCAGGATTACTCTATGGGTTGTGAACTGATGTAAGTAGGCCAAGGTTAAATGAAGAAGAGGCTGGTTAAGGATAGGGAAAAGAGGTTTTGGTCTGCGCTGAGTCAAGGGCAGGAGGCGGGTTCCTTCTCCGGCGGCCAAGATCAGGGCTTCCATTGATTCAGGTATAAGGGGTCAAGGATTCGAGGATTCCGGGGTTCAAGGCTTTGTTCTTTGAATTTTATATGCATTTTACTTGAATCCTTGGCCCCTTAAATCCTTTTTCAGATCTAAATTCCCAAATAGGCTTCTTTGACATGAGGATTGTTGAGGAGTTCTGCTCCGGTCCCTTCAAGAACAATCCGGCCATTTTCCAACACATAAGCCCGATGACAGATAGACAAGGTTTGTTTGACGTTCTGTTCAACCAATAAGATGGTCACTCCTTCTCGATTGATCCGTTGGGCGGTCTGGAATATCTCTTGAACCAGGATGGGGGACAAACCGAGAGAGGGTTCATCAAAGAGCAGGAGTTCCGGCAGGGCCATCAATCCTCGCCCGACGGCACACATCTGCTGTTCACCGCCGCTTAAGGTACGGGCGTATTGTTTGCGGCGCTCTTCTAATCGCGGGAAAAGGCGATAAACTTCTTTTAATGTCTGCTGGCGTTTGGGTTTGGCCTTGGGGCTCAATGAGCCTATGATCAAATTTTCCTCCACGGACATCTCCGGAAATAAACGACGACCTTCCGGTACATGGGCAATACCTGATTCCACAATCTTATGATCATGAATCCGGTCTAATCGGATTCCTTTAAATTCTATGGATCCTTTGGAAGGTCGGAGAAGTCCGGATATGGTTCGAAGGATAGTCGATTTTCCCGCCCCGTTGGCCCCGATCAGGACCAGAATTTCCTTTTCTTTGACTTCAAAAGAAACATCCCAGAGGACCTGGACATCACCATAAGATACATCAATATTAGTAACCTTAAGCATTTTTTTCCTCCCCAAGATAGGCCTCAATAACCTGTGGATTGCAGGCAATCTCTTCAGGGGTTCCTGTGGCAATAGGCTGGCCGTGATTAATGGCCAAAATGCGATGAGAAATGGACATAATGACTTTCATGATATGTTCAATGATGATGATAGTCACTCCCCGACGATTGATCTCTTTGATTAATTCGATGGCCTGCCCCATTTCTTTGGGAGTAAGTCCGGCCGCCGTTTCATCCAGTAACAAGAGTTTGGGCCGGGTGGCCAGGGCTCGGGTGATCTCCAAGCGCTTGCGCAGTCCGATAGGCAGACTTTTGGCTCTGTGATCTTTATAGGCAGCCAGACCGCAAAATTCGATTGTCTCCATGGCCAGTTTCTGGGCTTCTTTGATGGTGTTTACTCGACAAAAGGCCGAGGCGGTGACATTATCCAGGACCGTCATCCTGGCCAGGGGTTTGACCACCTGAAAGGTTCGGGCTATGCCCAGTTTGCAGATCTTATAGGTTTTCATCCCCTTGATGCTTTGATCGTACAAATGGATGTCTCCGGAGGTCAAAGGATAATAATTGTTGATGAGATTAAAAATAGTGGTTTTCCCAGAACCATTGGGTCCGATCAGACCAAAAATTTCACCTTCTTCAACCTGAAAATTAACTCCGTTGACAGCGGCCAAGCCTCCAAAATACTTGACCAGATCCTGGGCTTTGAAGATATTCATGAGACCTCCTGTGATGCCTTCTTAACGAAGATCCTTTTGATCTTGGACCAGTCCCCCACTATTCCATTGGACATAAAGAGGATGGTTAAGACCACTAAGACCCCAAAGGCCATGGCATGGCCTTGGCTGACCCATTTAGGGGCCAGGCCGAACATGGCTGTTCGGAAGAGTTCTTGAATCCCAACCATCACTAAGGCACCAATGGCCGGTCCCCAGAGAGTACCCACGCCACCGATAATGCCGACCAGAATGGCTTGGATGGAAATATCGTGGAGAGCAAAAACCACCGAGGGATCGATGAATCCCATGTAATTCATATAAAAGGCCCCAACCGTTCCCGTAAAGAAAGAGCTGATCGCCAGAGAGATATTTTTATAAAGAGTGGCATTGATTCCCAAAGATTCGGCGGCGTCCTGATCTTCTCGAATGGACAGAAAATAATAACCCAGTTTGGAATTCATGGTCAGATAGATCACCCCAAGGCACAGCGAGGCCAGGCCCAAAACCAAATAATAGTAAGGAAGTTTGCTGGAAAAAGTCTGCATAATAAGAATCCCCACCATGCCTTCGGTAAAGTCCACCCAGTTGTTGGCAATGAGCCTGAGGATTTCTCCTGCGGCCAGGGTGGCCAGGGCGAAATAAGGCCCTCTTAAGCGAAAACATAAATATCCAATGATTATCCCCAGGATTACAGCCGACCAGCCTCCCAGGGCCATACCCCACCAGGCAGAGATTTCCAGTTTGGTGTGCAAAATACCGGCCGTATAGGCCCCGATTCCAAAAAAGGCCGCTTGCCCGAAAGAGACCTGCCCGGTATAGCCGGCCAACAGGTTCCAACAAGAACCAATAATGACCCACATCAGGACCAGGATCAAAAGATGGATGTAGTAATCTTGTTTTATGATTAGGGGTAAGATCCCGGCCACTAACAGAACAATAAGGGCTTTGGTTGGTTTCATCACAATATCCCCTTTAAATTATTCGATAACTTAATCTGAAATTTTATCTCCAACATTTTTACAAAACGAGCCTTTTTCGGATGATGGTTAGAATCCAGAAGTCAGAATCCAGAATAAAAACTTTAAATATTTTTCACGGTTCATTCTCATTCTGGATTCTGGCTCCTGGATTCTGGCTTCCGAATATTTAGTTAGATTTTAGTGAACCGTTTCAATCCGCCGGGCACAAAAATCAGTACCAGGAGAAAGATGACCATGCCCACAGCATCCTTGAGGCCCATAGAAATATAAGTGGCCCCGAGGGACTCGAAAATGCCCAGAGTGAGTCCGCCCAGAATAGCCCCTACCGTACTCCCCATCCCTCCGAGGATAGTAATGACGAAGGCCTTTAAGGTAAATTGACCGCCCAGATCCGGAAAAAGATAATAGATCGGTAAGAGTAACGTCCCGGCAGCAGCGGTCAGGGCCGCCCCAAGGCCATAGGTGGCATAAGTGATCTTTCGCTGAGGGATGCCCATCAAAACAGCCGCATCCTTATCCTGGGCGGTTGCCCGGATAGCCCGGCCGATATCCGTCTTCATCAAAAAAAGGAAGAGCAGCACCGTAATGATAATGGCAAGAAAAAAGGCCATGACCAAGGGGAAGTTAAAGGAGACTTCTCCCAGGGAAAAGGCTTTGTTGGAATATCCGGTACGAACCGATTGGTAGTTCGAGGTAAAAATAAAACGCATGATCTCGGTCAAACAAATGCCGATTCCGACGGTCATCAGGACCTGATTTTCAGGGAGAATGGACTCTCTGCCGATCAAAGGTACCAGGAGGTATTTGCCGAGATAGTAGCCTATAATGAAAAGGGCCGGCATGGTAATCACCAGAGAGAGGTAAGGATCCATACCGAAATAATTAAAACAGACCAGGGTAATATACATGGAGACCATCATAATCTGCCCATGAGCCAAATTGATGATGCCCATAACCCCCATGATCAGGGTCATGCCTATACCGATCAAGGCATACAAACCCCCGATCAAAACACCGGCCACCAGAGTCTGGATAAAGATGAACATAGTACTTTCCTAACGAAAAAGGTTAATTTAAGAAAGGGGCAGGCAGGTCGATTTGCCTGCCCCGTGAGACTAACGTTCTTTCCAGGATTTGTGCGGGAAGATATAGTTGGTCGTGGCGAATTCTTTTGGCCAGACACACTCCAATTTGCCTTTGATCCATTGAACCAAATAGACGGGGAGTTTGTTTTGGTTTGTTTTTTTACCGTAGGAAATGAATTTAACTCGACCGAAGGCGGTCATTATATCGGTGGCGGCCAAGGCCTGACGAATATCCTCAGGAGAAAAAGATTTGGCCCGTTTCAAGATGTCGGCAATCACATACATGGCCGAATAGGCCTCTGCCCCGTGATACTCGGTATCTTTGCCGTAAATTTTTTTATAATTATTATAATATTCTTTGGCCCCAGGGTTGGGTAATGTGGGGATCCAAAGGTCGGCCGAGAAGACGCCCTCTGCCGTTTTCCCGGTGTTTCGATAAAATTCGGGCAAGGTAAACCCGGCCCCCCCACCGACAAACAATCTGGGATTGATATCCAATTCCATGGACTGGCGCATAAGCAGAGAGGCATCCATCACATAGGAGATCATATAAATCAGATCCGGTTTGGCATTCTTAACTTTGATTAGCAGGGGTTTAAAATCTATGGCCCCGTGCTCATATCCTTCTTTAATCAGAATTTGAATGCCGGCCGCCTTACAGGATTTTTCAAAATCTTTAGACCCACTGGTCCCGAAAAGGGTGTTCTCATAGAGAATGGCCGCTGTTTTGGGCTTGGCCACTTCCTTATAAAAATTTTGGGCTGCATCGTCATATTCGCTCACCGGTGGATTCAGCCGGAAGATGTAATTCCAACCCTGTTCGGTAATATTGTCTGCCGAACCGGTATTAATCAAGAAAGGGATTTTCTTCTGTTGGGCCACGCCGGCAATAGCATAGGTCTCCGAACTTCCATAACCCCCGCCCAACATAACCACGTTATCTTTGGTTAACAGCTTTTCGGCAGCCGATCGGGCGATGTCCGGTTTCCCAGTATCATCTTCCCTCAGGAGTTCTATTTTTTTCCCTTTAACACCGGTCTTATTGATTTCGTCCAAGGCCATTTTAAAAGAATTCCATTCAATTTCTCCAAAATTGGCCTTTTCACCGGTCAGAGGAAGAATAATACCTACTTTGATCGTATCTTGGGCCAACGCCGGGGTTGGGGTCATCATCATTGTGCCTAAAAGCAAAAAACATCCCAGCCATACGGTTAGTTTAAAGCGACTCATCGGTATCCTCCTTAGATTTGGGTCTATTTATAAATGGTCAAACTATTTTGATTATTTATAGAGAATGGTGTGAAAAAAATAGTAATTTATAAAATATAGGCGTGTCAAGAAAAAATATTCCCTGGTTTTTTAAAAAAAGTTTCTGTCCGCCGTCTCCTTTAAACAAAATTGTTAAATTTCTTGACTTTTGTTGACTTATTCATGTATTAAAAACATCAATTGTAAGTATGTGAAAGGAAGAGGTATGGAAAAAAATCTTGAGAAAATCAGAACTATTGGGCTGGTGGCCCACAGCGGGGCGGGCAAAACCTCCCTGGGGGAAGCCTTGTTATTTACCAGTAAAACCACTGATCGTCTGGGCCGGGTGGATGACGGCTCATCGGTCCTGGATTTTGAAACCGAAGAATTGAAGCGCCACCTGACCATCAATACGTCCTTTCATCATTACGATTGGAAGAAGTACAAGATTTTTTTCGCTGACACCCCTGGCGATGACAATTTCATTGCCGATACCTTTGCCTGCCTCCAAGTCCTGGACGGCCTGGTGGTGGTAGTCGATGCTATAGACGGGGTGAAGATCCAGACCGAACGAATCTGGCAGGCAGCCGAACAATACGGTATTCCTTGTCTCATTTTTATTAATAAGTTAGATCGGGAAAGGGCCGACTTTCAACAAACCCTTATCTCTATACAGACCCTGCTGAAAACTAAGGCCGTACCTTTGACCCTGCCGATCGGGACGGGCGAGACCCTGAAAGGAGTGGTTTCCCTTTTGACCAACACGGCCTTTGAGTATTCAGGTGCCCAAGGAGATGGGAGAGAGATCCTGTCGCCTTCTGAAATGGCCGATGACATTCAGTCTTATCGAGAAAGCCTGATCGAATATTTGGCCGAGGCTGATGACGTCTTGATTGAGAAATTCCTGGAAGGTCAGGAATTATCTGCGGAAGAGCTGGCCATGGGAATGCGCAAGGGAGTGTTGAAGCGTAACTTTACCCCGGTCTACTGCGGGTCGGCCCTGAAGAATATTGGAATCGATCTCCTTTTGGAGGCCATTAATGCCGTTCTTCCTTCCCCCTTGGATCGAGGTCCCCAAATAGGTCAGGATCCCAAAACGAAGGCGGAAAAGAAAAAAGACCCCTTCATTGAAACCCCTTTTGCCGCCTTGGCCTTTAAGACCCTGGCCGATCCTTATGCTGGCCGGCTGACTATCTTTCGTGTTTTTTCCGGCGAAATTACGGCTGATTCTGGATTTTACAATGTGAATAAAGGAACCCGGGAACGTTTTGGACAATTGTTTATGCTGGAAGGAAAGTCCCAGAAACCGATCCCGGCCGGCTACCCAGGCAGTATTCTGGCCGTAGCTAAATTGAAGGAAACTACAACCGGTGATACCCTAGCCGACGAGAAAGACCAGGTCGTCTTTCCCTTTACACCACCTTCTTCTACGGTCATTTCTTATGCCATTGAAGCCAAGAACAAGGGGGAAGAGGACAAGGTATTTTCCTCCCTGAGCCGTCTTATGGAGGAAGACCCAACCTTACGCTTGGATCGGGACTCTCAGACCAAAGAGATTATCCTCTCGGGCATGGGCCAGGTCCATGTGGAAACGACTGTAGAGAAATTAAAAAGGAAGTTCGGGGTGGAAGTGAACCTGAAAGCCCCTAAGATACCGTATCTGGAAACCATTCGACAGGCGGCTAAGGGGATTATCTATCGGCATAAGAAACAGACCGGTGGGCGGGGACAATTCGCTGAGGTCCACATTGATGTCTTTCCTCTTGAACGGGGAAAGGGATTTGAATTTCAGGATGCCTTGGTGGGTATGAACGTTCCCAGAAATTTTGTTCCGGCCGTGGAAAAAGGTATTTCCGAGGCCATGCTACACGGCGTATTGGCCGGATATCCGGTTGTGGACTTCAAAATTCGGTTTTATGACGGAAAGTCTCACGAAGTCGATTCTTCGGAAATGGCCTTCAAGATCGCCGCTTCCATGGCTTTTAAAAAAGCGGTCCAACAAGCCCAGCCGATCATGTTGGAACCGATCGTCAAAATCAGCATAACCGTACCGGATGAGAACATGGGAGATGTCATTGGAGATTTGAACAGCCGCAGAGGCAAAGTGCTGGGCGTGGAATCCAAAGGGAATTATCAGATGATTCAGGCCCATGTTCCCATGGCAGAGGTGGCTAAATATGCCCCTGACCTGACAGCCATGACCCAGGGCCGAGGTTCTTTCTTGTCCGAGTTCTCACATTATGAAGAAATCCCGGTTTATATGAGCGAAAAGGTGATTCAGGAAGCCAAAGCGGCCTTGGAGGAATAAACTTTAAGGATTCAAGGGGTCAAGGGGGAAAAGTACGGAGTGAGGCATAAGTTTTTCCTAAAACCCTGTACCTGGCACAATGTGCCTTAGGCCTTATATCACTTGAATCCTCGAACCCTCGAATCCTTGAACCCTATTAGGGTGCACCATTTATGATTCAAGTAGGCATCTTAACCATCAGTGACAAAGGATCTCAGGGATTGAGGACCGATGAAGGGGGACCCAAAATCCAGTCCTTGCTTTCTTCCGATCTCTTTAACGTCCAAGCCACAGCCGTTGTTCCGGATGAAATCCCATCAATTATGGAGACGTTGGTGGAATGGACAGATCAGAAAAAATTAGATCTTATTTTCACCACCGGTGGAACAGGATTGAGCCCGAGAGATATTACTCCCGAAGCTACAAGTAGGGTTATCGATCGCGAAGTCCCCGGTATGGCTGAAGCCATGCGTCTGGAAGGGCTTAAATACACGCCTCTGTCTCAACTTTCTCGGGGTAAGGTGGGCATAAGAGGGGAGACCTTGATCGTCAATCTACCGGGCAGCCTAAAAGCTATCGAGGAGACGATGCCGGTCCTCTTGCCAGCCATCCCCCATGCCCTGGAAAAAATCAAAGGGGATCCGAGGGATTGCGGGCGATAATTTTCCAATCTTCCAAGGTCCGGATCATGTTTCGGACATGTGTTCCTGCCCAATAAACTTTTTCACAACGGTCACACCAATTAAATCGTTTCTGAGTCTGAAATACATAATCAGGTAAGTTGGGCCATTTTTTTTTAGCCTCTTCAGGGTTCATTGGGGTCAAAAGACTGTTACAACGCAGGCAACGCTTAAACATCTGAGAGAGGCTTGGCCGCGTTTCTAAGACCTTAAAAAATTCTTTTAAAAGGGCTTCTCGGGTGGATGAGGAAAGAGTGATAATTTTTGTTGTGATTTCTTCAATGGGCAGGGGATAACGACTCCATTGAATGACGGCCTCCTCTTCAGACTCAATAGTTACTCCTTTGTCCCAGAGCCATACATCAACCCCAAGGACTCGAAGCCATTGGACCAAAAAAGCTAAATGAGGGGCTATCCAGAATCGCATCATGTTTATTCTTAAGTTGGGATAGTTACTAAATGTCGCCTCAAAGGGTGATTGCCAAATTACTCCAATACCTTTTGAGAACGGCAGGATTAACCAGAGAAGAGTACCTTTCGTTGTCGGAAGCCTGTTTTTCTCCTTGACCTTTCTTTGGGCTTATTTTATTCTCTTTATATAGAAAAGCAACTACCAATAACTTTGTTAAAACCCTTGGAGCGGGGTGAAAT
>Ga0209777_10009583_pt1 | contig 10399 bp, 10 predicted proteins | sample FrelakmetHBP12HB_FD_187147 | JGI IMG/M metagenome (GOLD analysis project Ga0209777, IMG submission 187147) | Freshwater lake sediment microbial communities from the University of Notre Dame, USA, for methane emissions studies -HBP12 HB (SPAdes)... | ecosystem: Environmental > Aquatic >... | reverse complement strand
GTCCGCCGGTGACCTTTTCAATCTTCTTCAGGGACGGTATCCACTGCGGCCATTTTTCAACATCGTTGACCAATGCCCAGGCCTTCGCAGGCGTAGCGTTGATTTCCGCACTGGCGCTGAATTTCATTCTTCGCCCTCTATGGTAGGGGCGGTTCACGAACCGCCCTTACAGGCTATGCCATCTTCCAACTTGTGTCCTTCTGTCTGATACCCTATAATCTAGGGGAGACGCCGACAAAAAGCAACCCCTTCATTCGCTTGATGAACAATACCGGTAGCACCATGCAACGCCTGCCCTTGGTAGTGGAGATTCCCAACCCACCTACAGCCTCACAGGCATTCCAGGCGTTCAAGGACAAGCCCTTCAGCTTCTTCCTCGACAGCGGCATGGGCCCCCAGAGGCTGGGACGCTACTCGTTTATGGGCAGCGACCCCTTCCTCATTATGAAGAGCCGCGGCAGGGATATCACCCTGATCCGTCCCCAGGGCGAGAAGGCCGTCTCAGGCAACCCCTTCGACGTGCTAGGACAACTGCTCCAGGAATACAGACTTGAGGGAAACCCATCCGGTTTGCCCTTCGTGGGCGGGGCAGTGGGCTACCTGAGTTATGACCTGGGCCATTTCATCGAGAAGCTGCCCTCTAAGGCGGTGAACGACCTGCAACTGCCCGAGAGCTATCTCGGCTTCTACGATGCGGTAGCCATCTTCGACAACCTCGAGAGCAGGGCTTATATCGCCTCCACCGGCTTCCCCGAAAAAGGGAGCGCCTGGCAAGCCAGAGCGAAGGCCCGCCTTGAAGAGTTGAAACAAAGAGTAGCCCAGGCGCCTCGCCTGGAGGAAGACAAGCCTTCCTATCTCGACCAGCCCGCCAGCACACAGGTCAACCTGCGCTCCAATTTCACCCACGAGGCTTATCTCGAGGCAGTGCAGAAGGCCAGAGATTATATCATCGCCGGAGATATTTTTCAGGTCAACCTCTCTCAGCGCTTCGAAGCCGATATGCCTTTACCTCCCTACGAGCTGTACCAGCGCCTGCGCAAAATCAACCCGGCCCCCTTCGCCAGCTACCTCAATTTCGATGGCGTGGCGGTGGTCTGCGCCTCCCCGGAGAGATTCCTGCTCCTTCGCGGCGGCCGTGTCGAGACCCGCCCCATAAAGGGAACCAGGCCGCGGGGCAAAGACCCCGCCAGAGACAAGGCATTAGCCCGGGAACTGGTTAACAGCTTCAAGGACAAGGCAGAGCACGTGATGATTGTCGACCTGGAGAGGAATGACATCGGCAGGGTCTGCCGCTTCGGCACGGTGAGAGTCAGCGAGCTGACGGCCCTGGAGAAATACGCCACCGTGTTCCACCTTACCTCCACAGTGGAAGGAAGTCTTCGCCCCGGCAAGAACGCCATAGACCTGCTCAAGGCCACCTTCCCCGGAGGCTCTATCTCCGGCGCGCCCAAGGTGAGGGCCATAGAGATAATAGACGAGCTTGAGCCTACCAGGCGGAGCGTCTATACCGGCTCCATCGGCTATCTCAGCTTCGACGGCGGGCTCGACCTCAATATCGTCATCCGCACCATCCTGGTCAAGCAGGGGAAGGCCTACTTCCAGGTGGGCGGGGCGGTGGTCTACGACTCAGACCCCGAGTCGGAGTATGTGGAGACGCTTGACAAAGCCAGGGCGTTGATTCAAGCTTTGAGCATGGTTCCCCAGATGGCAGCGGAGGGCCACCGATGATTCTGCTCATAGATAACTACGACTCCTTCGTCTACAACCTGGCGCAGTACATCGGAGAGCTGGGATGGGAGCCTGTGGTCTATCGCAACGATGCCATCGGGCTGGACGAGATAAAAAAACTCGCTCCAACCCATATCGTGATCTCCCCGGGCCCCTGCACCCCTCTGGAGGCCGGTATCTCCAACGACGTGATACGCAGCTTCGGCGGCAAGATACCCATGCTGGGCGTATGTCTGGGACATCAAGCCATCGGCCACGTCTACGGCGGCATAGTGGGGAGGGCAAAGCTCCCCATGCACGGCAAGACCTCTATCGTGCACCACGACGGGAAAACGATATATAAGGGGCTGCCCAATCCCTTCGTGGGCGGGCGCTACCACTCGCTGATCGTCGACCACAACTCGTTCCCGGACTGCCTGGAAATCTCGGCATGGACTGATGACAAGGTGATTATGGGGGTTCGCCACAAAAAGTACGCGGTGGAGGGAATTCAATTTCATCCGGAGTCCATACTGACCCCCGTCGGGCATGACGTCCTGAAAAATTTCCTGAGCTTCACCGAGCCGACATGGAGCAAATAGTCTACCTCAACGGCTCTCTTGTTCCTCAGAGCCAGGCCAAAATATCTCCCTTTGACCTCGGCTTTCTTTACGGCTACGGCCTTTTCGAGACCATGCGCGCCTATTCCGGACGCATCTTCCGTTTGGAGAGCCATCTGGAGCGCCTTTCCCAATCAGCAAAGCTGCTCGGCTTGCCTCTGCACGCTTTCGACCTTAAAAGAGCCTGCCACGACACTCTGCAGGCTAATAAGTTGAACGAGGCACGAATCAGGCTCACCGTATCTATAGGAGAAGGAGAGGCCACGCCCGACCTTCCCAAGCACCCCAGGCCCACTGTGCTGGTCACAGCAGCGGGGTATGTTCCTCTTGCCGACGAGGCTTACCGCAAGGGCTGCAAGGCAGTAGTATCGACCATAGACCAGGACAGCCAGTCGCCGCTTTCCCGCCTGAAATCAGCCAACTACCTGAACCATATCCTTGCCCGGCGAGAGGCCCGGGCAGCGGGAGCCGATGAAGTCATCCTACTCAACGAGAGAGGCTTTCTCTGCGAGGGAAGCACCAGCAATATCTTCCTGGTATCGAAGAGAAATCTTATCACCCCGGGCGAGGATAGCGGCTGCCTGCCCGGGATTACCCGCCAGGTAGTTATTGGGCTTGCCCACGGGCTTGGTATAAGTATCAGTGAGCGAGAAGTTCAATTAGAGGAATTGCTCCGTGCCGGCGAAGCCTTCCTCACCAACTCTATTATGGAACTGATGCCTCTCGCTGAGGTCAATGGCCAGCGCATCGGCAGAGGCAAGGTGACCGAGAGGCTGATGCAGGCATATAAAGAGACAGTTGTGAGGGAAACAAAAAAGGGGCTTAAGCCCCTTGCTAAACCTCGTGAGAAATCCACTTAGCCCAGAAGCTGGCTCACACGCTCCCAGATTATCTCTCGAATCTTCACCTCGGGCAGCGTAGCGTCAACCACCATCCAGCGTTCCGGATCGGCGGCAACCATTTTGAGATAGCCCTCCCTCACCTTCTGGTGAAAGAGGAACTCCTCGCGCTCGAACACATCTAATTTCATCTTTTTGCGCCCCAGGCCTTGCTCCGCCGATATATCCAGGAGCACTATGAGGTCGGGGCGTAGGCCGTCGGTGACAAAACTATTTACCGTCTTGAGGAAGTCCAGGTCCATGCCCCGTCCGTAGCCCTGGTAGGCGAATGTAGAAGGATCAAAGCGGTCACATATGACGATACTACCTTTTTCTAAAGCAGGACGGATAACCGTATTCAGCAACTGGCTCCGAGAAGAGAGGAAGAGAAACAGCTCGGTTTGGGTGGTAACCCCTTTGCCCCATTTGACCCAGCGGCGCAGCCTGTTTCCCAGGAGCGTGCCGCCAGGCTCATGGGTAAACACTACAGGAAAACCAAGCCTGCGAAGTTTATTACTCAGCGCCTTGGCTTGAGTAGTCTTACCACAGCCCTCCCCACCCTCAAATGCGATAAATGCAATCTTCCCCATACGTGTAAGATAATATGGCTATTATTCTCGGATGTCAAGCCTCAGGAGTACTATCAGGTATAGTACTCCCTGCTGCAATATCGGCCGCTCTTTACACCCGGTGCTCATCATCATTGGCGAAAATCTGCACCCGGCGCCGCGGCGCTTTGCCGGTGCTCTTTGTCGCAAGGTGATATTTCTCAGCCAGTTGATGTTGCAGACGGCGGATGAAGGCGTTTTGCGGGGATAGTTCCACGGTCTGCCCGGTGTGCTTAATCTCCTCGATAGCCTCCTCCGCCTCTTTCAGCGCCTGGGCCACGGAATCCGAGCGCTCCTCAACTCGATATACATTGGACAGGCCCTGCTCCATCTGGGCGATCTTATCGCTCCGGACGACATATACAGGGACCCCCTTTTGCTCGGCGTCTCTCAGGAGCTGCGGCCTGCGGCGATAATGGCTCTTGGAGGTCATCACCAGGTCAGCCTCCTTGATATCGCTAACCACATTTACGGGCAGATTCAACCTCTTGATGCTCTCCTCCAGTCGGAGGCGGTTGATACCGAACGGCATGATTTTTTTGGGTTCCTCTCTTCTGGGAACCCTCTTGCTGACCTGAGTCTCAGCGGCTGAGAAGGGCAGGGTCTTCTCGCTCTTTACCTCCCCGTTCTCGAACCAGCGCACCTCCACCGGCACAAACTGCCCCCGTAAGGTAGCGTCAACTATAGCAGCAACATCGGGGTGTATAGCCACCCGCTCGAAGCTTTGAATCTCCACAACCACATCGAAGGTCGGCGGGGCCTTGCGCTCCAGGATTGATTTCTGCGTACCCCGCCTCCTCGCCTCCTCATCCCCCAGGGTCACCGACTGGATGCCGCCGATGAGGTCGGAGAGAGTAGGGTTCATCATCAGGTTATCCAGGGTATTGCCGTGCGCAGTGCCTACCAACTGCACCCCGCGTTCGGCAATAGTGCGCGCTGCCTGCGCCTCAAGCTCGGTGCCTATCTCGTCTATTATGATTATCTCAGGCATGTGATTCTCTACCGCCTCGATCATCACCGCATGCTGCATAGCAGGTGTGGCGACCTGCATCCGTCGCGCCCGCCCTATGGCCGGATGAGGTATATCGCCGTCGCCGGCGATTTCGTTGGAGGTGTCCACTATCACCACCCGCTTATTGAAGTCATCGGCGAGGACGCGTGCTACCTCGCGCAGCATGGTGGTCTTGCCCACCCCGGGCCGTCCCAGAAGCAGGATGCTTCTGCCTGACTCCACCAGGTCCTTGATCAGGGCGATGGTGCCGAAGACAGCGCGGCCGACGCGGCAGGAAAGCCCCACGACGCGCCCCTTGCGGTTGCGAATAGCCGAAATGCGATGCAGCGTGCGCGCGATGCCGGCGCGGTTATCGTCGCCAAAGGTCCCGATGCGCGAGACCGTGTACTCAATGTCATCGGCAGTTACCTCTTCGTCGCTGAGAAATACGTCCCGGCCCCGGAAACGCGCCTCGGGCGGCCGCCCCAGGTCCATGACTACCTCCAGAAGCTCGCTGCTATCTTCCCTGTGGCGTATAGATTCAGAGATATGGCGAGGGAGCGCATCGAGAAGCGCATCCAGGTCATCGGTGATTATTTTTTGCATAAGCTCCAGTTACCTCCGTTAATCAACCACCTCTTAAGCTCGTAACGGCACCAGTTGTGGCTCGTGCACCCTGACCGCGAGCTGTTTGCTCAGACAGGCGTAAGCCGCCGCCTGATAGAAGCCCCGCTCTTCGAGTATACGCCGCAACTGCTCCTGAAATCCAGGGACGAGGCAATATACAGGATGTCTGCCCTCAAGCGCGGCTAAGCTGTAATCTACTAACGCTCCTAATTCTTCTGCTCCCAACTCCCCGACTATCTCGAATCGCCCGGCGGTTCGGCCCAGCCTGATTCGCAGCCAGGCTGAGATCTCGCCCCCCTTATCCAAAACTAATTCCCTCGTGGCATCGCTATCCCTGCTCTGGCTCCATTCCTGCAAGGTCATCCCCTCCGCACAGCGCACTTGATGGGGTGCGGCAGCGCTGTACAGACGGAACAGGCTGTGCTCATCGGCGCTGGACTTGGGCCGCAGGACGAGCCGCGATTCCGTAGGCTCAGTCCGACGCCCTTCCTCCAGGCAGTACAGATACTCAGTGAGGTAATGATTGAAGCCGGCCTGTTTCGCCATGTCAACCGCAGGGCTGGAGGAGTCGAGGCGTAAGAAAAGCCGCTCGGCCTTGATTTTACCTCCGGCAAAGGCCAGCTTCTCCAGAAGGTCAAAGCAGAGTGCCTCTTGCCCCAGGGATAAAAGAAGTCGCTCTACCATCCAGGCACCGGGCCCGCGACATCTCCTCAGAGAGACTAGCGCCTGGATGAGCCCCCGGTGGACACAGACAAAACTACATTGCTTATCGCCAGAAATCAGACAACCCCTGAGCAAGGGGGCAGCAGCCAGCAGTTCAACCTCCTTGCTGGTAAGCCTATCCCGCATCTTCGCCTCATTGATTGGGGAACTGCCTAAAAATAGGAGCAGCACCGGGGTGTCCGTAAGATGAAGGGAACGAATCATCACTCTTCATCCGCGTTTGTTTTGGAGTTGCCGTTGACGATAGACAAGAAGTATTCATGTAATCTGAGATCCTCGGTGAGCTCAGGATGGAAAGCAGTGGCTACCAGGTTCCCCTGTCTTACAGCAACCGCAGTGCCGTCGGGCAGGCTCGCCAACACCTCTACGCCCTCACCCACCTTTTCGATCCAGGGGGCGCGAATGAAAATCGCTGGGAAAGGCGGCTGCCCAAGCACCGGGATCTCGAGAGCCGTCTCGAAGCTATCTACCTGTCGGCCAAAGGCATTACGCCTCACCTCGATATCCATCGCCTCCAGCGTATGCTGTTTCAGTCCCTGAACCTGCTTCGCCAGGAGGATCATTCCCGCACAGGTGCCCATGATGGGGAAGCCCTTAGAGATGAGCTTCCTCAGCTCATCCACCAGACTGTAATCCCTCATCAGCTTGCCGATGGTGGTGCTCTCTCCGCCGGGGATCACCAGCGCGCTGAGCCCTTTAAACTCACCGGACAACCTGACAGGAACCGCCTCCACCCCCAGTCGGCGCAGAACCGCCATATGCTCCACAAAAGCGCCCTGCATCGCTAAAACGCCGATCTTCTTCATCCGTTTTCACCCCATCGGTGCCTCAACGTATCACCAACCGCGGGGCGCCAGCAACTCCCCCTCCGGTATTGTCTTTATATCCAGCCCTGCCATGGCTGCGCCTGTGCCCTTGGAGACCTCTGCGATTATAGCGGGGTCCTTGTAGTGGGTAGTAGCTTTAACAATCGCCTTCGACATCGCCTCAGGGTTCGAAGACTTAAAAACACCGGAGCCCACGAAGACCCCGTCAGCGCCGAGCTGCATCATCAGCGCAGCATCGGCAGGCGTAGCCACGCCGCCTGCGGCGAAATTCACCACAGGCAACTTCCCTGTTTTGTGTACCTCCTGCACCAACTCGAATGGCGCGCCCAGGACCTTGGCCTCTGCCATCAGCTCGTCCACCGACATATTGTGCAGCTTCCTCAGGCCGTCCATCACTGCTCTCATATGCCTCACCGCTTCGACAATGTTCCCGGTCCCCGCCTCGCCCTTGGTTCGAATCATCGCCGCTCCCTCGCCGATACGGCGCAGCGCCTCCCCCAGGTCGCGGCAGCCGCAGACGAAGGGGATCTTAAAAGTGTGCTTATAGATGTGATGACTTTCGTCGGCAGGTGTGAGAACTTCTGACTCGTCGATGAAATCAACGCCCAGCGCCTCCAGGACCTGAGCCTCCACAAAGTGTCCGATGCGGCACTTAGCCATCACCGGGATGGTCACCGCCTTCATAATAGCCTCTATCACCACAGGGTCTGCCATCCTCGCCACGCCGCCGGCAGCGCGAATATCAGCAGGAACCCGCTCCAGCGCCATCACCGCACAAGCCCCGGCCGCCTCGGCAATCTTGGCATGCTCCGCAGTGGTCACATCCATAATCACCCCGCCCTTCAACATCTGGGCGAGACCTGTTTTAACCGTCCATGTACCTTTCTCCATCCTGCCTCCTTCACCTCGGGGACCGCAACCTGCTTATTATGTTATATTGTATACTCGCTTATCAAGTATGGCAAGCGAAGCTACCCGGTTCCGGTTTTCCCTCCCCGAAACGAAACAAGTGAAGAATGGTTCGAGAACTGCCTTTTGGGGCATAGCACAGCCCGACTTTTATGGCGCATGAATTATTCAATTTTGGGGTCGCCTGACGCCGGGATTTCGCAGGCCGTGATCAGCTTCAGCCGAACGCAGCGGGGACCGCTTGGGTAAAAAACGTCCCTATGTTGAGGAGTAATTTCCCCAAAACTGAATCCCACGAACGAAACCCCACATATTCAATTTTCCGGGGCTTGCCAAGAGCTTTGTGCAACCAGCAATCAGCTTAAAGCTATCAGCCCACAACTGTGAGGCTCAGTAGATGCCGGCTGCTGCTCTTGAATTTGGTCGGGAGCTGTGTACAATTCAGTCCCGATGTTATGGGGACATTGTAGAACATTAGTTCTTATGCTGTCAAGGGGAAAATGTCGCAATGGAGGGGGTTTCAAGACTTAAAATTGCCGCGTGGAGACTAAAAAATGAGCCATTAGTGCGCAGATGTAAGCTTTCAAAAAGTGAGGCAACAGCAGGGAGGGCAGAGAAATGGAGGCCCAGTTTAAGTGCTAAGACTAGGCTATGTGGACGCTCTGAGAAAGTGCTTGATTTAGCGCGGTTCGTATTTAAGGCATGTCAGCAGGATAGTTGCCGGAGAAATGTCACCAAAAATTAACCTTTTCCGGGCACATTTTATGATTCTTTGATTCCGTATGGTTATAGTGTAGCAGGATTCGGAAACTATCAGACAAAGGAAGCGCTGGGGTGAACACACAAATACCTTATCGCCTTCTGGGCAGCACCGGCGAGATGGTCTCGGTCATAGGTCTGGGCGGGGCCCACATAGGCATTCAGGCTGATGAAAAGGAAGGCATCGCCATCATCCGAACTGCTATCGATAATGGCATCAATTTCATGGACAATTGCTGGGACTACCATAGCGGCCAGAGCGAAATCCGGATGGGTAAGGCTCTCCGGGACGGATACCGCAGGAGAGTTTTTCTGATGACCAAGGTTGACGGTCGAGACAAGCAGACCGCTCAGAAGCAGATAGATGAATCTCTAAAGAGGCTGCAGACCGATGTCATTGATCTGCTTCAATTTCATGAAGTAATCCGGATGTCGGACCCGGACCGCATCTTCACTCCCAGCGGGGCTATGGAAGCCTTTCGAGATGCGCAGAAAGCCGGCAAATTTCGCTATATCGGCTTTACCGGACATAAGAGCCCGGACATTCATCTGAAGATGTTACAGGCGGCTGCGGATAACGGAGTTAAATTCGATACGGTGCAGATGCCGCTCAACGTAATGGATGCACACTATGATAGCTTCGAAAAGAAGGTGCTACCGACGCTCGTTGACCGGAAGATAGGAGTTCTGGGGATGAAGCCGATAGGCGCTCAAATAATCCTGAACAGTCGCTCTGTCACAGCCAAGGAATGCCTGCGCTATGCCATGAGCTTACCGGTGAGCGTGGTAATTACAGGTTGCGATTCCCTCCCTATCCTGGAGCAGGCATTAGAAGCAGCCAGAACCTTTAAACCTTTGACCGATGAAGAACGCTCGGCCTTGCTGGCGAAAACAATCAGGTCTTCCGCCAAAGGCAAGTACGAAATGTACAAGACCGCTAATGTATTCGATAGCACTGGCTGGAATCCCGAGTGGCTGGGATAGAACCCCTAAAGACAACTATTCGGTCAAATCGGGTTTTCCGAGGGGTTCTCTGAAACGTGGGTAGCTGTTGGCAAAGCCACGGTTACACAGGAGCTCAAGGGCTCTCAAAGGACTCCCTTAATACCTATTATGCTAATAGCCCCTCATCAACGTAAACGCGGACGCCTGGCTTGATCCCATAACGGGATATCAGTTCGGGTGAGAGTACTATACGCCCATCCCCATCCATTTGTAGCTAAAGACCGCGATTGTGGTTCAATATTGTTTCTCGATTGGAAATTACTCAAAGCAGATAGAACTGCCCGTGAGCAGAATCAGCCACCGCCGTAGGCTACCCGAAAAGCTATCCGATCACTATCTGATAAACGTGTTTGGGGTGCTTCAGAGAACGCCAAGGCCTTGCCGTTGAAGATGGTCATGATAACGGGCCGGATCTGGTGAGTTTGGGCATCGAAGATATCCTGCCATGCTTCATGATTGCCGTTCGCTAATCTGGCGAGCAGGCCTCCCAGAGTCTCGCCCTGGTCTATCTTTTCCTCCAAGATAAGAGCCCCCACTCTTCTTGAAGACATCTTGTATGAGAGTGGGGGATATACATGCAACTCAACCTTAGCCACAGCGATCGCCTCTTTTACATTAGGTAATTATCCCTTGACATCATGTCACTTCTGTGTTATAATGCAGGCATAAAGGAGATAAGAAATGAACGCCTACACTATCAAAGATTTCAACAAGCAATTCCCTGATGATAACGCCTGCCTTGAAT
>Ga0209777_10009582_pt1 | contig 10400 bp, 13 predicted proteins | sample FrelakmetHBP12HB_FD_187147 | JGI IMG/M metagenome (GOLD analysis project Ga0209777, IMG submission 187147) | Freshwater lake sediment microbial communities from the University of Notre Dame, USA, for methane emissions studies -HBP12 HB (SPAdes)... | ecosystem: Environmental > Aquatic >... | reverse complement strand
ACCCGCTTTAACATCGGCAAAGAGGTCGTTTTGGAATTGACACAGATAGGCAAGGAATGTCACAAGGGCTGTGCCATCCGTGACCTCGTAGGCGACTGCATCATGCCGCGCGAGGGCATCTTTACTAAAGTTATTCATGGCGGGCGCGTTAAACCCGAGGATACAATAAAAATAGCAGAAAGTAAAAATAAATAACGTAATAATGTCATTATGGCGCAGGCCAGAATCCACACCCCTTATTCCCACCCTTGGATTCCAGCTTTCGCTGGAATGACAAGTACAAATAAAATGAATAATAAAATCCTGGAAAAAGTCGAATATACCCGCGTCGATGGCGGCTGTTCTCTAGCCAGCGAAAGAATCATCAAAGAAACCGCTCTCACCATCCGTATTGACGGTAAGCATTATGCCACCGCTATGATAATGGCGACACTGGAAAAAGAGTACGTCTATGGCCACCTGTACGCCCAGGGCGTTATCCGCGCCGCCGCTGACATTAAATCGGTATCCGTAATTAATAATACCGCCGAGGTTATTCTCGTGAAAAATATCGCTAAAACACCACTGTCCCAGACTATCGCCTCCGACCTTAAAGTAAAGCAAGAGGACGTGTTCGACTGCGTCCGGGCTATCTTGAAATCACCGGTATTTTCTGAAACCGAGGCGGTTCATTCCGCCGGGCTTTTCCTTCACGGCAAAGAGACTGTCTGTATCGCCGAAGACCTGGGACGCCATAACGCCCTGGATAAGGTTATCGGCGGCGCCCTGCTGCGCGGCGTTGATATCAGTCATTGTCTCACTGCCTCCACCGGCCGCCAGCCCACGGAGATGATTCTAAAGTGCCGTAATGCAGGTATCCCCATTATCGCCACCAAGGGCGTGCCCACCACCCTGGCGGTGGAAATGGCCGAAAAAGCTGGTATCACCATTGCCGGGCTGGTGCGGGGTAAAACGATGATTGTCTACAGCCACCCGGAGAGAATCAAATAACATGAAAGACTCTCAACCAGTGAAACCGATAAAGACCTCAAAGACTATCGACTGCTGGAAACTCGTTAATGGGCAATTCTCCCCGGCTAAAGTGGGTGTTGTCATTGAGCACGAGCTGCCAGTTTACGTTAACGGCGCGCACCTAGCGACCGCTTCAATAGCCCCGGGTATGGAAAAAGAGTTTGTGGTGGGTTATCTCTTTGGGCAGGGTTTTATCGAAAGCACCGCCGACTTTCTTTCGGTTGATATTGAAAACAACACGGCGCAAGTTACACTGAAAGATAACAAGAAAGACTCCCCCGGTGCCGGCAAAACCAGCTATCGTATCGTCTCCGGGGGCGGCCGCTCCGCCTATTTCGGAGAGTCTGCATTCCGTACAGTTAAGTCAGATATTAAAATCCGTAAAGAAAATATCTTCCGTGCCATGAATATCCTTTTTAAGAATGCCGGGCTTTACGGCGAGACGGAAGGCGTCCACGCTGCCGGACTCTTTACCACCACCGCCCAGCCGCTTTGCCTCGTCGAGGATATCGGCCGCCACAATACCCTGGATAAAGTTGTCGGCTTTGCTCTGCTGAATAAAATAGATTGCGCTAAAACGTTCCTGGTGTCTACCGGCCGCATGGCATCGGAAATGGTGACTAAAGTCTGCAGGTGCGGCATCCCTATCGTTGCCACCAAGACCGCCGTAACCGATAAAGGACTGGAAATCGGCAAGCAGTGCGGGCTGACCGTCATCGGCTTTGTCCGGGATGCCGGCACGAAGATTAATACGGATATGGACGTCCGGGTTATCAAGGAAGCCGGCATGAAAATTTATTCCGGCGCTTCCCGAATTATCTGTGAATAATACCGGTATTTAAGGTAAAATGAATTAAGATGAAGACCACGGCAGAACAAATTCTGGCACTTAAAAAAGAACGTAAAGCCGTCATCCTGGCCCATAACTACCAGCGCGCCGAGGTGCAGGATATTGCGGACTTCGTCGGCGATTCACTGGAGCTGAGCCAGAAAGCAGCCAAAACGGATGCCGCGGTTATCGTCTTCTGCGGCGTTCACTTCATGGCGGAGACAGCTTCCATCCTTAGCCCGGATAAGGTCGTCCTGCTGCCGGACGCCGGCGCCGGCTGTCCCATGGCTAATATGATAACCGCCGAGCAACTGCGACAGAAAAAGAAGGAACTTCCAAATGCGACCGTCGTGACTTATATCAATTCGTCCGCCGCCGTCAAAGCAGAGTCGGACTACTGCTGTACCTCCGCCAACGGCGTCCGGGTAGTTCAGAGCATAATAAATGATGAGATTTTGTTTGTCCCGGACCAGTACCTCGGCGCTTTCATCGCCGCCAGGACCGGTAAAAATATGACCCTCTGGCCCGGCTACTGCCCCACCCATGTTAAAATCCTCCCTGAGGATATTATCCAGCGGAAGAAAGAGCACCCTAAAGCAAAAGTGGTGGTGCACCCGGAGTGCCGGCCGGACGTTATCGCTCTGGCCGATGAAGCCTTGAGCACCAGCGGCATGATACGTTACGCCGCCCACCCGGATGTTGCCGAGCTTATCGTCGGCACGGAAGTGGAAATACTGCACCGACTTAATAAAGAAAACCCGGGCAAGAAATTCATCCCGGCTTCCGTCAAAGCCGTCTGCCCGAACATGAAGAAAATTACCCTGGAAAAGATACTGGATTCGCTGGAAACGATGTCGCCGGAGGTAAAAGTGCCGGAAGAGATCCGCCTTAAAGCCGTTGCCGCCGTCAACCGTATGTTGCAGATTGGATGAGAAATTGAACAAGAAAGCAGCACCGCAAAGTTACATCGTCGTCTTCATCACGGTAAAAGACCCGGAGGAGGCGCAGAAAATCGCCAAAGCGTTAATCAAACGACGGCAGGCGGCATGCGTTAATATCGTTCCGGAAGTAGCGTCTCATTTCTGGTGGAAAGACAAGCTGGACGCGACCAGGGAAAGCCTGCTCATCGCTAAAACCAAGGAATCGCTGCTGCCGGACCTCATCAAGTCGGTCAAGAAGATTCACAGCTATAACATCCCGGAAATAATCGCCCTGCCCATCATCGGCGGCAGCCGCGATTACCTGGAATGGATTGACAGCGAGACAATCTGAAAAAGAGAGGTAATGCATCATGCTTACCGAAAAAGACCTGCAGAGATACGACCGCCAGATAATGATTTACGGCTTCGGCCAGGAGGGGCAGGAGAAACTTAAGCAAACTAAAGTGTTCCTCGCCGGCGTTGGCGGGCTGGGCTCTCCCATCGCCATTTACCTGGTCGCCGCGGGTATCGGCACTCTCCGCATTGCCGACCACGACACCGTGGAGTTGAGCAATCTGAACCGCCAAGTCCTGCACTGGGAAGAAAACATCGGGAAGAGTAAGGTGGATTCCGCCGCCGCCAAGCTTGGTAAATTTAGTTCCGGCATTAACATTGAGACCATCGCGGAAACGATTACCGAAGCTAACGTTTCAAAGCTCGTGGGAGATTCCGACCTAATTGTGGACGCCATGGATAACCTGCCTACCCGTTACCTCCTGAATAAAACGGCTATCGCCAAAAACATCCCCTTCTTTCACGGCGCCGTCTACGGCTTCGAGGGCCGGGCGATGACCGTGCTGCCGGGGAAGACCGCCTGTCTCAACTGCCTTTATCACGGCGCCACCGTCCCTAAAGTGAAGTTCCCCGTTATCGGCGTCACGCCGGCAGTCATTGGTTGTATCCAGGCTACCGAGGTCATAAAATATATCGTGGGGCTGGGTGATTTACTGACCGATAGGCTGCTGAACTATGACGCCTTGAGGATGAAATTCACGGAGTTTAAAATCAACCGCGACCCCGATTGCGAGATCTGTGGTAAAACATCCGGGCAGGTGAAAAAATAATGAGCGTAAATGTAGAGATATCACCGATTTTCGGCATGTACACGGATAACGTGCTGAATATGAAAGTGGAAGGGAAAACCGTCCGTGAGTGCCTTCACGACCTCGTCCGTCAATTCCCCACATTGAAGAAACTGCTTCTGGATAAAGACGGCAACCTGATGCATTCCTACGATTTTTATGTCAATGAAGCAAACGTTTACCCCAGGGACATGTCCAAACCGCTTAACTCCGGCGATAAGCTAAACGTTGTTTATATCATTCACGGGGGATAGACTGGAGCCTAAATCTTCGTCCAGTCTATATCCAGCTTGCATGTGGGGCAAGGCTGACTCATCGGCACTTCCGTGTGACAGTGCGGACAAATATACTTATCGCCTACTTTAACCGGCGGTAAATGTTTTTCTTTCTTCTTGTCCTTAGCCATTTCTTACCTCCCGAACCTTAAACGTTCTTTATGTTTCTATTGTAGCAGAACGAAAATAAAAAAAGTAAAACACGGGATGGGAAAAAGTTACATTTCTGTAACATCAAGCCCCAGCTTGTTCATTCTCGTTTACTTCTTCCCCGCAACCACTTCCCCTTCTGGTCTAATCGTGTCCGCTCGTTGGTGGTCTTATACTCCGCCAGGAATTCCTCCCGGAACGAGTCAAAAGTGCCGTTTAATATGGCGTTTCTGATGTCTTTCATCAGGTTACTGATAAAACGCAGGTTGTGGATGCTGGCCAGCCGCAGGCCCAGCAGTTCCTCGCTGCGGAAAAGGTGGCTCAGGTAGGCGGTGGTAAAGGTGCGGCAGGTATAGCAGTCGCATTCCGGGTCGATGGGCCGGTCTATCCTACTGTAAGCTGCCCGGCGGATATTGATGCGGCCTCTCCTGGTAAATAGAGCGCCATTGCGGGCGACGCGTGTCGGCAGAGCGCAGTCGAAGATATCGATACCCCGCACTACCCCTTCGATGATGTCCTCCGGCGCGCCGACCCCCATGAGATAGCGCGGTTTGTTCTCCGGCAACAGCATTGTCGTCTGTCCTAATATCTCAAGCGTTATATCCTTCGGCTCGCCGACGCTCAAACCGCCGATGGCATAGCCGGGGAAGTCCAGCCCGGTCAGGTATTCTGCCGACTTTTCCCTTAGCTCGGGGAAAATGCCCCCCTGCACGATGGCGTACAGCGACTGCTCACTATTTTGATGAGCTTTAAGGCATCTCTCCGCCCAGCGATGTGTCCGCTCCATGGCTTCCTGCACTTTTTCTTGACTATCACCATAAGCCGAGCATTCATCCAAAACCATGATTACGTCGGCGCCTAAAGCCTCCTGGTACTGCACCGCCAACTCCGGTGTCAGGAAATGCTCGCTGCCGTCGATATGCGACCGGAACTTCGCGCCTTCGTCGGTTATCTTGCAGAAAGGCGAAAGACTGAAGACCTGATAGCCGCCACTATCGGTGAGCATGCCGCCGTCCCACGCCATGAACTTATGCAGTCCTCCCAGGCTTTTCACCGTATCGATGCCGGGGCGGAGGTAAAGGTGATAGGTATTGGCCAGCACCATGTTGAACCCTATCTCTTTAATATCCCCAGGGGTCAGCGTCCTGACTGTGGCCTGACTACCCACCGGCATGAATACCGGTGTCAGCACCTTGCCATGAGCGGTATTAAGCTCGCCGGCGCGGGCGCCGTTAGACGTTTTTAAAACACGGAAATGTTTTTCGGGCATTCTGAAAACCTACTGAACTAATCTATTAGCGACTATGCTGCGGTGCACCTCGTTGATGCCCACATATATCTCGGTCATCTTGGCGTCGCGGTAGAGTCGTTCCATTGGCAGGGATTTCATCGTGCCGTAGGAGCCATGTATCTGCATCGCCATGCGGGTGACATCCACCGCTACCTCCGAGGCAAACACCTTCGCCATCGACGACTCGTACTGAATGCTCTGCCCCTGGTCGCGGAGGAAAGCGGTACGGTAAACCAACCAGCGCGCCGCCTCGATGCGGGCTGCCATTTCCGCCAATGGCTGCTGGATGGCCTGCATTCTGGCGATTGGTTTGCCCTGGGCTTTGCGCTGTTTGGCGTAGTCGATTGAAAGCTCCAGCGCCGCCTGCGCCACCGCTACGCCCTGCATCGCCACGCTCATCCGCTCGACGCTGATGGCTTCCAGTAGGATGGGGAAACCCTGTCCTTCTTTTCCGATTAAGTTCTCCGTCGGTACATACACATCGTCGAGGTTAACAATGGAAGTGCCCAACCCCCTTAGTCCCATCGTTTCCAGCGTTTCCTGCACCGAAAAACCGGGCGATTTTCCCTCGACGAGAAAAGCGTTCAGCCCCTCCCCCTCACGTTTGGCAAAGAGCAGCACCACATTCAGCACCGGCGCCAGGGACATGAACATTTTCTGTCCATTGATAACGTAGCCTCTGCCGCTACGTCGGGCTACGGTCGTTATTAGCGAAGGGTCGGAACCGGTATCCGGCTCAGTAAAACCTATGCCGCCCAGCCACTGCCCGCTCGCCAATGGTGTGAGCAGTCGTTTTTTCTGTTCTTCGTTGCCGAAGCGGAAAATACCTTCCTCCGGTACGGTGTTGACCGCCATGATAGCGCCTACGCTCACCGACGCTTTACAGAGCTGCTCCAGCACCAGGATAAAGCTGACATACCCTGCACCGCTGCCGCCGTACTTTTCCGGGTACGGCAGCCCCTGGAAACCGTTTTTGCCTATCTTTTTAGCCAAGTCGATGGGGAACTCTCCGCTGCGGTCGATTTCCGCTGCCCTCGGTGCCACTTCTTTCCCGGCGAAGTCTTTAGCCAGGCTTTGCAGCATCTTTTCCTGTTCGGTCAGGTTAAAGTCCATAATATTTCTCCCATAATGTCAGCCCGATGTTGACCATCGGCGACACTATCTACTTCCTAATGTCAATCATGCACATACGTTTCCAACAGATACGTTAACTCCCGGCTATTTTGAAATATCTCATCACTCTCAAAGCGCGATATTTCAAAAAGCCCGGGTAATCGTTCATATAATTCCGGGAGCTCCAGTATCTCCACAATCTGTTCCTTGATCCATTTATCGTAAGCTATAGGATATATCCTCTTCGAGATGAATAATGCTTGCAGGAACTCACCAAAAGCATTGTAGAGCCGATGAAAAGCCTGAAAATATAACCCGCGTTCAATATAAAACTGAATGCAATTAAGATTGTTGAGACAATAACGACGCACCATGGCTAGCCGTTCTTTTCTCAGGGAATCTGCATAATAGGGCAACCATTGAGCTTTAAGGGATTGGAGATAGTGCCCTTTTTCCCATAGCACAACACTATAAGCCAGCAAATTCCCGATCTCCAGTTCAAATTCATCAGGACCACTTGTCCAGCCATGTTTTCCCGGTTGAAACAAACCGGTGCTAAAATCCAGGTCAACGTTCGCAAATTTGCCGGCGTTGAGTAATAGCTTAAAAACGTCCTCCGTCCGAAAGTAATTATCCCACGCTATTTCAAGTTCACGTTTTTGGTCCGAGTGTATATCAGCAGGCAGAAGAATTGAAATATCCACGCAACTATTCGAGGTGGCTTTTCCACGCGCACAAGAGCACGTTAAAAGTACGGCTTTTACCTCCGGCAGGTTGGAGAAAAAACCGGTGATACTTTTAGCAGCATATTCATGCCGTGGTGTCGGATAAGCAGGGTGGCAAATATACACTTTTGAAATTCCTTTATACTAATAAATCCCCTGGCTATTATACATCACCTTATGTACCGCCGTGGATTCATCCCAGCAGCCAGATATCCAGGCACATGACCAGGAATATCACGCCAAGGTAAGGAAAAGCCGAAAGACGGTAAAGCCTCCAGGCGTCTTTAGCTGTTGGCGAGAAGACGAGTCGTAAAGAGGCGGCGACCATTAAAATGCCCAGCAGATTAGCCAGCGTCAGGTAAAGCCAGCTAAAATCGCCGATGAAATACAGGGCGATGGAAGCCGCGTACAACATGACGGCAAAAGCCAGCAGCACTTTTACCGAGTCCTTAACATCTAGATTGATAGGAAAATAGTTAATCCCCGCCTGTTTATAGTCATCGCGGTAGGTGATATTGACGCTCCAGACATGCAGCGGCAGCCAGACGGCGATTAACACACAAAGCAGCAGCAGTTCCCAGCTTAATGAGGGGTTCACCGCCAGCCACCCTATCAAGAGCGGGGCGCAGCTGGCGAGCACGCCCTGCGGATAAACGCAGGTCACTTTCTTGCGCCAGGTAGCGGCCACCAGTGTGCCGCCGGCATCAGCCAGGAACACGTACGGGCTTAACAGCCAGGCCAGCCCCAACCCGATGATAATCAGGCCGATAATCATGGGGAGCACCTTTGCGGATGGAAATATTGCCTGCGACGGCAGCGCTCGCAAACAGGTGCGCTGCATGCGGGTATCGATATCCCGGTCAAGATAGTTGGTAAGTCCGTTAGCCCCCGCCGACGCGATTAATACCGCCGCCGCTACCAGGAGCAACCTGGGAGATAATTGCCCTCCTCCCGCGATGACCGCCGTAGCTACCCCGATAAAGGTCAGCAGGACGGTAGGCAGCGGCTTTAAGACTTCGATATAGCTTCCCGCCAGGCTGAATACCTGACCTCTCTTCGATAAAAGGTCCGGTCTTTCACCTGCCGCTATTGTCCTGCTTAAATTCGTTGCCATAGCCCTATTTGAATTATACACGTTATACATAGCTTCTGAAAGGAATTTGTATTTACCATCATATCGTATTAATATAGGGGCGTGGAAGGTGAACTGAAGGAATTTCTATCTAAAAAACATAAGCAGATTATCATCGATGATACCCGCATCAAATCCGCTGTCTTAATACCCATCTATAAAAAAGACGGGGAATACCATATCCTTTTCACCAAACGCTCGGTTACTGTAAAAACACACCAGGGTCAGATATCCTTCCCCGGCGGGGGGCGTCACGCCGATGACGGGAGTATGCTGGATACCGCCCTGCGGGAATCCATGGAGGAAATCGGCCTGAAGGTTAAAGATGTTAAGGTACTGGGTGAGCTCGATGATGAGGTAACGACCACCTCCAATTTCATCGTCACCCCGTTTGTCGGCCTGGTGCCGTATCCGTACCGGTTCAGGCTAAACGAAGCCGAGGTTGATAAGTTAATCAGAGTCCCCATCAACGCGCTACTCGATAAAAGATGTCGGAAACCGGACATAGAAACTATCAACGGCGGTATCGTAGTAGACTCCTATAACTATTATTACCAAGGAAATATAATCTGGGGCGCCACCGCCCGTATATTGTATAAACTGCTGGAAATTATCAACCGTATTACACCGGGTGAACGGAAGATAGCCTAGATATTCGGCCGGGAGCGTTAATCAGTTAGCAGCGCCTAGACCAGAACGCAGTCTTTGAACATGATATTCTTACTGTGGCCGTCATATTTGCCCCGCACCAATACCGCATCCCCCTCGTTGAGACGGCTGGCCTTTGACGATTCATCTTTATTGAAGGTGCACCGCAGGCTCCACATCATTTTCTTTCCGGAGCCCTTAAGCACGATATAGCGGATTTCCAGGTGTTCACGGATAAATACTTTGTCTACAATCCCTCTTACCACCAGAGTTTTACCGGAGAATTTCGCGTGGGCGCCTGATTTATCCGCCCGGAAAGATGCATCGAGCTGGTCGGCGCTTATCTCCATGCCGTCGCTGATGGACTCCAGTTGTATCGGGGGTTCCGGCGGAACTTCGGGCTCAATTTTAGTTTCTGGTTTGGGTTCTGCTGCTGCCGGTAATATTATAGGCGCGGCGGGAGGAATTACCATCGGCTTTTGTTCCGGTGTGGTCACCGGTTCCGGCAGGAGCTTCATTTCCGGCGCGGGTTGCGGCCTGGGAACCGGCCTTAAAGGTGGAGCTGGTTTTCGTTCCGGTTCTGGCTCTGGGCGAGAGACAGGGCGGGGCATCGGCCTCGGTCTTGGCTCCGGCGCCGGTTCGGGTGCCGGTTCGGGTTCAGGTTCCGGTTCAAGTTCAGGCTCTGGCTGTTCAACCTCCGCCGACTTGGAAGTGAGGCTCTGCTCTTCCTGGAGCTCTTTGAACGTCTTGTCTATCTTCTTAAAGGCCCGTGATATAAGCGGATAGCCGCACCACTGGCAAGCCCAGTCGTTGGTTCTCATTGTTTGGCGTCCGCAGTTGGGACAAGCTGGCATTAAAAATTCCTCACTCATAGATTACACGTGGAAACACTGGCTTGTCAACTAGCAACGGGAGAGTCAATACCTTAACATTCTATTGTTAACTTTCCTTATTAATCATTGACAGGTTAGCTTAAAACATCTATAATATATGTATAGCTATTGTGGAGAGAAGATATGGCTGGCAAAAACTTCTACGATATACTCGGCGTAAAAAAAGATGCCACCGATAAGGATATCAAACAGGCATACCGCCGCCTGGCGCGTAAGCACCACCCGGATGTTAACCCCGGCGATAAGTCCGCCGAGGCTAAATTTAAGGAAA
>Ga0209777_10009581_pt1 | contig 10400 bp, 13 predicted proteins | sample FrelakmetHBP12HB_FD_187147 | JGI IMG/M metagenome (GOLD analysis project Ga0209777, IMG submission 187147) | Freshwater lake sediment microbial communities from the University of Notre Dame, USA, for methane emissions studies -HBP12 HB (SPAdes)... | ecosystem: Environmental > Aquatic >... | reverse complement strand
TCAAGAATGTTACCAGAGGTCGGGTATTTCAAGCCAAGCCGTATCCCGAGTTTATGTTAGAGCTCATTGCGGCTGGAGGGCTCATCGAGCATACCAGGAGGAGACTCAAGGCAAAGGGAGTGATTCTATGAAGTTTGACATAACTGTTTTGCCTGGTGATGGCGTTGGCCCGGAGGTGGTAGCGGAGGCAGTCAAGGTGCTGGAGGCAGTCGGCAAGAAATTCGGACATGAGTTCTGCCTGCACTATGGGGCTATCGGCGGTGTTGCTATTGACCAGTCCGGCGTTGCCCTGACTGCTGAAACCCTGAAGATGTGCAAGCGGGGCCATGCAGTGCTGCTGGGGGCTGTAGGTGGCCCTAAATGGGATGACCCTCTGGCCAAGGTTCATCCTGAGGATGGCCTTCTAGCGTTGCGCAAAGGATTGAGGCTTTTTGCTAACCTCCGGCCGGTCAAGATCTTCCCTGTGCTTGTCGATTGCACTACTCTGAAGCCTGAGATTGTCAGGGGGGTGGATCTGGTGGTGGTGCGTGAGCTTACTGGCGGGCTCTACTTTGGCAAACCCAAGAAGCGCTGGCAGACCTCCCAGGGCAGACGGGCTGTGGACAGCATGCTTTATTCGGAAAAAGAAATCGAGCGTATCCTGAGAGTGGGATTTGAGCTAGCCATGAGTCGGCGGAAGAAGCTGGTCTCAGTGGACAAGGCGAATGTTCTGGAGTCCTCACGGCTCTGGCGGCAGATGGCTACGGAAGTGGCTGCCGAGTACCCCGGAGTAGAACTGGAACATATGCTGGTGGATGCCTGTGCCATGAGGCTGATACAGCGTCCTACCTACTTTGATGTTGTCGTCACTGAGAACATGTTCGGTGATATCCTGACTGATGAGGCATCGATGCTGGCTGGCTCCATGGGAATGCTGCCGTCGGCCAGCCTGGCAGCAGTGCCCAAAGCGGGCGTGATGACCTTTGGACTTTATGAGCCGATTCATGGCAGCGCCCCCAAGAGGGCGGGCCAGAATATGGCCAACCCGATTGCTACTATCCTGAGCTGTGCCATGATGCTGCGCTACTCCTTCGGTCTGGAGACAGAGGCAAAGGCCGTGGAGAAAGCGGTGACCGGTGTTCTGGAAGCAGGCTACCGCACCTATGACATCATGGAAGAGGGGGGAACCAGGGTGGGGACGAAGGAAATGGGCGCTCTGGTTGTGAAGGGCGTAAAGGCATGATATCGTGTATGGTTCAGCTTCCCGAACGGGCGTAGCCAATCTACCTCTACACTACGGCAAGGCACCTCCCTGGCTGTTTCAGCGGATGTCCAAGCTGGCCCGAGAGATCACAATTTTCATTGTGACTGATTTCGGGCCGACGGAGATGCTGCGGCGGGTTTCGGACCCGTGCTGGTTTCAAGCCTTTGGTTGTGTCCTGGGTTACGATTGGCACAGCAGCGGTGTCACTACCACCGTTTGTGGTGCTCTCAAGGATGGCTTACATGGCTTGGAGAGGGAACTGGGGCTGTTTGTCGCTGGCGGCAAAGGGCGTACTTCCAGGAAGACCCCTGCTGAAATCGAGGACTTTGGTCCGGCTATTTCGGTTGACCCTGCCAGACTGATTTACGCCAGTCGAATGGCTGCCAAGGTGGATAATTCGGCACTGCAGGATGGCTACCAGCTTTATCACCACACCTTCCTTTTTACCGATAAGGGTCAGTGGGCGGTGGTTCAACAGGGCATGAATGAAGTCAATCGCTATGCTCGGAGATATCACTGGTTGGGAGAAACGGTGACTGACTTTGTTTGTGAACCTCATGCCGCTATTTGCTCCGAGGGAAAAGGGGAGGTATTGAACCTGGTGGCCAGTGAGAGCGCCCCGGCGCGAACTACCATCACCTCTATAGCTACGTTGCAGTCATCAGAGGCTATTTTGAGTGATATTAAGAGGATGAAGACGCTCGACCTGCCGCGCCGGCATCATATCCTGGTAGAAGATATTCACCCTGATAGGTTGAGCAAGGGTTTCTCTGTCATCTATGAGCGGCAGCCGAAAGGCTTTGAGGGATTGCTTAGCCTTGAGGGAGTGGGGCCGAAGACCATTCGGGCGCTGAGCCTGATTTCCGAGTTGATCTACGGAGTTCCGGCGAGCTTTCGCGATCCGGCACGCTACAGCTTTGCCCACGGTGGCAAGGATGGCATTCCCTTCCCCGTCAATCGGAGAACGTATGACCAGAGCATTGATCTCCTGGCCCGGGCGACCGCGAAGGCGAAGATAGACAGTACGGAAAAGAAGGAGGCCTTGAGTCGGCTCGACAAAGGTTTCCGCTATGTCTGAGACCCTGGGTGACCGGGGCAGTCCTCAGATAGCCATGGCATCTGCCTTTATCTGAAGGGCGAATGGTCCCTGTCCTAACGTGTTTGACTGCAAGCTTAATTTGGCTGTAATCTTAAGTTTGAAATGCGTATTATTGCTGGCAGTGTGAAGGGAGCAAGGCTCAACTCTCCGAAGTCCTACGTGCGTCCCACGACCGGACTGGTTCGAGGGGCCATATTCTCCATCCTGCAGCCCATGGTCGGCGAGGTCTGGCAGGCCCTTGATCTCTATGCTGGGAGTGGTGCGTTGGGGATAGAGGCCCTCAGCCGTGGTGCCAGTTGGGTGGATTTCGTGGAGCATAACGCGAGATCCTGCACCGTAATCAAGGAGAATCTGGAGAGAACAGGGTTCACATCACAGGCAAAGGTCTACTGTTGCAGTGTTAGCAAGGCACTTTCTATACTTAGCAAGGAGTATGACGTGGTGTTATTGGACCCTCCCTACTCCGATACCTCACTGGTGAGCACCTTGAATAGCCTGTTCGATTCTTGCCTTGTTGGAAGAACCTCTACGGTAGTGGTGCAACATTCGACTCGTCAGCCACTGCCCGAGGAGTTCAGGCAATCCCACCTGGTCAAGAGTCGGCGTTATGGCGATACCTCCATTTCATTCTATCAGCAGGAGGGTGTAAATTGAGAATAGCGCTTTATCCCGGCAGCTTTGACCCGGTGACCAAGGGCCACGTTGATGTTGCTACCAGGGCAGCAGCCCTCTTTGATCATCTGGTTATCGGTGTTTTTGATGCTCCTCCGAAGAACCTCCTCTTTACTACGGAGGAGAGGGAGGAATTGCTCAAAAAGGCAACGTCCCATCTATCCAATGTGAGCGTGGAACCATACACCACCCTTACTATTGAATTTGCCAAGAAGATAGGGGCGAAGTTCATCGTGAGAGGTTTGCGGATGGGCTCTGATTTTGAGCGAGAGTTCGATATGGCGCTCATGAACCGGAAGCTTTGCCCGGACGTCGATACCATCTGTCTTATGTCCAGTGCGGAATATCAGTTTATCAGCTCCAGTCTGCTTAAAGAGGCGGCACAGGGAGGTGGTGATGTCCGTGTCTTTGTGCCCGAATGCTCCGCCATTGCCTTGAGGAAGAAGCTCATGGCCAAGTCCAAGAGAACATAGAAGGAGGTATTTCTGATGGCTTACAAGATTACGGATGAGTGCATCAATTGTGGAGCCTGCGAGGTAGAATGCAAGAACAATGCTATCAAGACAGGGGACACGATTTATGTGATTGATCCAGGCAAGTGCAGTGAGTGTGTTGGCTGGTACTCATCCCAGAAGTGTGTAGAGCAATGTCCTGTGGACTGCTGTGTACCCGATCCTGATCATAAGGAAACCCGTGAGCAACTCCTGGAGAAGTGGAAGAAGCAGAATCCGGGGAAGACGTCGGCCGCTACCTAGCGATCAGCATGTAATATGCAGGATGGCTCTTGCCTTCCTGCTTTGATATATCAACTGGTGCAGTTTACCAACTGCCTCATGAGAGGGAAGGGCCAATATTAGCTGAACCCTTCTATCTTCTGGGGTCATGGGCCTCTCGTATTCTCCTGGTTTCCGCCTAAGTGAAGAATTCTGTGACCACGTTCAATTTATCGGGAAGGAGAGCGAGCAGGAGCCGGAAGCTATCTATCAGTAACTTGGCGAGAGCAGAATTGCCAATAGCATCTTCTACTCCGGATGCACCAACGCCGGCCGCCCACTTACCTACTGCTATCATGACGGCAGCAGCCAGCAGGGCTCCGACGAACAGGCCGATGAATGCCCCCCCGAGCGAATCGAGCCAGCCCAGCATGATCAATTTGATGAATTGCTTTATTATGGTGCCCACCAGGTGGAATATCACCATAACAATGATCATGACCAGAATGAAGGCGAGCACATAGGCCCACTCCGCCCCACTGGGGGAAATCTTATCCGCCAGTGGACCGGCAGCCCAGCCGGCGAAGGCTACCCCGGCAATCAGTCCCAGAAAACCGAAGATGGCCAGGATGAGCCCCTGTCTGAATCCGGCAAAAGCTCCGATCAATGCTACTATGATGATGACTACATCTACCCAGGTCATTCTTCACCTCGCAAGAGCCAGGCTAGGTGCCAAGCCTTGATTATGTTACTCATATCATAATATACCAGGAGGTCAAGTCTAAGTAGCGAAACGACCCAACAGCCAGGTGATGATCACGAGAAGGACGATGGCCACCATAGGTGTAAGGTCAAACATGTCGATTTTGGGCACTATGCGGCGCAGAGGGGCGAGGATGGGTTCGGTGATGTAGTTGAGTATGACTATTATAGGGTTGTCAGGGCTGATCTGAAACCAGGATATGAGGGCCCGGATCACGATAGCCCACATAAGTATGTAGCATAAAATTAAAACGACCCTGACGAAGGTGTCCATCTTCTATTCTCCTCTGAGAGCCTTTGCCTTTTCGTAGCCGGCGATGATAGCCCGGGCCAGGAGTGCCCGCAGTCTGCCCTCCTCCAGTTGGTGCAATCCCTCGGCTGTCGTTCCTCCTGGCGAAGTGACCAGGTTTCGCAGTTCAGCGGGGTGCTTGCCTGACTTCTGGGCCAGGTGTGTTGATCCTGAGACTGTCTCCAGCACCAGCTCCTGGGCCATTTCACGGGGGAGGCCGATACGCACTGCAGCATCGATGAATGACTCGATGATGAGGAAGATGTAAGCTGGCCCGCTTCCGCTCACCGCAGTAGCCATATCGATGTACTTTTCTTCAGAGACAAATATCTGCTTGCCCAGAGCGCCCAGCACCGAGAGGGCTCTCTGTTTGTCCTCCTCTGTTGCCTCACTGGCGGCGGTCCATACGGTCATCCCTTCCCCGATCTGGGCCGGCATGTTGGGCATGGCGCGGATGACCGAGTTGCGGTTCAGACCGTGGCAGAGCTTGGCCAGGGTTATCCCGGCGGCTATGGAAATGACCGTTTGTTCGGGCTTGAGGAAGTTCTTCAGTTCTGCCATTACATCAGGCATCGAGACCGGTTTGATCGCCAGAACAATAGTATCAGCCTTCTTTGTGGCAGAACGGTTGCTGGAGACGGCAGCCACCCCGTATTCTTGATGGAGATAGGAACGCCGTGCCCTGCTGACATCGCTGACCGTGATATCGGTGGCTTTAGTTACCCCCCTATCCAGAAGGCTGCGGATCATAGCCTCGCCCATATTTCCACCGCCGACAAAGGCAATTCTCATGGCACTAGTCCTCCCTCTCGCCGAAGATGGCGCGCCCGATCCTTACCATTGTTGCCCCCTCCTCGATAGCCATCTCAAAATCGTTGGTCATCCCCATGGAGAGGTGCTCCAGTCCCAGAGAATCCCTCAGCAGCCTGATCTGACGGAAGACGGGGCGAATGTCCTCGGGGTTGTCGGTGTACGGGGCGATAGTCATCAACCCCTTTATCTCCAGATGGGGAAGGCAGGAAATCCGCTCTACTGCTGTGTGGACCTCATCTGGAGCGAAGCCGTATTTGCTTGTTTCACCGGCAACATTCACCTGGATGAGAATGGGCAGGGTGTGCTGGGCCTGTTGGTTTATAGCCTCTGCTATCCTGATGGAATCGACGCTCTGAATCATATCGAAAAGCTCTGCTGTTATCCTGGCCTTATTGGTTTGAAGATGCCCTACCATATGCCAGACGGGACATGGGTGCAGTACCGATAGCTGTCCGATCTTGTCCTTGGCTTCCTGGACTTTGCTCTCGCCGAAGTGCCTGATGCCGGCCTGGAAAGCCTCTTGAATGTGGCTCGGCTCTATCGTCTTAGTGACTGCAATAACGGTTATCCCAGCAGGGGATCGCCCGGCCTTTTCGGCAGCCCTGACAATGCGCCTCTGCACTCCACGGATATTGTGCTCAACATCCGTGGATTTAACTTCCGTTGCCACTGATTTCCTGCTCATCTCGGATAACAGTATACCGTGGTTTATCCCAAACCTGAAGTTGGAAATGCAATCTTGGGTATCATGCTTCGTGAGCCCCGCTTGAAAAGCGTGATTTGTGCTGCTGTTCGAGCCACTACACGAATCCACCTAAGGCCGTACCTGGCCGCTGCCGAAGATGATCCACTTGTAGCTGGTCAGTTCCTTTAGCCCGAGGGGGCCACGGGCGTGAAACTTCTGAGTACTGATGCCTACCTCGGCCCCCAGGCCGAATTGAGCTCCATCGGTGAAACGGGTGCTGGCGTTGACATAGACGCAGGCGGCATCCACTTCGTCCAGAAAGCGCATGGCTGCCGAGTATTCCTCCGTCACAATGGCCTCGGAGTGCCCGGAACCGTAACGGTCGATGTGTTCCAGCGCCTCATCGAGTGATTTTACTACCTTGACGGCAGCAGTCAGGGCCAGAAACTCCTTGCCCCAGTCCTGCTCGGTGGCAGGCACCAGCTTCAGGGAAGGCGTCTCTTTGAGTATCTGAAAGGTAGCCTTGTCGCAGTGCATCTCCACACCAGCCTTGACGAACTCCCTGGCAATCGATTTCAGAAAGCGGTCGGCAATATCGGCGTGGACCAGGATGGTATCCAGCGCATTGCACACCGTGGGACGCTGGACCTTGGCGTTATACACGATGGCTACGGCATCATTCAATTTGGCCGTTTTATCAATGTAGGTGTGGCAGACTCCCACCCCTCCCGCCAGCACTGGCATGGTGGCATGGCTGGCCACAAATCTGACCAGTTCCGCCCCTCCCCGGGGCACAATGAGGTCGATGATGCCATTCATCTTCAGCATGCGGTCTACCACGGCCCGTTCTGTGGACTCGATGATCTGGACGGCACCTTCGGGTATGCCAGCTTCATAGGCTGACTTCTGCACCACCCTGGCCAGCGCCAGGTTGGAATGTATGGCCTCCTTGCCGCCGCGGAGGATCACCGCATTGCCTGACTTGAGACAGAGGGTGGAGATATCCACCGTGACGTTGGGGCGGCTCTCGTAGATGGTGGCGATCACTCCCAGAGGCACTCGTTTTCTGCCAATCTGGAGTCCGTTGGGCATTGTGCGCATATCGAAAACCTCTCCCACGGGATCGGACAGACTGGCCACTACTCTCACATCTCCGGCCATGCCAGCGATGCGGCTGGGGTTAAGCAGCAGGCGGTCAAGCATTGCTGGACTCATCCCCGATGCCTCTGCCGCAGCATGGTCGCGCTGGTTGGCGGAAAGAATTTCGTCCTGGCTCGAAACCAGTCCATCGGCGATGTGCAGCAGGGCTTTGTTCTTCACCTCGGTGGAAAGATGGGCCAGTTTCTTGGAAGCAGTCTTAGCTGCCCGGGCCTTGGTCTCCAGTTCGTCTATAGTAGATGACATCTTCTTGCTCCTGAAATGAAAGACTTATCCTTCAATCTTCTTTTTGAAGCTCTGTACGATCTCTTCTGACAGCGCTTGCCCTCCCCGGCTGATCAGACATGCCAGCCATCCGGAGGCCTCACCGCCGGCGGTGACTCTGGTATGGCCATTTATCGGCGTCAGTGAATAGTAGCGGGTGAGCCTGATACCCAGGACTTTCCCCTGCATCACCACTCGTTCCTTCGGTACAAACTCTGTAATCTTCATCGACAACCTAACTGTTATGCTGGCTCTGGCGGTAATCCGGAACTGCGACCCCACACCTAGTGGACCGGCGGAGAGCTTCTCGATCTTCTTCAGCGATGGTATCCATCGGGGCCATTCCTCAGGGTCACTGAGGGCTGACCAGATCCTCTCTGGAGTTGCGTTGATCTCAGTGCTGCTCTCAAACCTCATATCCTTCTGGCCAAAGACACCGTGGAGTGTCTGATTCCTCGCTGACGACCTGAAACCATGGCCTCTTCCCGAGGGGTTAAAGCTTATCAAATATGATATTGCAGCGCAAGCTCAGTGGTCTAATGTGCAGTCTGCTGAGACTTATATTATAATGTGCTTCATCATGACAACTTCTATATGGCCTGTGATGGTGCCCCCTAATTTCCTGCGAAGAGGAACTCCCTGATGGAAGTCTGGCATCTTACACCATGGATAGAACTGGATGTGGTGCTTCGTCTACTGATAGCTGCGGTCATGGGCGGCGTCATCGGCTATGAGAGAGAGCGTGCTTCTAAACCCGCCGGCCTCCGCACCAACATCCTTGTTTGCATGGGAGCGGCTTTGTTCACTATTACCTCCATCTACGGCTTCGCCGGCCTCGATGCACCGGCGGATCCTTCCAGAATCGCTGCGGGTATTGTGGTGGGTGTTGGCTTCCTGGGTGCAGGGGTCATTCTTCACAGTGAAAAGGGCGTAGCAGGACTCACCACCGCAGCCACCGTCTGGTCCGTGGCTGCTCTCGGCCTGGCAGTGGGGTGCGGTCTGTACCTCGTAGCTGTGGTGACTGCAGTTCTGATTCTGGTGGCGCTGCGCCTCAAGACACCATGGCGCCACGATTGAGGCTATCTCAGTTCTAGATCACTTCAGTCTGCCTGAAGCGGGCTATCTCACTATCGCTGTAACCCCCGATCTCTCTCAGGATTTCATCAGTATGCTCACCCAGTTGCGGTGCCAGGCCTCGGGTATCCGCCGCCGTTTCACTGAAATGGATCGGATAGCCGGGGACCATGCCTTTACCGAAGACGGGGTGATCGAAATCGACGATATAAGAGTTTGCCAATACTTGTGGGTCGTCCTTCAACCCCAGAGGCGTATTGACCGGAGTGCAGAATACATCGTGTTCCACCAGAATACGGTGCCACTCCTTTTGCGGCTTCGTGGCAATGACCTTGTCCAGGAAGTCGATCAGTTCCTCACAGTTTTCCATCCTCTTCTCCCGTGTATCGAACTTGGGGTTGTTTTCCAGCTCCGGGTGCTCGATGGCATGGCAGAATTCCCTCCAGTTCCACGGATGGTAGGATAGAGTGAGGCAAATCCACTTGCCGTCCCGGCATTGATAATAATTTCTCATAGGGTCTGTCGACCTGCGCTCATGTCGGGGGACCTCCTGGTTCATAGTGAGCGCATTCAGGACGTTGAAGTACTGGAGGAACATGGCGGAGCTGAGGATGGAGGTCTGAAGCTCCTGACCTATGCCGGTGCGCTCTCTGGCAAACAGGGCGGTCAGGAGGGCATGGCTGGTGATAATGGCTGTAACCTGGTCTATCAGACCAAACTGGACCAGCAAAGGCGGCATGTCCGGTTCGCCCATACAGTACATCATCCCCGACCTTCCCTGTCCTTGAAAATCGAAGCAGCCCTGCTGGCTGTCCGGGCCTTTGGAACCATAGGCGGAGACTGAGGCATAGATCAGTTTGGGATTGATTTGACGCAGTACGGGATAGGTCATTCTCATATTCTCTACCGTCTTGGGGCGCAGGTTGGTGAGGAAGATGTCGCATTTGGACACCAGGCGGTAGACAATCTGCTTGCCTTCCTCTTTGCTCAGGTCCAGGGTGATGCTCTTCTTGTGGCGGTTGGCGCCTTCGTAGAAAAGGCTCAGCCCGTTTTTGGAAACCCAGACCTTGCCGAAACGAGACAGGCGTCTCAAGGGGTCGCCCACCTTCGGCTGCTCTATCTTTATTACTTCTGCCCCCAGATCGCCCAGGATAGCGAGCGCTCCTGGTCCGGCATGGAATGCTCCCCATTCCAGGGCCCTGATTCCTTCCAGTGGTTTAAGTGAAGTATGCTCCTCTTTCAAACTGGTGATTTCTCCTTTCGACACGCGGTCGAGGGAATGATTTCCGGTTGTTTACATCCCCAGCTCGGCGCGGGTGTGGATGAAGGCCAACAGGTTATCACGGGCGACCATGCCGACGATGTTGTCGTTCTCCACTACCGGCAGTTGGTTAACATCCTCGTCAGTGAGCAGGTGCATGGCGTTAGACAGGTCGTCGTCCGGCCTTACCCACTTCAGTTTGTCCATAGGTGTCATGACCTCCCTCACAGTCCTGTTAGCCCAGACTTCACGGGGGACCACCTTCACATTATGCATGGTGATCATCCCCAGCGCCCGGCCGTCCTCTACTACGGGGAAGCAGCGGCGACCGGAGGTCAGGATATGGTCGTTTACCAGTTCTGCCACA
>Ga0209777_10009580_pt1 | contig 10400 bp, 6 predicted proteins | sample FrelakmetHBP12HB_FD_187147 | JGI IMG/M metagenome (GOLD analysis project Ga0209777, IMG submission 187147) | Freshwater lake sediment microbial communities from the University of Notre Dame, USA, for methane emissions studies -HBP12 HB (SPAdes)... | ecosystem: Environmental > Aquatic >... | reverse complement strand
GAAATACCCGCTGCCGGCCAGTGACTCTTGGAGCCTGTAAAAAGACGAGCCGCGGACGGAATGTAATCCCAGCGCGCCGGGAGTCCGCGCGGTTTTCCACTCGCGAAAACCTTCATTAAGTTTGAGGCTCTCAATGAGACTCTTTGCCTGTGGCGGCGCCCGTTTCGCTTGTGGCGAAAAAGTCCGCCCAAATCGCCTCCGTGAACAGGCGGTGGGCACGCTCGTTGGGATGAGCGTCGATGCGGCTGACAATCAACTCCTCCGGGCGCTCGTTGTGGATCGCGGGCAAAAGGTCAATCATCGGCACCTGGTTGGCTTCGAAGAAACTCCGCAATGTGGCGTGCAGAGCCGCCTGATTCAGCTTCTCGCCGTCGGTACGAATAAAGGGCAACAGGGCGACGCGCAGGGTAACGCCGTGATCCGCGCAAGTCTGAATAATCTCGATGAACCGTTGCTGCTGCGCCCGCCAGATCGACTCGTCGCCGTACCCCTCAGCCAGCCAGTCGTGGTAACGCCGAACCGTCGGCATGCGCGGCAGGTATATGCGCCGGTACAGGTAGTCCATCAGGCACGACGAATCCACGTTAAAGAACTTCGGATCGGGCGGCTTGGTCGGATTGAACCCCGGCGCGGTGGGCAGCAGCTTTTCAATGTCGTTTGCGACATGGCATAGCACGACCTCATCGACGCTGTAGACCTTGACCATGTCAGCGATCGGTTGGATTTCCTCGCCCGTCCCCCAACCAGGCTTGGCGACGTTCATCACCTCGACCGCACCGGGCGCGTGGGCGTCGAACCGCGCCTGTATCAGATCGGTGAAGCGGTCTTTGGGCTCTTTGATCCCCCACCCATAAGTAAATGAATCACCTACAAACGCGATTCGTCGCACGCCGGGCGGCTTGCTCGTCGTCCATTCCTTGTCGCGACAGCCCATCGAGTTCAGCTTGGTGTAGAGCGCGAACCAGCGCCGTGCCGGAAGCGAGACACCAAATGAGTCCGTTTCCACCGCGGCGAATCGGAAATAGCTCTCTCCGGCCAGCGCAACCGCGACGATCAAGCACAGAAAAACAAGCAGGTTCCCGACGACAAGCGCCGTCCTGCGAAACTTCCTTTTCGGGAAAAAGCGGAAGAAGCACCAGGCGTGGACGACGAGCGAGAAGAACACCGCCCACCACAGGATATAGTCGAACAAGTACCCGAAGACGCCCGAGGTGAGCATTAGATGCGTTCCAGCGACAGGTCGATGGCCGCGGCCGAATGCGTCAATTGCCCGACTGAAATCCGCTCGACGCCGGTTTCGGCGATTGCGCGAACGGTTGCAAGCGACACACCGCCCGACGCCTCCAGGGCGACCTTTCCACGAAGCCCCACGCCGTCGCGGAGTGCCACCGCTTCGCGCATGGCTGCGATCGAAAAGTTGTCCAAGAGGATCACGTCGATCCCCACGACCTTAAGAAGTTGATCGACTTGCGCCAGGTCGGTCGCCTCGACCTCGATGAACGCAGGGGCCGCTCCCGATGCCGATAGGGCGTTGAGCATCTGAAATACCGCCTCCGCCAGCCGATCCGTCGGGATACCGGCGAGGTGATTGTCCTTAATAAGAACCGCATCAAAAAGCCCGGCGCGGTGATTGTCCCCTCCGCCGCAGCGGACGGCGTACTTTTCCAGCGCCCGCCATCCCGGCGTCGTCTTGCGTGTGTCCAGAATCTTCGCCCCCGTTCCCGCCGCCGCATTCACAAACGCCCGCGTAAGCGTGGCCACGCCGCTAAGCCTCTGCAGAAAGTTGAGCATCACCCGCTCCGCGGACAGTACGGCGCCCAGCGGCCCGCGGATCAGGGCCAGTTCCACCGGCGGCGACTCGATCGCCGCCCCGTCCGTTGCGACCGCATTCCATTCGATCAGGATCGCGGGATCGTACGCATTAAGCACACGTGGGGCGATCTCGCGCCCGGCGAAGACTCCACGCTGCTTGGCGAGGAGGCGAAAGTCCGCGATAGCCCCGGCTTGCGGCAGCAGGCCCGAAGTCAGATCGCCCGCCCCGAGGTCCTCCCGCTTGGCGAGCGCGATGAGCTGTGCCACGGTCCCGTCATCGGCAAGGCTCATGTTGAATCCGCTATTGGTAGTCAATGAATACCATGTCGTCAAAATGCGTCTGGGCGTCGCCCTTGGTCCACAGTCCGACCATGCCCGCATCCATGAATGCGTCGTTAAAGAAGTATGTCCGGGCTTCGTCGTCGTAGAAGATAGTTATCCAGCCATCCCTCATTGTCGCCCGCATGCTGTGCCAGCCTTCGGTATGCTCAATCTCGAACGTTGCGAGGATCGTCCGTTTGCCGTCCACGACCTTGTACACGCGGAGATTGTCCTCCAGGTGGTTGTAGCCGCAAAGGAAGTAATTCTTCGCATCCTTCGCCCGCCAGATTACGCCTCCGCCCTGGTCCTCCTTGCCCGCGACGGCCTTGAACTTCACGCTGATGTCCATCTGCTTCGCCTTCGTGTCCTTGGCCAGGATGACGTTAAAAACCTCCTTGTCACTTTTGGCGAGTTGTGCCAGAACCTGTCCCTTGCTCGGCGCCGTCTCGTCCGCAACCACTTTCCATTCCCCGGATTCGCTGCTTAGTCCCTGCGCGACCTCCCCAACCTTGTCCTTGTCGAAGTTCCACACCTTTGAATTCGGGGGCTCATTCCCGCCGGCCCGCCAAATCGAAAAACAACAAACGATCGCAACCCCAACCAACGACATGATTCTGCCGATTCGCACCGTATTTCTCCAGAAGCTTTCGCGGATTCACCTACCCACCAAGAACGATCGTCTTTCCAGCGCGCCGCGAAGTGCGCCCGATCACGCTTGCCGCGTGAGAACCGCGTTTCCTCAAAGCCGACACAAGCAAGTCCGCTCGATCCGGCGAGACCGCCAGCAGCAGTCCTCCCGAAGTCTGCGCGTCCGCACAAACCTTCACCAGCGCCTCATCCACGCCGCGACTCTCAAACTGCGCCCCTACGTATTCAAGGTTTGACTTCGCCGCCCTTGTCACCACCCCCGCCCGCGCTAAATCGAGCGTCCGTTCCATCAACGGCACAGCCTTCGCGTCGATTTCGATCGTGACTCCGCTGGCCTCGGCCATCTCATGCGCGTGCCCGATCAACCCAAACCCCGTAATGTCCGTGGCCGCATGTACGCCGCTTTCGCGGTTCACCCCGACCTCGATCGCCGCCGCGCACGCCCCCGCGTTGAGCTCCGTCATCACGTCGATTGCTTCTGCAAGCTCCGCCTCGCTAATCTTCCCCTGTTTGGCGGCCGTCGTAAGCGTCCCGCTGCCCAAAGGCTTGGTCAGGACCAGTACGTCGCCGGCCTTCGCCCCGCCGTTGGTGAGAATCCGATCGGGGTGAACCACGCCGGTGACGGCCAGCCCGTACTTTACCTCGGCGTCGCGCACGCTGTGCCCGCCCGCCACCACCGCCCCCGCCGCCGCCACCCGCTCCGCTCCGCCGCGGAGGATATCGCCCAAAACCTCGACTGACAGTTCTTTGTCAGGGAATCCCACAATGTTCAGCGCGCAGATCGGCCTGCCCCCCATCGCGTAAACGTCGGAAAGGCCGTTGGCCGCCGCGATCCGCCCGAACTGGTATGGGTCGTCCACCAGAGGCGGGAAGAAATCCAACGTCGTGACGATCGCCGTCTCGTCGTCGAGCCGATACACGCCCGCGTCGTCGAAGTGCTCCGCCCCGACTAGCAGGTTTGGATCGGTCAGCTTGGGCATGCCGCGCAGAACCTGCGCAAGAACTCCCATGGGGAGCTTGCCGGCTCAACCCGCGCAGCTTGCGTAGTCCGTCAGCCGCTTTTTCCGCGATTCGTTCATGGCCGACACTCTATCCGATGCCTTGCCCCGCGTCAGCGCCGTCGGCAGCGCAACAAGCCCCCGAAAGTTCGGCTTTCCACTCCCGACTTCCATACGATCCGCCGGTGGTGTAAAGTTCACGCAACTGGTCGGTTGCCCGGCGGGTACAAAGGGGGCGAAAGTGCCGGTCTTGGACCCGGCATCTTCTGTTTCTCCTGGTGCTGGACAAACTGCCGGTTCCCGCGACAATAAGCGCGGTCGTCCGAATTGGTCCGATATTCTACTGCGGTGGTTGACGCGCAATGTTGATCCATCGATCCTTGCCGGTCTTCGCGGGAGCGCTTCTGACTCTTCTTGCTCCCACATCGGCCCAACCGCCCACAGCCATTCCCGGTGTTGAGGCCCATGTCCGCCTGGTGTCGCGGCACGTACCCATGAACCACCCCATTTTGGTGCAGTTCCTAATCGAGAATAAGTCGAATGAAGCCGTAACGCTGACAGTTCCGGGTACCGATCCCGCGATTCCTTCGCCGGAGGTCGGCCTGCCGCTTGCACATGTGTTCAGCGGCGGACCGTCCACCTCGGGTGTGACCGTAACCACCGAAGCCGGCAAACCTTGGGACCAGCCGACCGGGTATCGACCTCCCAAGGAAGCGCCTATCCTCTTGCTTGCACCGCACGGAATGGCGGGCACGACAATCGACCTGCGTGACTATTTCCCCGCCCTCCGCGGGGCCGGTCAATTCCGCATCTCGTGGAAACCGTACGGCGGCGCGACAACCGGTGAATCCGCCGTCGTTACCATCGCTCCTCGCAAGCAGATTGAAATCGAGTCCGATGAAGGCACTATGACCGTCGAGCTGTTTTACGACGAAGCTTCTCAGACCGTCGAGAACTTTCTCGATTTGACCAAGGCTAATTTTTACTCAGGGCGATCGTTCCACCGCCTCGAACCGGGGTATCTAATCCAAGGCGGTTGTCCGCGCGGCGACGGAACCGGTATACGTCTGGACGGCAAGCGCATCCCCGCCGAGTTCAACAGCCGTCCCCATCAAAAGGGCAGCCTTTCGATGGCCCTGCTTGAAGACGATCCCGACTCGGCCAGTTGTCAGTTCTTCATCTGCAATACGCGGCAGAAGGACTGGGACGGCAAGTACACGGTTTTCGGACAGCTCATAGGCGACGCTTCGTATCAGACGCTTGATCGGCTGATGGCTATCCCCACCGATGACAAGGGCCGGCCCACCCGTCCGCTGGTTATGCGCAACGTCCGTGTCATCGACGCCCCGAACAACCCCGCTGCCGAATCGCCATCCAAGTAGCCCAGCGTCGCATCGCCCCATCCCACGACTTATGGGCAGGTCGTCTGGCAAGGGAAGGAGTTGCCCTTGAAGGCATCAACAGTCATTGAAACATCGTTGAAGTTGATGCAATCCTGACCGATGCAACCAGCCTGCGGGTCACCACAGCTCACGTTGGTCGACTGATAGGTCTGCGTCGACGAATAGACGTTTTTGAAGGCATTTACCACGCCGGAGATATCGGAAAAGTCCACAATGCCATCGCCGTTGGTATCACCCCACCGATAGGCTTGGACCGTAGATGGCGCCGATAAGACGGGCGGACCTCCCAGGTTGCACCCGATGAACACCTCGTACTTCGTTAGAGGCCGTATGCCCGCGTCGTGGACGTTCACGCTTCCCCATTCCGCGGCGGTCATGTACACCGGCGAGCTATCCAAGAATCCCTTGTCGCAACTCCCCAGGCACACTGCACCGCCCGTGCAGGTCGCGCTTGATGTACACGGGGTTCCGGAAATGTTCCCGCCGCAGGTCTTCGGACAATTCGCATCTGAAAGACACAGTCCGCCGTCGTTTGCCCCGCCCGCGCAATGAGGAGAGACATATTTGCCCAGGCAAGCCACGTCGGGCGTCGCGCAGTCGCCCGCAACGAAAATCGAAACCGGAGTGCTTCCCTGGCTGATGTTCGGTGTAATCCCGATATACCGGCTGCCCTTGGCGACGACTGCCGCCGGCCGACAACCGCCGCACGTATCCGTGCTCTCATTGCATGTAGTGGGGTTCGTGCACGGATTTCCGTTTCCCGGGCCGCAGGGATACGCAAACACGCACCCAGTGGGATTCTGCTGCGCATCAGCATTGGGGTCGCAGACTTTCGCGGAACAGAACAGACCCGTCGAGCAAAACGCATCATTAGCCGGGTGCTTGCACACTGCATGGGGCGTAGGATACTGCGGCGGGTTCGCAGGCTCGACCGCGCACGTGTCGGCTGTGCAACCCAGGCCGTCGCTGCAATCATTTGGCGGGTTTTCGCACATGCCGCTCGCATTGCATATATCCTGCGTGCACAGATTGTTGTCGTGACATGTAGTAGCCGTCAGGCACTGCACGCATCGGTCGTTGGCTTCATCGCAAACCGAGATAGCCGTGCACCAGCCGTTGGGACAACCGGCGGCGCTGGTACATGAAGCTCCGCTATTCGCCCCGCCCACGCAGGTGCCGCTGCCGACGCACCGGGTCCCGCTGCCGACGCAGACGCCGCTTGAACAGACATCGTTGGGCGTGCAATACAGGCCGTCATCGCAGGCCAGCGTGTTGTTTGTGCGCACGCAATTGTTGTTCACGCAAGTGTCGGTGGTGCATACGTTCAGGTCGTCGCAGTCCGCCGCCGTGTTGCACTTGACGTTGATCTGCGCCGCCGGACCGATCGTCTTCAGCACGTCGGTCGAGGTCAACCCCGAGGGCGGAGGAACCGCCGAATTGACCGAGCTTTTTGTGAAATCTCCCGTACACAGGCCGATCGCTATTTCGTTCTGCCCTCCGCGGATGGCCTTGAATCTGAACCTGGTCACAAAAAGTCCGGAAGGTGTAACGCAGGCCGCCGGACCGAAGGATGCGTCACACTGCAACTGGTCGAAGGAGGTGTAGACGGCATTTCCGTCGTTACCCGGAAAACCCGTATAAGGACAGGGGCCGTTCACTCCATCACCGGCGCAGTCGTTCAAGAAGCTTGACGAGAACCAGTTGTATACGTTGGGCGTCGGACGCGGTCCGCAAACCCCGCCTCCGGTACACGAGAATTGCGTTGAGCAGGCGCCGCCCGGGCAGTCGCCCGCAACCGTACAGATGCCCCCATTGTTGCTCCCGCCCAGACAAGTCATGACTGCGCTGCTGCACGTGGCGGAAATCGAGATGCAAGATCCCCCGCCGGGGCAGTCCGCGGGAACCGTGCAAAAGGCGCCATTGTTGGTGCCGCCGCTGCACTGATGGTTGCAGTCCGTGTCCGCAAGGCAGGTCAGCCAGTTCCTCGGCCCATTAACACACCGTTGAATGCATTGCGCTCCCGGATTCGTACCGCCCGAGCACGTCTGGCATTGGTAGCACGTGTTGGGACTGGAACATGGATTCTCTGGGTTGGGATTTCCGGGAGGGTCCAGGCGAATCGGAACAGGATTCCAATCGAGCAGCACGTTAACGGCAAAGATATCCATTTCGCCGGCCTGACAAGCTCCCTTGTATTGACTCCCACAGCCGTCGGCGACTGCATAAAGATCGGCGGTAATGAAATCGCCGATGGCAACCGGCTGAGGAGTCACATTGCGCCACTCGAGCCTTACACAGCGATATGCGTTATTTACCGTGGTTGATGGCAGGCATAGCCCCCCGGTGCAGAGGGTGTTTATCGTGCAGGGGTCGGCATCGTCGCAAAGCTCTCCCTGATGAATCGCATAGAATTTGCACTGGTCCGTGGTCTCGTCGCATTGCCCATTCGAGCATCCACTGTTCAAGTAACTGCAGTCAATCTGGCACAGGCCGCCGCTGGGACAATCCGCGTCGCTCGTACACACGGTCTCCGGTGCAATGTTGCAGACCCGCGACGTCAGGTTTTCACAACCAAGAGCACCGCAGGTCTCCTGCCCGTTACAGAACTTTCCGTCATCGCAATATGGCAAACCGCCGCAAGACGTGGACCCTGCCGGGCAATCCGCTAAGGTGTCGCACGGCGTCCGAGTAGCATTGTTACAGGTGTGCGTGGCGGGGGCATGGGTGCAAACGTCATTGCTCTCATCGCATTTATCCATGGTACAGGCTATGCTGTCGTCGCAATCGACCGGAATGCCGGGGCCGCAGCAGGCAAGCGCGCACTTGCTGTTAACGTTGCACGTGCCGCCCGCCGGACACTGCAGGTTGTTCGAGCATGCCACCTCCGGCGCATTGCTGCACACATAAGCGCCAATACACTGCGAGTCTGCGGCGCAAGTGGGGTGCAGACCGCCAGTGCAACGCTTCTGGGTCTTGCACGTACTTTCGCTGTTCGGATTCTCGATCAGACATTGCGCACACGCGGATCCTGGTTGACTGCTCAAGCAGGACTCGGCGCCGTTGCACCACAGGCCGTCGCCGCATTTCGTTACCGGGTTTGCAATCTGAATGCATTGGTTGAAAATGCACGCCGCATCCGTGCAGTAGTCGAGATCCTTCGGGCATTGGCTGTTCGTGTTGCATTGCACGCAAATATTCAAGGCCTCGTTACAGAAGGTCGCCGCACCGGTGCATGTCCCGCCGCCCGAGCAGTCGCCGTTTACGAGGCAGGGCGTGCCCGCCGACGTTCCACCCACGCAGCTCTTGCAGGCGGGCGCAGTGCCGGCCACGCAAAGATGGGTCGTCGGGCTGCAAGTCTCCTGCCCGTTGCAATACAGAGGATCCTGGCAATCGTCGTTGAACTCGCATCCGACGCACACCCCCAAGTATATCTCACTGCAGAACTTCCCAGGCGAACAGGAAACGGGCGTTCCCGCCTGGCAAAGTCCGGTTGTCTGGTTGCACGTCTCCTGCCCGTTGCAAAATACGCCATCATTGCAATTGAGATCAGCGGTGCATTCTACACAGACGCCGGTCGAGGCCTTGCAAGTGAGCCGCGGCGGCGTCGTGCAATTCGAATTGCTCAGGCACTCCACGCACGCGTCGATTGTCTCGTTGCAATACGGCGTCGGCGGCACGCAGTTCACTGGATTGATGGCGCACCCCCCGGCTCCCCCGTTCAACGTTTCGTTGCAGTAATTGACCCCGTTGCAAAACAGGTTATCGCCCGGCGGCACCCTGCACAGCCCATCATCATGCTGATATTGACATTGGCCGAAAAGGTCGCAAACGCCCGGCCGGCAGAAGTTCGGCGATTGATTGCAGTCGGCGTTTGTCACGCACGTGCCGCCGGCGCGCACGCTGCCGCTCGCTGCGAGCACAAAGGCTCCAACCAGCACGCCCACTGCCACCCGCCGATGAAGCTCACAAACTGTTCCCGATACAAGGCTTCGTCCCATAGACTTGGATAGCATCTGTTTCACCTCCAAAACAACGATGACCAACGACCATGCACGAACATGTAATCCCAACTCGAAGTTGCGCGCTCACCAATATCCCCACCGGTGCGCCGACCGTTGAGTTTCTTCCGTCCCTTCGCGATGAGCAGGAGACGCCAGAATTGGCCCAAGTTCGCATCTTCTGCGCCTTGTTAGAGTCTCACGCTACCACATCCGTAGCCAGAGAACAAGTGCGAAGCCGATAACACGAAACGTAACCTGGGGATTCTCGCTCCATTAACACGCATGGACTTGCCAAAAAAGTCAGTATTACAACAAAACCACAACTGCAGAAGCACAAAGAACAACTGGTCTAAAGTAATTTTCGTTTCCGCTTCCTCGTTACCTAATCGTCCTCTACGCGACGAACAACGTTACGCGACGAACCGAGGAATTGGTTAAGATCAGGGTTGTATCTCAATCCCCGTCGGGTGCAAAGTTGCTTCCTGTCGCCTAAAGCGATACAATCTGCATTGGCGTTTACGAAAGCCACGTGCGTGGTGCTAAAATAGTTAGACGTCGCCGTTCGCTGGGGTGGTACACTGTAGGCACGCGCATCGTTCACAATGCGCGAAACGGTCTTTTCTCGAAGACCCTGCGGACAATGAGTGTTCAACCGCTGGGGTCGCTTGGGGATTGAGGGGAAAGAAGCGATGTTTCGGTTCTTTGCCGTGCGAATTGCGCTCACTGCAGCGCTCACCGCCTGCACCATGTCCTTCGGGGCTCTCGCACGGGTCAACTTTGAATCCCCATCTCTCCCTGTTGGGGCCGCATTCGGCAACAGTGTTGGTAACTCTGCCGGGCAGACAATACCTGGTCTCGGTCAGGACGGCATTCAGGTCTCAGTTGAGAGGTTCCAAACGGGCGCCTATACGGATTTATTCCGCACTGAGGTTCACGGCCCCAGCACCGATTTGTTCGCAACCAAGCACATGTATCTTGATAACATCAATCTCGGATTCAACCTTGCAGGCGTGGGGTTTCCCGTGAGCCACGTGACAATCGACTACCACGAGTTCGGTGGCGTGGACAATTTCTCGGTCAACGGCGGCCCTATCATAGAGCTTCCGGCCCTGACTAGCCTTTCGCCAAATGTTGCACCGGGCGTTACTGCCTCCGTTGGTTCAGACTCGATCACACTTTTCGGTCCGGTATCGCGATTTCTTATTGGCGGGCAGGAA
>Ga0209777_10009579_pt1 | contig 10401 bp, 16 predicted proteins | sample FrelakmetHBP12HB_FD_187147 | JGI IMG/M metagenome (GOLD analysis project Ga0209777, IMG submission 187147) | Freshwater lake sediment microbial communities from the University of Notre Dame, USA, for methane emissions studies -HBP12 HB (SPAdes)... | ecosystem: Environmental > Aquatic >... | reverse complement strand
AGCACAAGGTCAAGGCGAACAAAAGAGTGGAGACTTGTCAAGTTATAATAACGAATCTGCTACTAGATTCCCAGATACAGTAAAGAAAATGGTTGATCTTATTAAAGACATGGATAAAGAACAATTGATAAAACTTAGAACTCTTATAGCGGAAATAAAGAATATAAATGACGCTAAAGCTGAAATTGGAAAATTATGATAAAGAACTATTTTAAATTCTTAAATGAATCAGATAATAAGGACATAGATCCTTACGGTGAAGAAAATTGGAAAGACGAACCATTAGATGCAGAAATACCTGATGATGATATGGTCGATGTTGATGATCTATATGATGTTATGGGTGACTATTTGGATCAAGCTAATGTCATATATTGTAATTTTACTGGGGATGATCCAGAGAAAGTTGATCATTGCCCATCGCCAGAAGAAGCTATGGATTGTTTAGATAAAATAACAAAAAAACACAAATCATATAAACAAGCACAAGAACTTATGGAGTATATAGATGACCTTCAAGAAGAAAATAGACGAAGCCGAAGCTGAAGCATTCTATGATGAAGATGACGACGATGACGACGACGATGATGACGATGAATAAAAATTAAAACTATGATAAAGAAATACTTACAATTCTTGAATGAATCCGATGATGAAGATATAGATCCTTACGGTGAGGAAAATTGGAACGATAAACTCCCAACAGATGAGGATGATGAAGATTACGATCCTACGCCAACTCCAAGTGAAATCAAAGAATTTCTCAGTGAATGGGGGCAATCAAACGACGAAATTACATCTAATCTGGGTTACGACGAAGAAGGTTCTGACGATTTATTAGTAGATGATTATTTTTGGTTTGAAGAAACAGAACAATGGTACCCCAAAGATTGTTCATCATATTCAGAAAGAGAACAAGAAATCGCAGATTATTTAAGGAACCATTAATTCTCAGTTATAAAAGTATATCCATTCTCTTTTTTTACAGTTAATATTCTATCAAAATGAGCAGTATCAAAATTTAGCGGAGTCGCTATAATCACATTAATCTTATTATTTATAGAAAAACTTCTTAAAGCCTTTAATATCAAATCCACATTTTCATCATCAACCGACGCAAATACTTCATCCATAAACAAAATATTAGTCTTCTTATTCATACTTAAAACCATTTCCATATAAGAAAGTGCAATAGCCACATTTATCTTCTTAGCCTCACCCATAGATAAAGACTCCACGTGTATATCATCTATATACCTTTCCTTTATTATAGCATCAAAACTATCATCCAACCTTACATTATAAGAAGACTCCAAATCTATTAAATATTTACCCAAATGCTCATTAATTGGATCAACTACTGTGTTTATAATCCCTTTACGAATACCCTTCTCAGATAATACATCAACCAACTTTTCATACTTACTTATTTTATTAAGTAATTTTTCCATTGATTTATTATACTTAACATTATCATTTTCAAGTTGTTCTATGTTCTTATTAAGTTCGTTTATAGATATTGATTCTGTATTTCTATCGTATTTTTCTCTTAGATCCGTCATATCTTCTTTGATGGTATCTAATTCTATTTCTTTTTTATTTATTTCGTTAAGTATATTTCTTTTTTCAGTTACCTTTCCACTTACTTCGTCTTTAAGATTATTAAAACTTTTCTTTAGTTCGAGCATCGCGTCTTTAAGTTCATTATAATTTTCTTCTAAATCATTCAATTTGTGTTTATGTCCTTTATCAGTTAATACAGAATCACAGAAAGGACATATACCCTTTTGATATATTTCTATTTTATTATTTGCTTCATTTAAAATAAGTTCTTCTTCATACATCTTACTTTTCTTAGCATTTAATATGTCTATCTTTGTTTTAATTTCAGGACTTAACGTATGGACTATATCTCTAAGGTCTTTTATTTCATTTTTCAATGGAATAAATTTACTCTTATACTCAAGCATCTTTTCTTTTATATCTTGCTTATTAATATCAGCACCACTCTGCTCAAGTATATTTTGAATATTTCTTTTATAAGTATTTATGGTATTTTCGTTGTTCAATAAAAGAGTTTCTAGTTTTTCTTTTCTCTTATACTCATTCTTTAATAATTCTTTTGCAATAGATTGATAACCATCTATTTCGTCTATATTAAATAATTTATTAAGAAGTTTCTTTTTTGTATCTGTATCAAGATTAATGAAGTTAGCAAAGTCAGCAAGATTAAGTGAAACCAGAGATTTATATGTATTATATTCTATACCAATGATATCATCTTTTTCTTCTTGTTGCATCAGGTCGTATTTGTCTGTTCTATCTATATCGTTGATAGTTATTTTGAAACCTTTTGGACCTAATTTTCTGTTAATGATAATGTTATCATTGTTCCAATTAACAAAATCTATTATTGTTTCTAGATTTTTATTTCTTCTATTTGGAAGTATATAGCTAGGAACTCTTTTAGTATATTTACCTCTAACTATATTATATAGAGCAAAGTCAATAGATTCTAAGAGACTAGAATTGTGGCTTCTAATTCCATTGGCATAAAATTCATTATCAGTTACTTGTATGTCATACAAATCTTCTAGATTGCTATCGTGATTTATTGAAATTATTTCTTCATATCCATTTATAGTATCAATGGAATCTCCAATTTTTAATTCATTTGATTTTGTCCAATTTTTTCTATATAATAAATGTTCTGGGGAAACACCTACATTAAAATTTTTAGTTTTTATTATTAATTTCGGAGAATTTTTAGCCGTTATATCAATAGCTTGAATTTTTTGCATACCACTTTTGGATGCAATTTTAAAATATCCATCATTAACTAGATTAGTTTGTAAATTAAAATCATATAAATCTTTTAGTGATACTTTCATAATTCAATAAATTCTTTACATTTTTTTAATGTTTCTTCCTTACTTTTTACATAATCAGAATCCCATATAATTAACACGTCATAACCGTGATTTTTTGCTAAATTTATTTTTTTAGCGTCTTGTTCCCACACTTCAGAACATTTAATGTTTTTTATTTTATGTATTTCGTTCGCTTCAAAAATTTTAGGATTTGCGTGCCAAAAATCTCCGTTAAATTCTATTATTTTTTTATTATAACAAAAATCATATCTTTTGCCTTTTTTATCTAAATGATCATAAATATATTTTTCATTCGCTCCGTATAAAAATTCATTTGTTATTCCAGTATTAGATATTAATAATATTAGCTCTTCAATAAATTTATCACACAACATACTTCTTCCAGTCGCCATACAAGTATTTTCATTAAACATTTTTTTGATCCAATCTTTTTGTCTTTTATTATATTTTTTTGTGCCCTCATCTAATCCATATTTATTTATACATTTCTCTAATGTAAAAGTTTTTTGTCTTTCTGACAATCTTTCTTTCGCTTCATTTTCATTATACCCCATTTTCAACCAATAATCTAATTGTGTCGGATATTTACCTGTTCCTTTTCTGACGACTCCTTTAGAGACTCGAGATTGATATTCTGATACCTTTTTGATAGATTCATCTTCATTAAATCCTTTATTTAACCAATATAATGTGTTATTTTTCCTTTGTGAATTTATTTTCAATTCTATTTCTACACTATTAGTTATTCCTTTTTTTAACCAATATTCTTTTGTAAAAGGAGAAATGGGAGAAATATAATTCGGATTTTCTTTTCTAGTTTTTACAGCCTTTTTAATTCTACTTTTTTGTGTAATTGAAATTTTTTCTACAGCCACAGATTTATCGTATCCTCTAGATGTCCAGTATCCAATACTTAATATACTATTGTTTTTCAGTGGTTTTCTGTTTTTATTTATTTCTTTTATTTTTAATATCGTGTCATCCAAAGACCATCCCCTAATTAACCAATAATCGACACTTCTTTCTTTTATTTGTTTTACATTATTTTTTATTTGTAAAATTTTAATTTGTTCTTTTATAATATTTTTAATATATGATATAGTTCTGTTCTCATATAAATTATCCAAGAATGAAATATATTCATCGTTAAAATTTTTAAAAAATTTATCTTTATTTAATCTCATATTTGTATATATTAATTGGTTATAATGGATTTTTTCTATTTTCTAAAAATTTTATAAATAATTCTTTAACTATTTCATCATTTATTTCTATATCTATTTCAGTATCAGGAGAAAGGCATTTACCGTTGCCGTTTTTACCAGTTAATAGAATAAGGCTACCATCTTTTGAGAAAGATAGTGTTTGTAAGTTATTACCGTAACTTTTAAAATTTCTTAAGCCTATTGAATTAATAATCATAAATTTTCACAATGATTTTTAATATATATGGTTATGTTAGTTAAAAGGTTTAAAGATTTTTTACTTGAAACCAGAGTAATGGATAAAGATGGATATTACTATGAAGAGATTAAACGTGATGATTTAGGTGCAGCGTGGATGGAAGGTTATACATATTATTTACGCAAAGGTAAAAAATCTTGTGGGGTCATTGATTTAATTGTATATCATAAAGGATATATGTTTATTGACGGGGTGGATATAACTCCATATAAAGATATTTTAGGAGATAATTTTATCTATTTATTTGGTATAAGAGCCAATGTTAAAGGAGTTGGTGTAATGTTAATGTCGAAAGTAATTAGTGAATCTAAAAAATTAGGTTATGATACAATAATATTGTCCGTTCATCCAGATGAAGATATTGAAATTTCAAAACTGATAGATTTTTATGAACATTTTGGGTTCAAAATTTTTTATGGTAAAAAAATGATTAGCCATACTATCTTAATGTATTTAAAGATAAATTAATTATCATTTAGTATTTTGTCTATTAATTTTGTTCTTTCTTTGTTTAGTAAATATTTATGGAACTCGCTGTTTTTAAAATGTTCTTTTGACAGCATACACGAGTCATATTCGAGTAAATCTCTTAATTCCATAGCTATAGGATAATCCTTTTCTGTTGGGATTTTCTCACCTTTATATTCTAAATATTCATTCCAATCGGGTTTCATTTGTCATTTCGTCTATTAATTTTATTCTTTTCAAATTCTTTTCACTTCTAGCATCTATCTCATAAAACCAAACAGGAAGTGATGTTCTTGACATATAGTTATTTATACCAACTCCTTCTTTAAAATCATCTGTTACTCTAGCATTTTCTTTCATTGGAGCCCAACCAAAGAAGAAATAATAATTGCCAATTTTTTCTTCTAAGTCTGTAAAAACATTTGCCCAAGTAACTTGATTAGTATGATCAAACCAATCAGGATCTGTAATATCTATATGTTTTTTAACTACTGTCATTACTTCTCTATCAAGAGTTTCTTTATCTTGGATGACATTTATATCATATTCTTTATCATCTGTGAATGTTTTACTAATTATAGATATCATATAACTATATATTTATATCCTCCCAGTCGCTAAAGGATCCATTTTTATACCATTTTATTCTAGCGGGTTTTATTTCTTCTATAAAAGGTTTTCTTAAAGCACAATTGTTATCTTTATTTTTCATATAACCTTCCCATTCACAAGCTGGTCTATATCCTTCCCATTCACAATTACAACAAATCAATTCAGCCGATGGATTAGAAGGCACTAAAAATTTATTTTCGCCACAAACAGGACAATAACAATCTAATTCATGATGAAACATTTTCATAGCTTGTTTTTTCAGATCCTGTGCTATAACATCAGATGTATTCACCCATTTACCTCTTTTAAATCTTCTATCTCTAAATGGCATAATCTTTATTTTTTTAACATATTATCTATTAACAAAGTTCTTTTCAAATTTTTTATTTCTCCCTTAGACATAAATTTAGATTTTTTTCTATTAAATCCTCTATAAGTTACTTCGAATGAGTCTTCAAATACTTCACGTTCCAAATAATATATGTCAATCATTATCTCTCCTTTATATACTATTTTATAATGATAATGTCCATTCATTAAACTATATCTTTTTTTAAAAAAAGAAGCATCTTGCAGATCTTTAAGTTTTGCGTTAAAAACAGTTATTGGCAAAAGATAATGAATGCCTGGTTTCCTCCAAGTTCTTTTTCTAACTTCATTCAGTAAAACGAGTTTTACTTCATTAGTGTCATCAACATCAATGAACTCAGGGAAAATTTTTAAAAATTTAAAATAATCTATCTGACGCAAAAGAGTAATATTTTTATTTAATATATAGATAAAAATGATAGAAGTTTTTTATGAATATATTTGACGAGGATGGATTATTTTTATCTGATTTGTTCTATAGCACAGAGGCTATATCTGCATCTAAGCTATGGATTAATATATGGGGAGGGTCTATAGTAACTTTTACATTGGGGGTTATTACAAATCATAGAATAGGTTTAAAATCTGTAACTGAAAATTTTCACGGCGACAATGATTGGATGTTGGTTAATTATCCACTAAACAATTTAATAAGTAAAGCTTTAAGTGAATTCGCTGGGGATAAAATTTTTAATCATAACGGTGAGAAAATACACACAAGAACTAGTGTAGATAATTTAAGACCAATCTTGGAACAATTAGCTAGCAATTTTATAGAAATATCCATAAATGATAGATCGCGTAGAATGGGAATAAATAGAAATAGAAAAATTAAAGAATCGGGAAAAAGAAAGTTATGGATAAATGAACATCCAGAAGATCCTTACGGCGAAGAGAAATGGGAAAATGTAAATCATTTAAAACATTTAAAGAAATTTGAAGAAATTAAATTTGATTTTGAAGACGACGACTGGGTGGAAATAGAAAAGGATATATTAAGTAATGCTGATCGTACTAATAAACTTTTAGATTTTGAAATAGAATTTTTTGAAAAAATGGGATTTACTTATAGTGATAATCGTTTACAAGAAAAAGGTCCGTATTATACATTAACTATTACAAAACACGCTGGTTGTCAGTATCTTTGTTTTATTAATAATAGTGGATTCGCAACAAGAAGTTTGACAGTTGATTTAAGAGAAAAACCTGGAAAAGATGGAAGAACTCAACTTATGAGAAAATTAATAAGAAAAATATATGTTGAATTATGTGATATGAATTTGGATCCAACTTCTATAGAAAGAAAAACAAAATCCACCAATATTAGAAAAGATATTGATCCTTATAACGAAGAAAAATGGGATGAGAGATGAACATAAAGAGATATAATCAATTAAACGAAGAAGTTAGAGATTTTGATGATGGTATTAATCTAGTCAATATTTTTGATAACGTTCCAACTGATCCAAAAAGTGAAGAATATCAAAGGATATTAGAAATAGCCAAGAAAGGACAACTCTACAAGTATTTAGCTACAGGACAAAGAAATTTTACATTTGGAATGCTCAAAGCTTTACACCAAGACTCTCTATCATTTAAAAAGAATAGAGAATTGAAACAAGGAATACAAAAATTTTTGTGGAGAATAATTCCTATTGCTTTTGCTCCAATATTCTTTCCAATATGGTTAACTGCTCAAATATTTGGCGCAACAAGAGCTTTCAATAAAATTATGACGCAAGTACTTAAAATGAAAAACAATAAGTACGAAGACTTTTTAATAAATATGATAAATAAGGTGATGGAATTTTCAGAAGGAGAAATTGAAAGATTATTTGTAGATGATTGGTTTTATAGATCTTTTGCTATAGAAAAAGGTCTTGTGGGTATGGTTAAAAAGAAAAATTTTATTGACTTTAGTTATTATATAATTGAGAAAATAAAACATCAAAATGATGAAACAGTTGTTCCGCCTTATTTTGTTGAAAACGAATTTAGAAAATATTTAAATAGAACTTTTAAACTTGATCCCCCAATGCAATTAAAGACTAAAATAAATAGACACGAACCTTTTTAATCTTCGTCTTCCAATCTACCTTTATTGTACCATCTTATTCTAGGTTTAATTTTATTATTATCATCTAATGAAATTTCTGCAAATATTTGTTTATAAGTTTTTTGATCATTCGCGATTAAAGATTTGTTTTCCAAATCTTGATCTATTATCCAATAACTGCCATCTGAATTTCTACAAGCAAGGCTTCCAAAAATTTTATCTGCTTCTTTATTTACAATATCCTGAAATTTAACTCTAAACCAGTCGTTAGTTATACTAACAACATTAGCTGGCACTGAATATAAATCTATATGTGGCATGGTGACATATATGGTATCACCTTCTCTAATTCCTTTTGGCATAATTAGGATAGTGCTAAATCTTTAATATCATCTTCTACTTGATCGTAGATTTCAATATAGTTATCATTGATATATTGTAATATTTCTTCTGCTAATTCCATTCTTTCGTCTGGATCGTCACTACCTAATAAGTTATCTAATATAAGATTAACTTCATCACTTCCTAGATTTTCCAGGAATTGAACTATATTGCCGCCTTTATAATCAAGACTACCTTTTTGTAGATTTGGATCGTCATTTGTACTTTCATAAAATCTTCTATATCCTTTGATTACCTTTTTCATTTATGTTAAATTCTTTTTTATTTATATATTAAAAATGTATTATAGTTTTTATCTTCTACTATTGAAATTATATAAATTTAACAGACATTTTTTTTATTTTACACATAAGCTTCATGTTTATTGCCTTCTTGATCATATCCTATTAACTTCATACTATCAAGATAACATTTTCTACTAAAATCTGTTTGAGGATCATTAGGAACATTATCAATAAGATCTTGTAAATCGTCATCTATATCTTCTTCCTTTTTATGCGTCTTCATGATATATTTCTTTTTTGCTCTATTGTAATCTATATTTCCCCATCCACCGTTGCAGTCCAGAACCTTTTTTAATCTTTTGTATTTGTCTACGATATTATTTATTTCTTCTATATGTTCTTTATATTCTGAAAATTTAAAAGGCAATTTAACTTTTTCTGGATGACGTGTATCTGCGTCTCCCCCCTCATATAATAAATAAAGGTATAAACAATCTACTTTTGCTCCACCAACTCTTTTAAAATTAAAGTCTTTAAATTTGTCCATAAAACTATATATTAAAATTTGATTTTGGATTTTAATTCCTGCAATTCACTAAGCCATATAGAAGACTCCGGCGTTTGCTCAAGTTTCTTTAATTTCTCTTTCAACTTATCATATTCATCTTTCAACTCTTGTAATCTATCCTTAGTGAAAGACATAATAGACATATTCAAAAGATAACCATAAGAATCTTCCACTTTATCTAGTTTGTGTTTCTCAATATCAATTTCAACGACGTCTCTACTTTTCTTATTAATAGTGATATCTCCATCTATTACTAACTTCAAAAATTTCATTCTATTTTGATGTATCTTTATATCTTTCTTTAATTCTTCTATCTGATAATTCTTTCTTTTAGTATAATATTCAAATCTAATATTATAGAAATCATCTATTATTTCATATTGATCATTGTATTTCTTAATTTTACAATTATCATCAAATAAATGCATATTCTTCACCGAAATATAAGTCTCTAGATTTAATTTTTTATAAACATTACTTCCATTAAGAAGTTCATCCATCATTTCTTTTGTTAGAATAAGTTTTATATCTATTATAGTATCAGTACAATTCTTTACATAATCTTTAATTACTTTATCCTCAATTAATTTATCTAACTTCTTGAAATATTCATCATTCCACATTCCGATAGGAAGCTCCGAAACTCTTATTACATTAGCGTTGGGTTTATCATATATACCTCTTGTTATATATTTACCACCATCTACGTCATATATAATCTCACCTTTAAATCCTTTATAGAAAGGCAAAACTTCTTTAGTCTTTTTACCTTGTATCTTATTTGCTAAATAATTTATTAAATCTAGTGGATTAAACATCGGTACATTAGATGAATAACCTGTCCCTAAGCCAAATGCTCCATTTACAAGGACCATTGGAATAATAGGAACATAATACTTTGGCTCAATGGGAGCACCATCGTCATCCAAATAATCAAGCACGTCATTATCCTCTTTTCTAAAAATGTAACTACTTATCTCACTTAATCTTGTGAAGATATATCTTGGCGAAGCACTATCTTGACCTCCTTTTATACGTGATCCAAATTGTCCTTTTGGTGATAATAAATTTACATTATTAGTTCCTACAAAAGTTTGTGCCATACCAACAATAGCCTCTTCTAGGCTCACGTTGCCGTGGTGGTATGACGCTAGATCTATGATTGCCCCAGAGAGAGATGATACCTTGATCTCCGAATGGATGTTCTTTTTTATTAAAGTGTAGAATGCTTTACGTTGGCTTGGTTTAAAACCATCTACGGAGTTCTGTATTTGCCTGACGTTGTTATACATAGAAAACTCCATAAGTTCGTTATTTATGAACTTATCGTATGTTTGTTTTGTGCTT
>Ga0209777_10009578_pt1 | contig 10402 bp, 10 predicted proteins | sample FrelakmetHBP12HB_FD_187147 | JGI IMG/M metagenome (GOLD analysis project Ga0209777, IMG submission 187147) | Freshwater lake sediment microbial communities from the University of Notre Dame, USA, for methane emissions studies -HBP12 HB (SPAdes)... | ecosystem: Environmental > Aquatic >... | reverse complement strand
ATTAATAGAATATTGCATAAACTGGAATAATAGCCAACAACGACCAGGTGAAAATATATGAACGAGCCAGCACCACAGACCGATTCAGCGCATTTCGCGCAGCCGCAGCGCAGTAAGGATGCAGCCCCTGCCCCAAAAGCAGCACAGACAGACTCAGCGCATATTACACAGCCGCAGCATAAGAAGGAAGAGGCGCTTCTTCCGAAGAAGGGAAATATAATCTCCTCAATCAGGCAGCATCCGCTGTTCCTGGAGGTGGCATTGATTGTTGTCGTCGTCTTTGCAATAACAGGCTGGCTCTACTGGAATGACATGCAAAGCAAGATATACATAGAGAACGCGGAAATCCGCGCCCCGCTGGTGTCGCTTGGGCCCAGCCAGGCTGGGACGATTGACAGCATTTATGTCAAGGAAGGCGACAGGGTCGTGCATGGCCAGCGGCTTGCCTCGGTAAGCGGCCAACTGATAACTGCGCCGACAAGCGGCGTGATAATAGCCATAGCCGGCAAGCCGGGGCAGCTCATAACCCCGCAGAACGCAGTTGTTACGATGGTCAACCCGGACGACTTCAGGGTGGTCGGCAAGCTGCAGGAGGACAAGGGGCTCAAGGACGTCAAGCCTGGCCAAAAGGTCGTCTTCACCGTTGACGCATTTGGCGACAAGCAATACAACGGCACTGTGGAGAGCGTCGGCATGACGCCCGTCCAGTCTGACATCGTGTTCAGCATATCCGACAAGCGCCAGGAGAAACAATTCGAAATAAAGGCGATTTTTGACACATCCGCATATCCTGAGCTCAAGGACGGCATGTCAACCAAGATGTCGATATACAAATAGGCTAGCTGGTCCGCATGGCTGAAAAGGCGAGGGACAATCTGCGCTGGTGGATTCTGCTTACAGTCATAATAGGCACTTTCATGGGCGGGCTTGACCAGACCATCGTAAACCTTGCAATGCCCAAGATAATGAACGACTTCTCAATCACGCTTACAGAGGTAAGCTGGATAGCGACTGCGTACATACTTGCCAACGCAGTCTTCGTCCCTGTATGGGGCAAGCTCGGCGACACCATGGGCCGCAAGAAGATATACATGCTCGGGTTTTCCATATTCATAGTTGGCTCAATCCTTGTGGCATTTTCCTGGGACCTCAACTCAATGATATTTTTCCGCGTCATCCAGGCCATAGCGGTCTCTGCCAACTATCCCACGGCCATGGCAATCCTGACCGTGACGTTCAAGGACGCAAAGGAAAGGGGGGAAGCATTGGGCATATGGTCTTCCGCCTTTGCCGCGTCTTCAGTCTTAGGGCCTTTGATAGGCGGGCCTTTGATAGACAATTTCGGATGGAGGTCCATATTCTTGATAAACATTCCGGTAGGGCTGATAGGCCTTGCCATGGCTTTCACATTCGTACGGGAATCCGTGTCAGAGCGGCGCACCGTGAAATTCGACATCTGGGGCGCGCTCACGCTTGGCGTAGCGCTTTCCTCGCTTGTGCTTGTGCTTAACCAGGGGATTGACTGGGGCTGGACTTCCAACGCCAGCCTGGCATGCTATGCCGTAATGCTGGTTTTTGCGTACATCTTTGTCCGCATAGAGCAGAACCACCCTGAGCCCATTGTTGACTTGAAGTTCTTCAAGCATAGCGCTTTTGTCAGCACATTGGCCAACAATTTTATCGTCTTTATGGGCATGATGGGCAGTTTGTTCATAATCCCCAACTTCACCCAGAACTTTCTCGGATACGGTGCCACGCAGACAGGCTATCTGTTTATGCCGATGGCAGTTGCCATGATGATTGCCGCGCCTTTTGGCGCAAGCCTGATAGGAAAGGTCCAGCCGCGCTACGTGATTGCATTCAGCACTTTGGTTGCCTCATTTGGCCTTTTGCTGTTCCTGGGCCTTGACGTAAGGTCAACGGCATTGGACATCGTAGTTCCGGTATTCGTCATGGCCTTGGGCATGGGGTTCGGCATGGCCCAGCGCACCACCATCATATCGTCCACGGTGCCGGAGCATGAGATAGGCGCGGCATCATCCGTCCTTGCCCTTGCGCGCAACATTGCAGGCGCCTTTGGAATAGCGTTTTTTGCCACAATACAGAGCGATGCAGTGAAGAATGCAGCAATAGCGCTTTCGCAAAACAGCACCATATCCGCCTTGACTCCGTCTGTGGTGCAGCAGGTGGTTGCGCTCATATACCTTAAGGCGCAGATAATATCCTATCATACGGTCTTCCTTTGGGGATTTGCCATACTCTTGATAGGGTCAGCCCTTGCATTGACGATAAACGTCAAGGAGACGAAAACCGGAAAGGAAGTGCTTATTGACTAATATAGAAGCAGTCAGTCAATGTATTCCATCCTGTCCATTATCCTTATTTTTTCTTCTTCTTTCATCTTTAGCGAGGAGACTATCATCCTGAACAGGCGCGAGGTCTCTGTCTTGGGGTAGAATGCCCTCAGCCTTTTGAAAATTGACTCAAGCAGCTCAAGCCTGAGCTTTGACATCCCATTGTATATCTCGTCAAACGACTTGAACTCAAGCGACTCAAAGAACCCGAGGTATGACTGCCTTAGGTTTGCAGGCAGGAGGTCCATCAGTTCCGCCAGCCTGCGCCTTATGCCGCGCTTGTCCAGCGTTTCCTCTCTCAGGTCCGATATCAGCAGTATGAGCCTTTCAATCGTGTGGATGTCCTTCTGTATCATGTAAGGCATCTTGAACGAATTGGGCGTCAATCCGAAACGGGAAAGGAAGTCAGTGACTATGCCTCGGGTGTACGGCGGCAGCTTCCTCAGGTCGGCTGACTCCGGCCTTGAGAAGATGGCTATTGCCTCCTCTTCCGAGCCTTCCTTGCCGAACATCGCGGATATCATGACTGCGAAACGGGAAACCGGGTTCGGTATCCTCTTGCGCATGGCCTCGTCCATGAAATACCTCTTGTGCAGGCCATTTATCTCCATCGCCAGGGCGCTGTAAGGGTTGTCTGTCTTGTTTTTTTCTTCCAGCCGCTTCTCCAGGTCGTTGCCCACCGCGTACTTCTTGACAAACTCGTAGAAACTGGCAAGGAACGGGTCTTCCAGCATTGAATATGCCTCCGACTCCTTTTCGTACCTCGCCTCCTTTATGAAAATATATGACTCAATCAGGGACATCACGGCCCTGTCGGAAAGCTCGTCGGCCTTGTCGTATACAACGGAGAACTCGGTTGCGGCCTTGTTTATGTCGCCCCTTTCGCTGTATATCATGCCCAAGTAGTAGTGAGAGTCCAGCCTTGCAGGGTCAACGTACGCCACGCGCTGGAAAAGCGTCTCCGCCTTGTCAGCATAGCCTTTCGCATTTGGCGCGCTTCCAAGGCTTTTCGCGAGCCTGTAGTACGCTATTGCCGCCTTTTCCAGGTTATAAGGGGACTTTGAGAACTCGGTTGCCGAATTGTAAGAGGATGCGGCGTTCTCAAGGTCGCTGTTCCCTGAAAAAACGTCCCCGGCCCTTGAGAATATCAGCGATTCCAGCGATTGGGCGGCCGTTTTGTCCATGCTAAACCTCTTCGGCATAGCCCTCTTCGAGCAGCCATCCCGCCTCGTCCTGCGGCATCTCTGAAAGCACGACCCCTATGTTGAACGGGCCGTACTCCCTGTTGTCCAGGCCCCTGTAGGCGTCGACGAATTTGGTTATCCTTATCCTGCGCTTCGGCTTATCCTCCGCCTTTTCCTCGGCCGGCAGGGACGGCTTCGGCTCCTCCGCCTTTGTAGCCACATTGTGTGCCGCGCCGGATTCTCCGTACACGGATTCCCTGAGTTCCTTGGCCGAGACGGACACGGCGGTATAAAGCCCGAATTCCTCAGCCGTCATGTTGTGGGCCTCCATCTCCCTTGAGGCGAAAAACGATATCTTGGATATGCGCCTTGATATTATCCTGTTTGCAAGCATGAGTATGTTCTCGTACTCCCTTATCGTTATTATCCTGTTATGGTCCATGGCCTCCTTTTTCGCCTTTATGAGGGTTTTGAGCCTTGGATAAAAGTCGCTTGGCACGTTATGCAGCGCGGAGCCCTCCTTCTCCTTGCCGTCTATGTCCTGCAACTCGGATAAGTCCATTGTCTTGATTTGGACGGGTATGTTTTAATCCTTTCCGATTAGGGTGGTTTATCGCTAATTTAGACGGAAAGATATGCTATTGGGCGTGAGATAATGATTTTTAAATGGTATGACTGGAAGTTTCTTAACAGATAGTTAAGTGAGCTATATGAGCGACAAGATAGATGTAACCGGAAACAAGAATAATACGGCTAATACGGATATACGTGGAAATGGAGTTATCAACGCTGGTGGAAATATTACTGTTGGTGGGGATATAATTATAGGGACGCAATCTGAAAAAAAGGCTGGAGTTGAAGGATATAATGAAAATGAAAATCTTTTGGTCAAAATTGGTCTTTGGATACTTAATGTTCTTGCAGGAAACGACCCAACGAAAATTTACGCATATTTATCTGTTATTGGCATAGTACCTGTAATAATTTGGAGTGTTATATCATATTTCATTCTTCAAATTTACTGGGTTTGGATTTTCGTTATCGCAGTTATAATTATATCGATACCTATTGGATTATATTATCTATTTGAAGAAAGAAGATGCCCACAATGCAAGCAAAATCTATCTATGGAGACAACGAGTATAACAGTTAGGAAAAGTATAGAAACAAAAGAAGGAAAAGAACAGCTGAAAGATCAGGATTTAATATGTAAAAAATGTGGATATAAAAAAACAATTTCCAAAAAATATAGTATACCAAATAAGTTAAATTAGATATTATCAAGATATTTTTGTAACATCATTTACATTTATGTAATAATCTGTATAATTATCGCAGGTTGCTACCAATGGACTTGTTATCTCGATTCTTTGCCAACCATTCCACGTTTCATTTTGTGCCAATTTTTGGTCGTCTGCTGTAATCATACACTCATCAGAAGGAATTTCTTTTACTTCTTGTCCATAATAAGATATGAATGAACCACCATTATACAGATAATATGTAAAAGAACGCTGTATCTCATAAATTTCCCCAGAAGATGTTTTTGCTATTATTCTATATGAATAACTTTTTGTACAACGACATAAATCTATCTTCTTTATTTCTCCGGATATTCTGCATTTATCGCAATAAAACTGAGAGTAATTAAGATATAATATGTGTGTTGTTGGTTTGCCTTCTTTATCTTGTGTTACTACAGAAGAATAATATTTGAAAAATGAATTTGGATCAAAACCTTCGCCTCTTTTTATAGTTATATTTTCTATCACTAACGGAGGATTATTATAAATAGTAACAACAGGAATTTCTATAGTAACATTTTTCCCTAGATAATTTTCTGGATTAATAATTGCATCATTTTGATTTCCGCTTATATAAGATATACAACCAAAGGAGAGTAATAAAAATCCCAAGAGGATATATTTATACACAAAACAAACTTAAACCAAAACATATAAATAAGTATAGTTTTCGACGGCTTGTCTCTGACGTCTGGTTTTTCGTCGAGATTAGGAGCAAATCCGCTCAGTCGGAAAGCGCCGAGCGCTCCGTAATCTCGCCCGCGACGTTCGTTTCCATTAGCCGCCTTACCTTCTTGGCGTCCTTTTCCTGGCCAAGCGCCCAGCACAGCTTGATGTATGCCGTTTCCGGAGTCATGTCCAGGCCGTTCCCCATCATGCCCGCCTCCCGCACGAGCCTGTTTGCGGAATAAACGTCATGGTTCACCCTTCCGTATATTGTCTGGGACGTCACAATTACCGGTATACCTGAGTCAACAAGCGCCTTCGCCTCCTTCAGTATGGGGGTTGCGTGCTTGTCCTTTCCCGGGTTTGTGGGTATGACGCCCAGCCCGGTCCCCGCAAGCACCACGCCGTCGTATTTGCCAAGCCCAGCTATCATCTCCTTCCTGATGCCCGGATAAACGTAAACCAATGCGACATTGTCGCTGAACTTGTTCCTCAGCTTCGGCTTTCCACCTGACCTTTTCCTGTAAGGATGCAGCCCCTCGAACGTCCCGTTCCGGTAATCGACCTTCGCAAGCGGCGGCATGCCTATGCTTTTGAATGCGTCGCGCCTTGAGGTGTGCATCTTCCTTGCCCTTACGCCCCTATGGTAATGGCAGAATGAGTCGTCAACCGTTGCGTGCATGCATATGCCGACTTCTGCGATGTCCTGCGTCGCGGAAAAGACCGCGTTCAGCAGATTGATTTTGTTGTCGCTGCTCGGCCTGTCCGAGCTCCTTTGCGCGCCGACGAAAACGACCGGCGCGTTGAGCCCCTCAAGCGCGAATGCAAGCGCGGCAGCGGAATAGTGCATTGTGTCAGTGCCATGCATGAGCACGACGCCCTTTTTGCCGTCTTTCAGCTCTTCATATGCGCTTTCAGCCATCTTCGCCCAGTGCCATGCGTTCATGTCCTCGCTGAATATGTTGAAAAGCATCCTGGTCTTTATTGACGAGATGTTCTCCAGCTCCGGAAACGACGCCTTTAGGAACGCGGGCGTCATGCGCGGGAAAACTGCGCCTGTCGCATAATCCACTTCCGAGACTATCGTGCCGCCGCAGCCGAATATCGCGACGTTTCCGTCGCCCTCGTCTTTTTTCTCGCCAAGCCTTACGTCAACGGCCTCGCCAAGCTCCATTTTCTCTATCTCCTTGTCGCTGACCCCTATATTATAGCCGCTGTCCAGCTTTATGGTCTTGTGGCCTTTTTCCTCATTGACAAGTATGCCAGTTAGTTCCGTGCCTTTCCATCTGAGCCTGACCCGTTGCATTTCAATCCCATATCATTGTTTCCGCTAACCTTTAAATACCTTGTCCGCGTTACACACTGGATGAGAGTTATTCTATTTGCACTGGCCTGCGCAGCCATGCTGGCTTCAGGCTGCATATCATTGGGCCAAACAGCCCAGCCAAGCGGCGCAAACGACACCGTGAGCCTAAGCGCCATCCAGGACATGAAAGACATACTGAGGAGCGGCCACGCCATAGAATATGTGGCGACGTACGTGGTCAACTATTCCCTTTTCGGGAATTCCTCTGCAATGAACGAGACCTATTACATGAAGGCGGGAAATGCCCGGGTTGACGTCCTTGACGGAAACATCTCGGCATCCGTTTTCAAGATTGGCACCAACACATACTCATGCCAGCCTTTGGGCGGGAACATAACGTGCGGCCTGGCTTCTGCCAACGTGACTGAGGATACGGACCTTGCGGCAAGCCTTGAGGCTAACATAGACACCTATGTCGTAGGCAAGCTTCCGGACCGCACCATATTCGGCATCAATGCCAAATGCTTCCAAGTCGGCATGAGGGACGGGGCTGCCAGCATGCCTGACGTGCTTAAGCCGGACGTCGTTGGCAACGACGTGGCGTTCGGATATTGCTTTTCATCAGACGGAATACCGCTTGAGTTCTGGTCGCCTTTCTCCAGGATGTACATAACCAGCCTCAACAGGAGCGTCCCTGATTCGGCATTCGCCCTTCCGGCGAATCCGCAATGATTTTCCGCTTATTTTTAAACCTTGTGCAGCAACACCGTTGCAAGGTGTAAAAATGGAAACACGAATCTTACTGCTAGTATTGATAGTGTCTGCCGTTCTATTCGCAGGATGCATAGGCGGCAACCAGAATGCCCAGACCGCGCAGCCCGGAGGAAATGGGGGAAACACACAGCCTTCCGGGGGCGGCACGCAGGCAGTCTCAAATGCGTCAGCAAATGCGTCTGCAAACGCGTCCAACCAGCAGGTCGCAAACGCGTCCAACCAGCAGCTTGGAACCAGCGTTGCAGACCAGCTTAGCGCGCTTTTCGCTGGCGCAGGGGAGCCCAACTACAAGGTGACCTACACATACAGCGCGGGCCAGGGTACAGCGCCTGCCACGATGGTGCAATATAAAAAAGGCGACAAAATGAGGATGGACACGAGCATGGAACTATCAGGGATGGGGACCCTTTCCAGCGAAGTATTCATGCTTGACAACAAGACCTATGTCTGCTCTGACTATGCCGGCCAGGGAAACTTCACGTGCATGAAATTAGCGTCATCTACGCAAGGCAACGAGGTGCCAACCGCAAGCACGCTGAATGAGTCTGCCTCAATTGACAACACCCAGCTGCTTGCCCCAACCGTGATAGCCGGGATTCCGGCCACGTGCTTCAGGGTAACATCGCCAGCAGAGGGCGACACTCCGGCTTCCAGCGCGGACTACTGTGTTTCAAGCGACGGCATACTGCTTTCCATGTCGTCTTCGGCAGTTACGTTGACTGCAACGGCTGTGGAAAAGGGCATTTCTGACAACGCCTTCGTCCTTCCGGCGCAGCCGACAGAGGTTCCAACAAGCTGAGCAGGCACAGGCACGGACAAGGCCAAGAATGGGCGGCGCATCCGCCCCCAATATCTTTTTTTAAACCCAATCAGCCATAATAAACCATGGCAAACGTAAGTGCAGTCCCTTCCGCAAACAAGGGCGTTGCGCTCAGGCGGTGCAGGAAAAGCCCGTACGACGACCGCGCAGTTGTCTTTGAGCCGCTTCATGACGATTATTCGGAGCAGTTCCGGGATTCGCGGCCGCGGAGAGCCATTGACCTGAAGCCGACGCCGTTCTCGTGCTGGCTCGTCAACATGCGGTTCAAGGTGCAGGCAAGGCTCAACGCGCTTGCAATGGTGCCAATGCCTTCAGGCAACGCAGAAACCGATTCTGTCAACAAGAACATCGTATGCATCTCAACTGCCATGTACCTGCTAAAGCAGGCGAACCTGCTTACTGCTGCGGCAATGTACAGGCATGACTATTTCTCGGTTGCAGACAGCTTCAGCCTTGCCATGAGAACGCTGATGGGCCTGCTGGACAAGCGCTATTTCTCCAAGGGCACGGCAGAGTTGGCTTCCGGGTATAATGAGTGCATCGCCGCAATGGAAGGATGTAAGTCGTTCTTTTCCTTTAAGCCGCTTGGGTTCAGCGATGCAGCCGGCGCCTACAGGCCATACATCCTTTCGCAGATGGAAAGGATACGGCAGAGGCGCAGGGAACAGGGACTTTTCAAACCGATACTGGCCTAACGGCCTTCACGCCTTTTTTTAAACCTATTCTTGCATTACCGGAACAGGTGTCAATATGGACAAAGGCAGCACTTATGAGGTAAAGGACATTGGGCTTGCGGACCAGGGAAGGAAGAACATCGAGTTTGCGGAAACGCACATGGGCGCCCTGCTCAAGCTGAAGAAAAGGCTGGAAAAGGAAAAGCCGTTCAAGGGCGTGAGGATAGGCCTTGCGCTGCACGTGACAAAGGAGACTGCCGTGCTTGTCAAGACGCTGGCTGCAGGCGGAGCGGACGTCGCAATAACCAGCTGCAACCCGCTTTCAACGCAGGACGACGTTGCAGCCGCCCTTGCCGAAGCAGGCGTGAAGGTATGGGCATACAAGGGCGAGAGCGTTGAGGATTATTACAGGTACCTTGAATACGTGATAGCGTCAAAGCCGCAGATAACGATTGATGATGGCTGCGACCTTGTTTCTCAGATACATCTCAAGCATCCTGACCTGATTAATGGCATCATAGGCGGATGCGAAGAAACAACGACCGGAATCCTGAGGCTGAAGGCAATGGAAAGGGACAAGGCGCTGAAATACCCCATGATTGCGGTCAACGACAACAAGACCAAGCACATGCTTGACAATTACTACGGAACGGGCCAGAGCACGGTTGACGGCATAATAAGGGCGACCAACATATTGTTTGCGGGAAAGAACATGGTTGTCGTTGGATACGGCGACTGCGGCAAGGGCTTTGCGCTCAGGTCCAAGGGGCTTGGGGCAAACGTCATAGTGACGGAAGTGGACCATCTGTGCGCGCTGAAAGCCAAGTACGACGGCTTCCAGGTCATGAAGATGGCAGACGCATGCAAGCTCGGGGACATCTTCTGTACATTGACAGGGGACATAAACGTCATACGGACTGAGCACATGATGCAGATGAGGGACGGCGCGATAATGGCGAACAGCGGCCACTTCGACGTTGAGATAGACGTCAAAGGACTAAAGAAAATGGCCAAATCAACAAGGAGGATAAGGCCGTTCCTTGACGAGTTTACCTTGCCTAACGGAAGAAGGGTTTACCTGTGCGCTGAGGGCAGGCTGGTCAACCTGGCTGCCGCAGAAGGCCATCCGAGCGAGGTCATGGCGACAAGCTTCTGCGGACAGGTGCTTGCATGCGAGCATCTTGTGAAAAACAGGGGCAAGCTTTCCAACGTCGTCATCTATCTGCCTGTTGAAATGGACAACGAGATAGCGAGGCTGCAGCTTGAGGCGATGGGCGCGGAGATAGACACGCTTACGGACGAGCAGGTGAAATACCTCAA
>Ga0209777_10009577_pt1 | contig 10403 bp, 3 predicted proteins | sample FrelakmetHBP12HB_FD_187147 | JGI IMG/M metagenome (GOLD analysis project Ga0209777, IMG submission 187147) | Freshwater lake sediment microbial communities from the University of Notre Dame, USA, for methane emissions studies -HBP12 HB (SPAdes)... | ecosystem: Environmental > Aquatic >... | reverse complement strand
CTTCCGATCTCCCACTTTCGCGTCCAGACCGGTGGGTCGGCGTTGTAGCGGACGGCGTTGGCGGCCTCCGCGTCCCAGTAGGCGCCCTTGACGAGTCGAATCGCGAACCTGGCGCCGCGTTGCACAGCCCAATCGAGCATATCTTTCAGGTCCTGCTCGGCGCACTTGAGGTAGGCCTGTAGTACGATGCCGACGTCGGTCCAATCGCGTAGGCCGTCCTCCATCAACAGGCGTTTGAACAGTTCAAACGTGACCCCGCGGTGCTTGGATGACTCGGTGTCGATGTTGACGAACGCGCCTGCGCGGCGGGCGTGCAGCAGCAGAGGACGCAGGCGCGAGGACACTTCGCGGACCGCACGGTCTGAGTCGATGGGATCGAAATAGGGGTCAAGTCCGGTGAGCTTGATGGAGAGATTCACCCGCGGCATCGGTCCGCGTTCATCCTCGTCGATGATCGGAATGGTCGGCCAGTGCCGCGCCAGGGTCGTAAGACGGTCGATCAGATCGCGATACAGGGCCGCGTAGCGGTCGGCCTGGGCATAGCTCGTCGTCGATTCGCCGAGCACGTCAAGCGTAAAGGCCATACCCTGTGCACGCAGCCGTTCGATCGTCTTGATGGCGCTGGGAATATCGAAACCGGTGATGAAACGACCGGCCATCTTCGTCGCCCCGGTTCGCGCCGCGCTTCCGGTGATTTCGTCTCGGACGCGACTTAGCCGCGTGGAGCCGAGCCAGGCGTAGGCCAGACCCGGAAGGTCCACCTCGCCGGGGCGGAAGTACTCGGCCAGGTGTCGGGCGATGTCGGCATTGGAGCGCAGGGCGGGCAGGCAATCGACGAACTGAAAGGCCCGCGTGCGCAGGCGATCGTCGCGATCGACGACGCGCGTCATCTGTTCGAGCCACCAGGCCTTCTGCCAGACGCGCGGCTTGGCTTGCTCGGCAAGCTCGAAAATATCCTGCCCCATTTGCACGACGCGATCGTTGATTGGAGGCGTTTCTTGGCGGTTCATTGTGTTTGCGCTTGTCATGGAGGTCCGTTCAACGCAATCGTCTGCCTTGGAGTCAGAAACACCAGCCAGCAGCGCCGGACGGGGCGGCGCCATAGTCGCTCGGCGGCCCGGCTATAGAGGGCCATTTGCGGGCGATAGAGTTCGCACCGGGCCGGAACACCTTCCGCCGAAACAGCGTCGGTCTTGAAATCCACGACTTCCACGCCGTCGCCCGCGGGAAGGATACCGTCGATTATCCCGCGAACCAACACACGATCGTCGCTGGGCACCGTCACCGTCGAATCGAAATAGGTCAGCGGCTCGGTGGTCACAAAGCGCAGCTCGCGGCGATACGCCTGCCCCGCCACGCGAATCGCCTCCGCCAGAGGCGTGGTCACAAACCACGCAATTGCATCCTCGGCAACCATTTCCGCCTCGGCGGCGGTCAAAACTCTGCACTCGACCATCCGCTGCAATTCCAATGCCACGCCCGACCCCTGGGCGGCCTTTTGAAAATCGAGGTGTTGCAAAACGCGGTGCGTAAGAATGCCGCGATTGGCGGCAGCATCCCGCGGTGCGGCGGTTGCGTCGAAGAGGTCGCCACGAAGTGCTCTGTGCGACGCGTGTGACGCAGGCCGCATGTCAGGGTCATGGAGATAATCGAAGGCCCCCTTGAACTCGCTGGCGGCCACGGTGGCCCGCACGGACGACGCCGAGAGCCAAGGATAGATGTTGCGGAGGCGGGCCAGCACGTTCTCGACTCCGGGATCGTCGGGAGTAATCGGTTCGTCCTGTGGAAGCGGCTCGAGGCTGGCAACGGCGCGGCGCAGAGCACCTTCTCTATCATCCACCGGCCGGGCGATGTGCCATTCGATCATCTCATCCGGGCCGTGCAACGCGACCGAAACGAGCGGACGCTCGCCGACTTTGCCGCCAAGTCCGATCACCTCGCCCCGCGGTGCGCCGGCGAGCGTCGGCAGAAGCCAGTCGAGCGGAGTCCGCGCCGTGGCCACACCCAAACGGGTCGGCGGGCGGACGAGAGCCGAGCCCGGCCCCGGCGACGCCACGCGGTCCAGGCGGTTGACCGACCCCACGAGAATCAAGCGCTCGCGGGCGCGGGTCATGGCCACATAGAGGATGCGCATCTCTTCATCGCGCGTGCTGCGTTCGATTTCGGAGGCGGCGAGTTGATGAACGACCGACGGATACTCGATCATCCGCTCGGTTTCGATCACCTTCAGGCCGATCTTCGCCCGGCGCTCGAATATCATTCGTCCGGCGCGGTCGCCAAGGTTGAATTGCGTGCCGAGTCCGGCGACAAAGACGACGGGGAATTCGAGGCCCTTGGCGTGGTGGATGCTCATGATCCGCACGACATCATCGGCTTCGCCAATCGCCGGGGCCGCCCCAACATCGCGATCTTCGTCGGCCATCGACTCGATGAAACGCAAAAACCGGTGCAGCCCCTGCCGCCGAAACGAACCAAACTTTCGCGCCAAGTCGTGGAGCTTCAACAGGTTCGCACGACGCTGCGCGCCGCTGGGCAATCCCGCGGCGTGGGCCAGATAGCCCTGTCTTTCGTAGAGGTTCCAGATTGTGTCGGCCAGTGGGCGGCGGCGTACCTCGTCACGATACCGTTCGACACAAGCGACGAATTCGGCAATGCGGCTTCGCAGTCTCGCGTCGGGACCTCGCTCGGCATACTCGCGCACCGCGGCATGGAATGGGATCTCGCGGTCGATCAACCGCAGTTCGGCAAGATCATCCTCGGTGAATCGTTCGCCGAAGATTCCGCTGCGCAGCACCGCGGCGAGAGGTATGTCCTGTTGGAGGTTGTCGAGCACCTGAAGCGCCGCAAGCACGTCGCGGACCTCCAAAGTCCCAAACAACGATCCGCTGACCTCCGCATAGGCCGGAATGCCCATCGCGGCGAGGACACCGGCCATGCGATCGGCATTGACCTTGGTCGCCCGCAGCAGAATTGCCATGTCGCAATGCCGAAGCGGCTTGTCATTGGTATTCGCACCGTGTGGCGTGTCCGAGCCGGGAGCCCCGGCGCGGCCGGGACAGGCGTCAGCGACCGGTGCTGTATTTGGTGATTTGGTGATTTGGTGATTTGGCGATGGGGTAATTGAATCCGAGCCGGGAGCGTAAGCGACTCCCGGCGCGCCGGGACCGCCCATCGAAGTCAATTCTCTAATTCGCGTGCCGATGAGAAACGCCTCGCGTTCGATCGGATCCCAGCGCGCCGCGTCGGCGAGGTCGAGCGTTCCGCGATCCATCCAATCCTGTCCACGATTCTCCGGCGTGTCATCGCCAACCGCATCATCGGATTCACTTTCGGCGGCGTCATCGTTGTCTTCAGCCGACGTGATAGACAAGCCCTTGAGGTTGCGTTCCAACAAGTGAAGCTCGACCGGGAGGTGCGGAGTTCCCGGATCGACCGTCCGCCCCGGTCGCAGTTCGGCCTGATCGTCGTAGACCACTCCGCCGGCGCCGCGCATAAGCTGGCGAAAGACAAGGTTCACCGTGTCAAGGATCTCCGGTCGGCTACGGAAGTTGCTTTGCAGGAAGATCGCCTCGCCGACTTCGTTCTGAGCCCCCCGAGCCCCGACATTCATGTCAGGAGACGGCCCGGCGTAAACGCCTGGGCTCCGAGCTCCGCCGTCACGAAAGCGCCCCAAGCGATCCAGAAAGAGGTTCGGTTCGGCCAACCGAAAGCGGTAGATGCTCTGTTTGACATCGCCGACCACGAATAAATTGCCGGAGCGCTCCGGATTCGATTCGCGGCTGACCAAGTGGAGAATCGCCTGCTGTAGCGGATTGATGTCCTGAAACTCATCGACGAGCACGTAGGCGAAACGGTCTTGAAGCGCGCGTGCGGCCTCCGACGGGCGCCGCCGACCTGAATCCTCGCTTAGCAGTTCGAATGCGAAGCGTTCGAGGTCGGCGAAGTCGATTACGTTCATCCGCCGTTTCCGGGCCGCGTATGCCTCGCGAAACTTGTGAACCAGATCGACGAACGTGGCCACGTATGGGGCTACCCCCGCCAACCCCTCGATCCATTCCTTTACCGAAAACAGGCCGAAGCGGTTCTGCAAGCGATCGCGAAATAACTTCTCCTTGACCTGCTTGCTGAATTGCTCGCTCGCGACCTTGCGCGCTGCTTTCTCCGCATCCGGCGTTCCCTTTGGCAACCGGGGGGCTTGTTTGTCGCCGAAGTTGAATCCGCCGATGCCTTCGCGTAGGCGCTCGAACTGTTCTGCGCTGTAATCGGTCGCTTCCCCAAGCTCCCTCGTCCAATCGGCTAATTGCGTTGCGTATTCTCGGATTCGACCCGCGTGATAATGCCCGACCGGATCGCCCGCCTCCAAGTCAGCCGCCAATGCTTCACAGTGCTCTTGTTGCGCGTGCAACTCCGCCCGCAACTCGTCCGCCAGCGATTCCATTACCTGTTGGGGATGGTCTGTCAGCGACTGCACGGCGTCGGCAAGCCACGCTTGCGGATCGGGAAGAGAAGTCGTGAACTCGTAGAGCCGCAGCACGAAAGCGGCTATGGCCCGGTCCTCGCCCAAACCGTACACATCAACAAGCCGCGCGAACCGCTCGCCTGGTTCGTGGGCTGCGGTGCCGGATGATCCCGATGGCACACAAATACCCGACGCTGCGGTGGTTAACGTGTCGGCCCCCAGAATGTTGCCCTTTTCGGGCGAGGCTGAGTATAGATCAATGAACAACTCGTCGAGGACTTCCTTTTTGAGAAGAGAGGCCTCATCGGCGTCGAGCACGGTCGCCGTCGGGTCGATGGCAAGGTCGCTGAACCAACGCCGAACGGCCCAAAAGCAGAAAGAATGGATGGTGGAGATTTGCGCGGCGTCGGCGAAAGCGAGCTGGTCGCAAAGCCGTTCATCGTTGGGGCGTTCCTCGACCCGCCGCCGAATCGCCTCGACGATCCGCGAGCGCATCTCCGCCGCCGCGGCATCGGTGAAGGTCAGCACGAGCAGGGCGTCGATGTCGCAACGCTCATCGGGCGGGGCGTCGCAAACGAGATAGGCGCAGCGTTCGGCCAGAACCGTCGTCTTGCCCGACCCCGCGGCCGCGGAGACGATGACGCTTCGCCCCGTCGTGCGGACGGCATGAAGCTGCTCTTTCGTAAGCGTGGGTCCGGTAGCGGACATCGCGGGTGCAATTATAACCGCGAAGCATTCAGATTGCCTGATGTCGGGACCAAGAGCCTCTATCAGAACCTCAAGCGGCGGCGCTGCGTCAATCAGTACCGCGAGTCCCGGCGCGCCGGGAACGAGCGGTCCCCGAGCCGCGGACGGAATGCAATCCCGGCGCGCCGGGAGCCCGCGCGACTTGTTAATCTTGTATATCCTGTCCAGTCATTCCCCGGTTCTTGTCCGACCCACGTACGGAATGCAGTCCCGGCGCGCCGCGAACGGGCCGTAGCGTCGCGATTCATCCGCGGCTAAAACCGATTTCACCACGAAGAACCTAGCGCGGGCATTGCCCGCGCTAGGCCCTTCGTGGTAAAATCGTTTCTATTGTCCCGCGAAAACCCGTTGGAAGCCCGCAAAGTCGCGAAGGTCCGTGTCGCCGTCCGCATCGAAATCAAACGCCGCACAGGGATTGTCGAAGCGCAGCGCAGATCCCGGCGCGCCTGGACCATTCTCAAATCTCAAATCTTCCATTCCAATCGCGCTTCTGCCGTCTCCCGTCATCCGCTCTTGGCCTGGATCATCGAATCCTCTGCGCGGACCAACCCCCTCTCCCTTCAAGGGAGAGGGTTGGGGTGAGGGTGACCCGTTGCGATTCTCCAATAGCGTCATTCGCTCTTCGCCATTCGCCATTCTCAATTCGGCCCCACTGGGGCCGCCCATGCAGGTGTCCCAAGCGGCAAAGTCCGCCATATCCACGCTTTGGTCGCAGTCATAGTCGCCGATTCCGAACTCGTACGCCCCCATGTCCACCCGCCCGCACAGCACCCGCGCGTGGCCGTCGAGGTCCGTCTCGCCGGGTTGCGGAACGAAGCCCGGATCGCCCGCATTGATCGCCGGCGAACCGGCCCGCATTCGCAGGTCGCCGAAATCGTCGTTGGCGCCTTCGTCCACATCCGGCGTGGCCGGATCGTCGCCCCACCCGTCGCCGCCGTCGGAAGGATTACGCACGAGCATCGGGTCGGCGGAGATATTGCCATCGGTCCCCGTCGGGTCGGTGAGGTGGGAGTAGTTGTAAATACCGTTACCATAGACACAGTTGTACTGCAGTGTGGGAATCCCAGTACCGGAGTTTTGACAAACCCCGGACGAGTTAAACGCGATGATCGTGTTCGCGATCGTCGGAGACGAGGAGTCCAGGTACAATCCGCCGCCTTCCCAGTAGGTACTGTTGCCCGCGATCGTGTTGTTCGCCATCATCGGGGAGGAGTCCCACAGGAACAGCCCGCCACCGTCATAGTAGGCGCTGTTGCCCGTGATCGCGTTGTTCGTTATGGTCGCCGAGGAGTTCCACAGGTACAGCCCGCCGCCGCCGTAGGAGGCGCTGTTGCCCGTGATCATGTTGTTCGCGATCGTCGGGGAGGAGTTGTTCAGGTACACCCCGCCACCGTAGGCGTACAGGCCCGAGACCGTGCCGGATCCGTTGGTAATTGTGAAGCCGTCGATGCGGGTCGTGGCTGTTGCTCCGGGCGGCGAGGTGACTACGCTGCCCGTCTGATTACCGTCTAGGATCGTTTCGTTGATCTTCCAGTCGCGTTGGGTAAGCTCGTTCTCCGTGCCCGCGAAACCGCCGTAGACTTGGACTCCCAGCGCGAGCGTGAAGTTCCCCACGTATCTGCCCGCCGCCACCCAGATTTGATCGCCGCTCTGTGCAGCCGTCAGCGCCGACTGCAAGTCGGTGTAAGCATCGGTCCAGCTTGTGCCGGTGTTCGCCCCCTGGGCGTCGTCGTTCACATAGCGGATGGTCTGAGCGTTGGTGGCCGTGAGAGGAATACAGAAAAGTAACCCGCATAGCGCGCCGCGGAAGTTACGTAGAAGCATAATGCCTGCTCCTTTCCCTCTCCGGCCTTCCGCCATACTACCAAACCGCAACGAGAATTGCAATCCAAAAACGTAGGGCTGGTTCTCCCCGCAAAAATACTGAACTTCAGACTTTGATCTCACCACGAAGGACTCGAAGATCACGAAGAAAACCACTTCGTGCCACCAACCTAAGGATTCTTCGCCAGCCACGCCGATTCTCGAATCCCAACCCCCTCCGTGCCTTTCTTGTTTCTGTTTTCCGCCAGGTTCTTCGCCGTGGTCAACATCCCCAATCCACAGATTTCACAGATTTACACAGAGTGAGTTCTTATCTGTGCCTCTCTGTGCCATCTGTGGATTCGTCCCCTTCGTGCCTTGCGCTGCCGCCTAATCCCTTCGTGATCTTCGTGTCCTTCGTGGTAAAGACCAGGTTCTTGTTTCCGACTGTTGAACCGGGTTCTCGAAAAGCTGTTCGCCATTGCTTCTCCTCCAGGTTCTTCGCCGTGGTTAACATCCCCCATCCACAGATTTCACAGATTTACACAGAGTGAGTTTTTATCTGCGCCTCTCTGTGCCATCTGTGGATTCGTCCCCTTCGTGCCTTGGCTTGCGGGCCAAGCCCGCGCTTTGCGCCTTTCCTCTCAAATCTGAAATCTCAAATCCCCGCATCTTCCGCAACGATTCGGCCTTCTTGGAGGCAGGTCGGCAGGCGGTTCGTCCATTCAACATTCCGCATTCGCCATTCGCTCCCGGCGCGCCGGGACGGCCCTTGACCGCAGCCAAAGCCGCGCCGTGCCGTGGATTGACCGCCCGCCGTCCCGCCCCTACAATCACCCCAGGTATGACAGTTTTAATTGAAGGAGAAATCATGGCCGGCCCCAATACGCTGGAAATTACTGACGCCAATTTTGACGATACGGTGTTGAAATCCGATCAACCGGTGCTCGTGGATTTTTGGGCCGAATGGTGTGGCCCTTGCAAGCAGCTTTCGCCGGTAATCGAGGAGCTGGCCAAGGACTACCAAGGCAAGGCCAAGGTCGGAAAGGTCGATACCGACGCCAACCGCCAGGTGTCCGTGCGCTTTTCCGTGAGCGCCATCCCCACGGTCATCCTCTTCAATAACGGGGAGATCATCGAAAAGTTTGTCGGTCTTCGGGGAAAGAAGGACTTTCAGGCAGCGCTCAATCGGATCGTCACTAAGCCGAAGTAAGTCCGCCGTCGCGACAAGATCGTGCGTAGGGCGGGCTCCGCCCGCCATTCAGAGCGTGGAGTCCCGGCGCGCCGGGGACACGGCCTATCAGTACCGCAACAGGTATGGAGCGGTCCGACAAGGCCCGGAGCGCCGGCGATGGCGCGATCCGAGCCCGAAGCGTTAGCGACCGGAGCCCTGGCGTCTGGGTTTATCCCCCGCGCTGCATCTCGGCGACACGAGCCGCGCCTCACGAGACGTTTAATGGCAGAAGCTTCATCGTGTCATTGCCGAAGATGTCGATCACCTTCACGGCTACGGTGTAGCGCCCGGGCTTGGCGTAGGTGTGGGGGGCGCTGGTCAGTTCCAGGTTGCGGTCCTTGCGCGTGCGGAAGCTCTGCCACTCGTTCTCGAAGATGTAGGTTCCCGTCCAGCGCTCTTCAAAGTCAATAGGTCCCATTGGCCCTATAGGTCCTATTTCGCCGTCCTCTACGCCGGTGCTCTTGGCCACCTTGATGATCTCCTTGCGGCTCTCGTAATCGAAATCGACCGCCCAATAGTCCACCCAGTCCGTCCAGTGTTTCGTCAGCACTTCGCGGGTGATGACGCCGAGTTTGTTCTTGCTTACCTTGATGAGCTGCCCCTGTTCGCAGACCACCTCGCTCTTGCCTTCCTTCAGGTCCGCCGCGATCGCGTCAATCAAACCCTGCGTGTAGTACACCGAGTAATCGCTCAGCTCAATGGCCACGTCCATAGGTCCCATCGGTCCTATCGGTCCTATTCCCTTGTACCTCGGCGTCGCCTCAATGTAGGCCACGTCGAAGAACCGCACCTGACCCTTCTCCACCGCCCGCTTGTCGAACACTTCCGGCGGGATGGCCTTGGGGGTCAGGTCGATTCCCTTGGCCTTGGCCTCGTCCAGCACCGCCGGAAACAGCCCCATCTCAAACTCAAATGCCAGCACGTCGCAGCGCGAGGCCCCGCGTTTGCGGCATTCGACGATCACTTCCTCGATGAACAGCCGCCCCACGGGCAGATTGATTGGCCCGACGACGACCAGCCGCCCTGCCAGTTTGCCGTGAAAGAAGCCGTCGAAACCGGCGCTGCCCACGCCTTCCAGCGGCTGGGCCTTGTAGGCCTTGAGGATCAGCTCGCGAAACTCGCGCTCCTTCTGGGCCAGGGCCTCGGCTTTTTTCTTGGGGCCAAGGTTCGTGCCCACGTTGAGATACGCCGCCCGCTCGTAGCGCCCCAGGTTGAGCACCTCGAAGGCGCGGAAGGATTTGCCGGCGGCCTGTTGCTCGCGCTGCACCGAAATGAGCCGCTTGCGCGTGGTGTGAATGGCGAACTTGCCCAGGTCGGTGACGATCCACTTGCGCCCCAGTTTCTCCGCCACCGCCGCCGTCGTCCCCGACCCGCAGAAAAAGTCGGCCACGAGGTCGCCTTCGTTGCTGCTGGCTTGGATTATTCGCTCTACCAGAGCTTCGGGTTTTTGGGTGGGGTAATCGAGGCGTTCTTTTGCCTGGGAATTGACGGGGAATATATCGTCCCAAAGCGTCTGCAATGGAACCCCAGGCGTTTCATCCAGATAGCGCTTTAGTCTGATTCCTCCGGCTCTTGTAAAATGCAATTTCCCTTCTGCGTCGAGTCTTTGCATCGTTTTAAGAGGGCAGCGCCACAGGGAAGTTACGCCCTTGTATTCATAGGTATACCCGGCTCCAGACAATCCCTTTGCAGTCAGGTTGTCGTCGGTCCACCTTCTTCCATCCGCATCGATGTTTCTGAATCTCGTTTCGTAATCTTCGGAATGCTCCGAATGCTGAAGGTTCCAAATCCAGTCTCTGGATCGAGCGTAGTAAAATATTGAATCAACGTTTACTCCGTAGCGTTTGGGGTCGCTATGGGCACTGGTTCGTTTCCAGGTGATCTCATTCACATAGTTGGGCGTTCCGAAAACCTCATCCATCAAGGCCCGAAGGTAGCTGTTCAACCGATAGTCGCAATGCACATAGATGCTCCCATCCTCAGCGAGCAAATCGCGCATGAGGATGAGGCGTTCGTAGATCATGGCGATGAAGGAGTCGGCCCCGCGGCCCCAGGTGTCGCGGTAGGCGATCTGCTCCAGAAGGTTAGGCTCTTTGTGAAAGGTCTCGCCGCCGATCTCGATGTCCATGGAGAAGTCCGCCCCCACGTCGAAGGGAGATC
>Ga0209777_10009576_pt1 | contig 10404 bp, 10 predicted proteins | sample FrelakmetHBP12HB_FD_187147 | JGI IMG/M metagenome (GOLD analysis project Ga0209777, IMG submission 187147) | Freshwater lake sediment microbial communities from the University of Notre Dame, USA, for methane emissions studies -HBP12 HB (SPAdes)... | ecosystem: Environmental > Aquatic >... | reverse complement strand
ATCTCGCCTGTATTCCGAGCGGCTCGTGCGTGTGGTGGAGGCCGACGCCCGTCGTCGCGGCCTGGCGCTGCCCGCCGTCGTGGCCGCCACCCGCGTCTGGTACAACCCCGAGCTGACCTCGCGCTATTTCATGGTCCCCGCGCTGATGGGCGTGCTGCTGATGGTCACCACCATGCTCGTCACCAGCATGGCGCTGGTGAAGGAGCGCGAGGAGGGCACCATGGAGCAGCTCCTGGTCACCCCGCTCCGGCCGGCGGAGCTGATGCTGGGCAAGCTGCTGCCGTTTGTCGTCATCGGCTTTGCCGAGGTCACGCTGGCGTTGGTGCTGATGCGCCTGATCTTCGGCGTACCGCTGCACGGCAGCGTGCTGCTGCTCTATGTACTCTCGGGCGTTTTTCTGCTCACCACGCTGGGCCTGGGGCTGTTCATCTCCACGCTGGTGCACACGCAGCAGCAGGCGATGCTGGTCGCCGCGTTCTTCGTGATGATGCCGTTCATCCTGCTGTCCGGCTTCATCTTCCCGGTGGAGAACATGCCGCCGGCCATCCAGGCGGTCGCGCAGCTCATTCCGCTGAAGTACTACCTGACGATCGTCCGCGGCATCTTCCTCAAGGGCGTGGGGCTGCACGTGCTCTGGCGGGACGGGCTGATCCTGCTGGCCTGGGGCATCGGCATCCTCGCCCTCGCCGTGCTCAAATTCCACCGCCGGCTCGATTGAAAGAGCCGTTATCTGGACCGTGCTGAAGCGGAAACATTGCCGCTGGCAGCGGAGGCGCACGGAGCCTATAACGAGCCTGGTCGAGGAGGGATATCTGCGGCGGGAAGTGGAGCGCAAGGCAACCGTGTACTTCCCCGGACGTGCTCTTCAGCCTCAGAACGCTGGTGCATAACGGTCCCGTGAATGAGTCATAAACACGCAACCAGCGCACTGACGGCGTGTTAGAGGGTAGATGGACGTGTAACATAACACCGACGCCCGTGTTACATAAAGGGGTGAGATTGATGCCAGACACCACCGGCGAAAGATCCTGCCCTTCATCCTGCTGTCCGGCTTCATCTTCCCGGTGGAAAACATGCCGCCGGCCATCCAGCCGGTCGCGCAGTTCATTCCGCTGAAATACTACCTGACGATCGTGCGCGGCCTGTTTCTCAAGGGCGTGGGGCTGCACGTGCTCTGGCGGGAGGGGCTGATCCTCCTGGCCTGGGGCGCCGGCATCCTCACCCTTGCCGTGCTCAAGTTCCACCGCCGGCTCGATTAAGTCGGCCGGCTGCGGGTAGAGTTTTGTTGAAAATCCTCTCTTGGGTGGGCGGATCGGACCAAACGGCTTGCGCGTAATGCCGGCACCATGGCGCCAGGATGACGGATCAGATTGCCAAGGCTAGATTCGCGAATTTAGTGTGTCGCCCTCGACAGTGGCCTCAATGTTTATGACGCAGGCGAGGCTTGATTTTCCGCCGGCCCCCCTGAAAATGGCGCCATGAACAAACCCGAACAATGGCCATTCCGGTACGCTGTACCACCGCCCCCCACGGGCGCTGAAAATTATTTTGACACAGAAGCGCCTGTTTAGTAGTAATAAAGCCCAATGCGGGGATATGGGAGCATGGCGTCCCCGCTCGCCCGAAAACGCTTGCCATTTGCCCCGGCGGGTTTACCATTTCGCCTATGGTGTCCAAGGGATGGGCTGACGATGAAACCGAACAGTGGACCTCAATACCAAGCCACAAAAGAAGTCGGTAACGAATGGATTATGCAAACATGTAGCTCATGTGGCAGTTTATACCAGGGGAGGGCCAACAGAAACGTTGTCCCATTGTGTATGGAGTGCGGGTATAAGAAAACAACGGTTGCTAGTCATAAGTTCAAAAAGAATGTTGAGGCACCACCGAGTAGGCAAATAAAATATATTCGGGAGCCGCTAATAAATGTTAAAAACTGGGCAATACAACACGCGGCGGAGATTAACCAAAACGAAAACAAATTCGCCGACGCATGGGCCAAATTAGAAATGGCTCTAGCGGACAAATATAGCATCAAGGTCTTGCGCGTGTATAAGAGCCGCGCCCGAAATTATCTTGGATTTAAAAAACGCGCCCACACAGTGAATAAGGCCAAAGTCGTTTTAGCGCGATTTGAAAAGGCCACTCGCGCCGCGTTGGATTCATTCTCCGCCGACAAACTTGAAGAAGAAATCGCGGTCGTGGCTGCGCAACGTAAAGATGAGAACGTCAAAGACCCGCCACACGCGCCTGGGTTGGACAGTATGCGGAAGCCGTCCAGAGTTAAAAACAATCCTTCAAGAGAAATTAAAACGAAAAGCGGAATAAAATCACTTCCACCTCCTAATTCAAAATTTATTGAATGTTATCGGTTGTCGAAAATGGCGAAAAGAAAAAACATTGATTTTGCAATGAGCAAGCACATCGTCAAGGAAAGCATCCAGAAAATGGCCGTCCGGCGTAAGCCCAGCGGCGGGAAGCCCACCAAGTACCCATCGCTGCGCAAGCTGCCCGTCGCCGAGATGACCGAGGAGACCATCACCGGGGAGTGCGTGTGCGTTCCGTATTCCAAGGCGAACTACACGTCACTTTATCAGGCGTGCCGCCACCTGATGAGCGCCCATGACGGATGGAAGTTCACGGTGCGGAAGGTTCCGGCCAAGGACGGGCAGCCAGAACTGTCGGCGGCGTGGAGGGTGCAATGATGAAATTAATCGTCACCACACTGTCGGTGGCATGGATACTGCCGTTTCTGTATTACGTCGTGTCGAGGTGGCTGCATTAGATGCTTGCCCGCCGTGCCGGGCGAGGCGTGGGTTGCTCGGAAATCCCGGAGCAAGTAATCCGAGCTACCGCTGCGCAGTGATTTTTATGACACAGAAGCGCCTATTATTCGATTGACAGCCAGGCCGGTTCCGTGTAGGGTTCACGCGACATCAGGAACGGTCCCGCCGTGTGCGGGGCCTGCCAACCGAGGTCGGAATCCCACGGTGGCCTGATGGGAGCCAGTTGCTCCCATCGGATGGGTCCTTCAAGGGAAGGGAAAAAAGTCCGGGCGTAAAGGCCATCCTGATGAAGGGTGGCCTTTTTATTGACGCCGCTTCCTGATGCGTTGCGGTTACGGAAGGAGCAACGCATGAGCACGCAGCTGAGCATCCGGATCCTGCGGGGCAACCCCAACCACCACCTGTGGAACAACAACGGCACATGGTGGCTGCACTACACAATCCATAGGCCCGACTACACCAAGGCGCGAGTCCGGCAATCGCTCGACACGGCACTGTTGCGCGAGGCCCAGGGCCTGCGCGACAAGGTGTTCCGCCAGGTGATGGGAGCGAACGCTCCAGTAATTCCGTGCAGTATAGTTATCCGGAAAGGCCGGCGATGAAAGAAGGCCAGTCGCTACCCTCCCCTGAGGCGGACAACCACGCGCCCGACCTGCCGCCGCTCCCGTCCCTGCTAACGCAGCCCCTGGGGCTCGAGGGCTGGGCGACGCTGGAGCCGGTGCTGCTGGCGGCACTGGCGTCGGCGGACCCGCTTCTGCTCATCGGTCCGCACGGGTCGGCCAAGAGCTTCCTGCTGGAGCGGTTGGCCCAGGCGCTGAAGTTGGAGTACCGGTTCTACAACGCAAGTCTCATCAACTACGACGACCTAGTCGGCATACCCATGCCGGACGAGGATCGCAAGGGCCTGCACTACATCAGCACGCCCTCGGCCATCTGGGAAACCGAGGTCGTATTCTTCGACGAGATCAATCGCACGCGGCCCGAACTCCAGAATAAGCTGTTCCCCGTCATCCATGAGCGCCGCATCCAGGGGATACCGCTCACCCGGCTCCGCTACAGGTGGTCGGCGATGAATCCTCCGCCGTCGGCCGATATGGCCGACGAGAACGCCGACGTCTATCTGGGGGCCGAGCCGCTCGATCCGGCTCTGGCCGACCGGTTCGCGTTTCTGATCGAAGTGCCCGCCTGGCAGAAGCTCACGGAGGACGAGAAACGTCGCGTGTTTCGCGATCAGTTCAGGGGAGCGCATGCCTTCTCCATCCCGCCGGCGGCGATCGTCGAAAAGGCCCGCATTCGGCTGGAACAGCTCCAGCAAAAACCCTTGCCGGCCCTGGAGGACTACCTGTTGAGCCTGCTGGGCCAACTCGAAAGCCATCACATCCGGTTGTCCGCCCGCCGCGCCACCATGCTTTACCGCAACATTCTGGCCGTGCACGCGGCCCGTATGATCCTCTACGACACGGCTTTTCCGGATTCGCCCGCCGGCCGCCTGGCGGACTGGAACACCTCGGCGCTTCTGGCCGTTCGCAACAGCCTGCCGCAGACGGCACAGGGCCGGTCGCCGGATTCCACCCTGATCCTAGGCGTACACCGTCAGGCTTGGGCGATGACGCGCTTGGACGCCGATAACCCCTGGCGCCAACTCCTCGGCATCCGCGATCCACTGGAACGTTGTTTGCAGGGCTTAGCCATGGGCAACAGGATCAATGACGATGACGCGTCGCAGCTCGTCCTTGATGCGCTCGGGGCCCAGACCAATACCTGTACGCGGGTCACTTTGGCTCTGGCCGTCTATGGGACAAACCACCGAAAACGAAATCTGCAGGCGACGGTCATCGAGACCCTGGCGCGCGAGATCCGTGCATTTCTTCCGCCGGGACCCATGTATTCGGTGCAGCCCGGCACGATAGGGGGTCAGATAATGGTTAGCCTCCAGTACACGGTTAAAAAAGTCCTCTTAGACAAGCCCGCGAATATCCGCGACAGGTATGCCGCCAACCTGCTCCGCGGGCTGATGAAGGAATTCGTCAACACTCGGGGGGGGGGCGGGCCGGAGAAGCTCTTGGCGTTCTTCCACAAGTTTTGGGCCCAACTCGAGGGCGCCTCAGCCATCCATGACAACCAGCCAACGAAAGGAGCCTGACATGCCTGCCCACCAATCCGGATATGCGCTTCTGCCAGACCTCCCCGGCGGCTTGGATCGGCACCCTGACCAACGCAGAACGTTCGTTTGGGGCAAATTAATGCCGGTCTACGGTCAGACCACGATTTTCAGCCTCCCGCACGCCTGCCTAGCTGCGGGACTGTTGGATGACGTCGGGACGGGGCAGCCTTTGAATTGGTCCGTGTTGTTGCAACGGGCGCAGGCAAAGTGGCAATGCGCTGAAGACTGTTTTCTGTCGGATGCCGCCAAACTGGGCATCTCTCCACGATCCGTGGAGCGGCGGGCTCGCGCCCAGCGCGGTGCCATCATCGGCTGGCAGCCGGCCGGGCTGCTAGGAACACCCACCGATGAAATGCGGTTCGGGATTTGCCCGGATCTGGAACTGACGGTTGCGGTCCTGTCGTGCTGCATCAGCGACATCTTCTTCAGCGCACGGGCGCCGGACTTCTCATGGGCTACGCTGTTCGGCAGGGCCTTCGCGTGTGATGACGATCTCGGTCCAGCCCCCGCGCTCGATCAGGCGCCTTGGCAGCAATATGCCTGGGAACCCCCGGAGCCAACTTCATGACGCCGCCGCTCGACCCGCAGGGGAACAAGAACAATGCGCAGGCGATGCGCCTGCGCATCCTCAACGTTCTGCCGGCGGCCACCTACCAGATGGACCAATTCCTTAAACTGGTGGATGTGGTGGTCGGCGATCTCTCGGAAACCGCGGCCGTGGAGGTGGGGCAGCAACCCCGCCTGCATCTCAATGCCGCCTTTGTCGCGAAATATTGTCGGCGTGACGAGCACCTGCTCATGCTCATCCTGCACGAGCTCTACCACTTCATCCTGGGCCACACCCGCCTGTTTCCCCGGTTGACCGTGGCGCACAACATCCTATTTGACGTCGTCATCAATGCGATGCTCTGCCGGCAGTTTCGGGAGAAACCGTATGTGACCTTCTTCGAGGTGATCAACAGCGCAACCCGGTTCCCGGGCCGTCTTTTGCGGCCACCGGCCGGCTGGCTGGAGGGCCAGCCGTACTTCGCACCAGCGGCCTCCGACAAGGAACGTCAGGTCATGCAACTGCTCTATGGCGAGCGCTCCGCCACGGTGACATATCATGAGATCTTCGAGCTGATGAAGGAGGAAGTCGAAATCTTGTGGGCGTACTGCCCTAAAAACGGTCGCGATGGCAGGCCATCGCGCAGAAGAATAAAGGGTGGTTTCGTGTTGCTGGGTGATCACTTCGGGGAAAACCTGTCCGGCATCCATGACAGCGTCGCACTGCAAGACGAGCTCCTGAAGGAGATCCTGAGCCGCGTGACGAGGCGTTGGCCGGATGACGCTCAAAGAATCCTGGGTCGGGGGGCTGGCGGCGAACCCCTGAATTATATCCTGCCCCAATCTCGCAATCCCCGGGCGGCGTTTCTGCACGCGCTCAAGGGTCTTCTGGCCAAGGCGGGGGTGCTCCACCCCGGACCGGGCGCACCCCGCGCCCGCGAGCAACGGATGAGCAGCTATGCATACAGCTCCGTGCTCCCCAACTGGCGTGATCGGCAAGCCTTCTCCCGGATGGTCCTGTACGGCGTCGCGCCCATCTTATACGCGAATAAAGGTCAGCATCCGCGCCCGCGCTGGATTTCGCAGGTGGCGCATATTTACGTTGATGTCAGCGGCTCCATGGCGAACGCCTTACCGTGGCTGGTCGGAGCACTGGACCCGCTGCAACGCCGCGGAGCTTGTCGGCTTTACGCGTTCAGCACGGTCGTGGATCCCATCAAGCCGGGCGCACTGATCGGCGGTTTGATCAAAAATACCCTAGGCACCAACATCCACTGTGTCTGCGACCATATCCTGAGTTTCAGGAAAACCGAGACACCCCGGCAGGTTGTGCTTCTCACGGATGGCGCAACGGGGCAGCCGGCGCAGGCGGAGATCGACGCCTTGAAGGCCCGCCATATTTGCATCCATGCCGGCGTGGTTGAGGGTGGCACGCACGAGGATCTTGCTTTGTTTGCGCAAAGCATAGAAGATCTTCCGGCTTTTCAATGAGAGGAACCCCATGAGCAATTCCGAAAGATTCCTGAAGGCGTACAACGCGATTGACAAGGCGCTGCGGAAGCAAATTGACGAAAGGCCTGGCTCTCGAACATTGTCGAGCCCCGGCTTTTCGACCCGGATACGTGCAGCCGAGCAGAAGGGGATCATAAGCCGACACACCGCCACGGATCTGCACGAACTGACAGAACTGCGGAACGCAATTGTTCACGATACGACGGACCTCGCCATTGCGGAACCACATCTGGAGACGGTTGTCTTGATTGAACGAATCCTGTCAATGCTTGAGAAGCCGGTCACTGTGTCGCAGATCGGCAGTCCCGTCTCCACCTTCGACCAGAGCGATTCCGTTGCCAACGTGCTCCGCCATATGGGCGAGAACCACTTTTCACAGGTGGTGGTTATGAAGGACTATCATATTCAAGTCGTGACCACAGAGAGCATCGCGCTTTGGCTGGCCAAGCAGGTTACGGAGGATCTCGTTGATCTCAGGGATCCGCTAACGTGCGTTCTCAAATACGAAATGAAGGGCTCATTCCAATGTGTATCAAGGAACTTGCCCGTAGAAGCCGCACGGCGGCGTTTTGAAAATGGTGCCGTTGGTGAAGGGGCGCAACTCTACTGCCTCGTTGTGACGATGAACGGCAAAGACACTGACCGAGCGGAACGCATTGTCACCCCTTGGGATTTTATGTGAAGAGGATCGCAATGAGCATGTTCGCGACTAGTATAGTTGTTCCGTTCAAGATGTGTTTTCGTTGTATCCATCAAACAGCGGACAAGGATCCCGCAGTGGGCGGCATTCTTCGCACACCGGTTAAGGATGTGGTATGGCGTTGGGGGCCACGGGGCGGGTAAATCTGCCGCCCTTTGTGGGGGAAAGAGGTCCTTGCATATTTGCAGACCCTGCAAATTGGTCCTTATAATTTCTTAAGAAAGTTCTGCGAGTGGAAACTACGCCGCTTTCTTCAAGATGCCTTCTCCAATATGGTTTTGGGGTTATTTTCGCCTTTTTTGCTTTTTGCTATCTTTCCGGCGACATTCTGAGAAGACACCAACAAAACTGTGCCCAACTGTTTGAACAGCGTTTGTGGCGCTTGTAATGTCTCGGATGAAATGGACGTTCCCCAGGCCGTGAGTTATTGGTTCGTGCCCGTGAGTTGCAATTACATACTTTCTATGCACTTTATCCCAGTTGCGTTTCGACACGGCATTCTCCTTACCCCGCCGCTCCTAGCGAGCCCCCCCCTGCGTTACCCTGGAAGACCGCCGCCAGCGAGAGCGCAACATCAAAACCGCTTTCATCGGCAAAACTCAGTGCAACCTGCTATGGACTATGAGGAGAGCCACCCCTGTGAAGCGAGACGCTCCCACGCAATCCCGATCTGTTCCGGGGTGAACATGGCCTTGCGCGGCCCCCACGCGTGGGTCAATCGCACGCCGTCGCCGAGACGGTTGGCGCCTTCGCGGGTACCGACCCAGTGGACAGTCGCAAGCAGTTCCATCCCGAACGGGGTCTCGAAACCCGAAATCAGCTCCCCAACGCGCTGAAAGCGGGCCTGGGTGTCCCGGTCCATGGTCAGAAAGGCCTCTCCCCGCTCGATGGCGTCGCCTTTCGGCTCAATCTGCTTATCCGGGACGTCCGCACCATCCCCAAACCCGATCGTGTAGTGGCCTTCCATATCCTTGAGCACATGCCGCAGGTTCTCGGCGTAGGGACCGTACGTTCCCTTCTGATATCGCAGGTTCAGTGGCTGGCCAGCCTCCTGCAGGAAGTACATGAGTTTGTGGATCTCGAGCAGGGAGATGCTGTCGTCCATCAGGGACCGCAGATACCGCCCCATGAGGGCCAGCAACGCCGCCCGCCCGAGTGTCATCCTGGGCGCATGCGTCCGAATGACCATCTCCCCGGGCTTCGGAGCGCCTTCCGGTTCATAAAGAAAAGCGCGCACGTCAGGCAGGCTGGCCAGGGCTTGCTCGACCACAGGCCGGACTTCAAGCCAGTTCAGCCCGCCCAAGCCGCAGCCTAGTGGCGGAATGGCCACCGACTTTACGTTGTATTCGCACAGGACGCGAACGAGATCGGAGAGTCCGGCTTGGATGTCTTCGATTCGGCTTTTTCCTTTCCAATGCCGTTTCGTGGGGAAGTTGATAACCAGACGCGGGTTCTCGAACCGGTTCAGATCGAAGACCAGGACTTTGCCCGGCTTCATCTCCTTGCGGTCGCACGCTGTCTTGTACGCCCGATAATTGTCCGGGAACGCATTGCGGAACTGCAATGCGATCCCGCGGCCCATGACACCGACGCAATTGACGGTGTTCACCAGCGCCTCGGCCTTGGCTTCGAGGATGTTACCGCTCTTCAACTCAATCATAGTCTCGCCTTCGCCTAATAATACCATTCCCGCCTGATTTCAACCACGGGATTTCCTGCCTCGTCCCCCAGCACAGGCTGCAATCGGCCTGCGATATCGGGGTCCATGACGCCGATGCGTTCGACCAGTTCCCACGGGAAACGACCGCACAGGAGGAACTCCGCCTGTTTGCCGTCCTTGATCTGGGGATCGCGGAAATCCGTCGCCTGCACGGCATCCCAGTTGATACGTTCCAATTGCGCTAGATCGGCGAAGAACTCGGCGTAGGCTGTCCCCGCGTTTCGGTTCGAGAATGCCCACCGCACGGCATGGACATCGGCCCATGCCACCGTGCGTTCCAGATTGGCCACAAGGTGCACGATAGGCCGCTGTCCGCCCGTGTAGGTCAGACCCTGCCGATTTCCGCGATGAAGCAGGTAGAGCATAATGGATCGCGGGCAGAAATAGAACGGAACGTACTCGCCCACCATGGTTCCGGGGTGGCAATTAACTTCCCGCTCGTGGAGCCGGCTTTGCTTGATCTCCGTCAACCCCACGTTCTGGTGCTCGAGTCCTTGTCGGATACGTTCCGCATCCGACCACAGGCCGCCTCTTTCTATGATGGACGCGAGATTGTCAAGATGCGTAATGTGGTAGAGCTCTGGCATCATACCTAACAGCGGCAATCCCCACAGGCCGATGCTTGCCGCACCATTTATTCTGCCGACAATGATTCTGGCGCTGCGCGGACATTCCGTCCGCTCCTATCACTTCGCCGCCGGGGCGGGCTGGCTGAGCAGCTTCGCGCCGCCGAGGTCGCCGAGCGCGGCCCGGTCGAGGTCCGTCCACAGCGTGCCTTCGCCGGCGTGCAGGATGGTGATGTTGACGAGGGGGTTGAGGCTGCGCGCCAGCTCGACCAGGTTGTAGGACTGGGCATCGCCGAGCGCCTTGACCTTCATCTGGAAGCCCGTGGCCCGCTCGCCCTCGACCATCTGGACGGATTCGGCCTGCGCCTTGCCGAGCGTCTTGACCTTTTCCGCGCGCAGGCCCGCGGTCA
>Ga0209777_10009575_pt1 | contig 10405 bp, 10 predicted proteins | sample FrelakmetHBP12HB_FD_187147 | JGI IMG/M metagenome (GOLD analysis project Ga0209777, IMG submission 187147) | Freshwater lake sediment microbial communities from the University of Notre Dame, USA, for methane emissions studies -HBP12 HB (SPAdes)... | ecosystem: Environmental > Aquatic >... | reverse complement strand
CCACGCCCCGTCGCACCAGGTTGAAGAGCGGCTTGCGGATCTGCCCGGCAGGCAGCCCGATCCGTTTGGCGATCTCAGCTATTGATTCATAAGAACCGCCAAGTTGGCTTGCCAGCGCAGCCTCCTCGGGTGAAAAGATCTTCTTCAGGATCTTGATCTCGATCTTCGAAGGCGTCCTGGGGAAACCGTTGGGAAGTTCGTTCAAAGAGTCTGCAAGCCGTTCAAAAACAAGTTTGCTCATGCTGGTTACTCCTAATTCCCTGATCATCCGGGGTTATTCCAAAAGCGGACTGGAGCCGGTTTCAGACTCCTTGACCTGATCCTTCTCCGGCAAGGACTACGAGGAATCGAGCGTGTATCGCTCCAACGATCAATCCTGCCAGAAGCAACACACCCCTTGTGACCAACACTGACTGCCAGATTTGGGTCATCTTGAAAACCAGGTCGATACCCCAAAAGATGACCGGCATCCCGAATGTCCACGCCATTATCGCCTGGATCCATAACCCGGACCAGCCCACTGCATGACAATAGTGGCTATGCGCAGGAGACAACCCTACTTCAGGCAGGCGTTGCCGGTGCAGCAACCTTCTTCTTCTTGTTACGCCGGGTGATCACAATGACAACGACCACGACGATCACCAACACAACCAAGCACAAGCAGAGCAGGCCTCCGGCCAGCCACCAGATCCAAGCAGTGGAATTCAGCGAGCTCTCGGCCTGCATGTCGGCGGTGCTGCTGGACGAAGAAAGATCCCAGGTGAGAGTTTGACCGCTGGCCGAGGTGGCATTGTTCGATTTGACCAAGCCGGGCATGGTCACCTTCCAGGTCATCTGTACCATATACCCCATACCGGATGAACTGCTTGAGTCGAGGGAGACATCATAGTAAAACGTCTTGTCCACGACCTCCAGCCGGTTGACCGTCACGTTCTGGCCGCTGTAGATCGAGCGCAGCTCGTCCAGGTCAGAAAATTTCATGTCAATGTAACACCAAGTCTCGTCGCCTTTCTGTTCCTGGCGGACGACCGCGTCGGACGGCAGGTTGCTTGACGAGTCACCTGACGAATCCTTCATGATCTGATTACAAACCCCGCCGGTATCCGTGGTTGATTGGCTGGTCACAATTTTCATTTCATCGGTGGAAAGGCCGATCGCCTCGGTCACCGTCCCCGACTGATCCGGCTGGATCTTCGTGTCATACTCAACGGTACATCCCGCCAGAATAAACGCAAGCAACACCACACCCGCAACCAGCAAGTATTTCGTCTTCATTATTCTCCTCCAGAGGTTGGATAAGGACAGAAAAAATGAGCCACGCTCGTATATTATTGTAGGGCAAAAAAGGACGGTTTGCAATGGGGTCCCGGGAGATGACTCAGGACAATGTTTTCAATCTTTTATGGATGGATATTTATGCAACTTCTTGTGCTATGATTAGAGGAAACATTGTGACAAGCTGATAAATTACCATGAAATACTAAACTTCTTTACAGAGAGTGAATATTTAATTCCAGAGAATATATCGATTGGAGTATGAAGGGTCCTGAAGGAGGAACGATCCATGACACCCAAGCATCCATTTTTCCAATCCAAGTCATATAGTATTTTCATCGCCTTATTAGTCCCTGCCCTGTTCTTAATGAGCTGCAGTTTGCAGGTTCCCGGCCTTGCACCCGGCCCTACGCAGATGCCTACCAGCCCGACGATCCTAGCTGGCCTGGCTACACCGACTTCCATTCCAGCCAGCACAACGCCTCAAGTGCTCCTGGAAACCTGGACATCCATTCCCATTCCTCCCAGCCCAACGATCGAAGTACCCACTGAAACACTGACTTCCATCCCTCCCAGCCCGACGCCCCAGCCGACCAATACCACCATTCCCCCAACCGGGAACATCGTCTTCGCGCCCGGGACAACCGCGGCAACCTTAAAAGGTACGGTCCAACCCGGACAGGTTGTGACGTACACCGCGCAAGCGGGAATAGTGCAGCCGATGATCCTGATCCTGGAATCCCCGGGCGGGGAAGACATATTGGGAGTTATTGAACCGAACGGTAATACACTGCTTGATCCAGCCAAAAAGTGGTCACACTGGCAATGGCAACTACCCGAGACCGGACTTTATACGATCCAAGTGATCGGAGGGGCGACTGCAAATAATTACACCCTGACGGTTAAAATCGCCGAGCTGGTCTACTTCGCTCCAGGCGCCCACTCCATCACCCTGCCTGGTAATACTTACCTGGGATTAGCCCATTCTTATGCTTTCAGGTGCAGTTCCGGCCAGATCATGACTGCCAGCCTCAACGTACCCAACACCAAAGCATTTCTCGACGTCTTCGGTCTGAAGACCGGCTTGCTATTGAGCTACACAAAGCTTAAAACTTCCTGGACGGGCACCCTACCAGACACGCAGACATATGTGGTCGAGGTTATTCCAAGAGGCGGCTACCTGGTGAGTTATTCACTGACGGTTACCATCCCCTGATGCTCGTTTGTTTAAAAGGTACTCCCCTTGGGTACACAAAAATCCGCCTTTTATGGCGGATTTTTTATGCACGGGTTTTCCTCACTCAACTGCCGCGGTGAACCCGAACTGGCATATGCTTATTCATCATCCAGGGATTGGGGGCACAGGCGTAAAACCTCGTTGAGCGCCACGCCCCGGACCAGTTCCTGTAACCGGTCGCTGGTATATGAAAGTCCCCTGCCGATCCATAACGTGCGGAGAGACTGTTTCAATTTAAAAACAGCGTATGACGACCCCTGTGTCCTCTCCCCCTGCACACCGGGCGGTGCCACAATAACGCCCGCATCCAGTAAAGATTCAGAGCACCCTTTTTATTTATAAGGGTAAGGAGAGCGATATGGATATCGGTATTCCTGAAGTGTTGATTATCCTGGTGGTAGTGCTCATCCTGTTCGGCCCGGGCCGAATCGGCAAGATTCCCGGGGAACTGGGCTAGGGCATCCGCTCCTTCAGGGACGGCCTGTCGGGCAAGGAAGAGGAAAAGGACGAGGTCAGGAAAGGGGAGAAACGGGACGAACCCCCGCCCACGACTGAATCAAAGTGAGGGGATATACGGAAAAGGTCGGCCCTGATTGGTTCTTTTTGTAAGGGGGATTTCAAGCACCCTGGCAAGGACTTGAACATCGAACCTGGCGGTTCCAGGTTTAAATACTCAGCGAGTATATATTCTTATCGACCCTTTATCTCAAACGGCTGGAATCAGGCAGCTGGGCAAAGCGGTGCAAAGCCACTGTCCGCCTGGAGATGGTGTTGGGCGATGAGTTGAACTGCTTGTAATCAGGCAGGATGCAATTCCTGAGGGCGCTTGAACAGTACTATATATTCGTAATATGAAGGAATATAGTTAAATCGCCTGCTTATTATTTCAGAAGAGGAGTAACCCTCTTTATTTTGAAAAGCATCCATTTCTTTTTTGACACTTTCATCAGCAACACCTGGACCGGCGAAACCGCCGACATAAATCCGGATTGAAAATTGATCAGGTATTTTCGTTGGTTTGAATCCTCGCCCATAAGTTGAGGTTGGTGCAAAAATTTTGCTCATCGTTATCTCCTGATTTGGTAAACACAAGGCGGCAAAGATTTTTTTAGAATTGAAAACGAGGTGTTTAAAGGTGTACGGAAATATTAAGGTTGAGTTTACCACAGGCAGCCTCACCCAATCCAGAACTTCGTGACGGGCAAGGCACACTGAGATCAGACCCGGCCCGCCGAGCCGGCTCGAAGGAGGTACCGGGCAGCTGATCTTTTGGAACCCGGCAGGTGCGAGTTGCGCGTGAACAACGCAAGCCGCTGCCTGCCCCGTGTACTTCCCTGGCACCGCCTGCCAGGGCGGGTGTGCGGGGTCCGTCGCGAAGCACATCCGGAGCAAAGCGTTGAGGGCTGGCGCTGGGCGGCCTGGCGGCTCTGGCGACAGCCATTCCGGGGACGTTCACCCTGCATAAGGTGCGGGCTAGAAAGATGGTGGATTGAAGTCAGGTTCTAGAATCCGGGTACATTAAGAACCTGGAGGTCTCCCCTGCGGGGATGATATCCGCGAAGCGCCCCCGATCCGATATGGAGGGAGCGCTTGACAAAGCGGGTATGTTCAGCCAGGGGAAGGCTTATTTATTCACGCAGACACCGTCTTTAAAGATGCATTGCAGATGCGCGTTACAGATCCCCTGACTGATGGTGAACTGCCCACAGTTGAATGGGACCGGGGTGAAGGTTGGTGTGGGAATCGTGGCGAGCACCCGCACCGGCCCGGTGTCTGCAGAGGGACTGCCATCAACCAGCGGGACCCAGCAGCCAACCTGAGGTGTGAGCAGGATACGTAGCCAGGTGTCGTCGTAATTGCGTCCATCGATCGGGTAGGATTGACCCTTCATCGCCAACCCGGACGAACCGAAGATCATGTCCGGGCCGGAGCGGCAGTAGGCATTGAGATTCGGGGTGAAATAGAATCCCGCCGGGGTGGGTGTCGCTGTCCCGGAACATGCATTGTGCAGGTTCATGTAAAAGGAACGGGTCTCAGAATAGACGAACGTAGTGCCATCATCCGAAGCACCCACCTTCCAGTAAAACCGGGTACAGTCCTTCAGGTAGGTTGAATCCGAGCCGATCCAGTCGAAGGCGTGGATGAAGTACGGCCAGGTTTGAGACTGCAGATCCGTCGTGAAAGCCGGATCCGTGGCCCGGTCGAGCTCGTACATGTGCGGCAGGCATGCATCGGGATACTCCCAGCTCAAAATCGTGGTGCCATCCGTGAATACGGCACCGTCTGCAGGATAGACGAGGATGGGGGCTTTGACCGAACCAGCCACGCACAGAGGCCCGGTGAAAAATGCTTTAGCCCCGGTCGAATAATCCACGCCGATGGGCGACGCGACGTAGGGATGGACCGACCAGATATATTTTGTAGCCGGCTGCAAGCCATCGGCTGTAGTCACCGCGTAAGCACGCTCTGCGGGGCTGACCAGGTGGACAATCAGCCAGTTGACGGAAGCGTCGGGGTTCAGATTGCCGATCGAGACCACAAAACCGGTAGGCGTGCAGGCGGCATCATCAAAGCTCCAACGCAAGGTTGGCGTCACTCCATCGATCACGGGGACGGTCCCGAAAGCCTTGTCAAGGATCGTGGCATCCACCGTCAGACCGGAGGTATCAACCAGCACAGCCGGGATGCAAAGGGGCATGAGCGTCCCCTGCCCCGGGAGGGGCACGCTATTCACCAGGGTCGTGACCGATAACGGGATGGTGGGGATACTGATGGTCGTCGGTGGCAAGCTCATTGAGCAGGCGCTGATGGACAGAATCAGGATGAACCCCAAGACAGACAGGATACGGGCAGGTTTCATATTCTTCCTCCTCCGCATTAATTCTTGCTGGTTTGACCGGGAAAAACCATTCCCACCCTTGTATCATATTTCACATTGCGGCTGTTTACAATAGGCATAGTCAACCAAATCATGGTTTTCCTGCAGGATCAGCCCATGGATGAGACCGGGGGAGGTTTAACCGACCGGCTTTCCTTTCTCCACTAATGGATGGCAGTTGTCCCAACCAACAAGCCGGGAGGAACCTTTCAGACCCCAACAACGGCGAACTGCGCGTGAGCGGTTCAATTGGCTGGCTGCCTGCACCGGTCCTGTCAGGAGAGCCTGTGTTGGTCGGAGTTCATTCTTTCAATACAAACCGAAACAAACCAACATGGATAAGCGCTGAAAAAACAATAGTGGCTATCCACCAAATAAATGGATTAAATAATCCATTTACTGTTACAAAGTAAGCCGCATAGATTGAAATTACAAATTGCAGACTCGCCATGACCAGCCCAGGATTCCATTCCTTGCGCCTTAACCCTTGAAAAATATGGGTCAGACAATTCATGATACTAAAAATAATAATGAACAGACCAAACCCAATATTGGTGAGTGCTAAAACTCCAAAAACAATGAAGGCCAGCCATACCAATAAAATATTTATCCAGAACACCTTTTTGTCAGTAAGAGTTTCCTGACCTTCCGGCAGCTTGTTAATAACATGATTAATATAATTTTTGAACCCGCCCGGCCAGAAATGTTCCTCAGTCTGATGGAATAAGTAGAGAGGTATATTTATATACGCCCAGAATAGCACGTCGGTTGGTTTTAAAAACAAAAACAGCAAAATTGTGGAAATTACCCCGAGAACAGGGGCGATTTTTGCCCAATTCTGATTTTTCGATAATTGTTGAATCATCCCTTTTCTCCAGCTGGTTACAAATGGAACTGGCCAACCACGATCCAATAAGAATATTTATATAACAAGCGGATTAGAATGAACTATACATACAGAATATAACAATTCCCCCTGCTTAAAACACCCCATTTTAAGCCTTACGCCCGAATTGTTGCACACTTGAAAAAACAGGTGTATAGAACCGCATAGGGTGCTTCAAGCCGGTGGAGCTTTGTTCCTGGAAGCTGGCAATCAATTGTCACGTCCTGTATGACCAACCGTAAGAGTTTTGTTAAGAATTTTATTCCCGAATCGGGTTTATCAGGACTCCATACCTTTCCGTGAACAAGGTATGGACCGATAACCATATCCGCTGAAACCAGGCTTTTATATTTATTTTGTTTTACCAGATAGGCTGTACTGGCTTCATCGCGTGGAATGAAAGCGATGGAATTATTGGCATTAATGACGCAATCGGTCCCCAGGTCACCGGTTGTACCCAGGCTACCCGTGGGTTGAAATTGGGTCTCGGTGAGGTACACCAAATCAACAATATCATCAGAAATATAGTTATGGGCATAGGTTTTTAATATATAGGGATCCGTCCAGGGTACAGCCGAATTCATCATATCTGTTGAAATTTTCCCATCAAGCAGAAAATCAGGGGTAAGAACTTGAATTGTCCAAAGGTCCGCCATATTATTTCCTTTCTCGAAAATTGAATATGTTACAGACATCATTATTTTCCAAAAACGCCTGTGGCCTCCGCCATTTTTTCGATGATTTTTACATCAAATGGACAGTTTGCCTCGCATGTGTCGCAACTGATGCAATCGGATGCGTGATGCTCCAGGAGCCCGTAATGGTCTTTTACGGTGCCGGGAATGGAATCCCTGGAAATCGACTTCGCAAGGTCAAGATACTTGAATACCATAGCAATATCAATTCCCACGATGCAGGGGGCGCAGTGGCCGCAGTACATGCATTTGCCTTTGTATGAGTGGCGGGGTGCCGTGCTGAGCGTTACGGAAAAATCCTTCTCCTGCTCTGTGCAGTCGCAATAGCGCACAACATCCCGAACCTGTTCGGGTGAGAAGCATCCCGCCATGACAGCCGCAACGGCAGGGCGGGTGAGGGCATAGTGCAGGCATTGCATGGGAGTCAGCGCAACTTCAAAGGGAGATTTCTTTTCATCCAAAAGAACACCGCCTGCAAATGCTTTCATCACCGTAATTGCAATATTCTTTGTTTCGCAGGTTTTGTAAAGGCGCTCACGCTCCTGGTCCATGCCATAGAGCGAATTGTCTTCATAGTTTTTCTGCTCGCCCAGATCCTCGATAATGTCAGAGCCGGGGCGCATGTCATAGGCGGGATTTATACTGAACATCAGCACCTCAATATATCCGCTTTCGATCGCCTTCAATGCGATTTCTGCGTTATGGGTGCTCATGCCGATCGACCGGATGATGCCTCTAGCTTTCAGTTCCTGTGCATATTCAAGAACGGGGCCGTTGAATATTTCAGCAAGGTCTTCCTGCTTGTCTACAAAGTGAATCATGCCGACATCCATGTAGTCCGTGCCGAGATCCTGTAATAAATTCCCGTACGATTCCCTGACAAGACCGATGTCCCTGGTGCGCAAATATTGGTTGTTCTGCCATGCTGTGCAGATATGCCCCTGAATGAGAAAGTCCCTGCGCCTTCCGTCCATGACCTTGCCGAAATTCTGCCTCGTTTCAGGGTTGGGACTGTAAAGATCAAAGAAGTTGATCCCGCACTCAAGGCAAGTCTCAAGAAGGGCTTTCACCTCCGCATGGCTTTTCCCTTCGAGGCCTTCCGAACCCATGGCGACCTCGCTGACCTGAATGCCAGTGTTTCCAAGCGCCCTAAACTTCATAACATCCTCTCCATGAACTATAGTATATATATTATTTTACATCTTTGAACCAACTCCATGTCAAGCTTTTTTCACAGTTAACAGAATTTAATCAGCCGCGATTGATTGTACCAATTATCAGGACGCCCTGTCTCCAACCAGGTGTGAGTATTTAGATTTCCTGAAACTAAAAACTGATCCGACACCCCAGCTCGTGCGCATGGTCCGTTCTGCTTTCTCACAGATCATCCACCCCACTCGAACCCGGGTCTGAATTCAAGTGAATCAGGCTTGCATCCCGCAACCCATTTGCCCTATAATGATATGACGTTTCCGATTGCACTGAAGGGAGGCACTATGTTCATCCATGGGTTGGGAAAGAGTCTGCGGGGGAACCAGACGAAAGTAAATCATTATCCATTAGTTCTCCTGATCGTCCTATCATTGATATTGTTTCTGGCGGGCTGCCACCTGCCGGCCTCGCCGACGCCCGGGGTTGCCCTGATCCACCCGGCTGACGGCTACTTTCTCCCGTTCGCACCCTATACACTGGACGCGGAGGCGATCGGCGGGGAATTCACCGCCCTCAATTTCACCGTCAATGATCTGACCATCGCCTCGGTACCGGTTGACCCAGCTTCGCCCGGGGTCATGGCGCATTATGCCTGGACCCCACCCGCCACCGGGGAATATTATCTCGAAGTGGACGGGATCGGGGGACCGGGCGGAGCCAACCGCTATCTAAGCCATCGCGCCCACGTTTGTGTCACCCGTTCGGTCACCACCGCCACGCGCGGCTACACCGGCTCTGGTTGCGACCCGATGCCACCTACGCCTGCTTTCACGACCGTGCATGGCTGGCCGGACCCGGTGTACTACGATGCGCCGGCCGGTTCCTTGGACTGCCCCGGTGATATCACCATCTCCGCTGAATTGAACGACATTGCCCATATCGCCCATGTGATGGTCCACTTTGACTTTTTTGCCGGATCGGACACAACGCCGTTTGGCTCCTGGCAGGATGAAATAGGTTGGAAGGCCGATAATATCTATGCAAATGACTATATCCTGTCGAGTTTGACTGACGTGGATTTCTCCGCTCTCCACGGCGGCGATGGAAGCGTATCTTTCTATGTCTATGCGTTCGACATCGGTTCGGTGAGGGTGGCGCGCTCGAGCCCGATCACGTTGCAGTTGCGGCATTGTATCGCCGCCACGGCAACCCCGGCGCCGACCCTGTTGCCGACCATTGCGCCGACCATCAGCCCCACCAGCACACCCGTCCCCACCACGACCCGCACGCCGAAGCCTTTTATCTGCTCGGACTTTAATAACATCCCGGACAAATGCAAGCTGTTACTCTGCTTCTACTGGCCGGACGGGACCTGTTCCGTGAACACACCGCCCCCCAGCCAGCAGCACTCCTGCGGTGATTACACCAGCAAGGATTCGTGCCCATACGACCGCTGCAGCTGGGACCCTGTTAAAAATGTTTGTTACTAATCGTAAGAGCCCGACCGGGCACCTGCAGGCGATTGTTTATCAACCGGAAGCAAAGAACCGGACCGCGCTGGCATTCGGATAATCGATTCAGATAAGGCGGTGAGGAATGAAATTTAGATTCCTTTTTGTTTCAACACTGGCAGTGCTGTGCCTGGTTTTGTCTGCTTGCAGCCTTCCGGGAATGCAGGCGACCATCCCGGCTACGGACACTCCCACAGTGGCCCCGCCTCCCACCGGCACCCCCACACTGGCTCCGAATCCCACCGGCACCCTCCCGGTGCCCCCCTCTGGGACACCCGCGCCCACTGATACCGAACCACCGTCCCTCCCTCTGGGACCAATTTCATTGACACCCACCTTGGGAGGTCCGGCGATTGCTCACCTTGTCCCAGGCAAAAAGATCGACATCATGTATATTCACATGGTCGACGCGAATCGAGGGTGGGGCATCGGCGGTTTGAACAAGGCTTCCGATCACGTTTTCCGCACACAGGATGGCGGCCAGACCTGGCGCGATGTCACCCCGCCCCAGCCTGCCCCGCAGGCGGGTGACACGATCGCAGCCCTGGGATATTTCCTGGATGCGTCTGCAGCCTGTGTGGCGTATGGCTTTCCCATGGAGTTAGGTGGCGTACCGCCGTACATCCAGGCCTGGAAAACAAATGATGGCGGCGAAACGTGGTTGTATAGCTCGATCGATACGAGCGTTGTTTCCGCTGTAGCCTTCAGCCCCTATTTTATGAATTTTGCAGACGACCAGCACGGCTGGCTGATGGTTTATCTCGGCTCGGG
>Ga0209777_10009574_pt1 | contig 10405 bp, 7 predicted proteins | sample FrelakmetHBP12HB_FD_187147 | JGI IMG/M metagenome (GOLD analysis project Ga0209777, IMG submission 187147) | Freshwater lake sediment microbial communities from the University of Notre Dame, USA, for methane emissions studies -HBP12 HB (SPAdes)... | ecosystem: Environmental > Aquatic >... | reverse complement strand
TATCAGTTTCACTGCTTCCTCTCGAAGCTCCTTCGTATAGATCGCTCTGGGAATCCTTTCCATTTTGACACCTCCGTCTTTAATATTTTACCTCAACTTTGGTGTCCACTAAAGTCATCTTACCCCAGTCGAGGGTAGCAAAGATGGAAGCAGGAGATCCTTCTGTCTCGCTTGATTTGCTTGTTCGTTCATTGTTGATTCTAGGTGAATCGCGAAAGAGTCTCGCTAAGATTCTGTCTGAGCCGTGTTCTACATTTGTGAGTTAAACCTACCTTTCAACTTTGATGGCCTCCGGATCCATCTATAGCCCCCTCCTTCTTCTACTGATCTCAATGGCATAGCCGAAAGCAGATTGAAAATTCCGCAATCTGCATTCCGCAATTGGAACGGCCAACTTTTTTATGGATGACACCGCGCTTTATTTCTACACTCCTCAGCTTCAGGGAGTTTTCGGGCTGAAGCCTTGAGCATGCGCCCTTATGTACCGCGCCAAATGAAAGGCAGCCAAGTGCAAATCGCTCTCAGAGATCCGGTCAGGTTCGTGCTCGATGAATGATGGCAGGGCCTGGGGATGCAGGACCCAGACCAAAGATCCCTTCGGGAAGGGCTCTACGAACCATCCGGGGAACAACACAACGGGCCTTACTGGGAACTCCTTACCGGTGCTGGCGCGAAGCATTTGGGCAAGCCATCTGGCGTTGCCCTGAGCTTGAGTTACCGGATTGCGTTCAGGCTCAAACCCATTGACCAGAAGCGTTTTCCCGTCAAAGGTGACCGTTGGCGATCCCTTCGCAGGCTTGGAGCGGGTCTTGGTTTCTACAACGAAGACACCTTGACCCGATAGTACAACGTGGTCGAGGTTGAAGCCGTCACCTATCAGGTCATGGAAGACAATGGCGCCTTGCCGCTTTAGGACATCAATCTGCTCTGCGACTGCTCTCTCGCCGTCCCTGCCCAACTTCAAACGCTTTATCTCTTTCACGGTCTGCCAAAACCGAAAAGCACAGTAGGCAATCACGGGGGTTGCAACGACGGACATGAGCAACGGATTGAGTCGAGACTGATTGATGGCTTGTATCCAACCAACTGAAGCGAGGAGGAAGAAAACCAGTGCAAACAGTAAGTAGTTGAGCAGCTTCTCGTTGAAAAGGCGATCCATTTGCTCGTCGATAGACTGGCCCGGAAGTCTCAGGAGAGGCTCCTTTAGCGGCGACTTGGAACTTGCCTTCTTCATCGGTTTATCCCTTGTGTCTTCATGACCAGTTGGATCCGTTCAGTGTAAGAGAAGGCACTCGATCCCACTCAAAGGTGCTCACACTTTCAATTGTCCCGTGTCAAGGGGCTACCCCCAAGCCGCATTCCGCATCTGGAATACGCCAACTTTTTTATGGATGCCACCGAATCTCAATTTCTCAAGCCTGACCACGGAGTCCTCCCACAGTTCAACATAGACTGAAAGCCAAAAATGTGTTAATAAGAAGTATGCGTAAAGACTCCCTAATTAATACGAATTCTTATCTCAGAGACTCAAAACGGCGCGAAGCGCTACTTGCCAAAACAGTCGTTTCTTCAACAGCAATCGAAGGCGTCCATTTGGATTGGGACGAGTTGAAAAAATCACTATCTATTTCTAATAAGGATATTAGGTTCTACGTTTCCGCAAGGTCTTCCGAATCACGCCGTTGAAGACATCCTCCATCGGTTTGTAGTCTCGATCCAGACCGGCTCGTATCGCTGTATAGTACGCCTTCCTTCTGTATCCCTTTAGGCTACCGAAATCCAAGGGTGGCAGCTCCGCTTGTAATGCCATCAGCGTAGCCAATAACCGGGCAACACGCCCATTTCCATCACGAAACGGGTGGATCAGTACCAGTTCGGTGTGAACCACGGCAAGGGCTTTGACTCTCTTATCAATCGTATCGAACCTACAAGGTGTGAACTCACGAAGAGGCCCTCTTTCAAGTTCTTCCATCAACCGTGCTACCTGGTTTGCGGCGGCGAATGTAAAGCTGTTTTTGGTGAGGTTGACCTGCCGGTACTTTCCTGCCCAAGGATAGATATTTTTTAGCCATATTCTGTGAATTCGGCATATATCAGCCGATGCGAATTGATGGCTTTTGCCGTAGATCTTTATCAATTCACGAAGAGCACGGAGTTGTTCTAACCCCTCCAGACGATCCATTTCACGCTTACGTCTAATTCCAAGCAGATTCTTCAACACTAGACGGCGGGAACCGGGTTCGAACTGGGCCTCCACCAAACCAGATATATCGTAACGATCAGCAATTTTCTTCTTGTATCTTTTCACAATCCCGCCCGAAGGGTTTCACAACATTTGCTTTACCTTGCTCTCTTTTGATGTCTTAATTTAACTCAATGAAAAAAGGACCCCTCCCCTTCCTTTCATATGTGTGGAACTTCTTTTTTCTTCGCCAAGAAAGACTTTGAGGTATCCATCCCGCTTCGTGTTTCTCGGAGAGGCGAATATCTTGTCATATTGTACGCTCGCAAGCACCCCTTGCCAGCTAGTCAGAGGGGTAGAAATTCTTGACTTCAAAATGAAGTCAGAAGTGACTGCCTTGCTTTGAATCTATACGCCTCACTCTATGCCCTTGGCGCTACGCTTCAGGGCAGGGCCAACTTTTTTATGGATGAAACCCACTCATAAATGTAATATTGCAAGACCTGACCCCCGGTTCTTTTCTTGTTATGTTCTTCGGAATCATCGCCTTTCCTCCTAAAAAAAAGAGCCTACCCCATTTATCATTTATCACTAGTCAGTCAATAGTGTAGACCAGACACCGGAGCCTTTTTCTAAAGTGGAAAAAGATTTTATGGGACTTAGTAAGTAAATCTATTAAATGGATGCTGTTTCTCATAATTAATAAATTCTTACAATTTCCTTCAATACTACCTTATCAAATCCAATTCTTTCTTCTCTTTGTACACTGCTTCGTTGAGGTGACGGTAATAATGAAAGAATGTCTCTCCATTGACATACATCTCATAAATAGCCCCGATAGACCAAGCTTCCATCCAACTTCGCAATTCTGGTTCGTGTTTCATCAAAGCATTAAGTCTTTGCATTTCCGATTCTGTGATGACAAGAATAACTTTTCGGTAATTGAACTTTCTTGCTTGAGCTAAGCGATCCTTCGCTTCGGTTAAATTGCCTGAGATTTGTACTTCGATTGCAACCTCAGGATTTTTACCGGAGAGCCAGGCAACATCGAGCTCATACGCATGCTCAGGTGTTATCTTGTGCCTTGTCTGTGTGTTGAAGTCCATCCAAGAACCTATCTGTTCAAGCATTTCGCAGAGACGGTCATGCAGAGTTTTGGCTTCAAGCGGCAGCCCCATTATAGCAGCTTCGTAATCCTTCTCAGTCTTTTTCTTTGACTCGATTGGAGGTTTTGGTGGCTCAGCAAGTTGCTTTCTCTCAGCAATAATCTTTTTCATTTCTGATTCAATGAATCGAAAGTCTTCCTCGGGAATCTGACGTATGCTTCCTTGGAGATAAACTCCCCACTTTTCTTTGTTTTCAATAAAGGTAAGATGAGGAACAAGTTTCTTAGCATCAATAAGTTCGTCGTCTTGAAGTACTAAATCTGCTTCAGATGGGCGACGAGCGGGCCACATTTCATCATCATTAATCCAAATTTTAGAGTAGCCTTCTACATAATCACCTGTGACAGTAGCGGTGGCTCCGAATTTCTGCAATGTCATAATGTAATAGACAACCTTGTCGCTAATCTGCATCTTTTGAACAGATTTCCTGTATCTCAGTGGCAGACCTTGGAACTTAAAGCCTAAGCTTTCACGGTCCACTTTGAAATTCTCTGGTGAGGTCACAACAAGCCAAAAGTTCATGAGAATATCTCCTTGTAAAACTTCAATTTAAATCCTGTTAGCAACTTACGGATTACACACTAATGGATGACTATTCATTAATCCAGTTATTCCGGTGCGTGACTCATTTGTTCACGCAACGTTGTCCAAACCGTATGTATCAGCAGATCGCGTGTTTTGCTCTGAAGGATGGAAGAAGTGTGTTCTTGTAAGGCGGCTTGAGCTTTTTCAAAAAGGCTTTCCCATTGATTCACAATGGAAGAAAGATAATCATCGTCTTTGGGAACCAGAGTTTGATCGCAACCCATCTCGGCAAACACGCGTAAATAACGGGCTTGAGCCTCACTGGTACAATCTATAGCTTTCTTTCCAATCTTTAACCGCCACCCGAACAGCGAATTTTCGATCTCTATGGGTTCTTCCAGTTTCGGAAGATCGAGGCTGTAACAAGGAACCGTTGCAATGCGGTCTTTATAAAAAGCGGCTAGGCTGTCTTTCCCTATTCTATCCAAGACATTCTGGACCAGAAGATCCAGATTAAGACCATCCTTAGTTTTCTTACCTTTTTTGAGACTCTTGGCCCGTTCCAATCGAGTTTTCACAAGGTCGATGACCGCTTTATAGACCGCTAATTGCTCTTCCTCGGTAAGGCCAAGAATATCTCCCATGACGATTTCGTCTAATCTTCTTTTTTCAATCTTAATTTTTTCAAGCGATATAAAATCTGATGAAGTCGCACCAAATTCTTCAAATACTGATAAGGCCTCACGACTCTTCAATGCCAATAATGAAGTATCAATTTTATTTCTATTAGCTCCAGTAACCTTTGGTATAGAAATAGATTTTAGCTGATAAACATTTGTATAAACTGCCCCTTCACCAAGATTTGTTATTCCATCTATTTCAATCAGCATAGGAATAACTGATGAGTTTAAAAATCCAAGGATGCCATTAGCATATTGAGCATCTTCAAGAGTTATGTAAAAGAATCTTTTGTCCCCCCACATTTTTTGAGTATCATAAACACCAAACCTATCATTGTAGGCATCAGGCCATAAGAAGTCTGGTTTTTCCCATACTCCTAAGTCGTACCATCTTTCTCGGCTGGCGCAAGTGGGGCGTTTGTGATAACCTTTCTTTTCACCCCATTCGATATACTTGAGCACGTTGGTACCTTTAAGTGCTTTCTTATCCTTGTGGATCATTAGGATGCGGTATTTTAGGTCTTCGGGTTTGACCAGAATTGAGTGGCACTCCCGTGGGCTCTTGATGATATAGTTGGGTACCCATTGACCCTTGTCATCTTTATGCATCCAGAACTCTTTCTCAATCTTCCACTTCTTGATCTGGTCTTCTGTAAGGTAGAAAAATTCATTGGATCCTGTCGTAAAGCCGCGCTTCACCTTGGCTACCTGTTTTAGAGGCACCAGCATCCCTTTCCCTTTCTCTAAGATGGTGAAGAAGATCTTCGGTGCCCGGAGGTATTTCCCCCATTTTGCCCCAACATATTTCTTTTCTTCCGGATCAAAGCCCTCCTCCCAGAGCTCTTTTTGGCTTTTTGGATAAATACGCAACTCGTCGTTTTCATAATAACTGGAATGGGCCAGTATGGTTTTGATTAGCTTGTCGATTGCTTCCAGCCGCCCAACTTCTTTTTCCCACATGCTCTCTGCGAGGGGTATGAAGAAACGCAGTGGTTTCTTGAGATACGCAAAACGCACTATATGGTCCTCTCGCTCCCTTTTAAGCTTATCGCCACTGGCCTTTTCAAGGATTACAATCAACGTATTGATGTCTGCATCCTCAAACCAGCGCTCGACCTTAGAATCAATAATTGAGATGATCTTATAATGGGTGAGGAAGTGCTCCTGTAACCCTTTGCCGTAATCCACATCGAGCCAACTATTTGAGACGATGAAACCAAAACGGCCCCCATTCTGAATAAACTTGCTCCCGTGGATGAAAAAATAAACATAGATACCAGCCCGCTTGGAAATGTTGGCAAAAGGTTTTCCATCCAGAAAAAGAGCCTTTTTTATGAGTTGTTCTTTATATCCCCCTTTTTTTTCTTGAATATCTTCGATTTCTTCCTGTCTGGTATAGGGAGGATTTCCAACAATTGTGTCAAAGAACCTTGGGTGCTCTAAGGTCTTTTCGACCTTCCCCAGACCTTTTATCTGAACCTTCCGCCATGCCTCAGGAAGTGCGAACTCCACTCGATCCGGCAACAAGTCAAAAAAGTCCTTCTTGATTACCCTTGGGTAATTCTCATCTGACCGGAGGTCGTTGATGGCTAAGTTGATGGTTGTGAGATGGGCTGGGAATTTGGCAATGTCATTTCCCCAGGTAGTTTTAAGAATCTCCTCATGGGTTAAGCGCTGGTTCATGAGTTTTTTGTGCTGATACGAACGGACCAAGAACGTCCCTGCTCCACACGCGGGGTCAAAGATTTTGTCTGTTTCGTGTTTTAAGCAGAAACGAAGGATTAGATCCACCACATCTGGATTGGTAAAATATTGGCCTAAGATGTGACGCTCTTCCTCGGGAATCAGTTTTTCGAAGATCCGCCCGATGACATCATAACCAATCCTTGAGAAATCATATTTATAAAGAACTTCAATAAGCTCCTTGATCTCCTCGACTACATCACGGTTTTCGGGGAAGGCAACTTGATCAATGAAGTCGGTTGAGTAAATGGTCTCGTAGTCAATCTTGAGGACCAGATTGAAGAAACCTTGAAGAGTGTTCTGAAGCATTTCACCGCTTTTGAGACTTTTTGGTATTTCTAATGGATCCAAGCGTCTGATCGGTTGAATCACACTATAAAAAAGAATCTTGTTGGCCAGGAGGTAGGCTGTCTGGCGTGCCGCCTTAGCATAGTCCTGTTCTTGGAAGGAAAAACTCCATCCCTGTTCGATGAACCAAGTCTGAAGCTGTTTAGAAAATTTGTGGTCATTTTTGACTTTATCCTCAATAATCCGTTTATAGTAGATGGCAAGAACCTTAATAGCATTTTGAAGGCGATACACTAAGATTTCATCGATGGCGTGCTTAGGTTCAGCCTTTTGGCCTGTGGAGACCTCAACTAAATCAACGAGAAACCGTTCTAGACCACGGCGTATGGCACTTTTGATTCCAGGTTCTTCAATTGTATCTGGATCGATCATGGAAGAGAGTGTGTAGCGCTGAACGATTTGTTTTTCCAAAGGTTCCAAACGGTTGGCCCGCTCAGTGTTGAACCAGATCAATTCTCGAAAATTTGATGTAGCAAAGTAGGAAGCGTGACGCCTTGTAGCTTTGGTTCTGGCTGGTTCGACAAGTTCTGCTTCATTGAAAGGATCAAGAAAAGCCGGTGGTTTCAGTTCAATCACGCAAATAATCTCTTCACTTCCTGGCCGTTTTTTAATCACAATATCGGGTTGTTTGCGATCTGCTCCACTGGTTTCTTGCTCCACGGAACCAAGAGTGAGATCCTTTTGCTGGATTGTCTCATTCATCCACTGAACCAGTTTCTGGTTGTTCGTCCGCTCCGTCTTATGGGCTATCTTTTCGTAAGGGTTGGAGATACGTCGAGTCATGCCTGTTTTTCCACCAATATCTGATTAACAATGCGTCGAGCAATCTCAAAGGCGGCAGCGATACGACAGAGTTTTACCTGACCCAGGCCCTTGATTTTCATGAGTTCTTTTACTTCCTGCTCAGCCATTCCGCGGAAGGACTGGAACTTTGATATGAGTTCCTGGCCAATCTGTTCGGCTGATTTCTGCGGCGCCCCAGACGATATTAGGACAGCGAGAAGCTCGGCATCCGTTAGCGTGTCAGGTCCAGCCCGAAGGAGCTTGCCACCGGGATGCCTCCATGAACCTTCTGTGGTAAAATGTTTTGGAATTACCATAATCATATCTCCATCTCTAAACAAATAAGGGGGAACCTTGTTGAATTCTTTTACTTATTTTTGCCTTTCAGAAATCTCATTCACCCTCGCCTTTCAATTGTTCCGGAGTCCTTTCTTCAAGCCAAAGCTTGCAAACATTCTTCCAACCTATCTTGCGCCATTTCTTAAAAACCGCCTTCAAGTCGTTCAAGTCCTTCGCTTCCAGAAGATCTTTCTGGGCAGCCTTCAAATCTTCAAGAGATGCAATCGCTGGCATGGTTACCTCCAAATATCGCAAAGCGCCTGCCTGCGGCAGGTAAACATAGCGTAAAGATATTACCGTAAAACGTAAAGCGTAAGTCGTAATAGGCAAAGCATTTCTTTTGTGGGTAATCTATCAAATATACAACGAAAGATCAACGTTTTACCGTAAGGGATTTTTCTAATTTTTCTAATTCAAACCTCAATGGAAAGGATTTCCCGGTCTTTTAATCGGACGTAGCCGTGGTGGGTAATTCGCAGGTGGGGAATGGCAGGTGTTCCAAGCGTATCAATCGTAAGGATGGGCTTTTCCCATCTCACCCCATTCCTTTTCAAAGATTCTTCAAGTTTTTTTAACTCAGAATTCAATATCTCCATCGGTTTGAGCGAATAAAAACCGCAGAGGGGGGCTTGAAATTCTGACACGATCTCATCTCCTATCGCATAAACGCCTCCCCCTTTAATCTCCTTGAGCCTTTCAATAACCGTTTTCATGGAATGGGTATCACATCCCACGACAAACATATCAACGGTATCCCAAGACATTGTAGTTCCATAGGCTCCCCGTTGAAGGCCGAATCCCTTGAGGAGTCCCATAAAAGATCCCTTACCCTCTACCCGATTCAAAGCAAGGAGCATCACTACATCATTAGACTCCTCAGGATCTTCGGGATTGATGATCTTTTCTCTGGTCACAAGACCGGTGACGAGCTCTATCACCCTCACCTTTCTTTTCCCCACCTTCGCTAAAGCTCCCGCCTCTACGAAGCCCGCTCCGGCGAGCGAAGGCAGGTTGGTGGGTACCGCTGGCGCTCCCTTTGTAAGCGAAGATATCATCTGTTCTGGAACTTTAACCGTATTAAACATATACCCTGGGGAAAAAACTTTTTTCGGTTCAACCAAGGATTTTCCATCCTTGTAGATGATTTTCCCATCACACATCACCCATTGAGGCGAAAAATCATTCGGCGAAGGAATGATTAGAATATCTGCCATCTTCCCAGGCGAAAGAGAGCCGATGAGATGATCGAGACGGAAATGTTCTGCGACATTGATCGTCACCATTTGATAAGCAAGCTTAGGCGGGACGCCAAGTTTCAGTGCTGTTTTCAAAGAGGCATCCAGATATCCCTCCTCAATAAATGTTTGGGGGTCTATACCATCTGTTGCGAGAGCCAATCTTCGAAAATCAATCTTCTTATTAAAAACCCCTTTTATGCCGGAGAGCTCTTTTCTCACAGATCCTTCTCTGATCATCACCCAGTAGCCAAGTCGAAGCCTCTCCAATACTTCCTCTTCAGTGACGGGCTCATGGTCAGAGGAGGGACCAAAACAAGTATAAGCCTGAAGCTTTCTCCCCGCGGCGCCTGCGGTGTGGCCCTCTACTTGTTTGCCAAGGCTGAGTGCTAAGGAAACAAGTTCTCTCACCCTCTCTCCTTGTCTCCCCTCCAAAAAGATGTTGCCCCAGAAAATCTCTCCCACACCGAGGCAATTGGGATCTCTTAGAAGAGGCAGGAGTTCTTCATTCGGTGGAGCGTTTATCTCCTCAGACGGGGTAAGGCCACACAGAGGAGGAACGGTGTAGTAGCATCGGATGGGCTGTCCCTGAAGCCCCTTGGCAAAATATTCAATCCCTTTTTTCCCAACAATCAACCCAAGGTCGATCGTCTCCATGACGACCGCGGTGACGCCACTCGGAATCACATGCTTGACGTACTCTTCTATTCCTGATCTGCTGAGATGCGTATGCCCTTCAATCAAACCTGGAAGGAGAACCATCCCGGCCGCGTCGATCACCTGTGTTTTACTGTCCTTTTGAGGATCATGATCCGGACCCGCATAGGCAATCCTTCCGTTCTTTACCCAGATCGATTGGCTTTTGATGAACTCTCCAGTGAAGCCATTAAAGAGGGTGCCATTAGAGATTAAGGTGTCCGGGGGCATATTCCCTAAAGCCACTTCACCGAGGATTCTTATCTTCTCCACACTGCTCACGGAAGGTTTCATAGCAAAAATGAAGGAGTCATGTCAAATATTTAGAAACGAAAGAGTGATTCTCTGCTGACCAAACCATAACGACACCGGTAACTTATTCATAGTTAATTTTAAAAGAAGATAATTCCGAATTACGTTCGGAAAAAATTAAAATAATTATTACTTTATTTCTAATAAAAATTATAATAATCTTAATATATTATACGAACATCAAAAAAGCTTCTTGACAAAAAAACGTAGATGTGTATTCTAAATGAAGAATTTTTCGAATTTCATTTTATTGCCACTTACTAACAACTCATCTTTATGAAAAAAAAGCTGAATTTTATTCAAAATATGGACAATTTAAATCGCGAGTCTGAAAGAAAAAAACAGATATTAACCTCAGCAACTAAAATCATCGGAGAAAAGGGATTCCAAAATGCC
>Ga0209777_10009573_pt1 | contig 10405 bp, 11 predicted proteins | sample FrelakmetHBP12HB_FD_187147 | JGI IMG/M metagenome (GOLD analysis project Ga0209777, IMG submission 187147) | Freshwater lake sediment microbial communities from the University of Notre Dame, USA, for methane emissions studies -HBP12 HB (SPAdes)... | ecosystem: Environmental > Aquatic >... | reverse complement strand
CTTAACACCGCAACTAATCTCCCGCATTGCCGGAAGATTCGATGAACGGAAAATCGCCGTACTTCACAGCGGAATCACGGAATCTGTCCGCTACGATCAATGGCGGGAAATAAAACGCGGCCGAATTAATTTGGTTATCGGCACCCGTTCCGCTCTTTTTGCTCCCTTGCCGAACTTAAAATTAATAATTGTCGATGAAGAACATGACACCTCCTATAAGCAGAATGACCGGCTCTGCTATCACGCTCGCGATCTGGCTGTTTTAAAGGCAAAGATTGCTTCCGCTGTTGTAATTTCAGGTTCCGCCACTCCCAGCGTCCGCACTTTCTTTAATGCCCAAACAAAAAAATACCGTCATCTGGAATTATCCCGGCGCGTGGATGACAGACCCATGCCTGTAGTCGAAATCATCGATATGAAAGCTCAGCAGGAAAAATCAGGTAAAACGCCTATTCTTTCCGACGCCCTGATTGCCTGCATAAAAGAGACGCTTGCCCAAAAAGAGCAGGTTTTGCTTTTTCTCAACAAGCGGGGATTTGACACTTTTCTCGTCTGCGCCGATTGCGGCTATAATTTCCGCTGTCCTAATTGTGCCGTTTCTCTTAAAAACCATATCGCGGAAGGCGTGGTCAAATGTCATTACTGCGACTACACGATAAAATCTCTGCCGCTATGCCCTTTCTGCAAGGGCAGCCGCATATTGAGTTACGGAGTCGGCACGCAAAAGCTGGAAAAAGAAATAGAAAAGATTTTTCCGGACGCCCGAATTCAAAGAATGGATTCCGACACCACCTCCCGGAAGGGAACTCAGGAAAAAATTCTTCAGTCATTGGAACAGAGAAAAATTGATATTCTTATAGGAACACAAATGATCACCAAAGGTCATGACTTCCCTTTCATAACACTGGTCGGAGTTATATCCGCCGACACTGCCCTCAACATGCCGGATTTTCGAGCGGCGGAAAAAACTTTCCAACTGATAACTCAGGTTGCCGGACGCGGCGGCCGTGGAGAAACGCCTGGCAAAGTAATCATCCAGACTTTTAATCCCGATCATTATGCTTTAAGGCATGCCCAAAATCATGACTACAAATCATTTTACACGGAAGAAATTGATTTTCGTAAGGCTCTGCAATACCCGCCATTTGGCCGGATTATCAATTTACGTCTATCTTCGATAAAGAAAGATGCATTGGTCGAACAGGCGCACATTCTGGGCAAGCTGGCCAAAAAACTGAGTGCGCGGCACGGCAATATTGCGGAAATAATCGGCCCGGCAGAATCGCCGCTGGCTAAAATCAGAGGACGCTTCCGCTGGCAGATGCTGATCAAAGGAAATGATATAAATGTCCTGCATCAAATCGCACGGGAAATTATCAACAAACACAAAAATAGTCAGGTAAAGATTACGGCGGATGTTGATCCGGAAAATTTCATGTAATTCCAATTCTAAATCAAAGCGCTATCTTTGTTGTCAGCGTAGCTTCCTCAACGTATGTATAATACGTCTCGTTGCCTCCTCCTTGCCCCACTGAAGCGGGACAGTTCAACTAACGAATTCCAGTTCACTGCGTAACTGCAATTCGAGTTTCACTGCCGCCTTGATATCATCTTTGATTTAGAACTGGAATTGAAACAAAAAACACCCATTGTCATTTCAATATCGGCTCCTCTTTATTCATAGTAGCGTCTTCGATATCTTCATAAACATCTTGGGTAAAACGAGGCGAGCAAATAGCTAGAAAAACCAAATCATCCATGCCGATATTGGTAATACGTTGACGGCACATCGGCGGAATAAGCACGATGTCACCGGCGGTTACTTCCCGCGGTGGCTGTTCTCCAATTTCCACAATCCCCCTGCCACTGATAACAACATAGCGTTCGAATGTTCCTTTAAGGCGATGCCAGCAGGTTGTAACTCCGGACTCCACTCTCGCCCGGGCGATTGACACATCAGGATCATCAGACATGTTGGATAATTCAGTAACGTAACACTTTTCGGATGTATAGAATTCGCATTTAAGATTTTGCTGTTTAGTGGTTTTTTTCATTTTTCAATACTTTAACAACTTTACAAATCATCTGTTCTGCCGGGTATTTATCTATCGCTTATGCCACAATCTTGGCCACCAAGATAAACGATTCCAGCTTCTCCACGCAAGTTTGTCAGGAAGCGCAGAAATGACTTCGGCTGAAGAAGCGCCGTGAACGTATGCTGCCTTGCGCTCCTTCACATCGAGAATCATTGTACCGTAAAACGATTTGAACTGTCCAGACAAAGACAAGCTCGGCCTGATGCCATAAGGAGTAACTACACAGAACCGATCTCCGATCCATTGCATGGTTTTTCCGTCAGCGTACGAGACAAGGCAAGTTAGGCCTCTGGGACGAAGCAAAAGCCTTGGTGAATCTTTCGGTTCTTCGAGTAGAGCGAATAATCCGACTTCCTTGTAAATACCAATTTCACCGCATGAATAAAGTCTCGCAAGTCCGGCCATTTCTTTCTGTTGGGACCAGGCCAGGAATCGATATCCAGACGCCATTCCTTCATTATCTATTATCCCTCCTGCACCACCTCATCAACAATGTTTTCCGCAATCTCAAGAAATTTCCTGAGTTCCGCTTCCTTGCTCGGAATGGCGAGATTACTGCTGATCTCTATTACTACCGATCTACCGTCAATATCTACAAACGGTTTTTCAAATTCTGCCAACTGCATAACAGAACCAGGAAGATTTGAATTAAGAATTTTTTCTGCAAAATTTTATCATTACCCGACATTGTAAACTTTCTGCTGAAATCGCTATCCGGCTGGATGGATTTGTTATGCTCATGATACCGATTCAAATAATGGGAGCACTAGTTGCTCAGTTCTTTCCATATAATATTATGTAAAGCAGCCTTAAGTTCATCTCTTGCCCATTCCGCCGGCCTGATATTGAAAGGACCGCCTGTGCTTCTTATCACTCGCATATCAACTAAAACTTCGCCAGTTTTTACAGAAAGCATCCTAATACGAAAATCGGCCTCACTCGAACCACCCCAAAGAACAGGCAATGAAAATGTAAAATATAACCTTGGGGTCAACTCTTCTATTCGTAACAGGATAATCGTATCAACGCCTTCATTGGAAAAATCTTTTAGTAATTCAGATTCAGATTTTCTTGACCATTTGGCAAATTCTCTAACACCACCAGGTGCAGAAAGATTGCCACATGGAAAATTATCAAATGCTTTTTTCATTTCTTCCAACGCCATTAATTCTCTTTTAGCAGGTTCTTTTTGGTCATCTCTCCATGCTGCTTCCGGTAAGACGGCTGTGTATCCAAAATTTTTATCATTTCTACTGCATATTGCTGTTTTTTCGGACATTTGGTAAATCTTTGTCGAAGTCGTTGCACAACCTGCAATAAACATTGCCAGTATGATTGTAGAGATTAGATAAATACCTCTCATATTCAATGTTCCTTTAATTTTTGCATATCGTACTCTATAACCTTATCTCCTGATACATCATATGTTCAACCGGGATATTTAAAACCCCGGTGGATGTTTGTATGCGTTGACAATCTTATCAAGTTGTCCTGAAACACTGAGAAGTTCCATATCATGCCACCGCCGTCCCACAACCTGAACACCTATTTCCCCGTGACGCGCGATGATTTGTCCCTCAGGCATTTTTTACCAAACATGTTTTTAGTAAGGATGCCGACTTCATTGGCCCCAATCAAACAAAAACCTTTAATAATATGTCAATATTTCTCTCAAGATATTAAAGCGGTTTAATATCCGCCGTCGAGTTGGACAGAAAAATCCATCCACTCTATTTTCGGACACCCGTCTTTTCCCAATGCAAGCTTAAATTTTTCAATAGTAAGTTCTCCCCTGCCGAACTTTTGCACATCTTTTATTTGTTCATCGGTTACTGCCATGCGCGCGTCCGGTCCGGCAATTTGCTTGCCTACTTCTGGTGAAAAAATAAACTTGCGAGGATTTGCGGGACCGGCATCGGCATTATAAGGACGATTGACACACTCAGATGGATTCTCTAAAAACTGCCAGCCTTCTATTTCTCTGGGATTTGGCACGAAGTGAAAAGGCAGTGTCAGCCGAGCCAGATTTTCATCCCATCCATATTCCTTGACAATAATTTGCCATCCTTCAGGCATCGGCTCTAGAATAAATTCAAAGCGTGAACCGAAAGAACGACGAAACTCTTTTCCAATCTCAATCCGCCCCGAAATTTTTTCACTGAATTTGGGATATAAAAACTTGTTTTTGAATTCCCGCAGGGATATTTTTTTTACCTGATTCATATCCCCATCTATACTGCCGACAACATAATCATCTTCCACGCGTAGCCAATATTCTCCGCAGTGCGATATGGCGAGTCCTCTGCCAGGTTTCGCCCCCTGTCCGTTTATCGCCAGAACCCATTTGGTGCCGACAGGAAAAACATCAAGTGTCGGCCGGCAATACATTCCATTTCCCATCTGCACAACCATTCCCGAATCCAGAATGCCGCCTTTGAGCGTTTCCAATACAAGAACATTCATTGTCGGTGACGTGCCACCGGGATGATGACGAAGAATTTTTCCCACGACAATCAAAGGCGCGTCTTTCGAAGCAGTAAGAAAAGGCCCCTTCCAAACGCAGGAACAGGCGGCGGTAGAAGACGGGATTATTAATCCGAAAACCATAAATAGAAACAATGCGACAATTATTTTTTTCTCAGGGACGGCCATAGCCTTCAAGATAAACATACGGTTGCGCCTCTATATCTTTTACAATACACGAAATGAGAGGATTAGCATATGACATTGCCTTCTCCAGCGACTTCTTGTATTCTCTTGCCAAAATAGGCCATAGTCCTTTTTCGTGTCCGGCCTTCGCCGCTTCATATCCGGCCCGAAGCCTGTGGGCTTTGAAAAGATAGAGAAACGGTGCGATAGGCGTTCCGGGCCTTTTACCTAACCAGTTATCGACGAAATTCGCTTCGTTAAGAGGATTTTCGCTCATGCCCTCCCATTCTATGTAAAGAGGAACATTCAGAGAAAAGATCCTGGCTTCATCTCTGGTTTTATCGCCCATTATTATAACTATCTGTTCTTCCAGATTACGCCGTTTGTAATTTACAGCGTCTTCCGGCCCTGACGGAATTTCGGCCGAAAAGAGATAGGATTTAGGAGGTATGGCCTTCAGATATTGTTGAAAGCATTCATCCGGTTTAAAATTTTTATTTTGTTTTACTTCTTTTAATGAAGGCACACCGAATAAAACTATCGCCGAAAGAGAATGATTTTTATACTGTGCCATAACTTTGTCAACCAAGGCATAATTAAGCGTCAATAAAAACAGCGTAAAGCACAAAAAAATTTCACCAACTTTCATGGCCATTTTTCTCGTAATTTTGACATATATTCTATATTCTACTTTTTGATACCAGTTCAGTAAAATATTCAAATGATCTATTATATGTTTTTTCTACATCTTTCGGCAATACGAAGTCATTTGTTTTCCGTCGAATTCACATAGTAGCTGGAACAGAACAAGATCAGCAGGGTTGATTGAATTATCCAAGTCGGAATCATCTTTTCAATCTTGATCAATCCGGCAGAAACTGCAAACGCTCCGGCCAATATCAATCCGATAACAACAGGAATTACTGTGATCATAATGACTCCTTTTCGCTCAATAGGTTTTCTATCCGCCCAAATAAGCAAAACAGTCCAACCAAGCATTAACGAAGCGCCAACCATCATCGCGTATTTATAATCATTCCCCGGATTAAAATTATCTATTCCAAACATGATGCCGCCGATCCGAGGGCACAACATCGGAATGACCATTAAACCGTCGAGCACTGCTCCAAACCAATAGCTAATGCGTAAAAAAATAACTTTGTTATGCATATCATCTCCTTATTATATGGCTACAATGCAATGACTACAGCACTTAAGATTGTCAATATTTTTCTATATCCGCTTTTTTGATACTAACTCCGTAAAATATTCAAATGATCTGTTGTATGTTTTTTCCGCGTCTTTTGGGAAACAGCACGCGGGCAGTTCCCTGTCCTTCAAATGATACGTGAGGCAGTCGCAACATGCACCTTTCCTGCTGCATGGTTCATAAGTGCAATTACACTTTTCAATATGTACCTGTTTTTTGCATTCCATTTTTCTCTTCCTTTACAAACACATTTTTATACCAAGTCGCATTCTTTAGCTAACTTTGCTGGAATCGTCGTCGGCTTCCTCAACGTATGGTACAATACGCTTCCGGCACCTCCTCCTTGCCGCCTCGTTATCTTTTGAATGCAACTAGGTATTACTATTACTCCGGCAATTTTCTTCCGGTTATTTTCCTTTGAACACTGCCGTGCGGCGTTCGATAAATGATTGCAGGCCTTCTTTCATATCCTCACTTTTCATAACTTTGGCCACATCCTGAAAAATAACCTTTTTTGCAGCTTGTTCGCCCTGCGTTTCCGCCAGACGGCCGCTTTTCAAAATATTGCGTACACCCAGCGGCGCTGCACTCGCCACTTTCCGTGCCAGTTCCATCGCCTTTTCCAGTTGTTTTCCCGGCTCGGTCACATACTGCACCAACCCCATGCGATAGGCATCTTCGGCGCTCCATTGATCGCCGGTTAAAAGGTAGCGCATCGCGTTGGACCAGCCAATATCACGGGCTAATCTAATTGTTCCTCCTCCGCACGGGAAAAATCCACGGAGCACTTCCAACTGGCCGAATCGCGTGTCTGATGCAGCCACGCGAATATCCGCGTTGAGCATCATTTCCACTCCCCAAGTATAGCAATATCCCTGAACAGCAAAAATAATCGGTTTGCTGCAGCGCTTCTCATTCACCATATAAAATGGATCAATTTCATTTTCTGCATCCACAGAAAAACCCGAGCCGCCGCTAAACACATCCGCCCAATCAGTCAACTCAAGTCCCGACGTAAAATGTGGGCCATTGGCGTAAACAACCCCCACCCATAAATTGTCATCCTGATCCAACTGGTAATAGGCACGCGCCATTTGTGAATACATTTCCCGTGTCAGGGCATTGTATTTCTTAGGCCGGTCAATTTCAATGAACATAATGTGCTCTTCGGTTTTAATGTTGATAGTCATAGTTCTTTCTCCTGGATGTTTTAATTGTTGGAAGTATAAGGAAAGAGGCATTCCGTGTCAACGGAAGAAATTTGATTAATGGCGCTTAAATTATCTAATTTTAACACGCAACGCAGAGAAGAAATTAATTACGGCGATTATCGCGCCCGCCAGAAAGACATACTGATACCCCCATTTAAGCCAGATAAAACCGCCGGAGACAGCTACACCAATAGAAAAGATGTGATCAATACTCACTCCCATCGTCAGCGTCTGCGTGACATCTTCGGGCTTGACCGCTATTTTCTGGAGGTAAGTCGCCCGCGCCATGCCAACGGATAAAAGCAGTTGATCAACAACATAACAAATAAAAACAATAAATAATGCCGCAGTTTCTGTAAATATTTCTCTGGCAAAACCATATCCGATGCAGACGAATACAAGCATTACCGCCTCCGACGCGAGAATGAATCTTTCCCCCAGTTTATCAATTGCCTTTCCCAGCATGGGTTTGAAAAATATTCCTATCACGCCGCCCACAGCCAGAAGAGTCGCCAGAACCTGCGTCTTTTGTTGAAAGACGGTAACCAGCACCCAGGGTGCAAATGTGAGAAATAATTGTTTGCGTGTTCCATACAGGATATTTAACCAGTAGAACAGTTTGTATTCTTTGCGGAGCTGGAACTTCGCCCTGGCCGAAACAGGCTCGTCCTTTTTCATCAGGAATATGAGAATTGATACTGTAAGAAATCCCAGAGAAGCAACAACGTATGATGCCTTAAAATTCAGATGGAAAAACTTAAAACCGATGAATATAGCAAAACTGCCGATGATCATGGCAACATTGGCTACGGCGCTGAACTGGCCCAGTCTCTTGCCGGTTTTTCCTTCAGTGGACAACTCCATTCCAATGCTCTGATTCATCGGTATGAACAAATGCTGTCCGACACTGAATATGAAAAGCCAGATAAGCATTATGGAAAAACTTGGCGAAAAAAATCCAATGAACAATATGCCAAAGGCGCACAAAATGTTGGCCAAAGCCGCCTGCCTTCTGGAACACAGAAAAAATAAAATCGCGGAAACAACGATTGTCAGAAAACCGGGTAATTCACGGGGAAGTTCCAGAAGCCCTCGCTGAAGATTGTTGATTAAGAATGTTTCATTTAAAAAATTATTAAAAGTGGAATCAACAATGCTCTGCGAAAATCCGAAAACAAACGTGGCTGCTAAAAAAAACTGGAAATCCCGCGGTAAATTGAAGAGTTTATTTTTAGTTCGTTGAATAATGGGCTTATCCTTACTTTGTCATTCCATACTGGCAGACTGTGTCTCAATGTCATTGCGAGGAAGTGTAACGACCGAAGCAATCTCGTAAGTTACCCTATATATGAAATTACCACGACGCCTGAGAGACGTCTCGTAATGACAAGGAAACAAGAACGCTTTTTGTAATCCTTGACACATTTTCCTTTCTTCCATATATGTTTTTCTAGAAAAAAAAGAAAGGACATTTTCCCATGGCCAGACCACGCATTCTTTTTATGGGTACGCCCGCTTTCGCGCTTCCCTCTCTGCAGATACTGCATGACAAACAGTATCCGATAATCGGCGTAGTCTCACAGCCCGACCGCCCTCAGGGGAGAGGGTTAAAAGAAGTAGCGCCTCCGGTTAAAGATCTGGCGCAAAAAATCGGTGTGCCTGTTCTTCAGCCCGAGAAAGTGAAAGACGCGTCTTTTCTGAAAACCTTTTATCAACTCAAACCCGACATGGTCGTAGTAGTGGCCTTCGGCCAGATTCTGCCCAAAGAGATTATTGATTATCCGCCAATGCAGTGTTTGAATATCCACCCTTCCCTTCTGCCCAAATACAGAGGCGCTGCCCCAATCAACTGGCCGATCATTCGCGGAGAAACAAAGACAGGTGTTACCATCATGCTTATGGATGAAGGAATGGATTCCGGAGATATTCTGATACAACAGAAAACAGATATCGGCATCGCCGAAACGTATGGTGAGTTGCATGACCGTCTGGCTCAACTCGGCGCGACTTTGCTTATCAAGACAATAGGGCAGATTGTTGCTGGAACCGCACAAAGAAAACTTCAAGATGCATCCGTTGTAACGTTCGCGCCACGCCTGAAAAAAGAAACGGGAAAAATCGACTGGAATAATAAAGTATCCGATATTGTAAATCTCATCCGCGGTTTGAGTCCAACACCAGCCGCTTATACGCACTTGGAAGGACAGGTCTTAAAAATATTTACCGCTGATGGCAATCATAACAAAATATCAGAAACGCCGGGAACAATCGGCGCTGCCAATGCCACAGGCCTGCCCGTCGCGGCAGCGGACGGTTATGTGATTTTGAAAGATGTCCAACTGGCCGGAAAGAAAAGAATGCTCGCTCAAGATTTTCTGCGCGGCTATCGTCTCCAGCCGGGAACTGTTTTGCAATGAAGAAATAATATTTGAATAAATCTGGTCTGAAACTTTATGCGTTATACAATGTTTAACACACCTGTTGTAAAATCATTTTTGCGGGGCATTTCCCTGATTCTTTTAAAAATACTCGGTTGGAAAACATTCGGAGGGCTGCCCCGGGAAGCAAAATATGTTATTATTGTCGCGCCTCATACATCCAACTGGGACTTATTCTATGGAATTATTCTGGCCTTTGCCCTGAAACTTGACGCTCATTACATAGCCAAAAAAGAATTGTTCCGCGGGCTTTTTTCTCCGCTGATGACGTGGTTGGGAGCCATTCTCATCGACAGGTCATTGTCCCAACATATAGTTGAACAAATGACATTCAAATTCAAGGAAAGCGAAAAATTTGTTCTCGCTCTGGCTCCCGAAGGCACCCGTCATAGAAAGGATTGCTGGAAATCAGGGTTTTATCATATTGCCCTGAATACCCATGTTCTGATCATACTGGCGTTTATTGATTACGCAAGTAAAACCGGTGGAGCAGGGCCTCTAATATACCCAACCGGTGATCTTCAACAGGATATGAGTGTAATTCGCAATTTTTATCGGACAGTCAAAGGCAAATATCCCGAAAATACAAGCCCTGTAGTTTTATATCCTAAATCATGAAAATATCAGTTCGCCATCAGGCTGTTGACATTTTAAATAAGGTAAGCGCAAGTGATGCTTTCGCCAGTCCGCTTATCAACGATTGTCTGGATAAAAACGATTTATCGGGAACGCCGGATGGACGTTTGCTTACCCATCTTGTTTATGGAGTTCTGCGCTTTCAGGGCCATCTGGATTGGATAT
>Ga0209777_10009572_pt1 | contig 10406 bp, 11 predicted proteins | sample FrelakmetHBP12HB_FD_187147 | JGI IMG/M metagenome (GOLD analysis project Ga0209777, IMG submission 187147) | Freshwater lake sediment microbial communities from the University of Notre Dame, USA, for methane emissions studies -HBP12 HB (SPAdes)... | ecosystem: Environmental > Aquatic >... | reverse complement strand
TGATCCGAATTTCGTGGGGCATTCCATACAGGGCTCGGTGGAATTTGAGTTTACAACGGCTTTGGCCCGTGGTGCGGGTTCCTCGTCTTCCACGTCGGGGGCGGCGTTGACCGCGGTGCTCAAAGTATCGTCGTCATCTTCTTCGATCGGGGTTTCCGCATCGATTTGGGAAACTTTGGCCGCAGAGTTTTTAACTTCAACTACGGGTTTTTTCCGACGAGGTTGCTCCTCCTCTTCCTTAGGCTCCTGGTCTTGGTAGTAGTTGTTGTTTTTTAGACTGCGGAGCATGTCATCACGGGAAGACACGCAACGAACGTACTCGAAGAGACCGGGCATCTTACCATTTCCGCGCACAACCTTTTGGTCCCCATTAGCGTACTTTTGCACGACGACGTACTCTTTCTGCTCCTCGGTGATCGGGGTGTTCTTCTTCTCATCCAAGTGAGCCGAGTACATACTGGCTGCTTCTGCATTCTTATTAAATTTAATTTGAATATCGGCGCCACGTTCTGGATCGTCCACGGAAATACCTTTATTTAACGCCTTTAGTTCCTTAATGCGTTTAAAAAGGGTCGGGGACATATCTATCATGTAAATTGGTGACCAATGCTGCTTTGGCTTGGCAGGACGCTGCTCTTCCGCTTCCCGCGAAATCCAGTTCATGTAGTAGCGGTATTGTCCTGGAATTTTAAGCCTGCAGCATTCACAGCGCTCTTCCTTGTCCTCAAAATGCTTCCCGGCATCTACGTCGAAACCGTGACAGTATTCTGGGTAAGTTTTTCCACTTTTGGTTTCTACCCGGTGGCGGTAATCGATCCAAACATCCCCAAGCAAACGACCGGGATGGAAGGTATCTTGTTCGAATTCCCACGGGGTTACGAAATCGCTCCACTTGGCATCTTTGGAAAATGAGGGGGTGTCATCTAGCGATCTAGCCATAAACGTTCTCCTAAATTTAAACGGTTTGGTATGAGCCTACGCTCTTGGTTTACAGCTTTTATACTACCTAAAAGAATTTAAAAATAGGAGGGTAAAATGCGAGGATTTAGTTTAGGATTTCTAAACTTAAAAGTTGTCCGTGAACCCTCCCCGCCCTAAAGGGCGGGGCTTCCATTAATAGGCGATTCGGTTCCGAATCGGAGAATGTTCTTAGCAGCGTTTACATCTCTATTATGAAAAGATTCGCAAATGCTGTCGTACTATCTTTTATTCTATATCTTAACGTGGTGTACATGACTTTTAGATTACCAAAGACCTAGATTAATTCAAGAGAAAACGCTGCGCGTAGGTGCCTTATATCCCCGGCCTGAAGGCCGGGGTCTTACGGCACGTACGATAACAACTTTAATTTTTAACAAACCAGTCGTCGAAATCTGTCAGCTGTTCGAATTTTCTACTGTAACCTTTGGACGTTAAAAGGCTAAACACGGCATCCCGAAGTTCCGTATGATTGTGCTCGACCGTAATGATTTTGATATCATATTTATCAAAACAAAAATCCTTTAGGATATCGTATTCGCTGCCTTCGGTGTCTATGGAGAGGTAGTCTATCTTTTCCGGCGCTCTATGCTTGAGCAAAAGGTCGTGAAGGGAAAGCGTATAAACGTCATAAATCGGTCTGTTCTGCCTTAATCCTCTATGAAAATCTACATTCTTATAGGAATCAATCGTGGATAGGTGACCCACTTCCACAAAAGGTAGCGAAGCTCCCGTAGATTCCCATATGCAGGAAAAGTCCAAAGAGGCTTTTCTGTTTTTAATCAAGATGTCATGATAACACCTAGCGGGCTCGACGAGGACCCCAGTCCACCCAAATTCTTTTTCTAATAGGTACGTGTTGCTTAGCTTAATCCCGTCCGTAGCACCAAACTCCACAAAAAACCCATTGCGTTTAAAATTAAGTTCACACAATATGAACAGGTCCTGCTGGATCTGGGCATAGGAATGAACGGCGTCTATTTTTTCTGCAAAGTCCAGATAGTGGCTACGGATATCCATTTTCACTCCCTCGTAAATGTTCAATGTAATTGAATCTTACCCACACCTGTGAAGGAAAAAGCGCTCCAGATCTTCTTTGTCGGGAACCATGGCATCGTGGGTTAGGTCGCAAAGGGCGTACATGAAGGTGAAAAATTTACGGTCGCGAAACGGGACGCGTTTTAAGGTGGAAATTAGGATCTCCTGGTCCTCCATTAGCTCCCGCACCTCTTTTGCTTGGACATCTTCAATTTTATCTTTAAGCGTAACCTCATTGGACGCCGTGCTATCTTCGTAAACGGCGTGGTCCAAAGATACTGGATTTTGCATAGCGATCTGCTGGCAGATTTCAAACGCTTCGCTGCTGCCCAAAAAGTCAGCAAACTCCAGTAAAGTAAGATCGACGCCGAACTTACGGTTGTGTTCCAAGCGCATTTCTTCCAACTTCTTGTACTTTTGCCAACTGCTGTGCGGAAGGGCCACTATGTTATAGTTTGAAAGCTGAAAATAAATCTCATAGCGCACCTCCCTTTCGGCAAAAGCAGAAAAAGACATGGCAATCGATGGCGAGTATCGAACAATGCTCTTCATTAGCCCAGCTACACCAATATCGAACGTGTCGGGGAACTGGTCGGGCTGATTCTTGGCCGCGATCGATTTCGTTATCGTGTAGACTAATCGGAGGTAAGGCTGAGATATCCGGTCTTTGATTCTATTAATGCGTGAGTAAACGTCCATAAGGCGCTGGGTTACTACCCACCAGTGCTGCCTTGGTTTTAAAAGCCCCAAGGTACTCTGTACACAGTCCTCCATCTGAGAGACCGCATAGGGGTCATTTAGATCATTTCTATATTTAATATACATCGCGGAAATCTTGTCATGACAAGCATCCAGCCACCATTCCCAAACCACGCGACTGACTCCCAAGTCATAGAATCCCCGCCACAAGGCAAGGGTATCCGGGCATTCTTCATACTCCGGGTCCGAGAGGGCGAACCACAGCGCGTGGGAAGAGCCCACGATGTCCACGATCTTCTCCCGCTTGGTCGCGTACCCACTGCTTATTTCTTGCACGTGGGCCATCGAAGCGTAATTCTCACAAAAATTACGATTGCGGTCGGACCCCGAAGCTACGGCAGAAAGACGCGTGGTAAGCAGCTCCCAAAAAAGGGTAGATGGGACGGAGCAGAAGAACTGGAAGAATTCGTGATAAACGTGCTCCAGTTGGGAAAACAGATCGAATACTACTTGTTGATTTGCCGATTTTTGTTTAAAAATCTGTTTTCTTAAATCATCGTCGCCTTCGATATAACCAGTAAACGTTTTGAGCACCTTTTTTCGTTTACGCACATTTCTCTCCGCATAACGTAAGATTAAATATCATGGCTGCTAAACAAGGCTGAAAATCAAAGCACTGAGCCAAACTAGAAAAGCAACAACTTTTATGAAAACCGGAAGTTCCTCTTTGCTGAAGTACAGAAAAGAAATGTAAAGAACGGCGCACAGAAAATATAAGAATAGAACGAAGTACATAGGAGACCTCCATGCCGATTGGCCGTAAAAGTAGAAGAACCTGCCAACAACTCATGATGACAACCCCGCAAACCATCAGGGATCGCACGGTTAATGCACGAATTACGGTATACCGGGATTTTTTGCAAAAAGGCTCCGGTTGGCAACATCGACTGATCTACTCCAGCGTTGCTCTTAACAACAAGCGCTCCAGCGGTAAAAAGTATTCCTGTGTAATTAGAAATCAAGCGGATGATGGGGTTGTCGGCACCAAGCAGTGGCTTTTGCGCCCTACCAGCAAGCTTTGGGTTCATTGCAGCTGCCCATACTTTAAATACCATCTCGAGGTAGCTCTCCATGTTCGCGGGGCGTCGTCTTTTGACGAAAAAGGAATCTCTACGTCAAATGGGGACCGCCCCGTTGAAAAAAACCCAAAACTAAGCACCTACGTGTGTAAACATCTGTACGCGGTGATCAAGCAACTACTGTATTCCGACAGTAAAAAGTACTCCTACGTACAGCGCCAGTCCATCATTCCAAAACGGGAGATGCGCTGACCTTACCGATATCGTCAAAGGCCATAAGCCTCAAGTCCTCAACGTGGTCATCCAAGTAGGTAACCGCGTTGGCTTCAAGCTCCAAGGCGCCGCTTAAAGAAAAACGAAACGCTGCTACAGTTATCGTCTTACCCAACTCCTGTACCATATTGACAGCAGGAAGCATGTCTGCATCCCCGGAGATAAGAACGGCCTCATCAAAGTAGTTTAACGCCGCCCCCCGTACCATGTCACAGGCCAAAAGGATGTCTTCGCCTTTGGAATACCTGCCGATCACGGTGGGGTCTTGCGACTGCGCATTAGGGGGGGCATACATTTTCAGTAAAGGAACGGAGCGTATTTTCAACTTGACGTCTTTTTTTAAAACACGAATGAATCCCCTATGCTTGTCTTCGATCTCCGACTCCTTTGGCAGCGCCGTATAATAGGATGCCGTTACCAAATGGTCGCCTTCGTTTAGGAAAAAACCGATTAATTTTTTGTAATCTAATTTTACCGAAAGACTCATTAAGCTGTGAAAAAGATAAGATCCGTCGATAAAAACTGCTTTAAACAAGCGCCTACGTGGCTCGACGTATGGATTAAGTTGCATTTAAAGTTTCCTTTGTATTCTCTCTATGATTTTTAGCGTTTTTGAACAAAGACGCAAGCGAATTGTTAACAATCTGCAAGCGTCTTCGAATTTAGTCCAAATTTCGGGACACCCACTCAGAAAATTCATTGGCAATTAATTTATCACAGGATGGCGAGAGGCAAATGCCACCAAACGGGCAGTTCTTCTTTTCCACGTCCTTTGGCGTGCTACAGATGCCCTTTACTGTGGAAAAATCCTTAGAACGGAGGGCTTCATCTAAAATACGTTTAAGACGCAACTGTTCATCGGCAAGGGATTCTCCCAAACCAGGATAAAACCAAAACTTATGCGGCTGAGGCTGAGGCTTTCCAATCCAAAGGATCAGACGCCCCATGATAGGAAGCTGGTATTTTCTGAAAAGGAGCGTGGCGTAGGCCGATACCTGATAAAGGTCACTAACGTAGGGCTCGGAGGCTGCTTTGATGATATTGTGGTTCCGGGTCTTCAGCTCGGCAACCACGTACCCATTCAAAGGTGGGCACCATAAAACCCCGTCGCAGTGGCCTGAAAAGCCGGTCTCAACGTCATGGATCTCCTTTTCGATGTACTCCGCTGGGGCTCCGCAACGAATGCATTTACCGCTTTCGAGCCTTTTGTTGTAAAAGGCAATCCCACATCGTTCGTGGTCGAGGCAGCGCCAATCCCCCCACAATAGTCCCTGAGCGGCCCACGTTTCTTGCGCAAGGGCGTGAACGGCCCTTCCGACGTGGAAATGATACCGGGTCGTAAACGATTCGATTTTGTTAAAATTCTCCGCCCCGGAAAAAAACTTGCCTAGTAAGAGCTGCCTAGGGCAGCAAGGCAACGATGAGCCACGGAACGCAAATCTCCAGTCGATCTGCGTCTCGAAATTCAGTAAGGTATCCTGAAGGAATTGGTCAATCTGTTTAAGCATCACACAACCTTCCAGTCCACGATCACCGGCTGGTCGGCGATGTCTGGCTTTCCTGTAAGCAACTTTCCACCATAAACTAATATCTTTTGCCTGAGATCCATATCAATACTGGTCGGTGCTCGCGAGGCTTCCGATGTCACAATATTATATACGTCAAAAAGGCTAATTGGCGTAGCTGCTCTAGATAGCCAAGATTTCGTAGGCTTTTCCACCCAAACTTCCTTGTCCCCAAGTGCGTAAGCCTTTTTAATCCTCTTCCACTCCAGGGCTTTTTCCACCCGATCCTCAGTGTCTTTATCATCTTTATCCACTTTAAGCTTGAGTAATTTCCTCCTGGCCTCGCTGACTTCCCGCACGGACGCCGGGGCTTTGGCTAGCTTTCCGACAAAGGATTCCACCGACAACCATTTTGGCTTACCTAGGTCTGCGAAAAAACCCTCCACTTCCTCCCACCGCTCGTCGAACGTCGGCATCCACGGGAGGTTGAATTTGAACATCTTTTGTGGCAAGTAGGTGAGATTTGAGCAAACCATGCGAAAAAGTTCCGCCGTGACCACCGGAGCAAAGTTGCCTAGCACCGAGTGCTGAACTTTATACCCCCAGCGCCATAATGGCTTTAACGATGTGTCGGTTTTTATCTCCTGCTCTTCCGGAAGAAAAATCTCATACTGAAGTACCCCTTCGGAATCCATCCAGTGGAATTTTAACTCCCAATTGTTCTTCATGACCAGTTCCCGCAGGCGGGTGTCAAAATCGATAGCCTCCTTCCCCCTATAATGAAGTGTCGACTCTTCAGTAATTGCTAAAATCTGACTTTCATCGTGAATGATGACCACATTTTTTGGCATGGCATTACTTAACTGCTTTTGGAGGTATGGGATGATGTGGGGTTTTCCGAGCGAGCGCACCGTTTTTGCAAACTTGACCGGAATCTCCAGATGTTTGCACAAATGCTCCACGGCTGTCTCAGCTAATTGGAGGTTACCGTGCGGCCATTTGATCTCCAAAGAATCGCTATCCTCTCCTACGGAAAGATCCATTTGGGTAAAAATAGCCGGGCTGTAATTGAGGGCATTTATATAATTTCGATTTAGGGGTAACTGTAGCATGCTCGTCTCCTAGGAAAAAATGAATTCGACTGTTTGTTATTAGTAATAGATGTACTCTAAAAGATTAACTGGTGGAAGAAGTATTTTATTCGCCTAAACAGACGTGAAGGATCCCGATGCATTTCATCGAGCGCACGAGAGCCAAGTACGAAATTAGGGCGCTGCCAAAAGCGCAGATAGATTCCTTGATTGACGTACATAAAGACCAAAAAGACTTGTATTTTATCCCGTCAAATAATCCCACGGTAAAAAGTACAAATGTGAAATTGTTCCCGCACTACGAAGGGCCTAGGGGTTTTCTCGCCTTTACCCTCAAGGGACTCAGTGCCGAGATTTTCAAAACGGCGAAGTATGTCCATGTAGTTAAAAGCAAAGCCAAGAAAATTTTAGATCTTACCAAAAAGATTTCAAATGTAGGTGCGTATGAGGATCTGTTTTCGCGTCTACAGGGCCACGAGGCGGTATCCCAAGAAGAAACGACGCGGCTGAGGGCGGGGTTCGGTTATGATCTCATCTTAGATGCAGGCAAAGACAGCCCTGAGATGGTGGTTTTCGTAGACGAGCGCACCTCCCCCAAACCGGCTTTCGATTTGTTGCAGACCGTTTTTACCCAAAAAGAAGCGACCCCTACGATTAATTTAACCCCGGAAGAAAGGGATCTTTTAAAAGCATATACGCCGGATTTGGGAGACCATACGATTTTTCGCACCCCCATGTCGGAAAATAAGTTCGAGGAAAACGTAGACAAAATGAGCGATGACGACATAGCGTGGCACCTTTTGACGTCGCGCAATGGGCAAGAGCTTGGAAATCTGGCCTGCATCCGAAACCGCTTAGGGTTCAAAGAAATTTGTCTGCTCAACCTCATGAATAAGAACCTTTCCAAAAAAACTAGGTCCCAAATCGCGTCCTACATGCTTAGTAATATGGGAGTCAGTTTCGTTGGGGGCCCAACTCTAACTAAGTATATAGAGACCCTGGCCAAAACTGGAGAGCTAACCGCTGACATTTTGAAAGGAGCGAAAGAATCTAAATTAATAGATGAGATTTACTATGGGGAAATTTCCGACCCAGAGGAGCTTAGGAAAATCGACATCAAGGAATACGGCTACCAACTGGCGCACAATCCGCACACACCCCCCGACGTGCTTCAAAAAATCGTAGCCCACGAAAATAAGCAGGGGGAGAAGGGCCCCAAGAAAGGGCTGCCCATTAGCTCCGGCGAAGTGGCATGGTGGGGTTACCACCCCGCAAATGGCGGTACTGCCGGTAAAGACTTTACGTTTAATTTCTCTAAAACGCTGCAAAACCCAAATTACCCCATCAATGAGCTTATTAACGTATTTAAAAAATACTTCCTCAGCTACGGCAAAGGGGCCGTTAACAGTATGCTTAAAGTTCTGTGGGACAGACCCGACCTGCCGAAAGCCACGGCACGGGTTCTCATTGAGGACTTTAAATCCGACTTTCCGGTACCCCCGGCCTGTTTTGATGAAAAGGAGTTCCTGGAGTACTGGAATAAAAAGGGCGATTTGGGGGACTGGTCGTATGTGTCTGAACTCGTACACCACCCGCACATTCCCGTAGAAGTGCTGAAAGAGCTTCTGGAAGATAAGAAAGTGGACGAGAGACGGAAGACGGAAATCTACAAGAAGCTCATGGAGAAGGGAGCCTTTTCGGAAAAAGAGATCGTTGCTAAGGTCAAAAAGGATCTCAAATTCGAGGGCCCCACGGATTTGCTAAAACATTTTGGCCTCACCTCCTGGCTGGGGACCAAAGGCAAAGAATCCTTGAAGTTCACTGCGGTTAAACCCCAGGAACTTGAGGCTTTGAAAAAAGAGATGGATGCCACAACAGTACATGACGATTTTACTTTTGAAGTGGTAGCCGCCTACACCGTAGATAAGCAGGTTCACAAAAACTATCCAAAGCAGGCCAAGGCTATCAATAACGTTAAACATGGCCTTTACCACGGGACATCCATGGCAAACGCCGCTGGGATCCTCGCTACCGGGATCAATACCGCGGCGAATAGTCGCACTGGTCAGATGTTCGGTAATGGTTTCTACCTAGCTTCTTCGGCATCAAAAGCTGCGCAGTATGCCTCCGATAATTTTAGTAAATCCGGGCTGGGAATTGTGTTTAAAATGGACGCTGCCCTTGGAAAACACGTGGAATGGAAATACGGCAGGCCTGAGCACGACAACTATTATAGCAACCCAGACCCGGCCACTAAAAATGCCATGAAGAAACGCGGGAAAGAAATTGGCGTTGAAGAATACGAAATCCCCCGCTGGCATCTCAAATACGACTCCGTGCATGCGAAAAAAGGAATGTCTTTGAACCACGACGAGTATGTGATAAAAGAAGGCGACCAGATCAATATCAACGAGATTATAATCGTCCATAAGGTTCCAAAATAATGTCAGATTTTTATACCGATCTTCAGGCAATTAAACACTTGGTAAACCACTCCACATCCGAAGACGAAGCGCGGGAAAGGTTTTTGAAAATGCAGGGCTTTGGTCTGGACATGGACACCGCCCACAGAGCTTTCGACCAAGCGGTCGGGCTTAAATTTTCTAAACAAAAAGCCACCGCAAGCTTCGTGAAACGGGTTGCCGAAAGGGCCAAGGGTTAATGTATTACAACAAGATCAACCGCATTTATGATGCCGAAAATCTAGTCCCGGTTGTTGGGCTGAAGGACATTATCTCGAAAACAGAACTTTCCCTTGCCAAGATAACTTTAATTAATAATATTCGAAATTGCGTAAAAATGAATTCAGTTAAACGCGGAAGTGCTTGGTTTTGGAAATCGGACGAAACTCCCATCCCCCTCAAAGTCTTCAAAGACGCTTATCTTAAGGCCCCTTTAGGGCAAGCGGCTGCAATCCAAAAACAAAAGTAACCTTGTAAACTTATTACATAATAAGGTGTCCTATTGACTTATTCGTGTCATTTAGGGTACATCAAGCTCGTCGGTATTAAATTTAGGAGGAAGTATGAAATCAGCACCAATGCCATTAAAATTAGCCCAGACATTAAAAAAAGTAAAAAGCGATCAGCATTTGAATTTCGAACAGCTCGGTAATCAAGTTGGTTTATCTGGGGCCCTGTTGAGTTCGCGTATCATTCACTGTGAAGACAATCCGGAAAGAAAACCCCCACAGAAGATATCAAGATCTGCGTTTGAATTGATTAAAAAGTTTTTAGACAAGGCGGGAACCAATACCACAGTGGTCAACTTAACTGGAACCGCGACGCCTACGGTAGCTATTCAAGGCAAGAAGCGTAAACCTAAGCTACAGAAACTCGTGGCTCCAAAACAAGAGGTGGCTCCCGTAGCCGTTGTCAAAATCCAGAAGTCCCAAAGTCATTTGCAAAAACTCGTAGCCCCCAAACAGGAAGCAGCTTCCGTAGTCGTTGCAAAAAAACAGAATCTTGTGGATATGGGAGATACGGATCAGTTCTTGAAGGCGCTTAAACAACGTGGGATTACATCGATCAGTTTCTGAAAATGGCCCCTTTGACTGACTCAAGGGTGGGGGCCGCACCCTATTTTCTTAGGTTTTCTGTTTGTGCTGGATGGCGGATAAACAGGGCATACTGATCTTCGGTTAGGCCAAGATATTCGTAGACCGGGGCTATTGTTACGGCTTTATGCCATCTATCAATATACTCATGGATGTCTTCGGCACCCACTTGCTTTTTAGTGAATTT
>Ga0209777_10009571_pt1 | contig 10406 bp, 5 predicted proteins | sample FrelakmetHBP12HB_FD_187147 | JGI IMG/M metagenome (GOLD analysis project Ga0209777, IMG submission 187147) | Freshwater lake sediment microbial communities from the University of Notre Dame, USA, for methane emissions studies -HBP12 HB (SPAdes)... | ecosystem: Environmental > Aquatic >... | reverse complement strand
TGTTTTATCCCTTGTTCTTGTCGGCGATTTACCGGCTGAGCAATTCGTCCATTCTCCTCGTCAAAATTATCCAGGCATTATTGGGTGCTCTGACTTGTGTTTTGGTATACCGGCTGGGCCGGAAAATCTTTGATACCGCGACGGGGTTTATCGCTGGTTTTATCGCTGCCTTTTATATGCCCATGGTTTTTATCGAGGGCGAGCTTTTGGCTGAAAGCTGGGCCGCCTTCTGGTCGGTTGTACTGCTGCTGTTTCTGCTCAGGGTCAGAGAGAAACCAGGATTCTGGAGCTGTTTCGGTCTGGGATTGTTCGGCGCACTTAGTATCATCACCAGACCCGTTTTCCTGTTTTTTTTTACTGCCGGCTGCCTGTGGCTCGTTATCGTCTGGTTTTGGGAGCATACCAGCTTTAAAAACCTTATTGTACAGATAGTCGGCATTATTGCAGGCTTTCTGGTCGTCGCTGGCCCTGTGGGAACCTTGAGTTACCGCGTGGTGGGCAAACCGAGTATTATGCCTCTTTCCGGAGGTATCAATTTTTACATCGGAAATAACCCGAATTACAAAGACACCATAACCGTCAGACCCGGCATGGGCTGGCGAAGGCTTACAGACATTCCACTCAAGCATGGAATCAAGTATGAGCGCGAAAAAGAGCAGTTCTTCCTTGGAGAAACAATTAAATATATCGTCAATGAACCGGCAGGTTTCCTGAAAGGATTGGCGTATAAAACAGCTCAGTTTTTAAATTCACGCGAGATTCCCCGCAATCTTGATATTTATTTATTCCGGAAATGGTCGGCAATGCTCCGTGCAGGAGTTTGGAAAGCTCATGGCTTCGGATTTCCTTTTGGCCTGCTCCTGCCGTTAGCTGTTGCCGGTGCAGTGTACTGGTGGCGAAAAGTGCCGGCTCCAGTCTGGTTGTTTGTGATTTTTTATCCAGCCGCGGTAATATTGGTTTTCGTAACGTCACGGTATCGTGTGCCGTTTATACCGGTAATGGGCGTCTTGGCAGCCGGCGGATGCGTTGCTGTATGGAAGCTCGTGCAGCAGCAATGGAAAAAATTCACCCTTGCTGCTGTAGCTCTTTTCGCAATTGCTCTGGCTAATAGTATTACAGGACCTTTTTATGAAGAGCAGCTTGATTTTAAGCCGGAGTTGTATTATGGCCTCGGCGATTCCCTTCATAAACACGGTCGCCTCGATGATTCATTTGCCGCATATTGCAAGGCAGTAACTTTAAGACCCGCCTATGTGGAAGCACACCATAATTTAGGCCTGCTCCTGGCCGACATGAACAGGCTCGATGAGGCTATTGACCATTATAATACCGCCTTGAAAATTGACCCGGAAAATCCTGGCTTGCACGAAGACCTCGGCCGGGCACTTGTCAAAAAGAACAGATTCGATGAGGCTGTCTCGCATTACCATGAAGCTATTCGGATTAACCCCGACAGCGCAAGCGCTCACGACAACCTCGGTACCGCTCTTTTCAGATTAGGCCGACTTTCAGAGGCGCTCGAACATTACTCCCGGGCCATTGAGCTCTCGCCTGATGATTCTATTATACAAAACAATATTGGCAACGTCCTTTCTATTCAGGGCCAGCCGGAAAAAGCTGTTGAACACTACGAAATTTCACTTCGAATTGTCCCAGATGACCCGGAAACCCTGAATAACCTCGCAAATGCCCTTGCAAGTCTCGGAAGATTCGAACAGGCCATCGACAGATACAGACAATCATTGAAATTCGATAGTCGTAACGCCGGCACACACGTCAATCTTGCTATATGTCTTGAAAAATTTGGCCGCATTGACCAGGCCCTCGAAGAGTATAAACAGGCACTTAAAATAGACCCCCAGCATAAAGCGGCTCTTTTGGCCTTAGAAAGACTTTCACGTTGAGAACCTGCCGGCGGTGAGTAATTTCATTTTTTACATTAATGCTTACTTTTCAGAGACAATCCTTGCCGATTTTATCACTACTGCCTCAACGGGAACATCAGAATAGATACCCTTCTGCGTCGTCTTCACAGAAGCAATTTTGTCCACAACGTCCATACCTTCCACGACTTTACCGAATACTGCGTAGCCCGCGTTGCGGCCCTCAGCATAATTCAGAGGTTCATTGTTTCTGTGATTTATAAAGAACTGGCTGGTCGCACTATTCGGATTATTCATTCGAGCCATTGCAATTGTGCCTCTGTCGTTTTTCAATCCGTTGCTCGCCTCATTGACAATCGGCGGATATACTCCTTTTTTCCGCATATCTGCCGTAAGTCCGCCTCCCTGTATCATAAAGTTCGGCATAACCCGGTGGAATATTGTCCCGTCGTAGAAACCATCCTCCACATATTTGAGAAAATTCTTCACAGTAACAGGCGCTGCCTTCTCATCAAGCTCGATAACAATATCACCCATGCTCGTTTCCAGTTTTACTTTCTTCAATTCGGTAACTCCTTTTTTCTCACTGGGGGTTGTTCTTCCTTTTTCAACGGACTTAACGGTCGTTTTTTTCTCGCAGCCGGCCGTCAAACCAATTATAGCTACTGCGAATACTATTACTAATTTGCTATACCGGCTCTTGCAAATCATATGCAATTCCTCCTGAAACAAAAAAATTTTACTCTGCTTATATATTCTCATAACGTTTGGGAATCAAGGATAATTTACGGTTCTTCCTCGTTGCTGTCGTTAATCTTTTCTTTAGGCTGATTCGGTTCCCTCTCAGCCTTATCCTTGTATTCTATGTATTTCTTTGCATATTCGACTTGTTTCCCCCACGTGTCCCCATCCCATTTACAGGCTAAAAACTTCTCGTACCATTGCTTGGCTCCGCCTAAATCTTTGAGGTAGTAGCAGCAGTTTCCAATCCGGTAAGCTAACCGGTATTTATATTCGTACAGTTCCGAATACTCCCATGCCTTGTTATAATATTCCAGTGCTCTTTTATATTTCTTCATGTCATAATAGCTGTCCCCGCTCAGCCAGGCTGCTCGCCTGTATTCGATGGTCTTCGGATGCTCCAGAATCCGTTTGAGATTATCTAAGCACTTTTCGTAGTCCTTGCCCTGGTAATAGCACTTGGCTAATTCTAATTGGGCCGTCAGGCAATCTGGTTTTAACTCGAGGGCTTTGTTAAAGGCATGTTTTTTCGCAGCCAGGTCTTTCGTCTGCAGGCCGTCCTGCAGATATGTACAGACATCACAGTACTTTTTGATAAATTTCAAAAGTTCGTTATTTATTCTCGAGCTGGATTTGGACACCGTTTCCTCTAAGACCTCTGGCCCATAAACGTTCTTCTGAAGATTCTCTAAATATTTTTCAAGCTCTCCGTTCTCATACAGCCAGTAAAAAAGCATCTGCGAAAACTGCCGTCCTATAGACCATTCGTAAAGCTGCTCCTTCGAGGTTGATAGCAGGTGCTTTATACTGAGCTTGAGCCCCTCGTCAATTTTGTCCTTCAACATCTGGGTACACCGGGATTTTGGTTCTCCCACAATGAGTTTGCCGTTGACGATTTCCCCCTGCTCACCCAGAAAACTTGACAGCCCTTCACTCAGCCACTCAGGCGCTTTCTCAAAATTCTGGTCTACGAAATAATGTGTGATTTCATGAAACATGTTCCCCCAGCCGCAAATTTGTCCGTCGTTGCTTACCCGGTATGCATATATAGCTGGAATATCGGCTATATAATTACAATTGACTGTTCCATCTTTATGACCATGCTGGATGAGAAGCTGCTTTGCTTCGGATTCGCTCTCGCAGTAATAGATTGTCAGGGGTTTTTCCCAGCTTTTCCGAAAATACTGCCCCTGTAAGCACTGCTGGTATGCTTTCGCATTTTCCTCTACGAATTGTACATAGCGTGGGTTTAAATCGCTGTAGATAATGAAATCTTTGCTTTCATATTTGCCTGCGAAAGCTCTTGTATCGAGCAAAAAAATAAAGCATAAAAACAAGAGGATGTGTTTTTTCATTCTTGTCTGGCCCGCAATTTTTTAATACATAATTTTAAACTCAAGCTCAAAAACAGTCAATCCACACCCTTTCCAATGACTCGTACTTATCCCTGAATAATACCGGCAAAACCAATACGAATCAAGCTAAAATGCTTCCTTAACAATATCGTTACTTAAAATCCGGGAAGAGCAAACTTTTATTGCAAATTTGCACAATTAACGATATAATATAATTCATCTGAAAGCGGTAAGCTGAGAGCTGTATTTTTGAAAAGTAAATATGGGGGCGAACGGCATCGACCGGATAGCGGAGAGTCAAGTTGCATGTCCAGGACGCCGGTTGGCCTGGTTAATCCTCCGGTAACAATTTAATTGGCAACTATCAGTTGCAAATGGCTGCTTAATTTAGCAGTCCGTCCTGCCGGATTGTGCCTGCGGGTCTGGTAAGGGCGTCACTTAGTGGGCTGGCCGAGCCGGTTGTTCGGGCCGGCAAGGTAAGATTATTCCCGAAATAGCCTAATCACGAGCCTGTCGTTTGGCGCTTGATGAAGCGAAAAAAATAATGAAACGACTAAACATGTAGAAGCTTGTCTTGAAACATCTCGGGACGGGGGTTCGAATCCCCCCGCCTCCATTCTGCATCGCCCCTTAGGGCCGATGCAGAATGCCCTGAGCCTGTCGAAGGGCATAAATAATCATGTGGTATACCTATATTCTTCAGTGTTCGGATAGCAGTTTTTATGTAGGACGCGCTAACGACCTAAGTGAGCGTGTTAATAGACACAATGCCGGCAGAGCAGCACGATGGACGGCTCGCAGATTACCAGTTAAATTGATTTATAATGAAGCATTCGCAACTGAGGAACAAGCAGCAAATCGTGAACGACAAATTAAGAAATGGTCGCGAGACAAGAAACAAGCCTTGATTACAGTCGACAAGACCACTCTAAAGGAACTTAGTCGATGTAAAACAAAATAGCTTTGGAAAAATATCTCAAATCCGCCTCAGGCCAAGCTTTCGCCAATCGACACTTCTGGTAACTGATGTCTGTTTTTACTCCTGCCGTTTGGGAAGTAATATCTTAAGCTCCTGAATACTTATCTCTTGAAGACAGTATTTGCAATTCTTACTTACCAGCCGCCCTTATCGCATCGCTAAGTTTGAGTTTCCCCTCGTATAAACTCCTGCCTATAATCGCTCCTGCAACGCCTATTTTGGCAAGTTTTTTTATGTCGTCCGTTTTCGTTACCCCGCCCGAGGCGATAACAGGCATATCCACCGCCTCGACCAGTGACTTTGTCCTCCTGAAGTTTGGTCCCGCCATCATACCGTCTTTGCTAATATCGGTATATATTATCGCCGCCAGCGGCAATTTCGCCGCCTTGATTGCAAACTCCAGCAGACCTTCACAATGGCTTTTTGTCCACCCTTCAGTTGCGACCTTTGTGCCGCGCGCGTCAAGACCGAGCACAATTCGTCCTTTGAATTTCTCAGCGATTTCCCTGAACCAGTCGAAATCACTCACTGCTTTTGTGCCGATTATTACTCGCTCGACCCCCATATCCAATAGCTGTTTTATCGAAGTCTCATCACGCAGTCCCCCGCCAACCTCTATTTTCAATTTTCCAAGTATTGCTATTTGCGATATTGCCTCCGTATTAACAGGTTTGCCCACCTTGGCCCCTTCGAGGTCGACGATATGAACCCATTCAGCACCCGCTATGATGAACTCCTCTGCCTGTTTAGCGGGATTATCCTCGTAAGTTATCTGGCGGTCATATTCCCCCTGAATAAGCCGTACGCATTTGCCTTTCAGCAAATCTATCGCTGGTAAAATATACATCTTATTAAGCCTCTGAAATCACAATACTATTATAGCAATCGGTCGAATTTTAGATAAATGCTCTTGCCGTTTCAACAAATTTCGACTAAATATTGGTTCAGCGTCAAAGTTTTGTTTATCATCAGCGTTGTAACAGGAGATTGCCAATGAAATGTCTTACTCGCAGGGATTTTTTAAAGCACTCAGCCGCTGCCGGCCTCGTCTTGGCAATTCAAGGCTGCGCCCAAAAAAAGTTGCCCTTTTCACGTATAAAAGGTGCTAATGAGGATATTCGCATAGCTGTTGTTGGTTGTCGAGGCAAAGGCAGTCAGCTCACAGACATATTCCATAATCTTCCAGGCGTACGCGTTGTCGCTTTATGCGACGTCGACAGTCAGGTTCTTGCCGACAATACCCGCAAGTTCACCGATAGAAGCGAAAAGATTGATACATATATTGATGTCCGTAAACTTATCGACCGCAGCGACATCGACGCAGTTGTCGTCGCCACACCCAATCACTGGCACTCCCTGATTACCATCTGGGCCTGCCAGGCAGGCAAGGACGTCTATGTTGAAAAACCGGTCTCACATAACATCTGGGAAGGTCGAAGAATGGTCGAAGCCGCTCGCAAATACAACCGCATTGTACAGGCTGGTACCCATTTGCGCTCCGACGAGGGACTGCGAGAATCTATTGACTACGTTCAGCAGGGTAACCTCGGCAAAATCCTGCGTGCTCGCGGTTTCTGCTACAAACGTCGTGACAGCATCGGAAAGGTCACAGGCCCGCAGCCCGTCCCGGAATCGGTGGATTATAACCTTTGGACTGGCCCGGCTCCCCTCGTGCCACTGATGCGTAAGAACCTTCACTACGATTGGCACTGGGTCTGGCCAACCGGAAATGGCGACCTCGGAAATCAGGGCGCTCACGAAATGGACCTCTGCCGCTGGGCTCTTGGCCGGAACGCTTTACCCCCCCGTGTAATAAGTATTGGTGGCCGATTCGGATACATCGACGACGGCCAGACACCTAACACCCAGATTGTCTTTTTAGATTACCAGCCTGCTCCGATAATCTTCGAAGTCCGGGGCCTGCCGCGAAAGACCGGCGATCCGGCAATGGATAACTACTCTGGAATTCGAATAGGTGTCGTAGTCCAGTGTGAGAATGGCTACTTGGCTGGCGGCTGGGCTTACGATAACAACGGAAACAAAATTAAGCAGTTCACACTCGATGGCGGCGGAGGACACCCTGCTAACTTCATCAAGGCTCTTCGAAGCAGAAAAGTCACAGACCTCAACGCCGATGTCCTCGAAGGTCATCTTTCCAGCGCACTCTGTCACATGGGAAATATCTCACACAGGGTTGGCACGGATGCCCACCCCGAACAAATCAAAGAGCAAATTCGCACCGATAGCGAATTATCGGATGCTTTCGAACGATTTACTGAGCATTTGGCGGCAAATAATGTCGACTTGTCCAAAATACCTGCCGTTCTCGGTCCCTGGCTGAAAATGGACTTAGCCAAAGAAAAATTCTCCGACAGCCTTGTTTCTCGGCAAGCTAACCAGCTTCTCACACGCAAATACCGCTGGCCTTTTATCGTCCCCCACCGAGTTTAATTTCGAACTCTGCTTTGGCTTAATTGTCAAAACCCCGGAACAAATCATATTTGGCAATAGTTTGAGAAGGTCTTGCGAAAATGATACCCGTATATCGCAAAAGTTATTGCCTGTTGTAAAAGCTCAGGCCGGCGAAATAAAGTCCATAAAATAAGCTTCCAATAGTAGAGCCTTTCTTTTCCTACCAGCCCCAGTGACCACATTGATTTGAACAATGCCTTGATGTTGTAAAAATGAAAATGAATTTTTCCCCCCTGCAAAGGCCTATAAGTTTTAAAAAGCGTCAGAACACGCTCGTAATAGTTCTTAGGCGAATATATCGTACTTATAACTTTTTTATAACCATCGATAAGCTGCTCATAATTCATTTTAGGAACAAAATTCATTGATAAATCCGTGTTGTTACCCGTAGAATCATTTAGCAGCCTGCCTGCCTGTGAAAGACGGTTGTAAAGTTTCGTGCCCCGAGGCGCATTTAATAACCCCACCATTGCAGTAACGATTCCGCTTTTTTGAATGAATTCTATCAGCTTCCCGAAAGTCAGCGCATGGTCACTGTCGAATCCCAGAATAAATCCTCCCTGCACTTGCAGCCCGAACTCCTGGATTTTCTTAACACAGGCTATAAGGTCGCGGTTTTTATTTTGAACCTTGTCACACTCCGACAAGCCTTCCTCTTCGGTGGTTTCTATACCCACAAAAACCGCATCGAATCCCGCCTTCACCATCAATCCCATAAGCTCCTCATCATCGGACAAGTTAATTGACGCCTGAGTGTTAAAAGTAAATGGATATTCCTTCTCCTCCATCCAGCGAATTATCGCGGGCAGAACTTCTTTTTTCAGCTCGCGTTTATTGCCGATGAAATTATCGTCCACAACAAATACCGGACCCTTCCACCCCTGCGAATATAAACCGTCTAATTCCGTTAATATCTGGTCTTTGGTTTTTAGTCGCATCTTATTTCCGAAAAGCATAGTGATATCGCAAAAGTCACAGCTGAATGGACAACCTCGTGAGTATTGAATGCACATGGATGCATATTTTTTATACCCTGTCAGCCCCCACAGTGGTGTTGGGCTCTTTTTCATATCCGCCCGCGTATCTGACGTATAAACATGCTTGGGGCACCCTTCCGACAAATCCTTTAAAAACGGCGGCAGCGTAATCTCTGCTTCATTGAGCACAAGATGGTCTACCGCGCCAAAATATTCCGGCGCTGCCGTAAACAACGGTCCACCGGCAACAATCTTGACTCCAAGCCTTTTGCATCGGGTGATTACATCCTTCACGGATTCTTTTTGGATATACATCGCGCTGATAAATACGTAATCTGCCCACTTGATATCTTTGTCGCTTAATTTAGCTACTGCCATGTCCACAAGTTTCTTCTCCCACTCTTTCGGTAGCATCGATGCCACCGTCAGCAACCCCAAAGGCGGCAGCGTCGCCTTCTTCGAGATAAACTTCATGGCATGCCTGAGGTTCCAGAAAGTGTTGGGACACTCCGGATATACGAGCAGGATTTTCATATCGAATCCTCTTTCATAATCTTTGCAAAAAGTCGCATAAATCCCATCTGATGTTTTGGAAAGAACTGCCCGCCGATATTCAAGCTGTCATCCATCTGGCATGCATTTTGCTTACCCCATTCCATTAAAAACACCACGAAGCTCTTGCTGACTTACACCCGTTTTTTTTATTTCCTTTTCTTATTATATCGGCTTATTTATTGCACGCACACCATTTTTTTGCCTTCTTCATAAGGAGCACAAACCCCAATAAGACAGGTTTAAACGGAACGATATGTATTTACCTGTATTTTGAAGATTTGTTTACAAAAAAATTTCTGCCAAAAGCTTTTTTCATGCCGAAAAAGCGGGCGACCGGATTCGAACCGGCGACGTCCAGCTTGGGAAGCTGGCATTCTACCGCTGAATTACGCCCGCAATTAACTCTTTCAACCCTTATTTTACCCAGCCTGCCCGCACACTGTCAAACCCTTTTACTCCCGGATTGTCTCCGCTTTTCTCAGAATTAATTCAGCTCGATATTGCACTGTGGCGAAAATTTCGGTATTCTATTGCCGTGCCTGACTTATGGAGCCGGGCATCTTCGTGAAAATTTTCGAATTAAACTATTTTGTAACTGTTCTTTCAATCTGCGAGGAGACCGAACCATGAAAAAAGTCAATCGACCTGCTGCTGCCGTTACTTTGTTAATAACTCTGTCTGCCTTAATTCTCTTGACGGGCGGCTGTACGCACGCCACCGACCCTGAAATTATCGCTGCAACCCCGCCTATGGGATGGAACAGTTGGAACTTCTTCGGACAGGATGTAAACGAAGGCGATATAAAACAAACTGCCGACGCACTCGTAGCTCACGGCCTCAAAGACGCAGGCTACCTCTATGTCACCATTGACGATACCTGGCAGGCTCCGCAACGAGATGCTAATGGCCGTATCCAGCCGAATCCGAAAAACTTCCCGGGTGGCATGAAAGCTCTCGCCGATTACCTCCACCGCAAAGGACTCAAATTCGGGATCTACACCTGTGCAGGCGAAGTAACCTGCAATAAATTACCCTCCAGTTACGGACACGAGCAGATAGACGCTCAAACCTTCGCCGCTTGGGGTGTCGATTACGTCAAGAATGATTACTGTTCCGCACCTGCTGACGTCAACTCAGCAATCAGCCGATACGGAGCTTTCGGTCAGGCAATTCGCGCTACAGGCCGACCCATCGTCTTCAGCATTTGCGAATGGGGACAGAGAAAACCATGGCTTTGGGGTCGCGAGGTACACGGAAACCTTTGGCGGGCTTATGGAGATGTCGGCGACCTGTGGGATAGCAGCAAAAACCAGGGCGGCCTTGTCGGTATTCGACAGGCCATCGAGGTAATGGCCAATCTCGACGAATATGCAGGCCCGGGCGCATGGAACGACCCCGATATGCTCGTCATCGGCCTTGACAACAAGGGCTTCATAAAAGGAGG
>Ga0209777_10009570_pt1 | contig 10407 bp, 12 predicted proteins | sample FrelakmetHBP12HB_FD_187147 | JGI IMG/M metagenome (GOLD analysis project Ga0209777, IMG submission 187147) | Freshwater lake sediment microbial communities from the University of Notre Dame, USA, for methane emissions studies -HBP12 HB (SPAdes)... | ecosystem: Environmental > Aquatic >... | reverse complement strand
AGCAACCGTCCTTCCATCACCGTCTCGGAGAAGAAGAGGAGGTTGCTCACCGAGACGGTGATGGAAGGACGGTTGCTTTCCACCAGGGCGTCCACGTTATCCGCGATGGAGAGGGAACGCTCGGAAACGCGGTGGAAGTTGTCGAACGTCGCCGCAAGGTTCGTGAGCGCCCGCAGGCTGAAAATAGTGGCGCGGGCCTCGTTGAGGGCGGTGTTGACATTCGTCGCGGCGGAGTCAATGTGCGTGAGGAACCCGGCGGCCGAGCGTGCCACTTCCTGGAGGTCGAGAGGCGGTTCGGCCTTGGCCTCGTCGCCGGGGCCGAAGAAATCCCCCTCGTTCCTCGTCGGCAGGATGGCGACGTATTGGTCGCCGAGAAAGCCGGATTGCTCGATCACGAACCGGGCGTCCTTGCGAATCTGATACTGGCGGTAAATCCGCAGGGTAATGAGGACGCTCTTGCCGTCCGGGGCGAGCCGCATGTCGGCGACGCTGCCGACCTGGACGCCGGACATAAGCACTTGGGCGCGCGTCTTTAAACCGCCGACGCTGCCGGCTCGGAGCTGGATGTCGTAGGTGGGACGAAAGAGGCTGGTGCCCTTGCTGAACTGGAGCAGCAGCCCAGCCAGCAGCACCAGCCCGATGAATACGAACAAGCCGACTTTGCCCTCAAGACGCGATTGGTTCATGTTAGAAATACACTTCTTTCGGATCAGAAACGCCCTCAACAAACCGGCGCACGACCGGGTCCTGCGAGTTGAATATCTCGTCTGGCGTCCCGGTCGCGTAAATTCTCTGGTTGTGCAACATCAAAATGCGCTGGCCCAGCCGGCGCGTGCTGCGCATGTCGTGCGTCACCACCACCGTCGTCACGTCCAGCCGGTCGCGCACGCGCAGGATGAGCCGGTCGATGCTGTCGGATACAATCGGGTCCAGCCCCGTCGTCGGCTCGTCATACAAGACGATCTGCGGCTGATAAATAATGGCGCGCGCCAGCCCGACCCGCTTTCTCATGCCACCCGATAGTTCGGAAGGTTTTATGTCCTCAGTGCCGGGCAGATCAACCATTTCGAGAACCTCGGCCACCTTGCGGCGGACTTCCTTCTCGGGCAGCGAGCGGTCGCGGCGGAAGGCGAAGGCCACGTTCTCGGCCACCGTCATGGAGTCGAACAGGGCGGCGCTCTGGAACAACATGCCGAACTTATGGCGCACGCGCAGCAACTGCCGTTCATTCATCGGCACGATGTCTTCGCCCTCGATGAGCACCTGCCCGGCGTCGGGCTTGAGGAGGCCGATCAGGTGCTTGAGCAGCACACTCTTCCCCCCGCCGCTGCGACCAATGATGACGACCGACTCGCCCTTCTCGATCTGGAAATTGACGCCGTCCAGGATGGAGTGGTCGCCGAAGCTCTTCTTCAGATCGCGGACTTCGATCATAGCGTGTGGAAGATCTCGCCCAGGGCGAGGGTGAGGAAGAAATTCGAGATCAGGATGGTGATGGAGGAATACACCACCGACTCGGTGGTGGCGCGTCCCACGCCCTCGGCGCCTTCGCCGCAGGACAAGCCTTTGTAACAGCCGACCAGGGCCACGATGCCGCCGAAGACAAGCGCTTTGAGCAAGCCAACGATGACCTCGGCGGTGTCAGTGTACCGGATCATGTTATACCACAAATACGTCGAGTCTATGCCGTTCAGAAAACCCCCCACGACGTAGCCCCCAGCGATGCCGATGGCGATGGCCTCCGCCGTCAACAGGGGCAGCGCAATGTGGAGCGCCAGCAGGCGCGGCACCACCAGATAGTCCACCGGGTGGGTGGCCAGGGTGCGGAGCGCGTCAATTTGCTCGGTGACGCGCATGGTGCCCAATTCGGCGGCAATGGCCGCGCCGACGCGCCCCGCGACCATAAGGCCGGTGAGGACGGGCCCGAGTTGGCTGCACATGGAAACGCTGACCACCGCGAGGGTGGCTGTGTCCATCTTGACTTTGTGGAACTCCAAGTAGGTTTGCGCTGCGAGCACCATGCCGGTAAACGCGCCGGTGACGAGCACCACCGACTGGGACTTCACGCCAGTGAAATAGACCTGGTAGATCAAGTCACGCCACGCGACCTTGAATGTGAGGAGCGAGGCGACGGACTCTCTTGCCAGCAGCGTGATACGGCCCAGCCCCTCCAGCCATTCGCAAATCCATTTGTTACCCCAAAAACTCATAGGCAGAAGTAAACTAGCAGGCGGCTGGCGTAACGCGAGAATTTATCTCTCTCCGGCGCAGGACGGATTCACGATAGCGTAGCCGCCGACGGCAGTCGGCGCTGATTTTGCTGACTGAGGAGAAGTGCGCCGACTGCCGTCGGCGGCTACAGTTTCGTCGAATCTTGAATCGGCCCGGCGCAGGGCGCGTCTTGCGCAGACTGCCACCGGAGGCGACCGGGTCGGCGGGCACCCGTCTCGGGCGCAGCAACGTCCGCGAACAGGGGGGTCTCGGAATTTTCCAGCGTCCTGGACAGGTCGGAGGCTGCTGCGCCAGAGGACGTTGCACATTACACGCATCCCGAGCGCGCTCGCTCTGCCTGGCTGAAAGGCGAGAAATAATACAGCCCAGGGTAACGCCTTGGGAATAGCGCCACCAAGGGTCCCAAGCCCTGAAAGGGCGAAACACGGCCACATTACCCTCACCCAAAAGTCCGACACTAGGCCGGCGTGGTGGGACGGCCAAGCTACCAACCCCTGTTGGCCCGCGGCACGGTATTAGTCAAGACCACCCGCATCAGGGGGCGCGGCTGCTTTTGAAAGGCAGGCGCGGCCCCTGCGAAGGTGGGCCTGGGTCCCGGGCCAAACAACGTCCTGAGCCGGCTTTGAGCCAGCCTGAGGCGGGACAGGAAGTCGGGGACCGGCTCCCGGCCCAGGTCAATTCCCCAGGTCCAGAGCGTGCCGTCGGCCGTCAACCCCAGGGCTGTGCCGCCCGCTCCCCAGATGGCGGCCCAGTCCGACCGTTTGCCCAGCCGGCGCCACTCGTCCGCCTGGATGCCAGAGAAGGTGCTCAGCGGCTGCGTCCTTTCCCAGAGGCTGCCATCCGAGCGCAGCTCGCAGACTTTTGGCCCGCCACACCAAGCGGCGGCGAAGCGCCCAGGAACGGCGTTGGAGGCGACCAGCCGGAAGCTGAAAGCAGCGGAAGCCTCGGGGCTCGGAGCCGCATGGAATGGCTCCCATAGCTCCCCCGAGCGGTTCCGCACCAACGGCACAAACAAAGAGGTAATGAAGCCGGTCCAATTGGACTCGAGGCAGACTCTGGTCGGCAACGGCAAGTAGCTTGATGTCGCCCCCCAGGTTCCAAGCACATAGACTGGGCCCCAGGCCCAAAGGGTTCCATCCCGGCGCAGAGCCAGTGTACCGCTCCACGCGCAGCAAAGGGCAGCCCAATCATCGTTGGTGCCGACCTGCACGGGGCTGGCTTGGCTCGGTCCCGGCCCGATGCCCAACTGGCCCAGGGCGTTGTCGCCCCAAGCCCAAAGGGTACCGTTGCTCCGCAGGGCCACACAGTGAGCGGCCGAGGCGGCGATGCCGACCCAGTCATGGCTTGAGTCCACTGGTGTCGGCTCCATGCCGGAACGAGCGGGCTCCGCAGAGTTGCCGCCTTGGCGACCCCACTCCCAAAGAGTTCCGTCCCGGCGGACCCCGGCCAAATGGTTGTAGCCCCCAGCGGCTTGAACCCAATCGCAGTTGGTTCCCACCTGCTCCGGGACCACCGCCCGGGCGAATGCCGCTGGTCCCGCTTTGCCCCAACGCCAGAGTGAGCCATCCGGGAGAATCATCAGCACGCCGCCTGAGCCCGAGAAGACCCGCACCGGGCCGTTGCTTTGGTTCAGGGAGACGAGGACGGGAGGCGGCCAATGGGAGCGTGGCCGCAAGACGATGAAACCAAGGCCGATGATGACCAGTGCCAGCCCGCTCGTAAGCGCCAACCGCTTGCGGGACTTTCCGGCGGGCATCTTTAACCGCAGAGACGCGAAGTGCGCAGATGTTCTGCTCCCTTTGTCTTCTCCGCGCTCATCGCGTCTCTGCGGTTCATCGGGACGACCGTTTTGGTTTGCAGCTCCGGCGCTCGGAGCGCGGGCGCGTCCTGCCTGCTCCCGGCCGAACCACCGGGCGAGTCGGCGCGGCGCCGGATTGAACCGGCGCAGGGCGAGTTCCCGAAACCGGGTGCGCAGTTGCGACCAGGCCGTCAGACCAAAGACCAGATCGGCGGTGAGCCCCAGGCCGAGCCACAAAGCCAGGTGAAACTGCCAACCGGGCGACCACTCTTTGCCTAGCGCCAGCCCGAACCAGACATTGCCCGCGCCCACCACGGCTCCGAACAGCGCCCAAGGCAAGACCAGCACGCGCAGGAGGGTGCCGATGGTGGCGAGGTTGTGGTTCTTCGCCACCAGTGCCCTCCACATCCCCACCCAACTTAACGCGACCAGATCGGCCACCAGCATGCACATCCCCGCCAACCAGATGGCCAGGGTTTGCCAGTCGGGAGAGCGCTGATGCACTGCCAGCGTCAGCAACAGTTCGCAGCCGAGGACAACCAGCAGCGGCCGCAGAAACTGCCGCCGCAACGCCAGCAGTTGTCCGCGCAAGATGTCGTGGACCGTGAGCGGCGATGACAGCAACAGCTCGAAAGCGCCCGTCCCTTGGGCCTCGGCCAACTGTTGGCCCGCCTCGATCGTCAGCCAGACTTTCAAAGTGAAGTTCAGCATCAAGGCCGTCAGGACAGCGGCGGGGGGTTCTAGCCAGAGGCCGCCGGAGATCAGCCAAAAGACCAGCCACCAGCCCGCCATGCACGCCAGGAAGGTCCAGACATGGACCGGCTTGAACCGGGCACGGGCGGCGAGCCAATAGAACGCATTCGCGTCCAGGGTCCGCTTGCGAAACGCGCCTTTCCCGGTAGCCGGGCCGTAACTCCAGGCGCGCCAGTATTCACGCCAGCGGCTCTGCCCGGCGCGGGCAGGCCGGTCCTGCCAGGAGCGGGGAACAATCCAGCCGGAGGCTAGTACCAGCAGCCAGGTCAAGCCGTGGATCACGGCAGCGGACCACCAGAAGTGGTCCCGGGCCAGCTTGTACTGGGTATCGTCGCAGAGATAGAAGGCAAACACGGGGCACGAGTACAGCAACTGGGGCATCGGTCGAACGCCCGAGGCGAAGTAACGGAGCGCGACCATGCAAGCGAGCGGGACCGCCATGAGGAGCAGTAGGAGGGTGAGATTGGCGGCCATGGCCCGGCGCAGATCGCGGGTCAGAGCCGAGCCGAGCATGCCGATGGCCAGCGAGAACAGGAAAGTGTCCATCAACACCAGCACCACGCGCCAGAACTCGCCGCTGGTGATCCCGCCCAGGAGGAGCGGGACGGCGAGCACCGGGAACACCGCCAGTAATCCATAAAACCCGCGCACCGAAGTCTCGACCAGCTTGCCCAGGAGCACATCGTGCCCCTTCAAATCCGTGAGAAAAAGCAAGCCGAGGGTCCCCTCGCGTTTTTCCTGGCTGAGGCAATCGGCCGTCGCCAGGCGTCCGTAAGCGAGGCAAAAGACCAGCAGGATCCCGGCGAGCCATTCAAAGATCTGGCGGCCGGTCTGCGCGGGCGCCAGGTCGTAGGTGAGCACGAAGACGACCGCGCCAACGCAGATGGCCCCCAGCGCGATGCCCCACCGCCCCCAATAGGTGGCGCGCTGCCGCGCCGCGACCCGCAACCCGCGCTCGACTATTGGCAGGACGGTCATATTGGGGGCGCATCGTAATCCCCTCGGGCAGCTTGGCAATACTGGCGTAGGGCCATCAGGGGATTCGCTTCAGATACACGCTCTGGGTCTTGGTATTCGCATAACCGAGCGCCACATAGAATCGATGACTCTCCACACGTTTCACATTACTGCGCACGACAATCGCCTGCGCACCCACGCGGACAGCCCACGACTCCGCGCATTCGACCAGCAAGCGCGCAATACCACGGCGGCGCATCGGTTTCGTGGTAACCAATGCGACGATCTCGACGCGGAAACCCGACTCCAAAGCCTCGGAACTATGGGCCTGAAGGCAGCCGCAGATCTCCCCGCTATCAGATTGCGCCACCGCCACGAAGCAGTCACTGCGGGCAAGCAACCGCGACAGGCGTTCGCGCAGGGTCTCGCCATCCGCCGGATAACCCAACTCCTCGACCAGGGGCGCAATCCCCTCCGCATCGCCCTCGGTCGCCGCCCGCACTGAAATACCAAGGCTGTTAGGCGGTTGAAACATCCTGCACCAATCTCTCGGCCCGCCGATTCCAGAAATGTGCAAACAGGATATGCAACAGCAGCTCCATCAGCATCACGAGCACGAACATCAACAGCCACACGCTCGGATCGACTCGTCCGAGAACCAGATAGACGATCCCGGCCCCGACGGCGATCCCCGGAAGACCGAGCACAATGCTGCTGAAAACGATGTAACTATAGCCGACGCGCTCGTGTTTTGCTGGTCGCAGCCAATTCAAACCACACCAGGTCATGTCGCTATCGGCTATTCGAAGAATCCAGTGCTCAAGGGAATGCATATAATGCTTGGACAATTTACGGCATGAATCGTCACACGCACCGAACGCTGAGTGCAGCCACGCCGGATCGAGGGCACCAGCATGTCAACGGCACGGCGATCCGGCGTTGGCTGGCACGATTTATTAGGCCACGTCATGAATCCAAACACTATTTTACTGAGTGCATAACCAGTGCGTCCCACAGCATGCGAATCAAAATAAGAATGCTGCCGAGCACCGGAAGCAAACTGAGAGCTAGGGCCATAACCGCAGGCCACCGTGGGTGCTCATGTCGCCTGAGGCTGACGATTCCAAATACAGCACTGAGGATACTGGCACCACCTCCAATTATCATGGCAAAGAATACGTAGATGAGTCCACCAGGGTAGCCCAAAGGAAAAAAGTGGCCGGTCAGCACGATGAGAATGATAATGAGGACGGCACCGCCAAATACTAGCAAGGATAGGGGGCCAAAAATTGCCTTCTGCGTAGGCCTCCGCAGCGACCCGGCCTGCGGGTGATCTTGAGGTGTTGATTCCATGGTCATGCGCGAAGTGGCGACTAACGCAAAGCTGACGAATGACGAGGAGCGCGCCAAGGCCGTCCGATTTGAGACGGGAACGTGACCGCGCTCCTCGTCATTCGGTCGAGCGTCTGGTTGTTCGGCGGTGCAATCATCACAGCGGTTTCGAGAGTGATGGGTTGTTGGTTTTTGCGAAGCGAAAGGAGACCTGCCCAATTTGCCCCTCCCGGTAGAGAATATCAATAACAGGCGGGTTCGGCTTGTCTGCGTTGAAAAACTTCGCCAGCACTAAGTCTCCGTTTGGGCCACCTTTCATTGACATCCGGTAGCCGTACGTTGCCATGACGTGATAGACGGTTAGTGACCAGCTTCCCTTGATGGAAATGTTGCGCGAAAAGTCGGCGGCCGGCAGGTTCGAAATGGTGAAAGTGTGGTCTGCAAGAACTACCATGATGCAATCCTGCTGCAGAGTCGCCGCTTGCCCTGAGGTCAAAAGGCCCTTTTTCGCCGCCTGTTCCAGCGTATCCCCCATGCCTTCGAACCTTGAGTTAGGCAGCAAGACCAACCCCTGTCCCAGCAGCACGTCGTCTAGTTTGTAAAAGCCGATGAAAGCCTGCTCACCTGCCGCCAAAAGTGGGTCAAAAACCTGAGCGTCAGACATCTGTCTGCCGCAACCCACCAATAGAATTGTGAGAAGCGCGAGTGGAGCAATGATTTTCATATACTGAGTCCCGCCGAACAATCGTGGTCAGGCACGGCGCGCCAAGAACGCCCGATATGAAACAGGAGCGTAGTCGCGCCGTTGCCTGGACCACGCTTGTGTGCGCCTGACATGGGCGTGAACTGATGGGGTGAAAGTCCCCTATGTGTGAACCCGGTGGTCGGGCCTTTCATATCGCCAGGCACGATGGCCCAAATATCAGACCGAGGCAACTGCCGAATCGTCCCGCAGCGCGGGATGGGAAGGGCGCAGGACAGAATTCTTCTTGGGCCGATGGGCCATCACCGCGCAGCGGTGCCCGATGGTAGCCGGGTGGCTTTAGCCCCCGGGGTGGGCGTCCGAATGCTCTACCGTCGCGTAGCGACGACTGAATCAGCCGCGCCAGCCTTTATGCCACCCCACCGCTAGGCCCTCAGGCGTCGCCGACGCGACGCAGCTATCCTTCCGTCACTCCTCCCCGTGGGCTGAAGCCACACGGCTACCGTCAGATCATCGCTACGCGATGGCAGGTCCCTCGCGGCACTCAGGTGTCGGTATCTACAAACCACGTCGGCAACGGCGGGCACGGCGGTCCGCAATGACCGTCGGGCGGGAACAGGAGTCAGCAGAGGCCATAGTACCGAGAGCAACGAGCCGGAAAAGACCCCGGACGGCCTCACAACTCGGGAAGGGCTGAACTTGGCAGGCAGTCACGACCATCGGTGGTCTTGACCCCGGAGCGATGAAGCCGACCGGCTGAGCTACCGGGCAGCGACCACCGTGGCAGAGAAAGAGTGCTGCGTCATTCCGCAAGGACTGCCAGGAACCGCCGGACGCGGACCCGCATGTCCGGTGGTGTGGGAGCCGGGAGGGGCAACCCTCCCGGCGACCCGATTCGGGCATGGATTGCCTCAACTGCAAATACAGGGACCGCGAGTTCTGGCGCAGCCCATGCAACGACTGTTCGATGATTCGCATGACCAATATGCCGAGAGCGCGGGAACTGCGTTGGTGCCCGAACGCTGCGGGTGAGCCACGGCCACCGCAGACGAACCAAGAATGAACGATATGGAACCAAACACACAACAACCTGAGAGCGCGGTGGACGTTGGCTCAACCCGCTTGTTGGCAGAGATCACGAAGCAGGCAATGGAGTACCGCCTGATGCTGAAGCGGCTATCGGACGACCCAAACCGAAGCGCCGAGGAACGGCTGATGCTGGAAATGAGAGCCGCCTGCATGTTCGACCTGGTTGAAGTCATCAAAGCCACTGCCAACGCTGCGGGTGAGCCGCGGCCACCGAAGACAAACCAAAAGTGAATGATATGACTGAACACGCAAAACAAGCGGATGGCGCGGTGAACGTTGGCTCGACCCGCTTGGTTAGTCATTCGCGAACCCGATCTTCCTCTCATCGCCACCGAGAACGATGGCGATGTGCTGATGATGTAGCCACACGCGAAGCCCTCGCCGAGTTGGAGGCTCTGTCAGACGAACTTGCACTAGGGGCACGCCAAGCACAAGCTCGTCGGAGGCGATCTTAACGTAGGGCTCTTGGTTGATGGTCATAGCCTTACCGTACAGCGAGTATAATTTGTGCATCGTGACATCTGGACTTTTAACCAGGACAATGAATTTCATGACTAACGTTCAGCATGAGCCGCCGGAGCCAGCCGCCGCTGACGCATGAATTGCAACTGGCCTGAATGGCTGGCTCCGGTCGGCTCCATGCTCTTGTTGGCCTGCTCAGTTTTCATGGGGATCCTTGTGTGAGTTGAGCAGTCCAATGAGGTAGCCGAGCAGGCCCCCAAGGATTGCGACGAGGAATGTGTTCACCATTGTCGCAGCAAGCAAGTACATCCAGGTTACGTGGAACGCAGCTCCGGAATACAACGGTTTATGAGTTAGTGCCATGTAAATGCAGTCCGTAGGAAGAAGAACAGTCAGATATACCGCCCCAAGCAGAAATGTATTGCCGGTAGCCGCTAGCACGACCATGGCGACGGGCAGGACTGTGAAGAGCAGGCCAGCCAACGCGCCGATGAATAGTCCCTTACGCACCGGGGACCAAGAGCGCCAGTTTAGAATTCGACGATCTTCCATGTTCCATTCTCCTTCACGAAGCCAATTGGGCCTTCGAGTTTCCATGGCCAACGCCAGAGGTCAGGCACAGACGCCGGACCACGAGAAAGGAATGAAACCATGACAACCGAGAATCCAGAAGGCATGAACACGCCCGGCGCGGCGGCTGTTGCCTGCACCGATTTGTTGGGCCAGGACTGATATGACGCTGGAAGAAGTAAAATCACAGACGCCCAGCCTCCTGCTCCCCTACGCGGAAGCTATCTACCAAAGGATGATAATCGCCGAGCAGAGTCTGGGCGGTGTGGATCTGGCCGAAGACGAACGAAACCGGGTGCCACCGAAGACTAGGGATGGCGAAAAAGGCATCCATCCCCTCGACGACCAAAGCGGGGAATGAATCGCCTATGCCAACACTCGAACAATCACGACACGCTTTAGCCACATACGCGGAGCGAACCTCGGGCGAGGCGGAAACCCACTCCGCTCCAGTGGAAGATTTAGTGAACATAATCAACGACTACCTATGGCCCAACAAGTGATTAGACAG
>Ga0209777_10009569_pt1 | contig 10407 bp, 8 predicted proteins | sample FrelakmetHBP12HB_FD_187147 | JGI IMG/M metagenome (GOLD analysis project Ga0209777, IMG submission 187147) | Freshwater lake sediment microbial communities from the University of Notre Dame, USA, for methane emissions studies -HBP12 HB (SPAdes)... | ecosystem: Environmental > Aquatic >... | reverse complement strand
CAAGCATGGTGCAGCAGCCGGTGCTGCGACGCAGCGATCCCAGTCCGTTAGCCCATGTGCTGGTGGTGCTCATCTTCGTGGGCCTGCTCCTCGGTATCATGGCGCTGTCGGCGTCGAAGAACGATGCCTCCGGGACCAAAGCGCGCAAAGCCCCCCCGCCGCTGCCGATGATTCACCAGGATCGTTGACGCTCCCGCGCCGGCGGCGGAGCCGCGCCCGGCGGGCGCGGAGGCGGGTCAGACGGCGAGAATGTCTTTTTCCTTGGCCGCCAGCAGATCATCCACTTTCCGGATGAAATCGTCGGTGTATTTCTGGATCTCCGCCAAGCCGTGCCGCTCGTCATCTTCGGTGATCGTGCTGCTCTTTTGCAAGGCCTTGATCTGCTCATTGGCGTCGCGCCGGACGCCGCGAATGGCAATGCGGGCGTCCTCGGCGATGCGCTTGCCGACCTTGATCAATTCCTTGCGCCGTTCCTCGCTGAGTTCCGGGATCGGCACGCGGATGAGGCGGCCATCGTTGATCGGCGTTATGCCTACATTCGCCGCCAGGATGGCTTTTTCGATGGCCGGCAGGGCGGTGGGGTCGTAGGCGTTGATGACAATCAATCGCGGTTCGGGGGTGGCGATGCCGGCAATCTGGCGCAGGCGGGTGGGGGCGCCATAGTATTCCACCGTGATGTTCTCCACGAGGCTGGGTGACGCCTTGCCGGTACGCAACCCGGCAAAACCCTGCTTCAACACCTCCACCGACTTGGTCATCTTGTCGTCGGCTTCCAGCAATACGTCATCGAGCGATTCCATGAGGTAACCTCCCTGCGCAGGCGCCTAGACATGTACCAGCGTGCCCACCGGTTCGCCTTGCAGCGCGCGCACCATTTCGCCTTTCTTGAAAAAGTTCAGCACGATGATGGGAATGTTGTTTTCCTGGCAGAGCGAGAACGCCGCCGTGTCCATGACCCGCAGTTGCCGGCGGATGGCGTCGGAGTAGGAAATCCGCTTGTAACGCCGGGCCGTGGGCACCTTCAGCGGGTCGGCATTGTAGATCCCGTCCACCTTGGTGCCCTTGATCAGCAGGTCCGCGCCGATCTCGCTGGCGCGCAGCGCCGCGGCGCTGTCGGTGGTGAAAAACGGATTGCCCGTGCCGGCGCCGAAGATCACGATGCGGCCCTTTTCCAGATGCCGGATGGCCCGGCGGCGGATGAACGGCTCGGCCACCGCCGGCATGGCGATGGAGGTCATGACGCGTGTGTGCAACTGCGCCTGCTCCAGCGCCGATTGCAGCGCCAGGGCGTTGATCACCGTGGCCAGCATGCCCATGTAGTCGCCCGTGGTCCGGTCAATGCCGCACTGGGCGCCCTCCTGGCCGCGGTAAATGTTGCCGCCGCCGACGACGATGGCCATTTGCACGCCTAACTGCTGGACGTCGCGCAACTGTCCGGCGATCGCCCGGATGATGCCGGTGTCCAGCGGTTCGCCGTCGCCGGGCTGCTGGAACGCCTCGCCGCTGAGCTTGATCAGAATGCGCTTGAACTTGCCGCGCTGGCCTGTCTCACCCTTCATAGCCGGTCCTTTATCAGCGGTCCGCCGCCACGCCCGATAGTAGCAAGCCGGCGGTGGATGTAAAGCGCATCTGAAAAACAAAACCGGGATGCGGCGCAGGCCGCATCCCGGTTGATCCCTCGCGTGGCGCGGAAGCCTTTTATTGGCCTTCCGGCAGATCGGCGGTGAGGTCGCCGGACTCGCGCTTGCTCTGCCAGACGGCCCAGGCGATGCTGCCGGCGCAGACGATGACCACCGCCCAGCCGATGAGCGGGGCGCTCGCCGACTTGCTCGCCGGGTTGAACACGTTGAAGTTCAGCACCAGGCCAAGGGTCAGCAGGCTGACCATGTTCATCACCTTGATCAGCGGGTTGATGGCCGGGCCGGCGGTGTCCTTGAGCGGATCGCCCACAGTGTCGCCGGTGACGGCCGCCTTGTGGGCCTCGGAACCCTTGCCGCCATAGATGCCGTCCTCGATCATCTTCTTGGCGTTGTCCCACGCGCCGCCCGCGTTGGCCATGAACACCGCCAGGAGCTGGCCGACGAGGATCATGCCGGCCAGAAAACCGCCGAGGGCGTAGGGGCCGAGAATGAAGCCCACCAGCACCGGCGTCATGATCGCGAGGAAGCCCGGGCCGATCAGTTCCTTTTGCGCCGTGTGCGTGCAGATGTCCACCACGCGGCCGTAGTTGGGCTTCTTGGTGCCGGCCCAGATTTCCTTGTCGCGGAACTGCAGGCGGCATTCCTTGACGATGAAATAGGCCGCGCGGCCCACGGCGCGGATCAGCATGGAGCTGAACAGGAACGGCACCGCGCCGCCGATCAGGAAGCCGATGAACACCATCGGATTGGCCACGGTCAATTTGCCCGCCTCGGCGAAATACTGCGCCGTGGTCATCAGGTTGATCTTGTCCTCGCTGCCCACCGCGATGACGGCGATGAAGCTGGAGAACAGCGACACGGCCGCAATCACGGCCGAGCCGATGGCGATGCCCTTGGTCTCCGCCTTGGTGGTGTTGCCCACCGCGTCGAGGTCGGCCAGGATCTGGCGGGAACGCTTGTAGCTGCCGGGGTGGGCCTGGTCCATGGCCGCCTTGTCATAGCCCATTTCGCCGATGCCGTTCGCGTTGTCGGCCACGGGGCCGAAGACGTCCATCGAAATCGTGTTGCCGGTGAGGGTCAGCATCCCGATGCCGGTCATGGCGACGCCGTAGGCGATGAACATCGGCGGCGTACCCGTGTAACAGAGCACGGAGAGCAGGATCGAGACGGCGATGACGATGATCATGGCGACCGTGCTCTCATACCCCACGGCGAAGCCCTGGATGATGTTGGTGGCGTGGCCGGTGGTGCAGGCCTTGGCCAGGCTCTTGACCGGCGCGTGGCTGGTGTGGGTGTAGTAGCTGGTGACCTTGTTGAGCGCCACGGCCAGGAAGATGCCGATGAAGCAGGTCAGCGCCGGCCGCATGTCGAGACCGAGGCTGGCAAACCCGAAGTTGGCCCACCACGGCAGTAGCTTGGGGTCGCCCACGCCCCCGGGGACGCCGCTGGGAAAACCAAAGGAGGACATGCTGTTCATCGCCAGATACGCCTGATCGAACCGCAGGTAGAAGAAGCCGAGCACCAGGAAGCCGATCACGCTGATGATCGAGCCGATCCAGAAGCCGCGGTGCACGCTGTGCAACGCCGTGTCCGAGGTGTCGTTCGGGCCGGCCTTGACGGTGTAGGTGCTGATGATCGAACCCAGCACGCCGATGCCGCGGACGAGCAGCGGGAAGATGACGCCCTTGTGGCCGAAGCTGGCCATGCCGAGGATCATCGCGGCGACGATGGTCACTTCGTAGCTCTCGAAGATGTCGGCCGCCATACCGGCGCAGTCGCCGACGTTATCGCCGACGTTGTCGGCAATGGTCGCCGCATTGCGGGGATCGTCCTCGGGAATGTCTTTTTCGATCTTGCCCACCAGGTCGGCGCCCACGTCGGCAGCCTTGGTGTAGATGCCGCCGCCCACGCGCATGAACAGCGCCAGCAGCGTGCCGCCGAAGCCGAAGCCCAGCAGCGCCTCATAGGCCTTCTCGCCGAAGATCAGGAAGATCATCGTGCCGCCGAGCAGACCCAGGCCGTCGGTCAGCATGCCGGTGATCGTACCCGTGCGGTAACCGATCTGCATGGCCTCGCCGTAGCTGCGGGTGGCGGCGGCGGCGACGCGCAGGTTGCCGGCGGTCGCCAGGCGCATGCCGACGAAGCCGACCGCCCAGGAGAATAACGCGCCCACTAGGAAGGCCACTGAGCGGCCCCAGCGGAACGCGCTTTCGTTACTGGTGTTGGCGATGAACAGGAGGATGGTGATGAGGATGATCAGCGGGCCGATCTTGCGGAACTGCGCGGCGAGGTAGGCGTTGGCGCCCTCCCGCACCGCGTTGGCGATTTCCTGCATCTTGGGCGTGCCGCGGTCGGCCCGCATCACCTGGCCAACCAGCATCAACGCGTAGCCCAGGCCCGCGAGGGCGATGATAAGAATGACCATCAGGCTGGCGCGCTCCATGGGGTTGTAGCGCGCCGTGTCCAGCAGCGGCTGGAACGGTTTGAAGGCATGCTCCAAGGCCGTGGCGCCCGGCGCGGCGTTGTCAGGGCCCTGGCCCAGGGCCGGCTGCCAGAGAAACGCGCCGGAAAACAGCACCAGCATCAGGAATAAATACAACCGCCGCGCCTTGCCCATCTTCGCGAACATCCGCATGACCATTGACATGAGAACTCCTTCTTATTCATTGCCTGGGACGACCCTCGCTGCGCGCCAACCCACCGCCGCGCAGGATAAAAAAACGCGCCGCAGTTTAGAGACCCACAGCGCCGCACGCAAGCGAAAAAGGCGCAGCAAAAAAGGCGCACCCCAAAGACCGCGGTCGCGCCGAAGCTTGTCCCCATCAGGCGCTACGAAGTTCCGGCGCTCCTCGAAATCGGCATCGAATGTTCAACGGGATCACCGGCGAAGCCCGCAGAAGCTGTATTCACCCGATGGCGGGTCCGCCGGTCTCGCCGGTGCGGATACGGATGCACTCGTCGAGGTTGAGCACGAAGATCTTGCCGTCGCCGACCTGCCCGGTGCGTCCGCCTTCGATGATGGCCGCCAGCGTGGGTTGGACGAAGTCGTCGTTGACAGCGATCTCCAGCTTGATCTTCTTGAGCAGCGTACCCGCTTCCTTGTGGCTGCGGTACACCTCGGCAATGCCCTTCTGGCGGCCGCGCCCCATGACGGTGGTCACGGTGACGAGGTGGATTTCCTTCTCCTCCAACCGTTGCATGACTTCTTCGAGGCGGTCGGGCTGGATGATGGCGACAATGTATTTCATGTTTACCTCCGATGAAATCCGGTGGAACTCAGTCCAACATGGTGTAGCCGGTTTCGCGATGATCGGTCAGATCGAGACCGATCTTCTCCGCCTGCGGCTCGGCGCGCAGGCCCAGGACGAGATCCACGAGCTTCAGCAGCACGAAGCTGACCACGAGGGCGTATACCAGCGTCACGCCCACGGCCTTGAGCTGGATCAGGAGCTGGGTCGGGTTGCCGTAGAAGAGGCCGTCCGCGCCGGCGGGGTTGACCGCCTTGGTCGCCCACAGGCCCGTGGCGATGGCGCCCCACGTGCCGCCGACACCATGCACGCCGAACGCATCGAGCGCGTCATCGTAGCCGAGCTTCGGCTTGACGAGGCTGACAAAGATCCACGGCAGGATGCCCGCGCCGAGGCCGATGCCGATCGCGCCCAGGACGTTCACAAAGCCGGCCGCCGGGGTGATGGCGACGAGACCGCCCACCGCGCCGGAGATGACGCCGAGCAGGGTGGGGCGCTTGTTGAAAAGCCAGTCCATGACCGCCCAGGTCAGGCCCGCGGCCGCGGCCGCGGTATGCGTAACCACGAAGGCGCTGGTGGCCAGACCGCTCGCGCTGAGGGCGCTGCCGGCGTTGAAGCCGAACCAGCCGAACCACAGCAACGCTGCGCCGAGCACGGCGAAGGGCAGGTTGTGCGGCGGCGACATGCGCTGCGGATAGCCGAGGCGGGGGCCCAGCACCAACGCTGCCACCAGCGCCGCGATGCCGGCGTTGATGTGCACCACCGTGCCGCCGGCAAAGTCCAGCGCGCCCAGCTTGCCGAGAAAGCCGCCTTTGCCCCAGACCCAGTGGCACACCGGATCGTAGACGACGGTGGCCCAAAGCAGGGAGAAAACGCAAAAGGCGGAGAATTTCATGCGCTCGGCGAAGGCGCCGAGGATCAGGCCCGGCGTGATGACGGCGAACATCATCTGGAAGATCATGAAGGTCTGATGCGGAATTGTGCCGGCATAGGAGCTGGCCGTCACCGGATCCCAGTGCGGGGTGTCGAAGCTGACGTGTTGGAGCCCCGCCCAGTGCAGGCTGCCGATCCAGCCATGGAGGTCCGGACCGAAGGACAGGCTGTAACCAAACAGGATCCATTGCAGGCTGATCAGGCACATCAACATGAAACATTGCATCAGGATGGAGAGCACGTTTTTCCGCCGCACCAGGCCGCCGTAAAAAAACGCCAGGCCCGGTATGGTCATCAGCATGACCAGCGCCGAGCTGATCAGCACCCAGGCGTTGTCGCCGGTATTCACGGCGGCGGCCGAGGGTGCCACCGACATCGCCGCCGGCCCAGCACCAGCCGATTGTGCCGGTGCACGCCAAGTCATCATGGTTATTGCCAGCAGGGCGAGTACCCAAATCCATTTCGTCTTCATCATGCGATCTCCCTGTTCATACCTGCCGCACCCGCCTCAAACGGCCGGCTCCGCTGCTATCGCGCCGCGCATGCGATTTAGCAATGGATATGCCAGCTAGGTGGGTCAGTTTCTAGCGATATTATGCAAAAATTTACGGTAGAGCATGATACAAGAATAATATAAAAATATTCCGGCAAGAAGTGCTTAGTGAATATTTCATAAAAGTAATCTAAATAGCTAATGATTACATTATTGATATTCTTGTGCTACCGAGTAACGGGCCGGAAACCGACCTGTTTAATTGCTACTGCCCTAGCAGGCTGTCGGACTTAGTCCGGCTAACTTTACCTGCCCAGCACCGCGCCGGTGGCCGCGATCCGGCGCATGCAGAAAGTTTGGGAAGTGTGCGCGCTGAAGATGCACGCGCCGGCGGCCAAAGCCTTGGGCCAACCATCAGTGTTGACAACGGCGGTGAAAAGGATCATATTGAACGCGTTCTCGATGGATCAACCACACATGAAGGGAGCTGCCATGAAAACTGCCGGTGTCGTGTTCCTGTTGCTGCTGTCGGGTTGTCTGGCCGCGTCCGCCGCGACGCTGGGCGGCCTGGGTATGCGCGATTCGCTGACGGAGTCGGAGGGGTTGTCGCGTCTGAGCGTGGGCTTGGACTATACGCAAGTGAAGCGCACCATGTCGCTGGACAGCGGCGGCACGCTGGACCTGGACGCCCGGATCATAGCGGCGCAGTTCGGCTACGATGTGCTGCCTTGGCTGACGGCTTTCGCCACGGCGGGCCGTAGCGAGGCGAAATCCGAGGCGGAGTCGGGTTACCACGACGGCGAATTCAAATGGTCGTTGGGCCTGAAGGCTAATTGGTGGCATTACGACATTGAGGATCCGGACTTCCTGGAGGGCCGCCTCAGCATTCAGAGCACGGCGGAATTCGCGCAGTTCCGTTCCGGTTCGGGCAACGAAGAGATCAAATGGAATGAAGGGTATGCCGACCTGACGCTGAATTACGAAGTTTTTGCCACGCGGATGAAGGATATCGCTCAATACCCCTACAGCCTGGTACTCTACGCCGGCCCGGCGGTTTCCAAGATCAACGGCTCGGCTGGCCCGGCGGATTTCTCCGAAGACCGCTTGGTGGGGCTGGTCGGCGGGGTGGATCTGTACATATCGCACAATCTTTCGCTCGGCGGACAGATCCAGCACTTCGACGGGAACACCCTCAGCGCCAGCCTGCGTTATCATTTCTGACGATCCCGACGGCCCGCGTTGGCGGAAAACTCACGACGGGGGAGTATCGGCGTGCGCCGCGGAGAGGACGCCGGCGTGAAACGATTTCATCGGGGAAGGGATCGTGTTATGGCAGAGGAGAAAAAAGAGCAGGCCGCGGCACAGGCAGGCAGGAGTCGGCGGTCGTTCATCAAGAAAGCCGTGGTGGGGGGTGCCGTCTTCACCGCCCCGGTCATCGAATCGTTGACCAAGTCCGATATTCTGGTGAAGTCAGTGGCGGCCGCATCCGGCCCCGTGGTCGGTCCCTGGATCATTACCACGAAAGTCCATACGCCTCCAGTGGGTGTTCACGCCAAGGTGTTTGCCCTTAATGGCACCATTACGCCCCCGGGACCGGTGACGGTCCCCGATGGCGGGACGCAGGCTTTCCTGATTCAATCGGCCAATAATCTTGTTTCGATCATGCTGGTAATGGTTGATGGCGCCTCCGTCCCCATAACCGATCCGCATAACATGACCTATACCTTCATGGCCGTGTACGCGAATCACACGCTGGAAGCCACGTTTTTTGCCGTGCCGACCTGAAGCGCGTGGTTAAGAGCACCGGAGCAGGCCGGCGGGGAAGAAGGGTGCCCTCAACGGAGCGGGCACGGCTTGCCGCCGCCCGCTCCATTGTTTTATTGTCGCCGCTGGGACAAGGCGCCGGCCCAGGATCATTTCGATTTTAGATAACGCGATCGTCGTGGAAACCAATCAGCCGGATTTGCAGGAAACCTGCCGCTGTTATTTTCTGCGCGCGGGTGACGTGGGCGCGACCGCGAAATGGCTGCAGCAGGTGCTGGCATGACGGCGGCCGTCGCACGGGAGGCCCGCTTGGAGTTGCGCGTTCTGTTCTGCATTGCGCGCGCCCAATTGCCGCCAACCGAGATGGAGACGTTGGCGGAGTTGCTCCAGCAGGATCTCGATTGGAATTACCTGCTGGCGGCGGCGGCGCGGCATGGCGTGTGGCCGTTGCTCCAGCAGCATGTGGAACAAAGCGCGCCGGCCTTGGTTCCGGAGACGGTGCGGGAGGCCCTGCGGAAGGTGATGCACGACCATGCGGCGTATGCGCTGACGCGGGTCGGCGAATTGCATGCGTTGCTGGATGGGTTCCGCGGGGAGGGGCTGGATCTGATTCCGTACAAGGGGCCCGTGCTGGCCGAACGGCTCTATGGCGGCTGCGCGCTGCGCCAGTTCGGCGATCTTGATTTTTTGGTGCGCCGGCCGGAGGCGCGCCGGGCGCAAGCGTACCTGTTGGGCCGGGGCTTTCAGCCTTCCTTGGCCGCTCCGCCGGGTTGGGAGGCGTGGTATGAGCGCGCGCGGAACGAGTATTCGCTCCAGCACCCCAAGAGCGGTCTATACGTGGAACTGCACTGGGGGGCGTGGCAGCGCTTTGTCGGCATGCCCGTGGAGGTTCTGTCCTTTTGGGAGCACCGCGAAACCGTCCTGCTGGCCGGCCGGCCCGTGCCGAGCCTCGGGATGGAAGAGCTGCTGTTCCTGCTGTGCCTCCACGGCACCAAACACCAGTGGTGCCGCTTGGGTTGGTTGGCGGACGTCGCCGAGATCCTCCGCTCCACGCCCCGGCTGGATTGGCCGCGGGTTCTAGCCCTGGCCGCCGCCAGCCGGAGCGAGCGCTTTCTGGGCATCGGACTGTGGCTGGCGGATCGCCTGCTGGCCGCGCCCGTGCCCGGTGGCGTGCTGGCGCGTCTGACGTCGGATCGGCGGATGGCACGGCTGGTGGGCGCCATGGCCAGGGCCTTGTGCCATGGCAGCCTGGGTACGCCCGGCGAAATGGAGCATTTGCTGTTCATGCTGCGCGCGCTGCCGCGGCAACGCGATCGTCTGCGTTTGCTGTGGGGCGTGGCCACGGAGCCCTGCCGGGATGATTGGACCTTCTGCCGGTTGCCGCCCGCGCTCGCCGGCCTTTATGCCGTGGTGCGCCCTTGGCGTTTATTCTGGACGGCGGTTCAAGGCAAGATCCCCCGCTGACCAGGCGGGATAACAGCAGGCGGACGCCGATGGGGAAGGGCCGGAGTCAGCGCCGGGATCGCGAGGCGAGCGGCGCCGCATCATCGAATCCTGCGACTTTTTTCGCGCGTCGGTGCACGTTGTCGGGGTTTTTAGTTGTGCTGAAAGTTGTGGAGTGAACGTCGAAAAACAGACGGTTTCATGGTAAAGCCGGGAAGGGCGGTTCAACCTGATGCATGCAGAAAACCCTTGTATTTACAGAGTATTCTGAGGTTTCCACCGTGGTGAATGGTGGAGCGGAAGAGATTCGAACTCTCGACCCCCACGTTGCGAACGGGGTGCATTTCACTGAAATGGCTATAGATATTGGCGATTATCAATTTAGGTTTTGTGGAAAGTTGTGTAATTTAGCTTGCAAAAGCCCAGACGCATCCAGTATTGTTCATAGCGTAACAATACTGGATTGGAGGGCGTCATGGGTATCGAAATCCGCAGGAATGCCGACGGCAGTCTGAAGACGAAGTGGTGGTACGGCGGGTACCAGGTGAACGGGAAACGCCTGGCGGTGAACCTGGGCGTGGAGGTCGAGGGCACGGTCCCCATCTCGCTGCGCAAGGCAGGGGACGCGAAGTTCGAGCAGTCGCGCGGTAAAGCACAGGCGGCGCTTGAACGGCAAAAACGCGAGGCGATGACGCGGAAAAGCTCCGCGACTCAACTGGAGCAAATCTACGAGATCCGGACCGGCGAGAAGGTCGGCTCCATCCCCCTGCAGGAGCTGTCGGATCATTGGCTGAAGGCGCCGCATCCGCGCGAGCGGTCGCCGCGCTACGTCGCGCAATCCGAGGCCACGATCAAGGATTTCGTGGCGTTCATCGGGAAGCGTTAT